>Ga0210059_1001089_pt1 | contig 39499 bp, 25 predicted proteins | sample Ectturendosymbi2_FD_188042 | JGI IMG/M metagenome (GOLD analysis project Ga0210059, IMG submission 188042) | Ecteinascidia turbinata endosymbiont from Florida, USA - Sample 2 (SPAdes) (version 2) | ecosystem: Host-associated > Tunicates > Ascidians > Unclassified | place: Key West, Florida... | reverse complement strand
AAGCAAGGTCTACAGCGAAAAAATCTCTTAAATTTTGCACTTTCGCAGTAGTAGATTTTACTGTAGTGCATGGCAGGGGTGTACAGGTTTTCGAGCAAATTCTAAAGGGTGTACCAATACAAAAAAGTTTGACAACCACTGGCCTAGAGCTTGTTTGTTTAGTAATCAGAATATAGATAAAACACCTTCTACGCTAAGACTTATAGATACATCAATTGTTATATTGGCAAAAACAACAAATACAAGTTAAAATATCAGTACTCGGTAGTCAAAATTACGTGAAGCTACCCTGCTTAGGTTTGTTCAGTTTTTTTACGAAAACATGTGAACTGTCGGTAAGCGCACGTTGCAAAGCTGTAGCGCGCCGAATATCTGCTGCTGACTGTTGGGTATCACCAGGGACGCCGGAACAGCGGTAGGGCAGGGGACAATGCAAACTTATAAAATAAAAAAAAAAAAACGTTACCAATTATGCTTGTTTCTGTTCAACAACAATGTTGGCCTCAAAAATAATAAGAGAAATTATAGGAAATCGTTCTTAATTTCTGCAATAAATTTGTTTCAAGTCGATCGTGATAAACCATGAAATTACCTATGATACTGTTATGAAAAAGCACCTACGCCCCCGTTGCCCTCCTTTTCAAAGGCAGGGAGGCAATGTCCCCACTCTCCCACGTCCCTGTATCACACAAACTTTATTTGGGCAACTATTGCAAGGGCCTGCGTTTTTCTAGTATTGGACGGGCCTGTGTACGATGCATCACCTGGCAGTAAAATGTGTCGCCGGTTCTTAAAAAAAAGCCGAGCTTCTGTGAGATGGGATAGCGGTTCTTAATACAAACGGCTTATCACAGTTTTACTGCTTGGCATCTATGGACAATACGCATACGCTATATATAAACTCTTCTGCATCGTAGTTTCATTGTTACCTGGTGTTGTGTTCTACGTAACGTTAACAAAATATTCAAACATAAAAGAAGATGAGAACAAAAGGAAAATTGTCTAAAGCAGCAAAAAGCTTGGGAATTTTTCATTAAAAATGCTATTTGGGAAATTTCGCATTTGTCAAGATGTTAGAGGGACCACTGGTTAAAGCTACCAGCGTTGTAGTTGGAGAAAGCATCCATCAATTTTGGGCTTGATGACATACAAACTTATTATGCGTACTTTCATCCTCCCGGGTAAAATGTACTTCTTGTACCCAGCTCTCGTAGACCCTGATTGCACCATAAATCACTTGCGACCACTCTGAACCACAGTAAAAGAGTCTAGAGACTTCAGACATTAATCTACATTCTACGTACTTATCAAGACGAAAGGTCTACCTTGGAAACACACAGCTAGAATCTATTTGAAGTTTTACGCGGTCGCACGTACCTATAACTACTTACCTTGGCACAGGAAGTGGTTTCATAGTTATTGTATATTTGTACCTTGGCAAAAAGTAACAGATTATTTATAGTTGTTCAAACCTGAGTGAATTTGAAGCATTTGCTATGAAGGAGCTCGGCAAGAAAACCTGCATGTAAATTGCATATTTTAATCGAAAGGGCCCCACTGCATTTCAAGAAAAGGGGTTTCTGAGGCAAGCTCATCATTTTCATCAAATTAAATCTACCATTGCACCTGAGGGGAATTTAAATCAAATCCCAGAAAAAGTTTCCAGCTATTTTCTTACTCCTTTTTAGCCTCGTCGTAGTCACACGACATGTCTAACGCATAATCGAACATCCTTTCTACATGCCCAACATTGCGAATGTACTTATTTCTACGTTTTTTATGTACGTGCAGGAATGTAATGCTAACAAAAAACGTGTGGTTACACACCAAAAAAACAGCCTCAAACTCATTTTGAAGCAAAACATGAAAAAGGTGTGGGAACGCCGTTCCCACGAGTGCCCACCCCACTACACCCCTGTTTACGTGTATCGATCAGACGTATGGTCCATATCAAAGGGTTAGTGAAAGACAAGAAAAATGCATGGTCATATCACATCACAGGATGAGTGTTAATTGGTAGCCTGCAGTGCAGTCCATACAGGCAATATATTGAATAGGAACAAACACTGAGACAACGCACCAGCACCTACTGCATTCAGGCATCGTCATATAGAAGCGTTACTTAGTGGGAGAAAAGTAAGACTTGTAAAAAGCATTACATATTTGAAGCGAGCGGATAAAAAAGTTAGATGAAGATGAACATTGTTGAACAAAAGCATACAAGTTGTTTCTGATCAAAGCATCAAACATCTTGTCGAAATAGCTGATGGTGACATTATCCTATCGGGTAGACTACGTTGTATATAAAAATATTTTTTGGAGTGATAAGATGATGTTATAAACCAACTATGGACAAAAATTATGACTTGAAATTTTCTATAAACTACTGTTTACTTAGGTACAAAGCACCCCGTATTGTTACCTTCAGGCCCGTAACTAGGGAAGGCGAAGCCCTGCCTGAAAAAGTTTTCGCCCTTCTTGGACAAATGTGTTGGACATAGTTTCAAGAATTTAGGCTTCTCTCAGAAAACTCTTCTCCCCCTGGTATCCCAAACTGGTTACGGGCCTGGTAACCTGCACTGCCAAATTTCACGGTTGGCTAGAATAAGAAATTTGTGTACGGTGTCGTCATCTCGACAGACTTGCTACAAAACGCAAATTGGAGTACGTTATGCTGAAATTTCATCAAGACATTACAGCGAAACAACTATGTTACCTGATTTTAAGTGCAAGCTTGCATCAAACATAATATATAACTGATTTGACTATGAACATTTAATAACAATCATCAAGGTATAGTCTCAAGCGTTTTTACCAAAGGATGTGATAAAACGTTTTAAAATATTTTTGATGATCACAAGTTTGCCAAACATGAGGAAGGTAAGCTTTTCTCTGCATGCGGCGTAAGAGAGAAAACATCTTACATCTAACCGCCAGAAATACGTTGACGTTGAATTGTTGGTCCAGCAACAAACAGAAATTTACGTGACGGTTTGAGTCGTAGTGTGTGGTTCCATCAGTGTAGGTTTGTTCAGTTGCGTTGCTCGGTAATTAGCGTAAGATAGTTTAAGGTTGCGCTGCACTCTTCGACGTCACGAGCCTGTTTTACTAGGCCTTTCACGTCAGCCTTTATCACTGGTTCTGTGTATAGTTTGTCGATGTAGGCACGTGCAATAACATTCGGCCGACCGATGTTGTCACGCAGCACTTCCTTGACTCTCTTGTAACCCAATTCGGGCTCCAATCAGGGGTGTGCAACCCATGCCCCACAAGACAAAAGTGGCCCGGGAGCTTAATTTTGTGGCCCTGGAAAGGTCCAGGTTTTAAAGCAAGCATAACGGTTTTTGAAGGGTATTGCCGATCTTCCCTGGGTGACCAGCGTAGTGTTTAACCCGCAGAGCTTGGCACATGCAGCTGTGGCCGGTGGACCAACCTGGTTATGTACATTTGGCCCGGCAGTGCTGCACAGTTGCACACCCCTATTGTACAGTATTCAGTTGGTTTTCATGCTTCCTTTTCACAGCACTGGATTAGCAGCAGTAGCTTCGAAGCAGTGCTCAAAAGCCTTTTACTTTCAATGCTAGTTTCCAAATTCACCATAAATCGTGTATAAAATATCTGGCTACCGTCAAACGTGACGAGTTCATGCTTGGGAGTGTCTAAAACCATCTCGAGAAGAACAGAAACAATACCTCGAACAGTATAATCACTGTCATCCTTCTTTGACATAACTTCTTCTGCAACGTGACACTTTTCTAACGGTATGGACCGTTAAAACCCTTTAAGTCCCGCAGGCGCCACTTTTTTGCAGAGGTTTGCAACACCATAACTCGCCAGCCGATTGAGTTAGAGAGCTATTCAAACCCTCTATGGATTCGGCAAGTCTTCTAGTTTTGATTAAAAATAAAATTTTTATCGTTCTGGTTTTGGGGTTTTCTGTGGGTGACGTCATAATTGGGGCATATTTTCTCCTTTTTGGCCAAGTTTACCTGACACCAACCCAAAGAGTCATATTTTTGGCTGACTCAAAGTTTTCTTTGGAAACTAGGCTATGATCCGAGTCTTTAGAGCCCTTTGATTGACTTTCTAACATACTTGGAACCAAAATTATGGCTTAAAAACCCAATTTTTGACAAAAATAAAAAGTTCCTCGAAAGGTATGATTTGCCCTCTCAAGGTAAATTTTGGTTAGTCCATACTCAGCAGTAGATTGAGCTAGATAGCTGTTCAAACCCTCTAAAGACTCGGAAACTCTTGTAGTTTGCAATAAATTTAAAAAATTTTGGTTTTGGGTTTGGGCTTTTGGTCGACGACGTCATGATTGGGGTAGGTTTTGCGGTTTTTGATGACTTCATCGGCCGATCCACCGAGCCAATTTCGTGGCTCAAAGTTTTATTGGATACCAGGCTATGATAGAAGTCTTTAGAGACCTTGGTCGACGTTCTAGCGTTTTTGATGCCAAAGTTATGGCGAAAAAAACCCAAATTTTTAAAGGAATTCTCTAGGGGATTGGCGGGGATTTCCCTAATAATTAATATGGGTTTTTGGCCGTAATTTTGGAACCAGAATTGCTAGAAAGTCCATCAAACCCTCTAAAGGCTCGTATTACATTCTAATAAATATTCGAGTCAAAAAATGGCGCATGACATTGGTGTCCAGGGGCTGGCGATGTCATCCAAATGTTAACAAACATGCATAAACATACTCCCATGATGTTAACATCAACAAAAAAAACGACATCCAAAACTTAAAATTTTTTTATTCTAAACTACAAGGCTTTTCCCATCTTTGGAGGGTTTGAACAGCTCAGTCGGCTGGCGATTTATGGCCTTTAGTCAAAACGGCCAAGGTTGCCTTTTGTGGAACTTGAAGTTTTATCCAATTTTTGTTTTTTGAGCCATAATTTTGGCTCCTGATATGCTAGAAAGCCAATCAAGGAATCTAAACACTCGGATGATAGACTAGTTTCCAAAAAAAACTTGAGCTAGCCAAAAAACGGCTCTTTGGATTGGCACCCAGGGCAAGAAACCTCAGCCAAAAAGGCGTGAAAATATGCCCAAATTATGACTCCACCCACCAGCAATCCCACACCCAAAACTAATTTTTTTAAAATCTAAACTAGAAGACGCCCCGAATACGTAGAGGCTTTGAACAGCTCTCTAGCCCGATCGGCTGGCGGGTTGTGGAGTTGCAAAGTGCCAGAGCATCTCGCAAAAAAGTGCCTCTCGCGGGACTTAAAGGGTAGGACTTGAAAGCAACTCGATAGGACTTGAAGCATTCTTCGTCTTCCAAACGTTAAGTCGGTTTGCCGTTGGCTCGCGTGTGGGCATTGTCTTAGCTGTAGTAGCTGTTTTCGCGAGTTCTCCTAAGTCATAATCATCCAGGTATGTAACCGCTTCTTTGCGATTATTTCTCCAACATTTCGCGTTCCATGGATATTTCCCTTTAGCCGAATTGGATAGCGTAGAGAAAGATCTAATCTTCCTCTTTCAAAGTTCTAACCTTCCGAGTTTGAGACCTATTGAAGCACTGCTTCAAGCATTTTACTCGGGCTCATCCGTTAGACCCCGAGCTGCCATCTGCAATTAGGTATTTTTTAAAATATAATTCATATCAGACTGAATGCTTTTTGAAGCAGTGGATTGGCACAGAACATGGACCGGTGGTCAGCTGCAATTACCCTATATTAATGCTAAAAAGTCCTTTCTTTGGTTCAAACCACAAAGCGTTTTCCTCTGTTTTGTAACGCCCTTCCCTGGCGCTTGGCAAGACATTTGCAATGTCCAACCATTCCTCGAGTAACTTGCAAGTTGATGCAATTTGTGGGGTCTAAGCCCGCCAATTCTTCACCTTGTCACGTGACACAAATGAAATGTGCAGTGTGATACCCACAGTCATCCAGGTTAAAAGAGACATCGTACCTTGATATATCCATCTTTGCCTGGAAATTTTTTTCTAGAGCCGATCCTGGTGAGAAGATGATATATTAATGCCATTCAGCATTCGCTATACTACCCTGATGAAAGAGTAATGAAGTACGTACGAGAAACTACCTCAGTTTCACTTCACATCACAGTTGATGGACCTCATCAGCAAAAAACGCATTTAATGCCACGAAAGTATGGTTCGTGGCATTAAATATATTGTGCAATGCGTACAATGTGCAATAAGGAAAACAAAAAACGCTTGATGTATATATAGATTTAATAAAAAAAAGCATTTAATATAGCGTGCAATGTGTACAAGCCAAGCATACAAAAAGTAAGAAATAACTGGTAAAATGATAATTACCACATTCTACTTTAAAATTCAGGAAAACTAATTGGCTCTCGATATCAGGATAAATACTTTGCAAGCATTTGAAAACTTGATCGGAACAGTTTGCATGCATGGCTCTGAGCGCCAGTGTGCACCCTCATTTGACTTATCTTTCACTTTTTCTTTTTCTCTGCTAGCTGTTTGCCTCAAAGTTTTGATGTTAGAATGCCTTCATTTCTCTCACATTACTGGGTCCTTGCGTTATGATGGTTGAATGACGCTACAGTTGGGGTGCTGTTCAAGTGCTCTGCTCCTCTCGGTGTTGGTTGTGTGCAAACACCGATTCTGTAATGCACTACTGTATGGCTAACAATTCTTTGTGCTCTTATGTTGAATCATTGCGTCTGTGATACGGACCACGAGTCTGTAATAAAAACTATTGTTATTATATTATTACTGTTATACGCTAGTACGACCATAGGCATAGGAGGCGGTGGTGCAGGCGGAGTTGTAACCTCCAACTACTTTGCTTTCGGACAAAAATCATTTCAACATGCCAAAAATTACTTCCATTGAAATTTTAATATTTGCTAAAATTCTTGTTCAGTTTAATTCCTTTCTGGCATTGATGAGGTGAAAATAGCATTAGATGTGTCTTTCTATTTCTATAACAAGTTAAATTGTAAAATATTTTGAAAATCTACTTTTTGGGCATGAAGATATTTTTCGGGCAAAACGCTCCCTAAGCCTATGATTACGACCATTTTTTGTTAATTTAGTGGAACATAGCAGCATGACATGAGTTACCATTTGTCAGAAAGCAATGCAAGGCTGATTGGAAGCGCTTTTGCCTTCTCACAGATGAATCCGTTGAGAGATTGCAACCTCCGGACACCGGACACATCTCCGGACACATCAAAAAACACATCAAACACATCAAAAAAAGGGCATACCAGGATTTTTGCGAGAGCCTACTTTCTGCGGCCAAACAATGTATCCCACGTGGCCGCCGGAAGAACTATGTGCCATGCTGGGACAAAGAGTGCGAGACCCTCTATCGCTCCTTTACCCGAGCCCCAGTGGGGACTGATTCCGATAGAGCCGCTTCGTCCCTACTATCTCGGCTCGGGCAGAAGAAGCAGGGACGATGGGAGGAAGCAGTAAATTTCATCGACTTCTCGCACTCTAGCCGCAAGGCGTGGAGAACCATCAACAAACTAACTGGCAGGTCTGGACGCTCCTTTCATCAAATTCCATCGCCTCGCATCTCGTGAAGAACGGGGCACACAAGACCGGGGATCGCAAGTCCACCAGGCTGGTCAACAAGGAGCAGTCCGACCAATGAAGATCCCAACACCTGAAGGTCGCAATATCTCTGAATCTTTTAGGCCGGAGGAACTTGCTGCTGCCCTCAGACGCCTGAAGCCAGGAAAGTCTCCGGGATTGGATTCCATCTTCCCGGAGTTCATACTCCACGCTGGGTCGGCTCTCAAATCTTGGTTTTGCGACTTTCTCAGTTCCTCATGCGCCAACTCAAAATTCCAAGAAAGCAATCTAAGTAAAATATTGCAAATGGATCAGCATCGTTACACATTAACACTTTCACTACTCCCTTTCCCTGGTCCTCCTAGCCCTAAGCAACATTGCAACTAAAAGTTGCTTATTTGTTGTTAAATGCTGATCTATAAAAAATATGTGATAAGATTCGAGAAAGGAGGACGAATAAACGTCCGACCGGACTGAGGACAAACGCTTATGATGCCGGACAATCCGACGTGGAACTGGACAATGGCCAACCAACTAACAGCACAATTATCTCTTCCTGGTTTCTTCACTTGAGTACAGCGTTGTTTTCCATATGTGGTCGGTTCGTTCGCACATCTTGGGGTTTAGTGCATCGTCGTTGATACGCCTCGAATCATCGCTACCATCCTAATGGAAACAATAGAACAACTCAACCGGAGACAGTTCCGCCTTGGTTGCAAAACGCAGTGGCGCAGCCAGCAATTTTGGGGGATTCAAAAAGTCGGGCAGTTTTATCACCCCGCTAACGTCATCGTACCGTGGTATGACCTTTCTGCAATTGGCCTCAAAAATCGCTTAATTCGCAAAAATTAGGACATTTACTTCCCACTGCTGCCATCTTCTTATTAACTGCTGGTCATGGAAAGTCTTGCTAATGGTGGGGAAACAGTCGACGTTGTCCAAAAAAATCCTCTTTGATGAATAACGCTGGAAAAATCTTGCTCTAAGGACTAAGTACTTTAACTTTACAATGCAACGAATCAAACCATCGCTAGCAAAAGTAAACCCACCCTAAACCCTAAATGAAAGCCTCACCAAAGCAATTTGCTTGCCACCGGCTAGTCTAAAGCAGGGGTCCGCAAATACTTTTGGCGCGACCCTAAGAAATAATTCTAAATTCTCACGACCCAAAGATGTCGTTAGCATATAATTTCGTGGAAAATACTCTATAATTAAATATAAATTTAAGAACTACTATTGACAGTAACAATTTTCTTGCACAAAATTGTATGAATCTTAGCACATAAAACAGTGAATGGTTGCATTTATTCTGTCTAATGAGAATGGCAATTTAAAATGTAATTTTAAATTATTTTGTGACCCAGAGTGGGAAGGTCTCGCGACCCACCGTTTGCGGCCCGTGGTCGCAAACGGTGGGTCGCGAGACCTTCCCACTCTGGGTAAAGGAATGATTATACAATCTGATTTAAGAGGATTTTAATGTGAAGGCAACCTCAATTAGATTTATTCTTTTTATGCAGAACAGCTCGCGGCATGACAGTCTGAGTGTGTCCTACTCATCACTATCATACGCCTTCCGTGATGTAACAATGCAGAAATATCAAACAAGAGTTTTTGCAGGCACACTGGGTGTGTTAGACCGTAGCATAATACCGCATTACTAACACAACAATCACGCCTTTGTGGCAGTAGCGTAACGAGAGGTTTGAGCCAGGGGGGAAAACTTAGCTAAAGGTGGCACACTGTCAACTGTAGGGGACTCACTAGCCAACACTCAGAAAAAAAATAGAGAAATGATAGTTAATCCGGATGTGGATGGCTATACTAAACAGGGGCGTAACGAGGTTAGATGGCACCTGGGGAAGAAACAAGTTTGACGCCCCCATGTTCGAACCTGAGGTGTTTCGGAGCAAATGTACTGTGTTGAAGAAAGTAGTTGTAACATTGTTGAGACTTTTCGGCACCCCTCACAGTCATTCGGCGATCGGGGAATTGTGCTGAACATCAAAAGAATAATATAACCGAAATATAAGCTAAGTGGGGTCCGGTTTTTGCATTTATCTTGCCAGGGTGCGATTCTCCCCTCTTTCCCCTGTCAGTTACGCCACTGCTTAGAGGCTTATAACTTTTTATTAATTAAAAAGGATGTAGGCCTATTGCGTTGTGTGTAAAGTTATATTGTACGAAGATTGTTCTTTTATTTTATCGTACCGACTTTCCGTGACACACCTTGTAGGTCATCAATCATAAGTTAAATGTAATTTTGGATTGTTGAATCGCAGAAAAGACTCAGCACAAGGTCTTGCATCTGGCAAGGATCAATGGTCCGGCAAACGCGAAAGCTTGCGTTTCACAAATCTCAAGGATTATCTTAAACTGAAACTGGATCAGTAAGCCTCTGCAGCAGGGGTACTCACACTTTTTCAGCATGCGAGCTGCTTATACAATGAACAAGTCAAAACGATCTAGCTACTACAAAAATGCAAAACATATATTTATTTATAAATTTGTTGAGAATTCTTTTTACAATGTATGTTGATGTACCTTGCATACCCACAAGAGCCCGTATTACACAACATAATTAACTATGTTCATTTTTTTCATTAGCTGACTTTACTTTGATGACTTACGCTGAATGGAATCAGCCAGGGTGTAAATGTCTACCCACAGTACCTTTGAGCATGGCGTCGGAAGGATTTTTCCAAAATTTTTCCAGGGGGGGCCAAAAGAGGTGAAATTTGCTTTTTACCACTCAAAATTAAGAAAACAACCTTTTTTGCTGAAATTTTCAAATTCCAGGGGAGCCTTGTCCCCTCCTGCTCCCCCCCTTCCGACGCCCATGCCTTTGAGATCGACTGTTAGATCGCGATCGACGTCTCGAGCACCTCTGCCCTGCAGTCTACACGAACATACGTGAGGACAGTCCGTGCCATCGTTCTAGTTTCTGCGGCAAACTTGCTGTAGTGACGTAACACTGTGGGAACTTCGCAGCGTGCTACACAGCGCCATCCACAGTTTTAAAAAATGAAAAAAGTTGACAGAATACTACGATTCATTTCAGTCAGGGGGTCATGGCCCATGTGCCCGCTTGGCTAAGTTCCTAGAAAGAAGTCATTTGTATGGGCGTCGGAAGGTGGGACGGGGGGACAAGTCCCCGCCTGGATTTTGAAATTTGGTATTTTCCTGTTAACGTTTTAGTAGAAAAATGTTTTTCTCTTAGTTTGGAGTTTGTTAAAATAAATTTCGTCACTTGTTCGCAAAAAATTCTTTTGGCCACCCCCTGGAATAATCCACGACTGACTCGCCTCTAGAAAAAGTCCTTCCGACGCCCGTGGTCATTTGCCTTAAATTGATAATCTTCTCGCGTCTCCGAGCACGTTGACGTCAATGTTGGAAATGGTTGTTGAAAATGTTTGGCAGAAATTGTCCAATCCACGGTGCCTTGCAATTTGTTTTGATTTTGAATTACTATACGTCATTGGGAATTCGACACGAGTAATATTGGGAGGCTTGAGCTCCCAAAGCACACGAGCCGCCACTGTTTATAGGTTAGGGTTGATGTCTAGTGTCACAACAAACTGATTAGTTTGTGTATTTGTAAAATACCTCGGCTAGTGGTGCTCGGAGAGCAGGAGACACCAGCGCTTGCCCGCTCTATTTATTGACACTACCAAAGTCAACAAGTTTTTGACTTGAGCCACAATCTTTGCAAACGGCTTGACCCCACTTATTTTTGATAATTTTGAACAATTCAGCTATAGTCGAGGGCGTACGCAAGGGTGGGGGTTGCGGTTAACCCCCCCTTAAGCTTGATATTTTACAAAAACTTTATTACCTGCACAAAGGAGATTAATTGTTTTTGCATACTTTTGCTTGTTAATTTGTCGACTTACTGCCAATACCACGGAATAAATTTGCTTGTAAAGTTAAAGGAACATTGTAAGTGGACCCGAATCGGGTCCCTAAAACACCTTTAAAAAAACCGGTAGGATGTTGTTTGAATTGAAATGGTCTCGACCACTATCTACAATATGTGGCTGCAAGTCTATCGGCTATACTGTAAGTGACTGGAAAAGCTAAGCGTCTCAACGCGGATTGCTGTATGATTTGCAGTTAAAAAGTGGCTTCCAAACCAGTGTCAAAAAATTTCAAGTTGATGAATCTACTGATAGCACCAGAGAGGCTGACTTTATTGCGTATATTCGATTCATAAAAATTCAAAATTTGTAAAACAGTGCTCGATTTGTCAAGAATTAAAAACGACAACTAGAGGAGAAGACATATTTTAGTTGGTAAACGAAAACATTTTGTTTATGAAGTTGCGGTCGAAAAACTGTGTCAGTGTTTGCACCGATGGCTGCCCATCTATGCAAAGAAAAGGAAAGTATTTGTTACGTACATGCGCCTAAAATTCCAAACGTGGTCATTGTGCAAGGCATGATTCATAGAGAAGCTTTCGTCGTCAAAGCTTTTCCAACAATTTGTATTTAGTTTAGAGTCAGGTTATCCAAGTAGTAAGCTCAATAAACTCTCGACCTCCTCAAACTGTATCTTTTTTCTAAATTTTCTAAAGCGATGAATGTGGAATAAAAATGTTTGTTGCATCATATGGAAGTTCGTTGAAACTATTTCTTTCATAGAACTTTAAAAAATACTTTGGATAGTCATGATAAACTTTGGTGGTTGAAAGTTCATTTTTTTCCAGATTCGCTTGACAAACTGAATAGATTAAATTCATGCTTACAAGGGCCATCTGAAAATAGTTACAGCAACTTCAAATGAACTTCATTTGACTAAAAATTGATATTGTGGAAAAGTAAAACTTCAAACGAAGTTTTCGATCCGTCCCCACTGTTGCTGAATCTCCGTTGAAAATGAGAATTATTCTAGAAATATTGAACACACTGACTAATCTACAATTGTCACTTTCTAAATTACTTCTTTGAATTCGACTTAAATGACTGTAATAGGATAATTTATTCATTCGAAAAAACGAAACTACCAATCAGTCCACCGAAAAACAAGAATAGCTCATTGATTTGCGAAACAATATTTTTTATTAACCAAAATTTGCCCAAATAAGCATAAATGAGTTTTGGTTGTCCACAAGGGGATCTTATCCAATGATCAACACGAAAGCTGCCAAAATTATCTTACCACTTGCATTTTCCTGTCTTTGCGAGTGTGATTTTTCAGCACTGACTGAAATTTGAAGTAAAAAAAGAAAAAGACACCTTGGCTTTGATGATGAAATGCGAGTTACTTGATGTCTTCTGGTGCCTCGCATCAGGTTGAATTGATCTGGAAAGTAGGCACAGCCGTCGCTTCAACAAATGAAATTCTTTAAGCGCATTTACTGCATCAGTTGCGTGAAATTGTCGCGCGAAAATTTTCCGATTTTTGTGGTGTGGCGCAGAGTTAAAAAGGTTGAGAAGCACCGCCTCCCACGGTCTTTGATTACTTGACCTGAAAAAATTACTAAACTTTTTCTTGATTTGCCACATGCGGTCATTTATATGTCATATAACTTTGACAGAGAATACGTACTTACGGATGACAGAAAACATATAGGACTTAAGATCAAAACCGAAATGCTCATAACAGAAGTGCATTGCAAATTCTCCGACATCAAGTGGCACAATTGATCAAAGGACTCTACAAGGTGAACAATCCTAAGAAACAGGAAATGCAAGGATGAGGACGAGACAGTTGCTAGTACTGTGAACGCATGTTCTCATATCGTAGGAAGCTGGCGCAAAACAAAGTAAAGCTGGCGCAAAACAAAGCTGCTGCTTACCTGCAGCAACCAAAACAGTTTATGTCAGCATACCAGGATTACTGCGAAGACAAACTTATGGTTTTACAAACCCAGCCGAGTAAAAGAAAACAATAAGGTTAACATACTCTAGATACGTAGTTTAAGCTGACGAAGAAATTACAGCCCACCGATCAGATTTGTTGGTGATAGACAAGGAGATTAACGAAATGTTGATAATAATTAAAGTAGTGCATCATGACTCAAGCATTATGATAGCGGCAAGTCAGAAATTTGAAAAACAACAGGACCGCCGTCTTGACGATAAGAAAAATGCAACATAAAGGCCAGAGCTACCTACCAACATGCAAGTGCGAAAAAAACATGGAAGTTTGAAGAAAAAATAAATTTTAAAACAGAATTGGCATAGTTTTTCTATATTTGAGGAGATAGAACTGCTCGTTTGCCCTTTATTTTCTTGGTTCTAAACTAAAGCAATACCACCGTTCAAAATTTTGTTTGGATTTCATGTTTAGGCAATATCCGTTTGATGTATATGACCAGTGTTTTTCAAGGTGTTTTAAGAGACCGAAACGGTCTCAAATTTTTCTAACGGTCCCTCAAATTTCTGCAATGGTCTCTCAAAATATAGTAGAACCTCGTTGTACGACCATCACCAAAATACACAAAAATTTCTCTTTATGACCATCTCGGTATTCAAATAGTTGCGGTCTCTCAAAATGTGTCAACGGTCACTAAGGTCAAACCTTGAAAAACCCTGTATATGACAACTAATATTGAGATAATCTGGGCCAGGACGCTAAATTTTTAGCGACTTTTGCAGATTGTGGAAATGCTTTCAGTTACATAAATTTGTTGCAGATTTTCATTTGGCTGGACTGTGTTGGTTTCCGTTTTGACTGTCGCTGGTGGAACCTTTCAAGAGCTTTCAACACCATTTGGTGTGTTGAACTCCCAAAACTTTCCATCTCCATATGCAAACAATCTTGATGACGTTTGGACTGTTACTGTGCCACGTGGATACAGAGTTGTCCTTTATTTTTCCCACTTTGATTTAGAAGATTCCTTTGGAGATAAGCCTTGTGTCCTGGACTATGTGGAGGTAATTTCTTTCTAATGCTACAACGACAGTTCTATCAGGATATTCGTCTCCACGCAAATATTTGATTCAGACTCATGGCCCATATGACAGTGGTAAGCGAACAACACTAGAACACAAAAATGTTTAGTCCAGAGCTCCCATACATCCGAATTTTTGGTGTTAAAATTTGTGTCAGGAAATAAATTTTAAAAAATGCTCTGATGTCCGGAATTTTGACATTTAGTAAATTTCGTTTAACTTGAAACAAATGCATGTGCATGTGCTGTGAAGATGAGAACTTCAACTTTTACTTCTTCGTCTACTTCCAGCGTCTGCAATATAATTTGGAATTGTTATTTGTAAGAACATACTGAAAACTGCCGCATGGCGCTTGTTTGTTGTCGCGGGAAGTAGCCATTGAGATTGTTAGGATTTTTGCCTCTTCAGGTATGGTAGATGTTAGCTACAGCAGCAGCAGCAGCGAGCTTCCCTGCAACATGATTTTAAGCCAAATTGTTGGAAACAAAAAATGATAAAAAATAGGCAATTTTCTGAAAAAATTTTTGAGTTTAGTCGTTTGTGACTTGTTCGAACATTTTACAAACATCGAAAGCATTTGTTACTCTTAAACATTTGGGGCGTCTGTTTTTTTTATTGCCTACACTGACTGGCCTGATTAATAAAATTTTCAGTGCTTTGCTGGTTCTTTTTTGTTCGCTGAGACATTTCGGTCATTTTTCCGAAATAGTATAAAAACTTCTGTCATTTTTTTGTTTTCGGATATTTTTTATGAGTGAAAAAAGCATTATGTCCACACTGACTGAGATTTTTGCGGTCATTTAAAAAAATCGGTCTATGACCAAAAAATTACCGAAAACGCCAGGTGTCCTACGACGACGAAAACGTTTTGCATCATACTAGTTTTTGGAAAATTATTTTTGTAGTGGTAGAAGGGGATGATGAAACTGCGTAAAAATAATTTGCACGTTTGTTTTCCAACAACCTTTGTCTATATAACTTTGTGTGGTTTAAGTAGATATTTGAAATGCCACTAATCGCTTCATCGGTTGTAAATGGAGTGCGAAAAGTTTGTTTTCTAAAATTTGAGGGCAATTTAGAAAATACTTGAAGTTAATGTGAAACTACTATGTGGGCGTATTTTATACAACCGACTGAAATCATTCAAAATTGTTTAGTTGTTTATATAAATCTTTTGTTGGCTCGGTGCTCAATACAGCAATCAGCACGAAATGATTGACTAACACGCATGGTTTTTTGTTTTGCAGGTTTTCGATGGGAACCAGACCAGCGAGAGATCTCTTGGAAGGTTTTGCGGTAACAACGAATTTTTTAGGTACAACATAGTAATGAAAGTATGTCAAAGATTGGAATTTAATCCCGATAGCCGCCATTTAACGCTTTCTTTTTATATTTGTCGTGTTCACGAAAGCATCCGTAAATACTGCTTTTCTAACATATTGCTATGTGTGTCAATCTTTGAACCAACAGAGTTCAGTTTCACAGACTACAGTTCAGTTTCAGAAGTCAGAACCAGCAAAGTCCTGGAGAAAAAATGTACAATGATTTTCGCTTTCATAAGATCAAAATTGGTCAATCAACTTTCGGAATGGCTTCAAAACACACTCTCATGCTAAACCTTGAAATTACAGTAAAATTTAAATTGCCTTGAAAACGCAAGAAGTTTTGAAGCTTGTAATTTGATTTTTTATCTGCTATTTTATTTCATTTGCTTCGTAAACTTACTTATATCTCACTGGTACGTCATGTTGGCAGCTTTGACCTCTGTTTTAGTATCGTTTGGTTATGTTTTTCTCAGAATAAGAAGTTATCAATAACAAAAACTTACTTAGGGAGGTACACAAAAAGCGCTTGAGTTGATGATCTCAACGCTAGCCAACGTATTTTCTTTCAACTGCTACTGTTTAGAGTCAGCTTATGATAGTTTTTCGCAGGGGCGCAACGAAGTTAGATGGCGCCCGGGACAAGAAGCAAGTATGGCGCACCATGTTCGAACCTGAGGTCTTTCGGAAGCAAATGCACTGTATTGAAGAAAGTACTTGTGGCACTATTGGGACTTTTCGGCGTCTCTCGCAGTGATTCGGCGCCCGGGGAATTGTGCCCTTGCCCCCCTCGTTACGTTCTTGGTATTGCGCATTCATGGTCTCTCGCACTAATAAGATCTTAAGCACTCGGTACATTCAGATTCAGAGAGGTCCAGGCAGTTTTATTTTTGCTGCTTCCTAAATGTTACAGCTCTCAAGCAATTAACGAAAATTTGTTTAGGGAAGACGCTCCTGACATTATAACGCAAAAGTTTCGTTCCACCACCAACAAGCTGTCTGTACGGATGGTATCTGATTATTCGAATGATCTCCCAGATACCAAACCACCCACTGGATTTCGTGCTCACTACTACAAAGAAGGTGGTAGACAAAATGTAACGTTCTTTCTTGCTGACAGTTTTTATATTTTTTAAATTATCAAGCAAAGTTTTCTGCAGATTTGTTATGAGATCCTAACTTATAAATCCGCTAGGCTCGTCAACAAGGAGCTGTCCGGCCTATGAAAAGTCCGAACACCTGAGGGAAACAGTATCTCTGACCCTTTCAGGCCAGAGAAGCTTGCTTCCGTCCTCGGGCGCCTGAAGCCAGGAAAGTCTCCGGGTATGGATTCTATCTTCCCGGAGTTTATACTCCAGGCCGGGTCGGCTCTCAAATCTTGGTTTTGCTATTTTCTCACTTGCTGCTTGCGCCAACTCAAACTTCCAAAGATCTGGAGAAGAGCACTTGTAGTTGTGATCCCAAAGCCGAAAAAGCCATTTGAGGACCCAATGAGCTATCGCCCCATATCTCTTCTGTGTGTCCTCTTCAAGATCCTCGAGAGACTCATCTACGCTCGTGTCGAACCAATCGTTGACCCATTGCTCGCGCAGGAGCAGGCGGGTTTTCGACACCGGTGGTCTACCGTAGATCAGGTCATCTTGCTGACACAGGACATCGAGGATAGCTTTTCGGCTAAGAAGGCCGGAGCTGTGTTTGTCGATCTCACAGCGGCCTACGACACTGTATGGCATCGTGGCCTCACCTAAAAGCTGCTGCGATTGCTGCCTGACAGACACATGATCTGCATGATCATGGAGACGGTTGGCAATCGCAGCTTCATCCTTACCACAGGAAAGGGATCCGTCCTGGCGCCCCTTCTCTTCAACATCAACATCTCTGACCTGCCAACCACCGTCTCCAGAAAATGTGCATATGCTGACGACCTAAAAATCATGCATGCTGATGGAGACTGGCAGGCAGTGGAAGTGGTGCTGAGCAAGGACATGGCAACCGTAGGTGAATACCTCCAGACTTGGAAGCTAAAGCTCAGCACTACAAAGAAATGGTGTCGGCAGTCTTCAACCTCAACAACAAGGAAGCCAAACGTGAGCTAAAAGTCAACCACAACAACAAAACCACACCATTCTGTTCCAAACCCAAATGCCTCGGAGTAACATTGGACAGGTGGCTCACGTATCGCCGACACCTCGAGTCACTTCACAAAAAGTTATCACGCGCACTACTGTGGCGGCTTGCTGGCTCTGGCTGGAGTGCTGTGGCAACAACGCTGCGAATAGCCACCCTTGCCCTGGTCCATTCAACCGCAGAGCACCGCGCTCCTGTATGGTGCCACAGTGCTCATACCCACCTCACTGACCCTGCCATCAACGACGACTTGCCAATTGTGACTGGATGCCTGCGTCCTACACCAACAGACAACCTTCCTATTCTCACAGGCATCCAACCTGCTGAGATTCGACGCAAAGTAGCTACACTTTCTCTAACACGCCGTGCCATGGAGCCTGGACATCTGTTCCACTCAGCGCTCACCTATCCACCGGGTGCGAATGCACGGCGTCTCAAATCGAGACACCCGTTTATGCTCGCCGCACAACAACTCATCAGTTTATCTGACAACAACAACATACGTGCGGTGCACCGGGTGAATCACCAACGGAAGGTGCGGAGTGGTTGGACAACCTCACGAGACTCCATACTTTCATCCTCGACACCGGCACCCACCCTCCCGGAATGACCCTCCCGAGAATAGCGTGGGTCAGGCTTAAATGCCTCTGCACCGGTGACGGACGTTTCCGCTCCTGCTTGTACAAATGGGGTATGGCCTCCTCTGCGGCCTGTGAGTGTGGCACAGAAGAACAAACCGTCGACCATGTTGTCCTCCACCAATGTCTAACCAATCGACCTCTTCATGGACTGCATGGCCTGGCGGTTCTGGACGATGAGACAATGGAATGGCTGCTCAACACCTGCCCCGAGATCTAGTGCGGCGAAACAGTGGACAGCCACAACTCGCTCAAGCGACGAAGAAGAAGCTTATATAAGTCACATGCTGTTGTTGGGAAGTACATTTTGTTGTCATGTTACACTATTATTCAAAATGTTGGGATATTTCAGTAATATGGTTTTTTCTGATATTGGTATCGGTTTGGTGAAAGAGCAGCTGACAACAACATCAATACAATATTTCAAAATAAACTTTACTAAAGCTTGCGGTAAAAATTGCATTCATTCACAAAAACGTTGGTATATCGTAATTTCGGTTCAACTGACTCCATAATTTAATCAAAGTCATTCTGGTAAGTTTAACAGATTACCTAAAGCTGCCTTCGTGCCGCAGCGAGAAGGGCAGGTGTGTAAACAAAAATATCAAGATTTGGATTTTTGCCAAATTTTATTTGGCCATAAAATGCTAGATGGCCAACCAACGGCTATAAAGATGTGGATTTTTGCCTGGTTTTCAATAAAAATAGATACAAAAATTGGCTCTTGGGGTTGGGACCCAGGGCCCAGTGGCGTGGGCAAAAAATGCCTAAACCCACCCCTACTATGACGTCACCCACAAAAAAATCAAATCCAAAACATCTATATTTTAAAAATCGAAACTACAAGACTTGCCGCATCTTTACAGGGTTTGAACAGCTCTCTAGCTCAATCGGCTGGCGAGTTATGATGCGCAAATCTATGCAAAAGAACATGTGCACGCGGAACTTTATCATGCAAGCGTACCAGGATATCATTTTGTAGGCGGTCAAGCATTACAAATGGTTGAGCAGGCGCCACCAATTTGTATATTGATGGGGTTCGATTCCCGGTCGGATCATACCGAAGACTTAATAAGCGCCAGTCTTGTGCTCGGCGTTAATGGGTGAGTGCAAGGAAACTCGCACTACGAAAGCAGTACAGCAAGCGAGTACAAATGAAACGGAACTATTCAAGAATCACCAAAGAAGAAATGTGAAATTTCTTTAGTGTAGACTTTAACGAACATTATAAAAGTGAAGTGATTTTCACGAAATCTCCGAAAAGCAGGAGCATCAACAATGCTACTGCTTTTCAGACAACAATGGATTCTTTGATTGTTTCTTCAGTAACCCGTTCATTTTCTCGCTAGAGCTTTAGTTTGCCAAAGAAATGAAACTGTTTTGGGTGTATGAAACAGGAATATGCAAGAAGCAGGTTTTAAGTAAGGAATTCCCTTGTTTCTCTGTTTGTGATCCATGCCTACTTACTGTAGATTACTTTCGAAATTCAAAGTAGGCCTACTTAACATTGCCGTTGTTGTCATTCATCACTAATAAATGTTTCAAAACAGTAGCACTTCACCTTTTGTTGATATTTCATTTGGAATTGAATAGAGCCTGTTGACATATGTCTTACTTGCACGTTTTTTTGCTGCAATTATTGCTGGCCGAAACATGTATTCTCACGGAATTTGAATCGTTAGGCATCGACCGTGGTCGACTGGCAGAAGATTGTTAACACTTTTGTTTTGTATTTTAAGGTCACCAAAGTTTAATAATGTGCGGGTCTGCCAGGCAATTAGGCTATTTGCAAAATACTGAAACTTCACGTCTACATTCATGAAATAGCTTGCTGCGAGTGACGAGCGTCGAGTAAAACGCTGCGGTGCTGAGAGCCGCTATACTACAGAGGTATCAAACACCTGGCCCTCGAACCAGTATTTGTGTATTTGTGATCTCAGTCATCCATTTTCGTTTCATCAAAATATTGCTTTGTCATCGTCAGTGAGTGAGTTCAAATGCCTAATGGACCCTAGAGGCCTGCTACATTTCCAATTCAAGCAAAGCCCGACTGAGATGCATGATATGTGTCATGTGAAGCTGAAAGCCTGGGTGCAGCCTGCTTGACTCTTGACGACCTCATCTTCGGTTAAAAATGGACCTTTACGTTTCGTGGTTGAGAGAGAACCCTGCTTCACTAAATCTTAAACCTTGCTTTGGTACTAGTTTTCTAGTGGAGTTTCCTACCTAAATAAATCTAGTAAGGCCAGTTGTTTCAAAATACCAAGGATGTTTAAACATCAATGTCTTTAACAGACGAAACTTCACTGCAAAAAGTCTTTCAATTATAAGCAAACCTTGTTAAAACAACGCTCAACCTCGCTGCACTGAAAGCTCGACTATTTCTAACTCAATTCAAAACTCTGAAAATTTGTTTTAAAATTCCGAGCATTGTAACACCGTTGTCAGTTTGTAACCACTGGAATATAAGAGCTGGATTATCAGAATGTATGCATTGGAATACAGGTATATAAGAAGAGAAATACTGGAATATCGATACCGGTATCGAACCCGAAAATTTTGTGCAATCTCACAATGTTGTGGTTAAACGCAAGTGGGTGACTTTGTGGAGTGGATTGCGAGTTGATGTCAGAAGCGTCAATCCCCGCCGTTCATCCGTTTTTTCAGCAATATCTAGATTTAGTTTCGATTTTCAACAGGTGATGTTTCTTTCGTTATAAAAGTTTTGCAAGCAGCTTCTCAAATTTTGCACTCTCGCAGATGTAAATGAATGCACACAGCTTTACGAACAGGCTCAGGCTTCTGACGAGCCTGATTCAGTTGGAATGTGCGACCATTTCTGCAACAACTATCCTGGAGGCTACTATTGCTCTTGCAGACCTGGATATATGCTCCACCCAAATAAATACACTTGCTCAGGTTGGATCAAACGAAGCGTATACTTTGATATTTTATAGTAATTTATTTCTCATATAGCTCTAAATCTGAGATACGCTTAGTACTTTCTGGTTGGTACATGCAGGCATTCCATGGTAAACGATCATTTTCGGGTGTTGAAGTATATGCAAATCTCATTAAATTTTGCTTTGTTACGCACGTTTTTTCTCAGCTCCCCCTCTTCAATCAAAATTGCTTTATGTTCTCAATTCGTTTGTGCGTTTCTCTTATAAAATAATCGGCCACTTGATTAAATTGATTTCTTTTCGGAAGCAAGCTTTGTGAGACGATCTCAATGGATATTCAAAGAACAATTGATGAGAAAAAGTTGGGAGACAAAAGCGACTTGATAATTCATGTTCAAGAGAAAGTGTTGTGAAATGTAGCGGAAGTTGAACTCCCAAAAAAGCAAATAATGAAATAAATAAGAACTGCTGTACTCATGAGAATAAGATAAAAATGCATGCACTTTGTAGTGTTTAAATGATTCACAAACGCTCTCACGGTTTGTTACACAGATTTGCAATTTAATTTTATCGCGTATCCGTATGGTAGCTCGATATGTGCAGACCAATTGTCATACAAGCAGATACGTTCTTTTTCCGATATTTTTTGTGGTGGTTCTCGCAGGAAGCTGTACTGATGTTGTGCTCACTCAGGCTCAGGGCCAGTTGAATTCGCCCGGATACCCTATGAATTATCCCAGGCTCACCGAATGTCAGTGGACAATTAAGGTACTCGCACTGTTGTACTTGATTCTAGCAGGTAACGCAAAGCATGTGTAGAAATTTCTGGGCAACTCTGTTTTTCAGGGCAAAGGCAAGTTGCTCAAAACTCCTGAATGTATACCGTATATTCAATACAGTGAAAAATTCCAGGGCAGCTCTGTTTTTCAGGGCAAGCGAATGTTACTCAAAACTCCTGAATAATAAAAAATATATATTCGGTACAGTAAATTCAGGGGACCCTCTGTTTTTCAGGGCAAGCGCAAGTTGCTCAAAAATTCAGAATGTAAAAAGTATATTCCATACAGCGATAAATTTCTGGGCAACTCTGTTTTTCAGGGCATCCTGTATGATAAAAAATACATGTTCAAATGCAGTGAAAAATATCAGGGCAACTCTGTTTTTCAGGGCAAGCGCATGCAAATTGCTCAAAAATTCTGAATGTAAAAAGTATATTCTATACAGCGAAACATTTCGGGGCGACTCTGTTTTTCAAGGCAAGCGGAAGTTGCTCAAAAATCCTGAATGGTAAAAAATATTTCAATACAGTGAAAAATTCCAGGGCAACTCCGTTTTTCAGGGAAAGCGAAAGTTGCTCAAAAATCCTGAATGATAAAAAATACATGTTCCAATACAGTGAAAAATATCAGGGCATCTCTGTTTTTCAGGGCAAGCGCATGCAAATTGCTCAAAAATTCTGAATGTAAAAAGCATATTCCATACAGCGAAACATTTCGGGGCAACTCTGTTTTTCAAGGCAAGCGCAAGTTGCTCAAAAATCCTGAATGATAAAAAATATACAATCAGTACTGTGAATTCAGGGCACCCTCTGTTTTTCAGGGAAAGCGCATGCAAGTTGCTCAAAACTCCTGAATGTAAAAAGTATATTCAATACAGTGAAAGATTCCAGGGCCACTCTGTTTTTCAGGGCAAGCGCTAGTTGCTCAAAAATTGTGAACGGTGAAAAGATTTTCAATACAGTTTATATTCACTTGGGGGAGATCCGTGCAATTTGGGCTAGTGTAGTTTGTAATCTGGACCAAAGTCATGATTGGTTACATGGGCGCAATTTGGTGGGGGACACGGGGGACGCGTCCCCCCACTTTTTCAGGTGGGGGGGATATAATATGCCATGTCCCCCCACTTTTTTCTCTTAAGGTTGTGTATTTGGAGAGATTTCAAAAATAAAAGTAGTGTTTGTCACGTTTTGTGTAAAGAGCTTTTCAAGTTAGATGGTAGGTTATACATAGCCAAGTTCATGTTGAAACAGAGTTTGGTGTGGTATCACTGATTCTGTTAGTTTATAAATTTTGGGCTTCGATAAAATAATTGTTAACATTTTTCAAGTTTCTTGTGACCGTGAAAGATGGTTAGCTGCTTTTGTCCGACATTTTACCCTGTGTGGTATACTGTTAGAAAAGTTATTTCCTTGTAACAGTGAGAGTATTACAACTGCACGTGTGAGAGACCACAGTACAGCCATTATTTGTTTTGCGCAGAAATGCAAATGGCTTTGCTGTAACGTTGGTTGTCACGCATTCAGAAACAGACAGCGTATAATTTAAGGATGCTAGTGTGTATATATTACTGTAGAAAGTTAGATTTTCAGGCAAATCTCTGCGAAGCTTTTTCCGAAGACAAAAAGCAGCACTATTGTGGAGACTTAGTTTTGGGATGAGCAGTTTTGCAAAAGACTGTCCTCAACTTATTAGTGAACAGGTATTTCAATCAAAACGTTGGAGAAGTAGCCTACAGTATGTACCTAGCTGTATATTGACCTATAGCTCAAAACGTAGGGACTTGAGTTAGAAATAAGGACAAAATATACATTTATCCTCACTTCTTGTAATGCCGCGACAATGGTGAACAACAAATAAAAAATATTTTTTTCCTTGGCTCTTACACTTTGTGTTTGTGTTGAATGTATTGGTTCTTTGAGTTTAACCAAACCCACAATGCAGCAACGTTTTCATCCAAGTGCGAAACATTTGCTTTACAAGTACAACACACCTAGCTTTGTTGGACATTCTTTTCGCTTTGAAGGTGAAACTTGTACAGTACTTTTTTGCCAATTCACCGTTGTGCATTTTGATTTAATCTCAAATATATTGCGTGTCGTTATGCAAGTCCAGTAGAACTCTTAGAATGAAACTTTTGACATGGTGCAGAGTTGTAAGTCAGGCCGGGCTTTTCGAATCGGGTCGGGCTCGGGCTTAAGTTTGTCAAAATATTTCGGGATGATTTCGGGCCTGCATATAAAACTTTTTTGTTGCATTAGGAGTAAGGATTTTTTTCTTTCGTGATGTTGCTGTGCTCACCGCGGTAACTTCTGTGAGTGAAGTGATTATGATTTTCTTTAGCTAATTCTGTTTGAAAACACAGATACCTTCTTTTCTTCTCTGCTCGGATTAATCTCACACTCTTTTTGAGAAGGCGACAGCGATGAAGAAATTAGCACGCGATGGCTTTGCCTCAAAGAGATCAATCACTCACGCGATTCTTGACTTGTTTTAAGAAGCCTACAAGCCGGCTTTTCATATCTATAGAGCTGTCCTAGAAAGTTTCTTTATGTCCATAGCGCCACCGTAGATAGTTTCGTGATAGTTTCTTTTTTTCTTGAGAAGCATTATATTCCACACTCCGCAGTATTATCGTTTACTAACATGCTACGTTTGTGCCAGATTATGCCAGTGTTTGGTCAAGGTGGTTGTCATTTTGGTTGTAATAAAGCGTGTACCTGCAACTACACCTGCAAATAACGTTTTTTGTTACTCTGCAGTTGCGTATATCGTAACTCCCTTGGTAAACATGGCTTTCAGGCCTAAATCGGGCTTCATCAATAAATGTCGGGCTCGGGCCGGATTCAGGCTTCAAAATTAAGTCCTTTTGCAACTCTGTGTGGGTTTGCAGGCAGGGACCAACAAGCGGAAATTGAAAGGACGGTACATCCTCCACCCGCCAACAGTAAAAATAGGTTGAAATCATTTTGTGAAGTAGGCTACGCTAATTTTAGACCTAATGTTTTTGCTGCTGGTAAGAGGATATCAATGGAGATTTTGGTAGGGGTGGAGGTGTATGCATGATGCCCAGTAGCATTAAAACGATTTGGAGCTTTTTCAAAAAAACGGAAATGTGCAAGAAAAATATTTATCGTCTTTGTAACATTAGGCGATTTGAACAAAACATCAAATCGCGCTGCAACCCACACTTTTAAAATGCATGAAGGTTGAAGTGTTCTACTGTATGAATGATATGCATGTGCCTACAATGCTATTCAGCATTTTGTGCACTCCAGCTGACAGCTCTGATAAAACCCAATTGATGTTTTCTACTATATTGCTGTGCTTCTTTGTATCCAAATACGATATTAATGGAAGCAGGCTGAACTACAGCACCATGTCCAGCAACAAATTATAGTATATCAATATGTACATCATCTGCAAGGACAAAGCGTGATTAGTGTGGCTCTCAAAACACCTCTACAAATAAGATTGGGAACGGGTATACATAAAACGTCACTTCTACGGTTTCACACCCAGCTGCCCCCCCACATTTTGCAACAAAATTGCGCCCATGATTGGTTATAATGACTTTGACCTGGACCAAGTCCTCGTTTACTGTAAAAATCGAACAATCGGATGACGCTATTTCAACAGCTTGGTATAAGAATTCGGTAATTCTTTCTTTGTTCGTTTTCGAGTTTGCGCTGGGTAGAGGTGCAGGGTGTTAAGATGATAGACTTTTTTGATTAACAGGACTTTTTGAAGCGGGCAGCACGACGTGCAGATTGTTTGTCTCCTTTGAGTGTGCGTCTTTAAGTGCCTTGCTCAAGCGCACAGCAGCGATAATACAGGCAGGTTTAGGGAGTCAGACCATACGATCCGAAACCGTCGCTTTTGAAACATTGCGTTGCGTCATCGAAGTCGCGTACATATTTGCATCACTAAAAGCAATTACCGAAAATTTTTTGTCTGGGAGAAGACAACACGCAAGGAACTTCAACCCTTTGAGTTAACAAGCAAAGTAACCACATAATTTGCCCATAACGGCACCTCCAGGGGATTGCATAAAGAACGTTATTGTCGAATTGATATCATAAGCGAATTGAAATGCATATAAAAGATGCCATCACGACCAAAGAAAATGTAACGTTATCCGCGAATTGACTTTACAGAGGAGTTCGTTACAAACGAATTCAACTGTATAGAACAGTTTTACATAAGGTTTCAGACCCCATTCAGATTAAACTAAAAAGTAAGTTTCAGGGCAAGATGTCTATTTTTGGGGTAAATTGTTATTTTCAGGGCAAACTTTTTCCGCCCCGCCCCCCCAGTAAAATACCCTTCCCGTACGCCTATGGTGGCAATTCAGAATAAAGTAATATGTTTATGAATTGGAACGACTTGTTCAGTGAATGTGACGATCACGTGTAGTGCTAATTTGTATGACATCAGTGGTCGGAAACCTTCCAGAAGGTCCTCCAATTTGAAATAGCCCAGGGCCATTTTTATCCCAGGGCCATTTTTAGCCCAGGGCCATTTTGAAATAGCCATTTTTAGCCCAGGGCCATTTTGAAATAGAAATAGCCCAGGGCCATTTTGAAATAGCCCAGGCCGTTCTTTCGTGTAGTCCATTCAATGTTCATTCAATGTGAGAAGCTTACGCGTCTCCGTTCCTTCAAAGCATATATGCTACAAACTAAGTGGACCAAGAAGGGTGCAACCCGTTTCAATTCAAATAAGCACACTCATATGTTTTTGCTCGTAACACAAGCTTTCTATGTATTTATTGTACGAATGTGGGATTTTTGGTGTGCAGTCGGGGTTTATTTGAAATCATTGAATGGGAGCCCTGCATGTGATTGTTGAACACAGACATCTTGGCAGGTAATGCAGCGAGACAATGACTGCTGATAGCGATAAGCCACGTATAGTTTTATACTGTGTGGAAAGAAGCATGAGTAAATCTATAGCAGTGCTTCCACAAATTTGAAAATACCATTGTTAGTGTGACACTGTGATCATCGTGCCCGAGTGAATAGCTTAATCAATCGGCTGTTATGCAGGCTTCTTTTCGCACAGTATAAAAATACGTGATTTGTTAGAATACGTTTATGCATACTTGTGGGAATACGTCTTTATTGTTAAGGTTTAGTTCTGACTTCTTAGTGATCACTGCTATAAGTGCAAAACTATATTTGCTGTGCCGAGTTTTCGTAATTTATCTGCTCCATTTTTTAAAGCCTGCGTGATGTTTTAACTTTCATTTCTACCTCTCATTGCTTGAAGCAGTTTTGCGAGAGTGTCTCAATGTTGTTTTTTTTTCACCGCACGTGTTGTTCTGGCCGTGATTTTTCTTAAATTATGACAATTCGCAGCACGTGCGCAAAAAACGGGTATTGGGCAGCTTATAAAACGAAAAAATATTTCTGATAACCGAAGTGTAGAAAACATTTTAGACAAAAGGCTGAGACTGGAGGTGCAACCAGCACAGACTAATTGGGTAGAAAGGGTAATGCGTTTTGTGAACGTCCATTTGCATTGCATCGTCAGCAACCTGAAAAGCATAAGCAAATTTTCGACGTTGATCCCCGCTGGAAAAATTACTGCGGACGCCCATGACTATTGTATGCTATAAACAGATCGGGGCATATTTTTTACTCTTAAAGTAATAAGGACTTTCTCCATTATGAATTGCTGCAATGGAAGGGGATGATGATTCCAAGTTTGGATTTCACTTCAGTGGCTGAAACCTCTCATAGCCTTAGACGCGATCACTGCTTTTAAGATCAATAACAGACGTTGACAAATGCATCTCTGTAATGACTTTAGTGTTGCACTGGCCAAACCACAAAGTGATTTTGCTCATACAGAAAAACGCAATTTGATAAACAAAGGTCCTTGCTATTGTGATAACTACTTTTGTACGTTTGAAAAAGTTTTTCACAATTTCTTTTTCAGACTGATCCAGGAAAAAAAGTTGCACTGACCTTCAACTCTTTTAATGTGGAGAAACATGTCTCCGGGGCTTGCAGCTACGACTGGTTAGAGGTAAATTAAGACTTCTGCAAAGGTGGTTGAAAACGTGTGCGAAAGTGTCAGAGTATCCCGTACTCCACAATTTACTTTTCAGTTAAACCAAATCACTGACCTAATCGGCCTTTCATGACTTTAGAGGCTTCTCAATACCACGAGAGAATACACAGATGCGCGAACTCGCAAACGACGCTTTCTCCTTGCTAAAATTAGCCTAATTCTGTGTCAAGGAAAGGTTTCATAATCACTGAATGCTGAACGCTGCATGCTTCATTTAATTATGGTTGCAAATCAAATATCTCATATCTAAAGGTTTTCTGAAAGTGATTTGATTGTTACTTGTACTACTTTTTTCGCTGTGTTGGGATATTTTTATATTACAGTAATTGCGCAGAACTTACCCCGTCAAATCTGCGAAGATAATCTACAGTAACTTCGTCCGACTGTTTCCGGTTTGTTATGAAGTTATTATTGAATCTCGTTTTATTTCAGGTTAGCGACAAATCAGGCACGCGGGGAAAGTTTTGCGGTTCTGACATTCCTTACAATGGAGATACTATTCGATCAACAACGTACTGGTTTAAGATTAAGTTTCACTCAGATTTGGTCACCGAGAAAAAAGGTTTCTCGGTCAGTTATAGTGTAATTGGTAAGTAAATGAAATGGTACAAAAGATAAACACACAAAACTCGGAAATTTAGGTTTGTATAAAACAATACCGAGTAGAACCACGGCATGTTATGTATAATGTGTATTTCCCAAACCCATTAATTTTCTCACCTATAATAATCCTGACTGATAATAACTTATGACCTGTCTAATAGTAGCTTATAACCTTGGCTGTGGCGAAAATACCTGTTTATAAGAAAAAGTCAAGTAAGATTAGGAGCTTCGCTCAAATCTTTCACATGGGTTCTCAGCATGTTGGCAAAAGTGCAACAAAAGTGTAGCTGGAAGTATTAAGCGTCTGCACGACTGCCATCACTTGAAACATGAATATACAACGTGTCTTAGACAAGCTAAATTTACCGTGACGAGACCGGCGGCGTTTGCATATGTCATGTCCATATCAGTTTTTCATTTGGTGATTTTTATTGAATATTCTCAATTCAGGTCTAGCACTTTAACGTCTAGTTGTTTCACTGATTTCAATCTTTTTCTATTTCTAACCACTGATGTAGTCGAGAGAGACCATAACTTTAGAGATCGAGACTGTCAAAAGAAAATGGCATAAGAACCAGATCGGAATATTCGAAACTTAGAATCGAGATCCAAAAATTTTTCAGCTGGTGACTGGAACTCATGTAAGTGTTGCAACAACACTCTGCGCCAATGTTTTTCTTAGTTTAGCAGAATCTTGTGGCGTTGATCTTTCCAACATTTTTTGTTGCTGGTTTACCCGTGCTCAGGAATCTCTTTTGGTAATTTCTAGAAAAATGTTAGAAACCTGTGCTTCCATGGCTTTTCCTGATTTTCAGAGACCAGTGGAATAGTGCCAGAGTTATTTTCCAAAAACATCCCTGAAAGCCTATATGTAGGGTGTATGGGTACTATACTACCCAGGGGTACCTGCTGTGTAGACAATTTTGGACACTATTCTAAGTTAACATTTCAATGCAATTTTAAGTGCAAAACCTGTTTGGCCAGATATGACCACTTATACCTTATATGTGATGATCTTCCAACACCATGGCGTAATCTGAAAAAAAACGGATCTAACACGTACATGACGTTTTCGACGCACAAACAAGAAATCCCTTCTAAAAAGTCCTTTTTTTGGTGGTATCCTGCCTAAAATTTGTATGATATGTCCGTTTCGCTGGGAACATAAAATTTTGTTGCGAAAGTGATGCACATGTGGATGTAAAAAATAGTTTGGTCTGGAAAAAATGGATGTCGCGTGTCCCAAGAAGACGTATGCAAATTATGGGTAGCATTATACCCTGCTTTCACTGACGCGTATAGTAAAATAAGGATTCCTGAGGAGGATAACTAAAACAAGGTTATCAAAACTTCCGATCCTTAAAATACGTCAAATTACGCCCATTTTGCCAACTTTTTGTTAGTTTCTTTAAACATTCAATTCTCAATATGAAGGGTTTCCAAACCTACCTATCCTCAGAAATCGAGACAACACCTGATTTTTTCGAGACCAACATCTGCACTTACCAAAGCGGGTCTCTAAACTCCATTGCTGATTCTAATACGTAAATGTGTTTTTATTGTTAGTCAAAAATGTCTTTTGTTATTCAAAATTCTGTGTCAAGGCAGTTAACTCTTTTAATTTATTCCCGAAGTTTTTCTTATTTCAGTACGAAGTGTGTTTTTCAGCAGCCATGTCCAAGTACCCCGGTTTCATTCGTCATATAAATCAATATGGCCATTTTTGTTTTTAAAATGTCATCACATGCTTTGTAGTGACAGTCGTGGGTCAGAGGAAGCTGAGACCATTTCGGTCTCTCAAATTTTTCCAGCGGTCTCCCAAAACACTGTAGTACCTCGCTGCATAACCACCACCAAAATACACTGTAACCTCGCTTTAAGACCATCTCGATACTTAGATGAAAAATTGCGGTCTGTCAAAATGTCTTCACGGTCACCAAGATCAAACCTTGAAAAACCCTGCCTATGATGTTGGGACACAAGACAAATATTTTGAAACTACTGTGTTTTCATATTTATTGCAATAAGTTTGGAATTGTGATAAAAGATCAATTTTGAGACACTTTTCAGAAACTCCGTGTATGTCAAATAAAATATTTGAGACATGTTATAAACAACGTTTTTCTATTGCGGTCAGATTTATCCCTAGCCGCACCTCATTTAGATCTCCCTACTTTGGCAAATACACTCAAGAAACTGTGTAAAACTTCTTTTTTTCAATAAGTTTCCTGCGGATGTTTAAGTGACCGTTACACATTTGTAAATTAACTAGTCAGGAATGAAAATGCAATCGTATTCAACACACCCGAATCGATTGACAAGCACGAAAAGCATTTCAAGATTTATTTTGCTTGTTGACAATCTCAGAAACTCAGAATATATATGTATATTGTGTTGTGTAACGTCTTCACTCCCACACGCAACGCGATAGACTTAAGTGTACATCGCAATGACAAGGAACACACAAATACAAGAATGAAACGTTTGATGGCGCTAATGCTTTTACGTTGATGAAACACAAGCATAAAGGGCATGCGAATGAATGACGCCATCACGATTACTGTAAAGTAGTGCCGCGATAACTTTCCAAGTACACCAATTCATAAAATGCATGGGGGAGTGGGAAGCTGCGAAGGACCAGGGGTCATTTAGGCTGCAGACCTCCCGAAGACGAAGCTACTTATAGTGCAATGGGAAGAGCTTGCAGTAGTAGGTATACGTCTTTTGCTCTGAGTATAAAGTTTAATATGAGCAATGCGGTTATGGCTTACTGAAGCAAAATGCGTTGCAGGCAAGGTCAAGCCACCAGAAGAAAATGGTTTAACGTTGTCACATTGAACACTTGTTGTTGTCACATATTTAAAATATTCGTGAAAGCTAGAGAGAAAATGCGTCAAAAGTTATGAACTGTCACGGGATTTAAGCAGGTTGAGAACAAGTCGTCCAAACATGTATTACAGAAAAGAATTCTCGGTCGATGTCACGAGTCGTGCATGGGAACGGAAATTCGTTTGCAATTTAGTAGACACATTATTCACTTAACGCTTATAGGCTAAAGGCATTCACTGCTTCATGCAAGGGTTTGAAGTGAACAATTTTAGTGGACGCACCAGAAACCAAACTGAGTAAGATATAACAGCGATATTTCACTATTCGACTATTTCCATTGTAACAGCATTTGATAGTTAAATCAATGCATCTGATTTATGTACACCAAGAAAAATAACACAAATATGTTTCTAGTAGCCGAGTAATACATATTTTTTATACTACGCTGAAAAAAGTGCCAAACACGGTTGATTTTTTTATTACAAAAGGAATTTTTGACCAGATTTCAACTGTGCTTTATCATTTTAGCGCGTGAATTTCAACGAGTGGTTGGCAAAGCAAATTGTTGGGTTTTGATTTTTCTTGTGTTGTATGGATGAACATCTGTAATGAGTTTAAAATAATTGTTAAACGTAGCCGGTAGCTGAAAGTTAGTGTATTCGTACAGGAATTTGCGATCTTCAAGATTGTATACATGTTTTAGTTGGAGAATTTTCTGCGTTTTATAAATGGTAGTAACGATGTTGGTCTCAAGTTCATTTGTGATTAAACATCTCATGGGGCGATTTGAAACAACCGATATTGGCTGTACATGACATGAAGCTGCTCTTCCTCAGACAGTAATCCCATACTGTGCTCATGAGTTTATTAAGCTGTGATACAACATACGTAATGCTTGGTTATTAACATAATGCTTAACTTTATACATAACGCCAACATATTTGATATACTGTAGTACAATATAACTGGCTACAATGCTCTTTCCAAGTCAGATCAACCTTTTTTTCATATTTTTTAAAAGATACGATTTTTGACATTAGTCTACCCACGCACAGCAAAAAATTCTCGAAAGTGATGATTTTTAAAGTGTGAAAATGTCCAAAGGTCGAGACCCGACGCAAGGAAGGTCATTTTAAAAAATGAATTCTTCCAAACAAATTTCGTTTGCATTTCAGAATCACCGTTGATTGCTTTAAAATATAGACGGGCGTTGACATCCGGTGTGCGTCTTTAGTGACACCTATATCTCTCAGTTTTAAAGCAATCTAAATTAAAGCACTAACTCATTCAAACATATAGCTACGATTTCTAAGAAAAAGTTGTGAAAAACTCGTGAAAAAAGTAGAGCCTGACGAACTTCACATGAATTCGACACTGAGCATGTATCGTTTTCGGTCTTCGTAACTATGCGAATCATGTGCATGTTTTAAGCTTTAGCATTCGAAATCGCAAAAACTGTAGTTTGATTTGCGTTTGCGGTGACTTTCCAACGTTGTTCTGAAGATTACTTGAAACTTTAGCGAAGCTAGAAGACACTTAAAAGCAAACACAACAATGACATTTGCGGCATGTATCAAGCAGAGACCGGTCTATTGGGTTCCGTCAGTTAACTCGGTTAATTTATTCCTGGTGTTTTCTTATTTCAGTACGAAGTATGTTTTTCAGCAGCCATGTCCAAATACTCCGGTTTCATTCGTCATATAAATCAATATGACTACTTTTGTTTTTAAAATGCCATCACACACCTTGTATTGACAGTCGTTGGTTTGAGCAGTGATTACTTTTATAGTAATAACTGGTCTAAGGAAGCTGTCCTCCCAAGGAATTCTGATATCACAATTGTCTGGTTAACTTGAGATTTGCTATGCAAAACATGGCAAATGAAATGAAATCATGAGCAATTAGCCGAATGATAAACACAGATTTGACAGAATTTTCTTAAAAATTTTGAATTATTTGGTGCGAATGATGTTTAGTTGGTCGTTGGAATTCTCACGCAGCAATTTCAACATGTTGTCAACTTTGGGACCAAATTTTTAAAACATTTTGTGTCCGCTATAAATTTTGGATTTAATATATAAAAGGACACACTGTGAACTACCATGTGAAGCGTCATATGTTTTATTGATATTACAACATTATAAATAACATTGCATTGAACATAATTTTTAAGTGCTGGAAAAAGTCACGCTGTTCAACTGTACTTTCCGTTTCGTAGAACCTTCGGCCATGTTCAACAAAACTTCTTTTCAAACCTTCCTTGCTTTATTCTGATCACTGATAAACATTGCCATTCAGTTCAACGACAACCAATAAGGTTGGAAGGAAGACAGCGCAACAAACATTGCTGATTCCACATAACCCACAAGAGAGAAAACCTCGCTGTTGCTAACCACTTTCGCGACTTTTCAGCAGAACAACCGTTGGCCACCAATCATAAGAATAAATGCACATTCTTTGAATTGTTCAAAAAAAATATAAAAGGTCAAATTCGCATCCTCACTGATGCAGGTCTGTTTGAAATTACGCCTAAATTAATGGAGGTAGATTACCATGGAAGACTCTTGCTGATATTTGCAGAAAACTTAACTTTTGTAGACAACGTCTTCACTTTACAGTAGGTTGTACAAAGCTCTCAGAGCAGAAGCGTCGTGGCTGTATAGCATTAGTTTGCAACCCTTCCCCTTGCCACATTTTCAAGACTCTGGGCCGTCTTCTCAACAATGCAAGATTTGAAATGAAATTTTCTATAGAACATGGAATTTCGCAGATCGTTTTCAAAACAATGCAGAACAATTCAAGACAATGAAAATGTTAAATGCAAAAAATGCTATTACTGTACAAGCAAAACAGCAGTGAAAAATGTACGTCTCTTACACGAGTAGTTGTGAAAAGATCGTGGTTCCTTAAAAACCATTAAACTGACCTTTTTCAGATGCATGATAACTCGGTTGAAATATCTTTTTATACAGTTTTGTGTCAAGAAGCTCGATAGCAGTTTATGGTGACTGCCTGCGAATACCCCCCTACCTCTTACAGCTGCCTGGCTTCCTCAGTCGCGAAAATTCCTATCTATCAAATAATTTGTGTCCTCAGCAGGGTTGCGGCGTCGGAGGTTTTTGGGTGGAGTCGGAGTCGGATAAAACTCCGGACATCGTGCTCCTAAGTTACGAATTTTTCTTATGATTAGTAACTTTTCTTAAATAAATATATTAAATCAAAGCTGTAAGTCATGTATCTAACGACAATAACAAAATGCTTATTTCTAAAATAATTTTAGCTCGTTTCTTTGCCTTTGTTGACACTTGACAGCCAAATTCATTCACGTTTTGTTAAGGAGTCGGAAATTTTGGAAAGGTCGGAATATTTTGGAAGCTAGGAGTCGGAGTTGGAGTCGGACATTTCACTCCGACTCTGCAACCCTCTCCTTAAGCTCTAGCTGTACCTAAGAGTATCACCTACTTCAAACTGTCCTCATATAGCCTACTCCAAATGGAATGTATATGGTTTCCCAGATCCAAAAATGTAATTTCTTCCAGCCCACATTTCTACCAAACCAATTTATAAGACCAGGCCCTTCAAACAATAGAAATGATTGTTGGCACGTCACTAACTCTTTTTTTCAACTATGGCTAGTCACATGTAACTTTATTTCAAACTAACGTTTAAACGAAATTTTAACAGAAATCCGTTGCCGAATACCCAGCCCACCAATGCACGGGCGTTTGGTACATCCCGTCAGAGACATCAGTAGTGATCCGTTCATACCTTTCTCGTCTGTTCTCCGCTACGAGTGTGATCAAGGCTACAGATTGATTGGAACTCCAAAGCTTATTTGTTTGAAAGACGGCACCCTTAGCGATTACTTGCCTGTGTGCGAAGTCTTCTAAAACGATCAACCAGTTTCCTTGTGATGAAAACCATGTGTGCTTGACGACGTGTCTGCTGCGGAAAATAACAAGCATTTCCAGTGAAAGCGATTGACTTGAAGTTTGTGTAAAGTGTTGTGCCGTGTTTCGTGTTTTATGTATGATGAGGAATTAAGCAGTTCCCTATATTTTCACCATGTCAATAAATGCATATTAAAAAACGTGTCATTAAATTCCTTACAGAACAAAGAAAAGAAAGACAAAACTGCAAAATGAAGAAACGGTCCTGCTTTGTCAATTTTTAATCACTCGAGTCCAGTACCAGTCCAGTCGTTAACTGTCTGGCTCGAATTCAAGTTTGAGTTTGCCATTTTCGGACTCGAGCCCAGGTACCACTGCAGTTGCTAGAAAATTTGTTGTAAAATTTCAACGATGTAATTAGCAAACACGTTTGCAAGTCGATGCATCAAATTTGGTTACACAAAAATTTTTATCGTAGTTATTTCCAAAAGCACTTCATGAATGTGGCATCGATTGACTGACATCAGTAAAGTGTTACAGAGGCGCAGCAAGGGAAGAGTAAAAGAGGAAAATACCTGAGCGGAGCGTTTACCGGAGAGGCGAACTCACATGTCAAGGGCAAAAAAGCATTTACCCCTTATGGCAGTGAACTCACGAAATGTCACAGAAAAAACATCCATTTCGTAATTTTTTGCTGATAAAAGTAAAAAGCAAAAATTTCACCTAAGTATGAGATGCATGGTCGTTTGCAAAAAAAACTAAACTGCTTTTGCTAGTATCTTCGAAATAGGGGATGGTCCCCGCCCCGTGACCCCCTGGCTCCGTCGAGTAGTCGGAACGTTTGCTTATTACGCAAGGTGGATTGAGGGTTTCGCAGCTAAAGTTCGCCCTCTAGCGAACTCTTTAACCCGAAATGCATTAAAAACATTTATATCGTTGAAATCCGAACTCGGACATGTAGCTCTTAACACAAGCGATACGACAGGACCCTTCGTTGTTGAATGTAATGCTTCCGATGTTGCCGTCTCAGTTACGTTGAATTAGCGTCGGTGTCCGGCGGCATTCGTGTCTCGCACACTAGAGGAAGTGATACTATCTCGCATGCGAAAAGGAGGCAACTGCAAATATACTGTAGATTTTAGGCCAGGGGTCTCGATACTTTTTGTCAGAAGGCCACATAAGCTGTTCCACAACAGTTCGAGGGCCGGGCATCTTACGTAAAGTGATTGTTTCGGGATGCGTTGCGTTCTACCAAATCAACAAGTATTTTTTTTAATTTGGGAGAGACTTTGAAACGGATTCTGGAAAGACATCCTATACAAACCTTTTTCAAGCCTATAATTAAACTAAGTACGATTTTAGCTTCAGGAAAAGATGCAGTTCCTGCTAGCAAACGTCGAGGCGTCGTTTATGAAATTCCTTGTGGGAGCTGTGAACACAGATACATTGGTGAAACAAAACGAAGCCTGAGTACTAGACTGAAAGAGCACCACAAGGACGCTTTACCAAGAAATATTCTCAAAAACCCAGAGAAAACAGCTCTAACGAAACATGCAGCCCAAAGTGGCCATGCTTTCAATTGGGATTATGCTCATGTTCTGCAACGTGTAAATAATTACCATAAACGCATCTTTTTAGAATCTTTATATATTAACTTAAAAACTAACACCGTGAATGATAAAAGTGCAAATTTCCCGGCTATTTATTACAACGTTTTAAAATATGAGTGAAGCTTATCCGTTATATACCTGACTTTGAGTTTGTCTTCCTATTGACCACCTTTGTGCCCGTAGATTCACCAACTCTCACAACACAGTTTTACACATTTGTTCGGTATTTTTCACACATTTTGTTCTCTATTTTACCCCATAGCCTATGATATTTAACCAGTTTTTTTTCACTTTCCTATGTAGGTATTGACCTGTTTTATTTGTTATACTTCATCATCTCTCAACGTATTTTTAACACCGTGAAAAAATTTCCCTGAGTGAAGCTTATCCGTTACCGGACTTTGAGTTTGTCTTCTTATTGACCACCTTTGTGCCTATAGATTTGCCAACTCTCACCACACAGTTTTACACATTATTGGTTCGCTATTTTACACTTGTTCTTTATTTTAACAAATACCTTTACGCTATTTAACCGGTTTCTTATACATTCCAATGTAGGCTTTGCCCTGTTTTGTTGTGTTATTGCGCTTCATCATTTTCCAACGTTTTTTCATTTTACACTTCCTCGTATTTTCTGTGACGCTGTCACCATTCTTATAACGAGTTGGCCAGCTTTGCGTTTTTTATCTTTGTACGTCATACTACTCATTGTTTCTTGTTATTGGTATGCTACATATTTTGTGGTTGAAAACATTGCCCTGAAGAAGCCCACTTGAATAGGTGGGCGAAACGTTGGCTGATAATAATATATAATCACCAGAAGAGCTTATTCATCTGTTTGTTTAAGTCATTCAGTTCCGTTTGGCTAAACGGATCAGGGGATGATAGCCGATTGGTGTCATCTGAAAAGAATTCAGATTCAGAAATCATTTCGTTTTTGCAGCCCTCATGCTCTCCCTGATCATGATCACTGTCTTCACATGAGGAAAAACACTGAAAACCGGGACCGGAACTTCTTCACAATGTGGAACAGGTCGAATGGCTGAGGGAATGCTTGGATAAGAGATCTTATGCCGATTTTTCTTGCCAACACCTTTCGTGTTGACCATGCAAAAATAGCAGTCAGTTACGCGATCTCGGGGTTCCCGCCAAACCATGGGAACTCCAAAAGGCACTCCCTTTCATTTTCCTTTTGTCCAATCGCGAAGCATTTCCTCACACTCATGACACACCATATGAGATCACCATATCTTGTCTTGGTCACCAAGCGGAATTTGAAAATACGCTTTATAAGCACGATTCATAAACGAAGTGATATTACGCCTTTGACGAAGCAGTGCATAGCACCCACATACATAAGAGAAAGAATCAGGCTTATTTTTACATTCACGTCTACGAGAAGCCATGTTTACACCTGACATAACAAAACGTTTTCTAATCAAACAACTCAAGAAAAAATATAGCCCAGCAATATAAAAGTAAATTAATATACAAGTGTAAAAACTATGGCAGATTTAAGGCAGTAGTTGGTTGACCTTTGCTAAAGAGTCTAGACTAGCAAACGTGTGCAGTGCTGTGCACACTCTCGACAGCTAACTCAAGGAGTTTACTAAAATCGCACGCTTTTTGGCTGGTTAGTAACCGGGTAGTCTTACATGACCGCACACAGTCAGTACTCATCCCAGGTACTTCTATCTGTATAGCAACTGGGCCTTATAAACAGACCGTATTGATGCTCTGATTTGATTTTTCGATTGCATTTCCAGCACTTCTTGCTGTCATCGACTGCACATGCTTCACTACAGCGAGATGTCTGACCGTCGTTCGCACCAATCGCATCCTTCACTGATTGTATTGAAGGTGCCGCAGCTAGAAAACCAGCTAATTTGTAATGGGGACAAAAGTTAATTGAGCGTTTGCGACTGTCAGCTGGTGCGCTGCACTACTCATGACTTCGAGACCAAGGTTAGGTTCATTATGTATAGCAATATAGGTATGCATCGATCCGTTTACATGGGAATCGGTATTTTCAAATTGCACAAAAACTAGAGCATGCAAAAACCGACTTCAGATTTGGAATCAGCGTCAAAAATCTATCAAGAATCATTTGAAAAAACTCATGTAACACAACATGACCTAAAATTGTTCCCCTGTGATTGACAAAATGTCTTTACAACAGGCCCGTAGCCAACGTCACGGAGCAACTATAGTGCCAGCCAGAATGAGCAAATGGAAATTTCAGTGATACAAGCCCCGAACGGTTGCATTCACAAAGTGTAGGTTGCGTGATGAGCTCAAGGGGA
>Ga0210059_1001088_pt1 | contig 39529 bp, 33 predicted proteins | sample Ectturendosymbi2_FD_188042 | JGI IMG/M metagenome (GOLD analysis project Ga0210059, IMG submission 188042) | Ecteinascidia turbinata endosymbiont from Florida, USA - Sample 2 (SPAdes) (version 2) | ecosystem: Host-associated > Tunicates > Ascidians > Unclassified | place: Key West, Florida... | reverse complement strand
ACCTTAAACATGCGTAGTGGACGAAAGGTCTGCAAAATGTGGTGGGATGGTTTCTGGATGGAGACGATAACCCAGATTTCCACCAAAACCTAATTATTACTTTTTTAGTCCATTTACAATGCTCCTTGAAATTTGCATGCAGATTTATTCCGTGGTATTTGCATTAAGTCGACAAATTAACAAGCAAAAAGTATGGGAAAACACTTAATCTCCTTGCGAAGGTAATAAAGTTTTTGTAAAATATCAAGCTCAAGGGGGGTTTTTAACCCCAACCCCCCCCCCTTGCGTACGCCCTTGGTTTCAAAATTAATTTAGATTTTCTGTTCATTTAAAAACTAAAAACAGTAATTACGGCTTTGATTCACTTCTATAATTCAATTTTTTCTTTGGAATAAACAGATACTAAAATGGGGCACCACAGATTATGCTTACTTTTTTCCATAAAGGTTGTTTACCTTTCTAAAACCCTTGATATGCTGACCATATCAGGATGTAATTTACATTTAAATCTCCAAGTTCTGAGAATCGGCTCTTGTAGCATGACTTCCGGTGAAAGGAACTTTTGAAACACCTTGGCCAGAATCGCTCAAATAGTTTTTAGAAAGATAAACGACCTTCATGGAAAAAAAACTAATCCAAAGCTTCAAAGTTATCAACTTTCTGGTTGTCGAAAGAAAGAAAACGAAGAAGCAGACTAAAGAGTGTCTCTTGCCCACCAATCACCCCAGAAGACAGATAACATAACGCGGTAGCAGAATAAATGGGTTTTGAGCTTTGCCTTGCCTGGCAAGTCATTTCCAACTACATATGGCCGGTCATTTCAGCATTCGCATTTGGTGTTAGTGTTCAAATTGCTTTTTTATAAGAGATCAGCTGACAATGCCTAAATTGTAATACAATCGCAAAGCCTTTTTCCTTTCATAGATTATTGTCATTTTAATTTGATACGAAAGAGAGTGTATTTCCATACACCACCCGTGCATGACCTAAATGCAACTGCATGCCCTCAAATAACTTTCTTTTATGATACGAAATGCCGGAGTCAGCTGCACAAGGACAGCTTTTTATTTTACTTTTGCAGGCAAAATAAATGCCAGTAAAAGCAACAACACAAAAATCGTGGATTTAAACAAAATCTTGTCAAGTTTTAAAAACAACTGTTTTCGTGGTCATTAACAAATTCACTACTTGAAGCACCACAGACTTCGAAACACGAAAGACGCCGGTTGTGTGAGATTGAGATAAAAAAGGGGGGGAAGGACCGTAGCTTGACAAGGCCGTGTTGTTAAAATCGATCTCCTTCAGTAACAACACCAATAGAACAACTGACCCATAAACAATAAACGCACAGAAAGGATTGAAAATATCGAGGTCTGAAGGTGATCGTTGGCTCTGAATCATGAGTGGCTGTAAAAAACAACCATTTTTGTCACAAGCAAAAGAAGAGCTTTTCATTCATCAAAAGAAACATTTTCTTAAGATGCTGCTTGGTGTGTTTATGTACATATGCGTTTGTTCATGAGGCTATTTAGGTTGTTTTGAATGTATTTTGGAGATCACATTGAGTGTGACCAACAAACATTTCACAGCCACGAACATATCAAGTTGTAATTGACCCTGGTGTACTTTAAAAGTGACAACAGTTCTGAAGGCAGAAAAAGAGCTCTAAGCCCAAATGCCAATAACCCACCCCGTCCCCAGCTCACTAATATTTATTTTCAAACAGAGGAAACCTTTTCAGCATGCGGTGGTGATAGTGCAACGGTTAACTCACTAAATGTATTTCAAGAACCACGTGGCTCTTAGGCTTGTAGTTACACTCCTTGAACTTAACTGAGCTTTTACTGATCTTAGAAATATTTTTTTCAAAAGACCCAACCTTTCCGTTTCTAAGACTTTTCAGTGAAAGTATTGTGATTGAAACTATAAAATTGTTTTTGGCCGTTTAAATATCAGATGCAATATATTTTTTAAGTAAAACGTTCCTTCAAAAGCATTTCCATCACACAAACCCTAACTACATATACTCATAACCACAAAAAATATTGTTACTGACGCGGAAGAGATCACAACAAAATCAATCCAATTCCATGGATCTCGCAGGTAGCTGAAACGATGCAGAACAAATCCTCGACCAACAATTTTCACCACCATTTCCACTGTATAAACAACTGTGAACACGTTTCTGCATAGAGTTGAAAATTTTTGTTTTTTTAGCAATGTATACTTTGACACACAAAAATCTTTGAGAAAACTCTCAAAATATATTTGAAACCAGCTCTGGACGGGTCATTACAAGTTACACAAATGTCATTACAAGTTACAAACGTCATTATTCGTTTGTTACAAACGTCATTACTTCCAAAACAAGTTACAAATGTCATTATTAGTTTGTACTGAATTCAAGTAACTTCGCTCCATAGGTGAAACAAGCAAGGAATCAATCGCAAATTTTTATGATTGACTCCTTGTTTTACGATTGATTTCCTTGCTTACGATTGATTCCTTGCACGTTTCACCTATGGAGTGAGGTTACTTGAATACAGATATGTGCAAGTTTGAATCATCGCAAAAAGATGAAAGCAGAGTCCACTCGAATGATTCCTCTTATGCAGGGATTGACAACCTTTCCCGAGTCGCGGGCCAAAAACAAACTCTGCAAGGTATGGCGGGCCGTAATAATTTTCTACCAATGATTCCATTCTCTTTGCTGTTGTTAAATCTTGGTAAATTGTGGAATTTGAATCAGGTTAACTCCTGCGCAATGCGGTTTCTCATAAGAGTTCCTCGTAAATATTCAATACAAGAAGTTGGAAGGAGGGTAAATTCATAAAGAATAGTACCACTAGGCGGGCCAGAGTTACATAAAAATTTGGTAAAGGGTCTACGGGCCGGATGATTTTGCTTGGCGGACCGGATCCGGCCCACGGGCTGTAGGTTGCCGACCCCTGCTCTAAAGCCTACAGAAAACCTAGAGCTTCTAATTGTCGTTTGCACTGCTTGTGCTTTCGACTGCAGAAGTACATTCTGTGGATAGTCTTTTGCAGAGGAATAGTACCTTGTTGGCATTCAAGATTAACGTTTGGGCTTCGCAAGAACAACCACATCGACTAGCTTAAAATCTCACCATAAACTAGTGCGTCTGTTCTTAATTACAGTGAGTATTTAAAATCCATCTTTCGACAGATAACCATAGACTTACTCAACGTAATCTTCAGACCAGGTTGGCTTCTCATTGCCATTTATCATCATTAGAAGACAGTTGAGCAGGATCGTCGTTATCACAATTCCATTAAACCACGTGCAGCAAATAAGGAAAGTTAACAACTCATTTAATTGTCATGTTACAAGTTTTCTGCTTGCAACCATCATAGGGTCTAACTTGAAGCAATATTTTCTCATAATAAAAGCATTTTTTTAATAAACCATATTTATTATCACAAAAACGTTTTATTATTTCTGTGATTTATATGAAAAAAAACGTCAAATCTTAAGCAGAAAATGGACACATTATCAAGAGCAAACGTTAGTATGTTATTAGCAAAGGATATTTGTTGACGAGGATCCGAATAAACATCACACGAGTTTTACTGTTTCTTGAAAACAGGGAAAGCGACTTCTCTTCACTAAACCGGTAGATAAGACGGTCTTCATTAAGGACCAAAAACGTCTGAAAAAAAAATTATTTCTTGATGTTTTTCTTTACACAATATGTCTTAGGCGCACGGCAGTGTTTCTCTCAAGATAGTTTGGGCATCCTATTAACCAAAATATAAGAGATTTAGTCCTGTTTTCGAATTGGAGCAATAACAGAAAAGTTTTAGGAAGTCACGTTTCTGAAAAAACAGGTGTAGATACAGTTAGCGATCATCTTCCCTTAAGACACTAGTTTGATTAAATGTTTCTTATAAAAGAAAATCTGTTCAGAGTTAAGATTTATTTCTTGTAAAAGATGTGCGGGCATTGCCTTCACTCGAAATTTTCAAAAATATGTTTAGTTGTTAGGCACAGCAACAAGTTAAAATCATTTTGTCCCTTCGACCCGAAAATATCAACTGGTTGTGGCACTGACGCTGAGAAAAACGCAATAGTTAAAATACAGCTACTACTGTGTGCTGTATAGCCACAACCTGCGTTTCAAAAAAAGTTAACCATTTGCATTTCGCGAGTTTTGAGGGGTGTCCGAATTCCATCTAGTCTGTAGGCAATTCAAACCTCTTTTTATATTCCTGCCAAGACCTTACAAATGCTGCTTGGTACCAAATACGGAAAATTAATATGAAAAAGTGAACGCAAAGGTTAAAGCAGTGGTTCCCAAACTGGGGTAAATTACCCCCTGGGAGTAACATACGTTTCTTCGGGGGGTAATGCAGAACCAAAACCACGATGTTGTTCTATATTATGAGCGATCACTGCGAAATATCAAGGGCAATTGAAACATTATCGCTACCTTGATTTGGGTAACGGCTCGAACAAGTTTGGGAACCACTGGGTTAAAGCATCCTCGATGACACAAGCGGAACGATAGAAAAATACAGAATCATTAAGTAACATGAACACTTTTAAAGCAACATTTTACATGAGAAAACTACGCCATAAAATAGTTAGTTTAACTACAAATAGTTACAAACCAGGTTTAACTACAAAAAGTTACGGGCCTGGCGAGCGTTTGCTTTGACTAGGCAGTGTCTTGCAGTTTATGCTATATATAGACGTTTTGTGAAACCCAACACGAACGCAACACGAAAAAACGTTTTTTCAGACAAAGCTGGGCATCCTGCATAGTGAACATGGTATCGCAGCAGATATTTAGTGGAAAAAGTTTTTGTTAGTGAAATCACTTATTCGGGTCCTTCGTTGAGATAAATTATACGAAGCCTGTGGGCAATAAATTTCCCGTTTATCCCGTTAAAATTCGAACGGAAATCAGCAAGGTGTTAAGCTACGATAAGAGTTTAACTGCAAAATTACTTCAATTTGCAGTTGCTCATACCGTGTTATAGTTAACACAATAAAACACCTCAAGCTTGAACATTCGACCTCAATGCCAGTTGTAGAAGATCAGGTGGTTGCCCTATTCCGTCTCCAAAATGCTTTGGTGCTGAATTGCTGCGTGGGTTAATTATTCCAAAGCTAAATTTTCCCCTAACTAGTGAAAGAAAGTCTGTTCATATTTTCATTGTCAACTACATGTTTTCATTGTCAACACACCGGGTCTATTTTCACACCTCAGTGGTTTGAAGCAAGACATGTGTGGAATCCTCACTTGGATATTAACAAAAAAGTTACAAAACGAGGGCATGCACGCAGAATAAGACGCGCATGTTGGCAACACGTCATTGCAATTTACTCATCAGGTTTATCTCATGGAAAATTGATTCTTGCGATAGTTGAAACATCGAGATACTTCTACGTTGAGAAAGCAAAAGTTGCCGATAGTCGGTAACGCTGCAATGCCACTGATATTACAAAAACAAAAACAGCGTCATTGAACATCTCCCTGCTACAAGGTTTATTATGCTTTAATATAATGAAACACTTTGCCAAAAATAGATGAAGCGATGAAGGAGCTGGTCAATTCAGGATTTATGAATTATGCATTGGTAGCAGCCCAGGCCCTTATCGATGTCAGAGTGAAGAGACGAGTTCGACTTTAGAGTAGCGTAACATTACAGGGTGCATCCATTCTGTAATGAATTGTATACATTGTGTTACTTTTTCAATGAAAATCGGCGCTTTCCATTCATTAGCAACATTAGTGATTTGTGTTCAACTAATGAACAGATACCCATAACAACAGCGCTGCAATAAAGAAACAAACAAAAACTGCGCCCTCTGAAGCCTCGGCGGGGTATGGCTAACACCACCCATGATGGTTGTCAAACTTCGCTCATGATAGTACAACGGATATTTATTTTTTGCAATTATGATCATAATAATAGATAGAAATACTTTATCAGTAGTACCCGTAACCAGTATAACCGATAAAGCCTGAAGGATTCCTGAAAGTGACTCACGTATGCCGTTCCAGGCCAAAGCAGTCCTCCACAACATAGAACAACACCTTCTATTCAGTACTGAAATGTGACATAAAAACTGTAATCTGCAATAACCGGGAGCAGAGAGAAAAGCGACCAAAGAATTTGCAATAGGAGTAAATTCACGGGAAAGTTATAAATGGAACTGTGATGGTTACCCGTTTTTAGTCATTTAGAAAATATTTATGAACCACCCGATGTGACACGACAATGCACAGGAGGCCGCAAATCCTGCGGTCTCTTGTCTGTAGTATACATGGGTTGAAACATTCGGTTCCACTTGGTCAGTGTTTGCCAACCTGGGAAACTTGGGGTTGCAGAGTAGAGGTTGGGTACCACTGTTAATATGGACAGCCGAAAGACAACCAATTGAACCGCCAGTATGCTCTTTCACCATAAGAGAAGCTCTTGTAGCAGGGCCGCTTGTTACCAAGGTTGTAGTGTAGCGGGAACGCGTTCCCACACTTTTTTCATAGTAACCTGACTTGAAGATGTGTTTTTACTCAAATTCCTGTATGTAGCTCCAGACGTCGCATAAATGAATAAATGACAAACTATCTCTTACGTAGCACCTAGCAAAATTGTGTAAGTACTGAAAATCTTTTGTTTTTGGGCTGCGTTTCCCTCCTTTTTTCAAACTCCTGCACTTCTTTTAGTTAAAATGGCGAATTGTTAGTGCATTCCCACACTTCTTTTTTAGCACTGAACCAGGGGTCGGCAAACACCGATCCGCGGCCCTGTGCCGGTCAGTGAAGAAATTGTTACCGGGCCGTGCGGAACCAAGGCCAATTTTGTCCAAAAGTGACTGGAACGATCGACATAAGGATCAGAGGTGAGCGGATATTGAGTTTTTAACTCCTGATCCATATCCGATAAATTTTTTGAATATCCATATCCAATCCTTATCTGAAAATTTCTGAAATTTGGTATCCGATATCCATCCGTATCCAAATGCGATATTGGTTAAATACGAAACAAACAGGAAGTGGTTATAGGTCCACCAGTGGACCATCATTGTTGAAAACTTATTCATCCATCGCCTGTAACATGACACTAATCCATGACAAGTGTGTAGTAGACTGGACTACTCTTGGTAGAAACTGAGTAAATCTAAACCTAATACTTATTAAACCTAAACCACACATCTGACCACAATAGTTTGGAAACTTTTGAAAAAAGTAAATAAAAACCGCAACCATGAAAAATAAAGACCGGTACCATTAATACAATGAACCTGGTCCCAAGGGAACTCCTACTGTGCGAGTGGTCGTTGTTTGGGCTCTCGGGATTGTTGTTTAGGCTGGGCTGATAAAGGTGACTCTTTTTATGGGAAAATTTTTTATGTAAGCTACAACATATTTTTTTAATAAATTTTGAAAAACCAGACACAGGTCTACAATTTGGGTTAGAGGTTTTGGGTATATGGCAAAGAAGATCCACTAAGCCAAGGATATAGTCCTTGTCATGTGACCAATTCCACCTGCATCAGCTAATTGCAAAAGAGCTCCAGCATTCAATCAATTGATAAAATAAAGAAAATATATTTTGTAACACTGAGAGTAGATCACAGTATAAAATGTAGTGAAACTATGTAGCTTACAAAAACTACAAACTCAAACTGTCTGTTAACAAAGGTTGACTGCATAAAACTTGAGGTAGAATATTCAAAATTCCAACCAAAAGGAAATGCAACTTAAACACTGAAATAGGCCAGTGGTGGCCAACAGGTTGATCGCATCAACCGGTTGATCACCGAGTGTCAATTGGTTGACTGCACCTGATTTAGCATTGAATTGACAAGCTGCCTAAAAAGAACATTTTATAATCAATATTCCAGGAAGTACATAAAAATTATCCATCAATTGGTTGGTCACGTATATTCTTTGGTGCCTCTTGCGATGGCTGACCATAGGCTAGCTCGGCAGATGCCGCAAAGGTATTGTAATACGTTTTTCTATTATTGTGTGGCATTCATGACTTAAGTGTAACAGACACTTTGCCTTCTGTCTGTGCATCACTTGGTTACTAGGCGATGGTACACTGCATTTGCACATGTGATACTCAACTTTGGAATTTTGTATTTGTGACTATATTGCCAAGTGGTCGATCGCGAGTTATCAAGAAATTTTCTAGTCGATCCCAGTCGAAGACAAGTTGGCCACCCATGAAATAGACTATATTAACCTACACAACACACACATATGCTACTCAGCACAACAAATCAAAGCAGCATACCAGCAATATAAGAGCATCTTACATACTTCCACCTCGCCGGAACATATTTACGATGAAGTAACACGAATTATCATCAATTGTGATGAGTGCAGCACATACTGACAAAATCATTTTAATTTTTCGTGAATATAAAAGTCATAGCAAGGAAAACAGCAGCACCATCATTTGTGACATCTTGAATCAGTCTCAAGAAAATTTCGTTACAGAAATCAAACAAATATCATGATCCTGTCCTGATCCCATTTTTTCAAAAAATAAATATCCAAATCCAATCCTGATCCAAAAAAATCGCAAGTATCCTGTAGGATATCCAATCCTGATCCTGTCCATGCTCACCTCTGATAAGGAACGCACTGCGGGTGCCATTGACCACCATAATCCCTACATGTCGAAGCATCATATTACGGCAAAGCAAGCCCAGATCTCTCACTAAATGAGTGCCATGATGGCTTACTGTACGAGTTGTAACAAATTTACATGTGCCAAACATTCATTATTTTATTGAGGACCGGTCCGAAAAATGATGCCAGGCTGAAACCGGTCCAGAGTGCGAAAAAGGTTCCCGACCCCTGCACTAAACCCTTGCTTATCACTGGTCTAGAAGTTCAAGAATATTCAGTAATGAAGTAAGACGAAACAAAAGGTGGCATAATGACAAGTAAACTAAGTGCAATCATCCGTGAGTTTCAACGCTACGTGGTTACAAAACGAGATGTTTCAAATCCAGAAAAGCTCTCAGTTTTTAAACACGTTTTGTTTCAGACATTTCTTATGGTCATGGATTTTGGGTTAGGAACGAAAAAATGTCATCACATGCACAAGCGGGAGAGACAAAATTTTACGAAGTTTTCACTGTGTAAAGCTGCGGGACAAAGTGCGGAGCTGTAGTGCTCTCCGAATAAAGTGATCTCAGCTGTGATGTTTCGGCGATACGACCAGGAGAGGACGGCATAAAAGGTTCTGCAGTCCGTGCTCACGTGAAAGCGGCCCAGAGTCCTCCGGTGACAGAATGGCATCACGTGACTAACTTCTCAATTGGTCGCACCTTCGATCGGAGTCCACGGAACCAGAAACAACACATTCGTATCCTTGTTAAGGCTGTTTCAACGGCAACCCTACCGAGAGGAAATGTGTGATACAAGGTAATGCTGCGCTGTCGCCAGGTGGGGTTCGGTGGCGTCGGGCCTCCCAATCAAAGGTAGTGATGACCATATTTTAGTCTTTTGTTCAGTCGTTTTTCTGTTTGGCATCCAAACAACTGAAACCTGATGTGATGTTGACTACCATCGGTCGAACGGTAGCTTTACTTGAATTTTACCTGCTGCAAAACTTGCAGCATTAATAACATGCAGAAGAGGTCGGTGGTGGTGACAGCAAAAATTGTTATACAGCAAGAAACAGCAACACCAACCTAAACGACGCCTCTCTGTCAAGTTTTGCGCACTGATGAGTTTAGACAGCAACATTTGCACAGTGACCTCGCAACAAAGTAGAGCAAAAGGCAAGCATCGATTACGTCTTTTCAGAACTTTTTGGAATAAATTTAATCCACAATTAATTTAAGGTATTGAGGTTGGTTTGAAGCAGGTCCGTAACCATCTTGGGACACTAGGCGTAGCGAAGCCTCCCCTGCGCCCCCCGAGTTACAGGCCTGATTTGAAGCTCTTCCTCATTTACACATTAGTGATGCTGGTGGGAGCCCTTTGAAACCAGAGTACTTACACGTTACATTTCCTGTTGAGCGCCCCTATAAAAGCACAGTGCTTACACATTACAGTTACTACTTGGGGGAGGGGCTTTTGAAAGCGAAGTACGTACACATTACAGCTGCTGTTCAAAGCCCCTTCAAAAGCAGCGTGCGTACGCATTACAACGGCTGTTTGTGGCCCTTTTGAAAGCAGATTATCTACACATTAAAATTGCTTGTTGGGAGCCCCTTTGAAAGCAGAGTACTTGTTTACGATCTGCTTCGGAATATATTATATGCAGGGCCGGCGTTAGCAAGTGCGAGGTCCTGTTTGAAACACTTTTGCGGGGCCCCACTCAGTGGTGTGTAGAAATTTTTGAGGGGGGGCATGACGTAATGAGAGAAATCGGTGAATTACAAAGCGAGGCCGGAAAGATTGACGCCAAGGCCTCTCCAATAAAGACTTCAATGGACAGCGCCGTTAAACCCCATAAATCAAATAATTACAACCCTCTTTAATACCTCCTCTTTGGTCAGGCACCTCCCTGATCAGAAGGGAGTTACGAGTGCAGTACCTCCAGCGAGGAGAGGTATTGAGTGCTGTGCTAGTGGATATCCAGAGCTGAAAAGTTTGCAGTAGTAACAAAAGATTCTGTGTTTCCAGGTATTATTTTGCAGTGAAACTTACAAAACTGTATCCCATAACTCTCGTTTCTGGGGAAAACTTCTACGCAGGCAGTCCTATTTGCGCTACGTAGTTCGGGGTAGTTCCTAACATTCCGACTCATGACTTCTAAGTAGCAGGATCATTTCTTCATCCATATTTTTAATTTCTTGCTCGCATGCCTCATCAGATGTACATCTTACGAGGTTCCTTGTTTGTCAGAATCAACGCGTTCGAAACGACTTGTATCACTTCCCGTACACAAAATCCCACTTTGACTGTCTGGCGTAACATTACCAGGTTAGCTGCTACGATGTCGCCATCTTCAATGTGGTGTGGCATTGAAGGTATAACCTCAGTGATTAAAATATTTGTCAAACGCACCTTTTTTATGCTTCGGTTTGTTTATGCCTTAGCTTTAGGCCTCTTTTGGCTGCCACGTAATATTTTCGGCCTATGTCTCTTATTCTTTGACTCATAATATTTAGCTTAGTTACAGACAAAACATATTTTTAAATAATTAGCCCAATTGGACTGTGGACTGTGCAAAACGCCTGGCTGTCACTGCATACTTTATACGTGGGAAATGGTTACAGTGAAAACCCCTAATAGAGCACCGATTAAAGGAGTAGGCTACAACCGCTTGTTAGAGCAACTCGTCAATATCCCGGAGAAGGTTAAAAATTATTTTCTCCCTTAACACTGCAGAAATATATGAAGTGATTGCAGATCTCCCAATAAGTTTAAATCCACTTTTTAATTTTACAAAACAGCCAAGTACTGTAATAGCCTCAAACTTTCACAAACGTTTTTCCATTTTCCATCTTTTCAGACTTTTTGCAACTTTAATTTGTTAGGCTATATCTCAGCAATTACAATGCCAGTCTGTGAGATTGATGCCACAATCCTTGTTTCAGTAGTGTTTCATGATGTAATTTTCACCACAAGAACATCACAAGGCTTACTTCACTTGAACGAAATTGTCACTTTTGCTTGCAAATAGCTTAATTGTTAGTAGTTTTCTGTTACTATTTAAGGAACCCTCATTTTTTGCACACCTAAAGTAGTCATTCATAATTAAAACTTAAGTTTATTTCAAACGTTTTAGCCAATCTCAGGTTGTCTCATTAAATCTTTACGAGAGGGAAAATGAACAACGCTATTAAAATACTGATTAAGGAGCACCAATTGCAATTACGAAACAATGATTACCTTCAGAAAACAAGTAGAAGTAAATATTGAAACATCAACATTCAACAACTATCGAACCGTATTTTGCAGCAACTATTGAAACATGGCCTGCCAAATACGAAACGCTTTTATAAATGAAACACAAAACAGCTTAAAAACTTAAGCCCTCTCTAGCTTAACGAGGTGCTAGTGAAAAAAGCTTGGCTACTCACTACTGAAAACAATGACCATCCTTAATAAAGAACTTTGATGAGGGCGTTAGAAACCACGCAGTTCACTTGAATTTTAGCTGCCAACGGATCCCAGGCTTACAAAACTGTGTACCCTACCAGGATTTTCTTTAAGTTTTGACCTTGCTCACTGCAAAGACTTTTTTAGAGATCGCAACTATATCATCTGAATACGGAGATGTTTGTAAATCAAGGTTTTGGTGTACATTGATGGTGATATTAAAGCGAGTTTATACTGTATTTTGCGAGACCATTGGAAAAATTTGATAATAGTTTTGGTCTCTCAAAATAACATAAAAAACACTGGGCCCCGCGCCGGCGCTATACACAAGCAGCTTCGATAGAAAGTGCAAGTTTGCGTTGGTTAGTAGGAGGAGCGCGGGGCCCCCTTTGGCGCGGGGCCCGATTAGAAGAAATCGGTCAAATCGGCTTAAAACCGGCCCTGATTATATGAGTGGACCATACACCTTTACCAAAAATGAGGAAAATTTACGCGCGGAACACCTCGAGGGGTCCCGAAAAGGGGGGCCGAGGCAAGCGCCTCGCTTGCCTCCCCTTAAACACATCACGGAGTGTACCTAAAACGCTTGTTCACCAGAGGTGATTGCTCGTTTTCTGTCTACAACGGAACTTCTCAAACTATGGGTCGCGACCCAAAATGGGCTCGCGAAACCAATTCGCTTGTCAAATTAAAAAGAAATTGTAGACTTTACAAGAAAATTAAAAGTAGGCCTGCACTGAAATTATTTCTACTGCATTTTTGGGAGCAACACCGTGTTTCAAGCTGTCGGTTGTTTCAAGGATGTCTGCCTGAGCTATCGAATGATAATTATTCAAACAAGTACAAAACGTTATGCGCTATTACATCATCATTGTTGTAACGTATTGACCGATATTGACTTTGTTGCATTCATTCCGACATGAGGGCAACTGGAATTTTCAAAACATAATTTATGTAACTTTTGGATAAAAACAAGAAATTAATGACAAGCTATTTCTGAAATAGCGTTCATAAATCCTTGCCCTTTTGTACGACATAACTGTGTGAAGCGGCATTCTCAAAATTGACAATCATCAAGTACAAAAAACGATCCTTTTTGAAAAATGCTGAGAATGTTCTACGTCCTGCGTTGTGTACAAATGGATGATTTGTGAAAAAATCATCAACTGCATCCATTAGTTGTATTTTATAACTTTTATAAACTAAACTTTTTTTTTAATTTTTTATTCGCTTTCCTGTTTCCGTTCCATGTTCTTTTATTACTTTGTAGTTACGTTCGTGGATTGTGTACATTTATATGATTTCGTCACAGAAAATGCCACTTGGGATCTGCAATGAGACGTTTACACGTACCATATTAACTCCAGACTCCATCAATGCGATCGCACAGAAAAATCTATTTCGAAGTGGGTCGCAGAAAAAATAGTAAAAAAAATAGTTGAGAACCCCTGGTCTACAACAAAGTACAAGACAATTTGACATCTGCAGTTTTCCGGTTTCCATTAAAGACAAAAATTGACTAAGGACAAAAAAGTCAGTATATAAACGACATTTAAAGTTTCCCGCATGTTTTCAACCACTGAAACGAAGAAGTTGGAACAGCAGAATCTCATGAAACAGAACACCGAAACTACATATTTGTTGCAAAACACGTCAATGTACAGAACACAGTCAACTATGGATGAATAACCTTACTAAAAAACATCGTTTTTCTACCCGGAAAAAACTATTTCCCCTTGGTCTGGGTAAAAAAACCAATGGTTTTTAGTGTAATTTTTGTTTGGGAAAAGATAACCAAAAAATTTGAATGTGACAATATACTTTTTGTGACAATATACGATATTGAGTTACCCTCTATCAAAGCTCATGAAAATAACCTTAGTTTGTTTTAGAGATAATACAAACTTAAAATTTTTGTTTTTTACCCCAATTGACTATACCTCTTTGTTTAAATAATATTCTTTGTAATACATGTCTTGAAGGGATTTAGAATATTTCTTCATGTTTTTCTGAAGCAAAACTTTTTGGTGGCAACTGAAATTGTACATAAGTCTTATAGATTTAGATAAAACGGACAAATTGTGCTTAAAAACTTTTTTGTGAAAATTGGTTTGTCAAACGCTTTGTCGCGAAAAAAACTGATAAGTCGTAAGTATTTTGTATAAAGTCCGTGTATTGTGGGATTTTCTGCATGTGCATGATATTACAATTGCAAGTGCTTTTATTCATCACTAAGAAGGAAGGCTCTTAGATATTTCATTAACAGCATTTCACGAAATGTTGGAAAGGTCTTCTGAAATATTTGTAATACATGTCATGGTTACATCATTTCCCTCACCGACATACATTATGCAACATTTTCAGGAATGCTCAAAACGAATTCTTTTGTTTAATCTCAAGAACGTGTGTGACGTTTCTAACCACACAAAGCTACTCAAATCCGACTTGTAAAAACTATTCTTTGATAAAGGAAACTGTATAAAATCTCCAAACGGCACTAGCTCATCGAAACACTTTCATACACTTTGTCTAAGCAAGACAATGACAGGACTTTGCACCTACAAAGCACTACGGATCGCAGCTGCTTCTGTGTACCGGTTTGTTAATGCTAAGTCTTGCAGACTTGTGTTGAACAAGGTGCAGAAATAACCACTTTAAGAAAAAATAGAAGTAAGACCTGGGAAAATATCAGTTTTTGCCAAATTCACATTGTACGTCACATCAGAGTTCATATGTACTTAAACTGCTTTTGATTTGGCCATAACTTTTATCGTCACGGTACATTAAACCCTAAATGAATAGTTGAGAAATGAACATCAACCAAACCAATCTACCAGGTCATTTAAAAAATACAAGCGCTCAGGATGCCATTAAACGTCTAAAAAATTGAAACTTGTTCTTGTTTTCCACAATCCTAAAGCTTTTACCAGGATATTTAGCAAAATATAATGTTTCATGTAAAAGTATGCTTTTCGTGTTGTTCCGAATTCATGTCTTCATAATTTCTTTAACCGCCCTTAAAAACAAAATTTACACCTTTTTGTCTTTGTAATAAGGGTCCGGATCGTCGATGGGTTGCAGCACAGGTTCTGGAGTGTCTGCAAATCCAATTGTCAATCTTCGTTGTTCCTTCAGTCGAGCCATTGAAGCCAACTACATGAGCAACAGACTCCACATTAAAGGCGGTGATAGCAAAAACATTGCTTGAAAAAATTAGGTCTGCAGGAAAATGTTTTGAAGACAAGCACAACACAAAGCATACTTCCTCCAAAACAGTACTCAACAAGGTTCATTGTGCAAGCAAGTGTAATTGCGTAAATACGCCGAATCATGCGACAACCTCTTGGATCAACAACGCAGTCCTAAACACTGTACACGTTGGTACATTTTCTCCATAACATATGAGTAGATCCATGCAGGTCACATATGAAAGAAAACTAAAGTATAGTAACGAGCATACCGACTATTGTGTTATAAATTCAGTCGAGGTGAAAACAGGAGAGGTGAAAAACAAGACTGGGTGAACTAAATCCTACCTTTCCAGGAATATCTTTTTCCATCTCCACCTTGCAGTCAGAAACAGCCACTTTTCTGCCACGAACCAAAGCCATTTCTTGAACTTGTTCAGTTTCGCTAATATCAGTTTTGTGCACTGAACTAACTTTATAAGCAAAGAAACGTGTAGCTCATCCTAGCTCAATTATGTGTTACATTACAGTATGCTATTCGAAGACACTGCAGAAAAACTGAAGGGCATATGTAGCTTAAAACAATTGCTGTTCGGCGGCTGCTGTTACGTTAATTGCCTTGAAAATCTGCGAAAAAGCCAGTTGTTGCGATGTTCATCGTAAGCGTAATTCGTAGTAGACAGGTCTGTGGTCGACAACTTTGACAAGGCCGTCATTAGATTTTAAGGACTCTCAAACTTTTGAGATTCGCAAGTGTGCATACATTTCAATAATTAAATACTGTAAATTTGTTTGTGGCAGAAATGCTAGTTGCCACTTCTGCAAAAGAGGTTTGCAGCACTCCTATTTTTGGCCGCTTCATTCAGACTTCAGAAGTGTCCGTTGTGTCCCAACCAGCAACTAAGTTGGACAGATATGTAAAGTACGCACTTCTTTTCTAAGCACTTTTGTCAGAAAATCGATTCTAAGCAGATGTCATCCGCGTCAGCTAGTACAAATTATTTGCAATATATTCAAAGTTACGGTTGACCAAAACAAGTGCTTTCTCTGCTCACTGGTGCTTCGACACCACTCATCTGCGACCAACTGCGCGCTAATACTCTGGAACAACTAAATACACAGTTCCAGTATGACTGAGACCCAGAGCATGAAACTTGTCCCAGACGTAGTTGACTTTTCAAACTATCGTAACCGACACGCGAATTTTCAAGCTATCGATCGCAGTTGAATTGTCTTGGAAAGAAACAATTCGTGATGAAGAGAGATTTCGCGCTAAAGAGAACTTTCGCAGTGAAGGACTTACCGTTGACAGATTGTCCTCAGTGAGCGATTTTTTGGTGGCGAGAGGTATTGTGGTGATCATGCCACTGATATCGCTTTGCAACTGACATTCCAACTCGAATTTATGAATTATCGAAAACTTTGTCTAAGTTCCAGGATGAGCTGCTACAGCATATACACACTGCTGCGTTGGGCTACTTTGAAAGGGTGATTTTTCCAGTTAGACAAATCTGATTGCCTGCATGAATCTGATCGGCTACATACTTCGAATGACAAATCATATTTAGTAAACACCATTTTCTATTAGTTAAATTCCATGAGCGGTGTCTTGACTATGACTCATGTCAAAACTGTGGTGGGTTTTCAATGCTAAAAAAGTGACAGCTACCAACCGCTTGCCCATACTTTCTCCTCCTGCTTTCAAACTCAGCAGCGTTTTATCATACACGCCTTTCTGCAGTTACTCACGTGTTCTTTGCCACCACTGTTCTGTGACATGAGCACTCCGTAATCGCCTCGTTGCCAATCTGGTAGTCATTCTGCCATTTCTTTGTAATCTTTAGTTTGCTTTACATATTTCTTGAAAACCGCCAACTGCGTTTTGTTGTTGATGTGAACAAACGAGTGCTGTTTTTCTTTGGCGAACTCCTTCCGCTAGAGGTCAAATTTCGTAGCAGCAATTTTGCCTCACACATGAGGATGGAAAGAAAGCGGATTAGCATTGATCAGCCGGGAGCTTGGGATGTTACGGATGCAGTTCAGCATCGTCAACCTCTTCATAAGTGTTTCTCTGTTCAAGCACATCTGCTTTATCACTGAATAGCTGATTGCGTTAAAAATACCATGTGGCTGAAAACGCTTTCTGCAAACTCCATCAGATGTTTTATCTTGCTGCCAAGATTGAGAGAATGTGTATAAAAAACTAGAAAATATTCGATTTCGTAATAAAATAATACTTAGCTTTCCAAGCAACCTTATTAAGAGACCTGATGCAAAAAAGGAGAAACGTGATAGAGGATAACCCAAGTCAAGGTTTTACGGAACGTTAAGAAAAGTTGTTAATCATGACACTTCGTCTTCGACAGGCCATCGAAGATACTATGGTTGTTCAAGTTTATTGAAGCTTCCTGTACCTTATTGTATTGGCGTGTACTACTTGTTTCCGATCTAGTGAAGGGATAAGAGTTGTAGCGACTGAGAGCTCCAGGAAAAAAGTAACGCAACTGGTTGAACAGACGAAAGTTTCAGCTCGTTTTCCGTAACTGTCAAGTAAACAAATGGATTGGAGCAGAAAACACATGCACACAAATAAATGGCTGCATGCAAAACAACGTAAAAAAGCAAATATTGATCGCCCTTAACATCGTTTCTGTTTCGTTGACATTTCCAAAATAGTCAAACTTGTGGTTTTTAAGGGTTGGTCTTTAACGTGCACATTAGTTTTTCTTGCTTAATCTTTCCAGATGGTTATTACTAGGCACCAATTTGATTATAGGCAGGCACCAATTTATGGCTGGTACTAAAGGTTAAATTTATTCAAATTACACCAGGCGTTTTGTTGGTCTAAACATACAACCTGCATTTTCTGCTAAATGAAATCTTTTCTCATTAGGTAAAGATTTATAGGAAAAGAAAATATATTAACATTTAAAATAATAAAAAACGAGCGTTACTTCCGATCTTTCAGCGTTATTCGCATTTAAAACCTTAAATATTGTTCTTTTAGATAATTTTTCCTTGTATAAAGTCTTCACACAATTTTGTCTTTCTGAAATAGCAAAAAAATGTTGTCAACCTTCCTGCATTTCTACATTTTAATTTTTGTTGCTTTTCTAGCTTCAACAGTAAACGTGAGGTATGTAAACGTGTCAATACGAAGCATATTCGTAACAGAAAATAGCAGAAGAATAAAAAACAACCTATGTTTAATTAATATTACAGCTTTCTCAAACTGAAGTTCGTCTTATCGCACAAATGTGTCTATTTTTCAGGCTCCTCAAATAACAAACTTGTATGTATGAAAAGCTCTGTACAGATTTTTTTAAGTTTAAACAAAATTGTTTTTTACATTTTTGCGGATACCGTAAGAAACAATGTTCAAGACAAAATTACTTATTCTCAAAACAGCAAGTATAAACTCTTCCTTGAAGCAAAGGATTCAACCATTCCAATGCCACATCCTGTCCAAATGATGAACATCCATTATACATTTGTATTTATTGCAAAAACCTGCCTCATAGTTATACTTTCCTGAATCTTTTCGACGACAGACAAATCTGTGGTGCCCACTTGGCCCCAGGTATCAACTTCTTCGATACATTAACCGGCTCTCTCTTTTGTATAAAAATTACCTTCACATTCACGTGCATGAACCACTTACTCCTTCGTGATTGAGAAGCAGTTGTCTTCGATGTGGATGACGGAGCCGTCAACGGTATACAATGCTATGAAAAATTTATACGAGCATACAGATCTGGCATAGTTGCTCGTGAATATTTCAAACACGAAAGAAATCTTGGGAAGTTCAGTGTTCACGCCGGCAGTGTGATTGTAGACTCTGCAACTCCCCTGCGATGAGAAGTGAGAGGAGCTCAGTGTAACAACAGACCGCGAAAAATGATATAATTGCGCTGGAGGAAATTGTTTTAAAATTTGCACATTTTAGTATTTGGGGCAAACAACTCTGTCATCCGTTTCTGGTCCGATTCGAAATTCAAGAATTCAATGGTATAGACCACAGACACCTTTTCGTTTCTACTTATTTAGTTATATCGTCGTGTTTTTCCATTACTTAGAGAAATTCGGGAGCAACACATGGCCACTCAAAAGTTGTGAATGGATTGCTAAACGACTATTTCAATAACCGGCCAGCTAAAACGATGTTTTGAAAGTCAAGAAAAACCGCGTAAACACGATGAGCAATCATAATCACAATGGAAAATCACTTTAAGCAACTCGCTGCCGAATAGATTAGTTACTGAAGGCAGGTAACAATTTTAGTTGTGTGTTGTATTGTAACTCATAAAACGTTATGAAGCCGAATGGGCCGAAAAATGGCGCAGTCACCACGAATGAAAGTTGGCAAATCGAATGCCAGACGTCGGCAATTGCAGCGCTATACGTCAACATCGATGATTACCATTTTCCAAGGATCTATTTCTCGCAGCTGCTGTGAGAAACATACAAATTTACAAATATAGTTCCAGCCCAACACCATTTCAAAGTTCGAAAGTAACCTAATTTCTCAACAACCTGGGATATTCGTTTGTGCTTTCTACTAATTTTTATTGCCGTAATACAAATTTTTTCCTAAATCCAGTAATTATTTCATTTATTTCTTAAGCTTTACTTGGAATTGTGTATAACTCTTTACCCGAACGCTGTATCAAACTATTTCAGTCTTTTTTCTTTCGATGAGGCTTACTCGGGACATCTCACAGCTTTCCCTTTCTATTTGTAAATCACTTTTCAAAAACCCACCTTTTCACACTGGAGTTTGATTCCGAAAAGACTTGATTTTTTTATTTTTGTGAAATAAGTGAAATGCTTTATGTGTTGTTAGTGCTTTGATACTGTTTTTACGTGCGTTTTTAACTAGTCTTTCGTGGTTGCATTGCGAAGATCCGAGAACATTTAGATGGATACGGCGCTATATCAGAAAGTTCGTTATTGTTGTTACCATTATTTGGTAGATATACAGTACACTTGTGTGTCAACTGTCACAGTTATATGAATTTTCATCTTTCCTAATGATAGAAATAATTCCCAAAACATGTTGCTAATTTTTTATTCATTACACGCGAAACACGCGTTCTTTGCTGATATATTTTTTGGGTCTGGAGTCTTAGCGCTTTGTAACTAATGCTGCGTATAGAAACTATTTCAACAGTTCGCTTTGCAAAGCAAGATTTGATGTTATACCAAAAAGCGATAATTAATTAAAATTCCCTAGTTAATCCCTATGGGATTAGCTAAGTGATTTGTGTTTTTTGGCCGTAACTTGCCAACCACAAACGCTATAAGGCAACTCAAAGGCTCTAAAGATGCGGCTTTCCCCCTAGTTTATTCAAAAGAAAAAGCAAAGAAATTGCCCCTCGAACTTTTCATTCAGGACCCGATGACGCCATCCGCAAATCCCTGGTCTTGCCTCAGTTGTGCCGTCCTCCCAAAGAATGTTCAAACCTAAAACTTCCAAAAATGTTAAAATGTTTTAATCGGAACTACAAGACTTTCCGTGGTTTTTAGAGGGTTTGAGCAGCTCTCTAGCTCTATCGGCTGGCGAGTTCATGCCCAACGTGTACTTGCCCAAATTGCGCTCGTGCGAAAGGCTTCATTACCACATGAAACGTTTTTTCAAACTTTACGCGCCATAGGGGATGTTTTGAAATGATTATAACTGCGTGAGAGATAAAAACTGCAAGCTTTCCCACTTTATCGTGGGGCATCAGCGTTTGGTTGTTTTATAATAAAATATTTTTGCAGTGTTTTAATGTTTGAAAACTAGCGAATTTTATAACAATTTAGAGCTTTTGCTTAAAAATCGCTTCTAGTTGTCACACATAATGGTATCATATTTGATTTATAGCTTGCCATCTTAGATTCTTTGATCGCAATATTCTCATGAGCTTTTCGGGCCGCAGGATGCCACCCATATCAATGTCGGATTAAGGTAGCGCGGGGCCTGTAGCATATTAACAGCGCGGGGCTCTAAGTCAAAAATACACTTTAATAAATGAACAAATGTCAATACATAATTTCTGTGGGTATCCATTTGACTAACACTGGACATACTGAATTTCGTAAGTACGAAAAACCTGGTCCTAACGAGCAACTGGTGGACATTATGGGCAGTATCGTGGAGTGGGGGGGGGCGAACGGGGCGACAGCCCCGAGTATCCAAAGAGTGAAATTACAATAATCAAAATGCTGTAACTAGATTAGATTATTTTTCTTATTGCAAGGCTACTAGCACACGCTGCATGGATTTAATTTTTCGAAACTTCTTTTTTGTCAACACTAGTTGTTACGTATTCAACGTTACGTATTCAAATGTCAGTAATTCTCACATTCTTCGATCCCAGGGACCTATACTCTAGGTGTGCGACGCACACCCAATCAAACTGGTAGTGACAGACTTTTTCCAGATCGTGCGATCAAGTGAAACTCACTAAAACGGATTGGAATATAATTATGGAAATTTAATTGATTTTCTGAGCAAAATTTCAAATCTGTCCCATTTCACCTTGCTTCATTTAGCGGACGTTTTGATGCATCACTACTTTCCCGTTGCGTTTTTTGATGTTGCAACCGTGGATCTGCGCCAATACAGCTACCCACCTGTGCCAGTATGCTTGCAATATGTGCATCATTCTGAGCTTCGTCATTGGCAGCTCAGGCGGATTGATCATAACGGCTCACACAAGCCCGTATCTGTTCTCAGGGACGCCGGAGAATGGGGTCATTGACGCCTGCCCTTTCGAAAGGGGCAGCGGGGATAGTGATGCCTTTTTATAACAGTGACATAGGTAATGTCATGATTGATCAAGATCGACTTGAAACAAATTTATTACAACTATTCATGCACCCGGAAAATTCAGGGTGGTTTTCTATAATTTCTGGTATTATACTTTTGGTCAACATTTTTGATGAGCAGAAACAAAAGTAATTGGTAACGATTTTTTGTTTTTTTTAGTTTTCATTACCCTCAACTCTTTCACTGACCCCTGCCCTACCGCTGCTCCGGCGTCTCTGTCTGTTATGTTCCCCCAGCAGTTGTACATATAACAGCCACATAATAAAAAAACGAGTTTTCTTGTGTACTTTGTGCGTATTATAAATTCTTGTGTAGTTTAGGCCAGCAAAATCTCCGGGTTTGGATTCCATCTTCTCGGAGTTTATACGCCACGCTGGGTCGGCTCTCAAATCTTGGTTTTGCGACTTCCTCACTTCCTGCATGCGCTAACTCAAAATCCCAAAGATCTGAAAAGAGCGCTAATAGTTACGATCCCTGAGCCGGAAAAGAAGCCACTGGGAGACCCAGTGCTTGGCCGCATCAGACCTCGGGACAGGTGTTGAGCAGCCATTCGATTGTCTCATCATCCAGAACCGTCAGGTCGTGCAGTCCATGAAGAGGTCGATGGATTAGACACTGACGGACAACGTGGTCGACGGCTTGTTCTTCTGCGGCACAGTCACAGGCCTAGAAGAGGCCATGCCCCATTTGTGCAGGCAGGAGCGGAAACGTCCAACACCGGTGTGGAGGCGGTTAAGCCAGATCCACGGTGTTCTTGGAAAAGTCATCCCGAAGGGGTGGGTGCCATTGTCGGGGATGAAAGTACAGAGTCTCGTGGGGGTGTCCGCCCACTCCGCATTCCATTGGTGATCCGCCTAGAGCGCCGCACGTATGTTGTTGTCAGATAAGCTGATGAGTTGTTGTGTGGCGGGTACAAATGGGTGTCTCGATTTGAAGCACCGCGCCTTTGCACTCGATGGACAGGTGAGCACTTAGTGGAGCAGGTGTCTAGGCTCCATGGCAGGGCTTGCTAGACACAGTGTGGCTCCATCGCGACGAAGCTCAGCAAGTTGGGTGCCTGCGAGGATGGGAAGGTTGTCCGCTGGTGTAGGATGCAAGCATCCAATCACAATTCGCAAGGCGTCTTTGATGGCGAGGTCAATAAGGCGGATGTGACCATTGCGGCACCAGACAGGAACGCAGGCCCGTAACCAGCTTGGGACACCAGGAGGGGCGAAAAGTTTTCTGAGAGGGGTTCAAATTTTTTTAACTATGTACAATCTTTTCAAACTATATCCAACACATTTTTCCAGGGGGGTGAGAAAAAATTCCTAGGAGGCTCCACCCCCTGGTTACGGGCCTGCATGAGCGCAGTACTCTGTTGTTGAATGCACCAGGGATAGGGTGGCTGTTCGCAACGTTGTTGCTCCAGCACCCCAGCCGGAACCAGCAAGCAGCTTCAGGAGTGCGACGCGTGATGTCAGCTTCGTGCGAAGTGACTCAAGGTGTCGGCGATACGCGAACGACCTGTCCAACGTTACTCTGAGGTATTTGGGCTTGGGGCAGAAGGGCAGGATTTCGTTGTTGAGGCTGACTTTTAGCTCACTTTTACCTTTCTTGTAGTTGCCATTCCCTTGCTCAGCACCCCTTCCACTGCCTGCCAGTCTCCATCAGTATGCACGATTGCTAGATCGCCAGCATACTTTCTGGAGACGGTGTTTGGAAGGTCATAGGTGTAGATAAGCTATGTCAAACCCGCGGGCCGCATGCGGCCCATTCGAAGGTTTTGTGCAACCCAGTTTAGGTGTTCGCTGTATTAAAGTATCCTACATACTGACAATGACAACATGTCCTTATTTTGATAATCTTGAATTTGCCGCGCGCGCCAATAGATTGGCGCGTGCTTTTTTGGTTATAACTCGCCAGCCGCTATAGCCAGAGAGTTGTTCAAACCCTCTACGGATGCAGCAAGTCTTCTTGGTTCGATTAAAAAAAATTTTTGGTTTGGGTGAGGGGTTTGCCTGGGAGCGGCTCGGAAAATGGGGGTGTTTTTGTTTCTTGACCAAATTTGACAGGCCCTGGACGCCAATCCAATGGGCCAATAGTTTGGATCAAACGTTTTTGGAAACTAGATGATCTCCCGCGTCGATAGAGCCCATGCTTGTCCTTCTAGCATGTCTGGAGCCAAAGTTATGGCCCAAAAACCCCATTTTACCCCCAAAATCAGAAAATGCATGAGTCTCCCATTGGCGGCTACAGTAGCTCGCGATAGCCCATGATAACTCCCCGCCAGAATATGTTAGCGAGCTATACGAGCCCCCGAAAGACTCTTGAAGTCTTCTAGTTTGCACTGAAAAAAAAACATTTTAGATTTGGGGACGGTGGTTTCGGTGGGTGGGGTTAGAAAAAGGGTAGGGTTGGATTTTTTGGTTGTTTCATTATGACGTCATCACCTTCACAAAGGGCCGAAATTTTGGCTCAAAGTTTGGTTGTATTCTAGGCTGGAATACAAAGCTTTAGGGGCCTAGATCGACTTCCTAGCGTTTCTGGTGTCCACGTTAGGGCCAAAAGACCCCAAATCGTTGAGGACATGGCTGAGTAATTTCAGATCTCCCTAATTAAAACCCGGAAGTTTGGCCATAACTTTTGAATCTGAAATGCTAGAAAGTCCATCAAACCCTCTAAAGACTCGTATTGAAGCCTAGAATCCTAAAAAACTTCGAGTCACCAAATCTGATGAATGGTTCGACTCCCCGGAAGTGACGTCATTATCCAAATGTATAGAAATATGCATAAACAACCTCTGAATATGCAAACATTAACAAAATACCCGCGATCTAAAGCTGAAAATTTTTTTACAGTCTAAACTACTAGTCTTCACGAATCTTTTGAGGGTTTGGACAGCTCTCTAGCCTATTCTAACGGCGAGTTATGACCATATCCAAAAGGGGTGTTACTCCACACTGGCTACCTTTTTAGGGGTAGGATTTTTGTCTAATTTTTGGTTTTTGTGGCATAATTTTTAATCCAGATATGCTAGAAAGCCAATCAAGGGCTCTAAAGACTCGTAAGATAGCCTAGTTTCGTAAAAATATTTGGGTCAAAATGTGGGCCAATTCGATGGGCGTCCAGGGCCGGGTAAAGTAGGCCATAAAAACGCGAAAACACCCCCACTTGTGACGCCCCCCAAGAGAACCCCAAACCCAAAACTGAAAAATTTTTTTTGACTCGAAACTACTAGACTTGCTGAATCTGTAGAGGGTTTGAACATCTCTCTAGCTGCAGCAGCTAGCGAGTTATAACCAACAACGTATGCGCCAATCTATTGGCTTTTGCGGTCGTTAAAGGGTGCAGGTGGTCCTCAATGACACTATGATGTAGTAATGAATCTACTTTTCGGCCGGTGACGTCAGCATTGTGGCCGGTGACGTCAGCATTTTTCAGTGACGTCCCATCCGGTTGTATCATGACCGCCATTTTGTCAGCAGTGGTGACGTCATCATTGATTTGTAACTGTGACCATTTTGTTAGGTGTGGACACCAGGGTGAATAAACAAGTGCACCTTGCGTCTAAATTGTAAAGAATTAAGTTTGCAATTGTCACGATAATGGTTTAAAAAACAAACGACTTCATGTAATAGACAATTTAAACCTAACTGGTCTGAATGTGTTTTTTTCACAATGGGTTACTCGAATCTAAAAATTATTCAAATTGTTCTTTAGATGAAAATAAAACTAATCAAGTAACTTTATTTGGTAAATAGATTTTCTACATAGACTTGAAATCATTTTATAATAGATACTTGAAACCTAACTTGTCAAATTGTTGTGTGTTTTTGCACAAAGAGTGGATCAAATCCATCACTTGTTCAAATAGTTTTTTTAGATTAAATTAAATCTAATTAAGACATACTTTGGGTATGTAAACAGATTTTCTCCTCAGGCCCGCCGAGGCATGCCGTCGGAGACCTCAAAAGAGCTAATTACGCCAATATTGCGCCACGCGTGTGACGTCACTATTCTATGCGACCTTAGCTTTAATTAACTTAGACACGACTAATTGCACAACGCATAGGCCCGGCAATATTAGCTGACGTCCAATTAGGTTCATTGCCTTTGCAAGTTTGTTAAAGAGTCCTTATATACCCATAAGGGGTATCTCAAATTTACTACAGAGAAATTCACAGAAGATGTCGATTAATGTTCATTCACTTGAAAATAACTGATTGTACCATAATTTGTCAGGTATTTTGTACGGATGCGCGAATTGCAAGTCTAAGTAGCTAAACAGTTACATTAGCAAGTTTTAGTTTCTTGTCAATCATTCAGCATTCAAACCATAGTACGCTGAAGTCAGACAAAACTGCGCGAGGTGGTTTGCAAATGGTTTGATTTACCCGAAAAAAACTATTTCAATGAAATTCAGACTGAACAAAGCAAGTCGTGTTGCTAATGACAAACAATGATTAGATAGTCGGTCTTGTTCGGTAAACAAATTTTATATACAGGTTCCACTAGGTGTGGATGTTACAAAAGTCATTTGCTTTCACTGATTGTAGATTCACGCTATGAGCTTTCCCCGTTTGCAAGCGTGGAAAGTTAAACTGTAAAGCATTTTCTTGTTTCTTTCAAAAATGACAGCACGGGGTGTTTCGGATCAACACTCAATAGCTTTATTTCTTCTGAAGCGAACCAAGGAGATGCAGCTCACATATTAATGTTCCTTCACTGCGAAACGGTTGTAGCAATCAGTATACCTGTTTGAAGATGTTTTTGGTGCTTATTAAAAGATAGAAAAAAATCGAAACCGTTTTATGTTTCAATGGATTTTTACAAATCAGTTTCAAAAGTATGCAACTGCGTCTTTTTGGGAATGGCTTGCTTCTTTATTTAAAACGCAAAAAAAAATCATGTTTCATTTTTTCAATAGATGCTAAAACAGTTTCAAATAGTTTTATTTGGATTGATTCAGAACTATGTAAATGCGTATGTTTGCAAAGCAACAAACGGGACAGCCGACGTCAAAATGAAACACCTTGGCAGAGAAATCATATTGTTAATGTTTTTGAAGTATAGTGATTTCAAGTATGACATTGCATCGGTCTCAGACAATCGTTTGATGGTGTACGCCGCAGATCAACGCACAGACCTTGTTTCATGAATTAGATTTGAAGATGCAGTTCCCATCAATCCCAAGTACTGTAAAGCTGCAATAATCGAACCAGGGTAAAAATTTGCCAAGCTTCAAATTATGCTAGCAAGCTGACCATATGTCATAATCACTCTTTGAAAAACGCAGTACGCAGAAAAAAACATGGAGAAGCATATATACAGAGTTGCTACTTTTCAAAAATTAAAAACATCGACGAAACGCAAGGTTCTTCTAAAATTTTTCCACATTTTGTTTCAGCATTTCGGAGCGTTTTTGGATAGACGTTGCACTGTACGTGCAAAAATCGTTGTACGCCTTTAAAATGCTTTTTCCTTGACTTGTTCCAAAACTCTGTTATTGTTTCCAAATAGATTTGGTGATTGCTTCTTGATATCAAACACAGAAAAAACTCGAAGCCATTTTTTTAAAAACTGTATTGTTTGCAAGAATATTAGGGTGATAGTTGAATGCTTACCCAATGCGTTTAAGGAAATTACATTTTTTTATTCATACTACTTACGTAAGATCATGTTTCAGTTTTGCAAAGCTAAGAATCGGTTCACATTTCAGAGAATTTGCAAAGCGCAAGTTCGCGAATCAAATAGCTCGCTTCTAACAACGTATTGAAATAATCAGAACTTTAATGCTCAAATGTTTTAGATTGATTGGTGAAAATGATTGTTTTTACGAATATTTTAGTGATGTTTCCGCTTATCTGAATGCCAAGACTACTCTGAAAACCAACTAAGTTGCGTTAACGAGCTTCCCGCTGACGAAAAACATCGCGTCGTCGTTACAGTCTTAATTGAATTAGAATGTATTCTCCAGAGAGATGTCAGGGGCAAACAGTGCTTCATAGCTCAATTGCATTGAAAATTAAAAACATATTTCGTCGCGCATTTTCTGTTTATCTGTAAGGAATTTGAAACATTTTTTATACCAAACTTTCAAATGTTACAACTAGAAATTTACAAAAAATGTAGAAAGCAGGACAAGTATTAGAAGGGAAAGTTTCTTTCACTTGTACTTGTGAAAACAAACTAACCGAACGTACACGACTGCCAGCGATAGTTTCAGCATAGCCAATGTATTTGCGGTTTTGATTACCAAGGGAATATGTGCAATCTAGCTCTCGCAACAAAATCTTAAACAGTGTCGCAACAAACTTAACCGATCTGCAACCTTAAGGAGCATAAGATCGCCAACTTATTATGCAACATGAAACAAAATGCGAAGCCAAAACACAAGGGCACATGTTTCTCACTCACAGATCAGATTCTTGTGCTGAACGAAAGTTTCAATTCAATATGAAAATATTCACTATTGATTTGCTCAGCACACGACAACCAGCCATGTTTTATCAAGTAAATCTGGAAATGCTAGAAAAATTATCCATATCTCTTATCGTCAAACATGTCGCAAGACAAAAAGCTTTTTGTTAAACTAACAGAGTACTGTATTTAGTTTTACTCTATCTCCGAAAGAATTTCTCTCTGATTTCAAAAGCTTTCTAGATTGCAGAAAATGCGAATGGTCTTGACTTGCACGTCAGAAATTGTTTAAATCTTATTACAAACATTAACAAAGTAATTAGTTTCAGCAATCTGGTAAGAAAACGTTTTAAAGCGGCCCACGTAGGCGGCTCAGGTCAGACGGTCGTTGGAGCTTGGGACAGGAACAGCAAGCTCCCTCTGCAGCTTCCTGGGTGACTAAGCAGCCCTATTCAGGATCCACGCTGCTCACCCCAACAAGAGGAAGGACCTAGAAAAGGTGGCCAAAACATTGTGTGTTCCACTGTTGACCCGAACGGTAGAGTGCGGCCGTTAGGAATCCCTCCCAGCAGTCTACAACGCAAGCAAATTAGCAAAATCTCGACACATCAAAGCTGCTACTTAGAATGTACGAACCCTGATGGATGCAGACAACTCTAGCCGTCCTCACCGACGAACTGCTCTCATAGCGTCCGAACTGTCGCGTTACAACATTGACATTGCAGCATTGCGCGAGACCAGGCTCGCAAATGGCGGTAACGGCCCGAAATAAAAGCAGTAACGGCCCGAAATCCCATTCCATACACCCTGTGCGTACAAAGGATGAGTACACTCTAATCAAAGATAAGAAGGGCATCCTTACTCGCTGGGCGGAGCATCTCCAGGAACAGCTAAATCAAGACAATCATGTGGATCAATCGGATTAATCCATAGTTGATCAGCTACCGCAACTTCCCACCATATCATAACTTGATGCTCTTCCTCCCCTAGAAGAAATATCGACTGCATCAAATAACTTGAAAAACAACAAGGCACCCGGCCCTGATGGAATACCTGCAGAAATTTTCAAATACGGGGCAATCTACTGCTATAGCGAATCCACTCCTTCATTAGCAATGTGTGAGCATCGAATATTCTTCTCACATTATGGAAAGATGCTAACATAATAATGATCTACAAAAAAAGGGGACAAAGCTATCTTTGGCAACAGCCGAGGCATTTCCTTTCTATCGCAAACAGGGGAAGGTGGGGTACAGTCGACACATTTTCGCTTTTTCAGCCACTGCTACTTTATTTCAAGTCCAAACAAGCTCAGAATTTGTCACACATGAAGCAACTCTATATACACAATATCATGCCAAAATATGAAAACAACGCCCTTCAGAAAAATTTTACAATCAATTTAAAAAGAGTACTTTTTCTGTCGAGTGTGCCCCATGCATGGGACACACTCGAATGAGAAGGAGGTACACCGGATCGGTCAATAAAAAGTTGGGTTGCATGCATTACATAATGTTCACGTGTTATCCCATGTAAAATAGGCACTTGCTGACTGCCTCTCCACTTTTTTCTCATTCTGATTACCCACTATCACTGCATGGCAAAACAAATTTTATGATTACCAAACATTAAATCAAACCAATGCAGTATGCTGAAATTCGTGCTTTACCATACAAATATAATGTACCTCTAAGCACATAATAAATCTAAAATTGCTCATAGATTAGAATTATTCTGTACTGCATTCCAATGTAACCCCTCAAGCTTCACCTTGTTTAGACTGACCTAGTGGTAATGTGTTGAGTGTGCCCCATTTTTTGTCAGATGTGCCCCATGCATAGCTAAAAAATAAAACGAAGAAGTACCAATTCAATTTAAAAAGAACTTAAAATCTAGCATTATCAAATAATGTTGCACTGCCCTGACTAAAACGTCACAAAAAATCAGAACACAAGATGTTGATCAACGCGGGCAAAACCCAAATCTAAATGCGATTTTGTAAATTACTTTTGGGTAGGAAAAACACAACTTGCTCTGTAACTCGTAACAACGGCTGCCTATCAAGGAAAAATTCATTTTAGTACTAGGGCTGGCATGAGACTAAATCACCATGGAAACTTTTTTCAACCTCTTCCTTGTGCCAGTGACTCTCGTCTTTCGTCACAAAATCTCTGCTGCAGATGGTGTTCGCATCAAGTACAGGGTCGATGGCAGCTTGTTTACTATCCGCCGTTTGCAAGTAGTGACGAAAGTAACAAACGAAACCATCTTCGATCATTCTACGCAGACGATGCTACCCTGCCCAGCCACATGCTGGACGGCCTGCACTGACAACCGGATATAATCTCTTCTGCATACTCTCGTGCAGGACTGGTCGTTAACTCCAAAAAGACGGAAGTCGCCCCCAACTTTTTTCATCAGTGGGTATCAACTTGGCGTCACTGAACATTTCACGTACCCAGGAAGTATCATTACCTCCACATGTGATCTCACTGCGGAGATTCAACATCGTGTTAACCTAGCGTTCGCCTCTTTCGGGAGGCTGTCCAAGCGCGTTTTTACGAAACGTAACCTTTCCACACGCACCAAGATGGACGTTTACAATGCCAGCTGTGTCTCCACACTGCTCTATGCATGCGAGGGTGGACATCCTACGGTCGTCGTATCAGAGCCCTCGAGGCTTTTCACATTCGATGTCTTCAAACTGTCCTGCACGTGCACTGGTGGACAAAATACCTTATGTCAAGATTTGCCGCAGAGCAGGTACAACATGTCTCGAGACGATACTCCTCAGAAGACAACTGAGGTAGCTTGGCCATGTGATAAGAATGCCTGGAAACAGAATTGCCCATCACCTACTTTACAGTAAACTCTCCTGCGGCCGACGTTTGGTGGTCGGGGGTCAAAAGAAGCGTTAGAATCACTTTAAGTCATCCTTGAGTAAATGCGGGATCCCTTTCGACAGACTTGAGGAATTGGCCTGGGACTGAGAATGATGGCGTGTAATTTGCGATAAAGGGCTGGCAACATTTGAACAGCAACGTATTGATGAGGCAGAAGTAAAGCGTATGCGCAGACAGCAACATCGCAACCCACCACCCCCAATAACAACGCGGCAGGGATCCGCCTGTACAGTATGTGGCCGTGTTTGCGCCACAGCCTTCGGATTAAGGAACCACATGCGCTGACACAGGGAAACGCGTTGAGCAGCGTCATCGTCGATCCGACGGACAACTAAGAGAGAGAGACTTAATTTTAGCATTGTTTTTTCAAAAAGTTAATGAATCACATTACAGACACATTTGATAAATTCTGTAGAAAGTCACGTGTTTGTCAAATTAAAGCAAAATTATGTGCAATAGTGCCGAAAGGGGTTCTCAATAAATTTAATGTGTAGAGAAAGAAAAATTTACACTCAAAAGACTTCAAACAATTCACAATGTGAAATCGACTTTCACGCAGAAGCAAATTCTCAGGCAAAATGAAAAAAAATTAAATTTGCTTTCAGCAAATAAAATTTCTGTATAGTATGTGTAAAATATAAGACCTCTTTCTGAAAGTTTGCCGCGGGAAGTTAAACTCTAAAATCCACTCTTGCATATAATAAACAACAAATTTAATACAAAAGACCGCCGGGGTCCCCGAAGCGCCGGGCCAGTAGCAATTGATACATTTGCTGCTATTGTTAATCCGGCACTAGTGTAGGCTAGGCCCAGTGTATCAAATTACAAATCATTCAAAAATTTTTGCACGAATTCTGGCGTGTTAAATGCGTTTTACATATTTATTTCAGCACCTGTTTTAATATCGTTGTACAACACCAGTTGGCAGTTAGCCTACCGTAGCAGCCTCGGCAGTATCATTGCTTTTCATGTTTATTACGTAGGCCAATTGCTTATCAGTTATGATATCAGTATAGAGTACCTGTTGCCATCGTATCACTCTAAGCAGTGACACTGTGCTTTTCATATTTTTTACTGGATAAGTCGATATGTGCAAGTTGCATATGGCAATGTAAGGTTTCTATGCTTATAGCCATTATTAAACACGAGGCATTCATTTTTTCCTGATGGCTGTATTTGGGAGTAAATTTCTTAATGATTTACGTTTGTACTCTTTGTAATTTGGTGTCTTTTTTCAGGGATAGGCAATATACATCCGTTTTATAACAACCACTAGTCACTACTGCCATTTCTAGGTTCACAGCAAATGTGGATTCTATTTGAATAAGATTGTAGGACTGAAGATGTGTAGTGTTACGTGAAATCGATTTCGTATTAAAAATTTGCTGATGTATTCAAACTCTTCACCTTTGTGGAGACTAGTTACTTGAATATGGATATGTGCAAGTTTGAATCATCACAAAAAGATGAAAGAAGAGCCCAGTCGGACGATTACTCGAAAGCTTAGCTATCAAACCTACAGGTACAGCCTTCAATGGTCTATCTAAATAAGAGATGATGATGCCTACTTAGTAGACGAAATATATGCTCGGTAAATACGGTAGCGTTTCATTCATCGCTATCGAAGGATTTCTTGGATGGATGAATACGTGATTTGGAAAAAAAGAGCCAATTTGGGCAAACATTGTGTGCAATATTCACTCCTGTATACCTAGTGGGCAGTTCATTACTAATTGTAATTGGACAACACTTTTCACCAGTGGTGCATCCATGCAAAAAGGTACCTATGGCAAAGTTTAGTTTAGACATACGCCCTTTTCAATAATTTAAATATTGTAGGTGCAGAGGTTAAAGTAAGCCGGAACGGCCTGAAACGCCGTTCCGGTGAAAGAATTATTGCCAGTACGGCGTTCCGCTTAGAGATTCAAGTACGCTAATATGTATTTGTTTTTCTTTTGTTCAATTCACATTTTTTACTATGCCATTAACAAAACATTCTACAGAAGAACGAATGTACGGCCTCAGAAAATAAATCAAATACGGTGCAGCGCAGCGTTGAGATGAATCACAATGAGGATTCTCTTTTTATGGCGTTGAGAATGAAGTATTTTTACGTATAATTTGTCACACAGAACGTCTGAAGTCGTTTCAGATTACAGCAGGAGGAAAGAAGTACTTTCGTTCAGACAGGGTGTCCTTCTTGTTGCTTTTTATGGGTAATACACTGGTAAAGACAAGATTAACTAGCATGCACTGTAGCCAAGGCTACAGACATTCAGTGGAGCAAAATGTTGACAGTTTGTGATAACGCGGGTGTTCAAGCTGGGTGTGTTCTGTGACTTCAGTTGTTTTGTAGTATTAGTAATCTTGAGCCATTCTGATTTACTTACAGCTCAATGCATAGCAACGATTTCAACTACCGTTTACCAGAAATAGACTTGATGTATGGGCAGCGCCAATTTGTAGCTTGAGCTTATTGGTGCAGTTAGCAAAGTGAGCTTCGCGGGTACTGTACGGCAAGGTGTTAGTTGTTTTCTGTTTTTCAAAGTAATCTGGAAAGGGGATATCATCTAGGCTAGACTGTGTTAACTTGAGAATTTCGAATTGTGCGATGAGAGTAGATTAAGTAAGCGAAAGAAAGCCACTGCCAAAGCAGATGCACTACCAGCTGTTACTGAAAAGACGAAACCACTAATCCAGGCTTTAGTGTGCCAGAAGGGTCTGAAGATTCTACAGCATGAATATTTCAAAACTGTGTTAGCAGAGTTTTAAATAAATTGCAGACTTTGTGAATTGTTAGAATAAGTATAAAATCTTATCAAACTGCGAACAAAGTACATATTTAAATCAAATAACTTCTTAATTTTGTGATTTTCCAATGTGTCTACACTTTTTCCAGGTTGTCTATGGAAAGAAATCCTTTCTCAGCAAAGAATCAGACATTGAGATCTTACAGAGTATATATTTCGTCTACGAAGTAGGCATCATCAGCTCTTATTCAAATAGAAATTTTTCCAGGTTTATTGCCAAATCTTGCTGAGAAGTGCGACATGCTTAGAAGAGTTCTACTTCTGCCAAAAAATGTTAATGATTTTTCACTTCAAAACTTTGAATTTTGCGAGTTCGCGAAAATGAGATTTCACTGCCCAAATGGTCAGGTGGTGCTGCGCAGTTGCGCACCTGAGAGGGAACATTGTTCACCGCTGCATTTTCCGTTAGTTTCATTGTGACTGTTTTTGTTCCGGATATCGAGTTAGTTCAGAAGAAACAAATATGTCTATGAATTGGAACAACTTGTTCAGTGGACGTAGCGAGAACGTGTAGTGCTAATTTGCATGACATCTATCACGAATCTTTCAGAACGGTCCTCCAATTTAAAACAGCTTAGGGCCCTCAAATGAAAATATGGGCCTGCGTGTTGCACATGCAGCATTAGTTGCAGGTTTTCTGGTTTATGGTATGTAGATTGCAAGTTCAGCACTAGTTGTATCTGCGTATACAGCAGGGTATTTTTAATGTGTTTTAGGGACGCAATTCGGGTCCCTAAAATTGAAAATAGGGTCCCTAGAATCAAAGAAAATTATCATCGGGTCTCTAGAATCAAAGAAATCGGATCCCTAGAATCAGAGAAATCGGGTCCCTACAAGTCCATACCGGGTACCTAACATTTTACTTTAAAAAACCCTGATAGACAGTAATAGGCAGACTATCACCGTTTTCTTCATTTTAAAGCTTAAGAACAAAGAAGATGCAAAGTAAAATTGATCAATATTGGAGGAGAAAAGAGAGTAGCAAAGATACATTGAGTGCAACAACAAGTAAAGTTCAAGTAAGTGTGAGTGATGTTGGCGCCCAAGCTATAGCACAATCAGTGACCCCCAATCAACGCAACAAGAACAAGCGGATTCCATTTTATTTCAATAAGCTAGATCAACTATATTTTCATTAATATGGAATGAACAACAATATGAGGATTTTCAACGCAAAAGCAGTTGGACGTACTGCATGCTATTAACGGAAAAATAGGATGCACTTCTGGTCTTGAGTAAATAATTTGGGAATGAGAGCATCCCGTGGTGTTATTATTTCGGTTTGATGGGCAGAGGTCAATGTCACTTCTCATGGTAGCACAAGAAAGGCCCAGTTTTGATCGTTGCGCAAAAAATCAGCGAGCACAAAAACTATCAAGCACATAAAGAAGCTATCAATATTCTTGAAATAGCAAAGAAAGACGTTCTGAACACTCGAGCAGTGGATTGAAAGACCGTTTGCTCACTTTGTGCATTCACGTATTGCTAAACTTGAACGCACAAAGTGAACAAACTGTCTTTCAATTCACTGCTCGAATTTACAGAACGGCATATTATATGGCAAAAAATAACAAACCTTTCACAAACTTTGAAAGTTTGATTGATCTTCAGGAAGGTAATTCCATAGATATGGGACGTGTCTTACACAGTACAACTGTTGTCGTTGATACAATAGGTCGTGTGTCTTCACAGATGAAAAAAAAGCTTTCAATTAAAATCATTGAGAGGACGAGCAACACAAATGTTCTAGCCGACGAATCTACCCGCGTTGGTGACAAATCAACTTTGATCATTTCTTTAAAAGCCAGCATTGATGGCGAAGGGCCACCTGTTACCTTTCCACACTGGATTTCGTTGAATTGGAGACCCTGTGTGCTTCTCATATTAAAGACGCAACTGGGGACTGTTTCTTAAAGAATGGCTTCACCAATGAGTTGCTGAAAGAAGTCTTCATCGGATTTTGCAGTAATGGAGCAGCGTAATGTTGGTGACAAAATCAGGTTTTGAAAATTGCTCAAAGATGAATTCCCTGATAAAGTATTGTGGCACTGCCTCAATCACAGACTTGAACATGCTGTTGGCAATGCACTAAATGCTACCAGTGGCACAATGACTTGCAGTCTTTTCTTGAAAGTTTATATTCTTTATATAGCCAGTCACCGAAGAACATGCAAGAATAGTGGCTGTGCCCATGATTTGCGTATCGGCCTCAAAAAGAATCGGAAATGTGTTTACTATTCGCTGGGTGGCTTCATCTTTCAGAGCGGTATCAGGAGTAAAGCATTCTTTTCCAGTCTTAGCCCAACATTTTCAGAACGCTTCAAAAAATGAAACTAGACAATGTGCAGAAAAAGGTAGATTGCAAGGATTACTTTCCAAATTAACGCTAATGGTGGACGTCTTCAACGATTAACAACATATCAGAAACACTACAAAACCGAAATACCACACCGCCAAAAACCCAAAACTTACTGTTCATACAACAATTACAGAAAGCCTTTTTGCTTCTTCGGGAGAGCATTCCAATTTGGCTCAACTTGCAGAAGAAGCAATGTCGTTTCAGGATGTACAATTGCGAGAAGGTAAAGGCCCAATCATCAACCAGGCTCAGTCCATTCGAGCTGTTTCTGACAACATGAAACAATTACGGATCTTCACTACGGTATCAAACAGAGCAGGCGCGCAATCAGGGGGGTGGGCATTTGGGCATTTACCCACCCCAAATTTCAAAACATTGCATAGCAATTTTGACATTTGCAGAAACTTTCAAAGAATAAAGATGAAATTTTTGGTGTTCTAATCATTTAGAAAAGGCTTATTTGAAATTTCTTTGTCCGACTGATTAATTATCTACTTACAAGATTTATCTTGAGTCAAGCCATCTGATCGAAATTTCGTAAATGATTGCTATTTAACCACAAATACGGTGGAATTGTCAAAACTTGGGAGATAATCTAACATGTTGGTTTTTCTAAGGCGGAATTTTTTATCATTTTGTTCGTGTACCACTCTGAAAATTTTCAGAAATTTTTCAGAATGCAGTGTGTGTTGACGCTTGCTCTTGTTTCTTGCCTATCTTCTGACGACGAGAGTTTGCACAGACTTTCGAAACGTCGACAATAACTACTGCGTTGTTATCACACCAATGGAGCAAAGCTTGCAGCCAGTCGACTATGCCTGGTGACAGAAACAGCACACATTGCGTTAGTTTTACGTTTGCCTGGGGTTACTGTAGGCTGCTTTCTAAGAATTTTTGCATTTTTTGCATTGCATTTTTTAAATTTATTAGAAATGCTTTTTCTAACACTTGCCTTGTATTCGACATAGCAGTGCAAGTGTGCGATTGCATTTAGTGGTGCTTAGGTGTCTCCAGTGAACAATAACGCAAAGTCATATTTAACGATATTCAGTCCCGTCGCCACGGGGTAGAGCTTTGGTGGGTTTAGCCACACAAACAAAGCTCCAAGCTCCCTTAGATTGAAATATAAAACACTGAATCAGTGCAGTTTTTGTCAATTTTTAGAATGTCAAGCACCTCTGCGCAAACGTAAAGCCCCCTATTGAAGACTATCTGGCGACGGTTTTGACGATATTCACAAGTCTATGTTGGATTTGATAGGGTTAATCACATCAAATTAATGTTCATTACAACGGAAAGTCACCATGTAGGTGAGACATTAATATTTGATCCACTACTTTTTTCTTGGTCCTGTAGTGGCTTCCACACTTTTTTAATTGTAGAATCGCCACTGCTCCGGAGCAGGAGCCACACACATGAAAACCATGAGTTCCGGAGTTGGAGCCATGTTCATGATAAAAGAGCTCCGGAGCCGAAGCTGTATCATTTTCACGACGGTTCCGCAGCCCTGCGGCTGGAAGCAAGCAGATTGGAAACATCTTGCTCTCGAGTTATTGCCACCAATAAAAGTGTTAGGGTGAAAGGTTGTTGAGGTTGTTTCGGTACATCAGTTTTGAAATGTGAAATATCTATCACTGCAGTGCCAGCAATGTCTTGACAGTTAATTGCCAAGTCTGCAATGCAGACGCCAACGGCATTTCATTTCGCTATTTTTTACACAAGATTTCATCATATTCGATTCAGCGTCAGTAGTCCAAATCGCATCAAATTCGCATGAAGGTTTCTAAACTAAACAACACAAATGTTCAGTTGTCAAGAGATCCTCAAAAATATGTTTCACAACGGTCTAAATTTTGTTTTATTTACATTCAAACATGACACAACCATACCAACCGTAGAGTGACAGAATTGATTTAGTAACCACGAATACGCTAAACTTTTATTCGCCTCCTGTGCTAAGACATAGATTAAATGCTGTCGATTTTTGCATGTGATCGTCACCTGAGGGTTTACGTAACAGGGAAATATGAATGCTAAGAATGCAAATAAGAACAAGAACTGTTTTCTGACTGCTCAGATTTAACATTTCTACACTATATACTGTAAAACATACCCGCTTTTTCCTCTGCGTCTACAAAATAACTTACAAATTACAGGAAACTAGAGAAGCATCGCAATTGAAAAAATTATATCCATTATATTTCAACACGATAACTGGAAATGGTGCAAACGCTGTTGAAAATATTTTTTCACAAACAAATTTCATTTCAATTTCAAAAAGTGTCACCTCTTAATTAGAAACAAAAAACGCTAAAGCAAAATATTTTGACATGCTAGCAGGTTCTCATTAATCATCATTAAGATCGTTATGTAACCTACAAAAAGCTTGACGGCAAATTGTGTACTTTTGACAAAGTAACGGTAATCTTTATTGAATACGTAACACACGCAGCAAATCAGACTTCCATGCAGGCACATAGCCAAGAGGAAATGTTCATCAGACACAATCAAGTGGGATGGAGTTCGAACCCCGGTTGTGTGTGGTTGGAAAAATTCCCAGGAATTTGTGACTTTTTTCATTTCCCTGTTTTCCGAACAAAATTCCCGGGAATACTGGATAGTATTATTATGTCATCAATTTGAAAATATTGCATGAAATATTTCATTTTGTACTTCGCAAACAAAAATTTTTGCATTTTATATTCAGTGCTTAACCGATGCTAAGTTTTCACAGCCAAGCTCTAAAGTTGCAAGGGAAATTTGAATTTCACAAGGGCCTCAAAGTCAGTAGGTGTTGTGTAGGTAGCCCTCGCAAAAGTGGCGAAGCTCACCCACATCTGGTGGTGGGCCTGGCCCAAATATTCGTAATAAAATTCAAGTTTATTCCTGTCTGCATTCCTTTCAAGAGTATTTCAGTTGGCAGACGAAGTCTCGTTTCGGCGATGGAAAGAATAGCATCAGTGGTTATATATACAGTGGCGATTCTAGAATGATAAAAGTGGGGGGG
>Ga0210059_1001087_pt1 | contig 39543 bp, 24 predicted proteins | sample Ectturendosymbi2_FD_188042 | JGI IMG/M metagenome (GOLD analysis project Ga0210059, IMG submission 188042) | Ecteinascidia turbinata endosymbiont from Florida, USA - Sample 2 (SPAdes) (version 2) | ecosystem: Host-associated > Tunicates > Ascidians > Unclassified | place: Key West, Florida... | reverse complement strand
AAGGTCGGAGTCGGCCCGGAGTCGGAGTCGGAGTTGGAGTCGGAGTCGGATAATCGAAATTGCCCGGAGTCGGAGTCGGATGAGGGGACTTCCGACTCCACAGCCCTGCTTCCAACGAGTTTCTATGAATCTCAATACGACGGTTGGTCAAGCCGCATGCCAACTATTGTGTTTACGTTTTTCGGAGTATTTTCCGGTGATTTCGGGTTTTTGTATAGGCATTCATTACCGGGTTTGCTACTGTTTTTCAACTATTTTCTAAGTGTTAACCAGTGGGCTGCCGTCACCTTAGTTTCCCCCTGGATCAAACCTCTATTACGTCACTGCACTTGATTAAAGCAAGGCTGTACTGTGAATAAGAGCTATGTATAGGGCTACCAGCAGTATCTTGCAATAAAAGCATAGTTATTTCTTAGTTGACTGAGCAATACAGTAGTTTTGTGAGCGTTTTTATCGCGTAAAGCTCATTTGGTATTTTTGGATGTGATTTTTTGCACTTGAATTTTCTTCAGTAAAGTCATTCAGAAATCAGGTTGCTATTGAGTACTTGCGGAATTTTGTACTCCTCCCATGCTAAGCAAATCAGAGAAGATCTTGATGAGCTTGAATAGCAAACAAAAGCCACTTTGCCAACTGACAACCGCAAAACTCTTACACCAAGGAGACAAAGAAAAGGGTAACACCGAGAAAATGACAAAAACATGTTTTGGTCTGATGTCTTAGATTAGTGGTTCTTAGTTGATGCAACCACGCGAAGCCTTGTTTCTTAGCTTAATGGTCACTTACTGCTCAGGCGAAAGGTCCTTTTCAAGATTCAAAATAACCAAAAATGAATCAAAGGGTCGCCATGTTCTAGGAGAGGTTGTCCACACTAAGCATTCGGTGCAAGAAGAGTCATAAAATTTGCAAACAAATTGTAATGAATTCTTAGATAATTTTGTGATGAAGAAGGCAGGACAAAACCTTTTTAACTGATTACTGTGTTATGTTCAGCTTTACTTGATTCGATGATTGTAGCTTTTTATTTCTTTATACGTATTTCAATAATGACAGCATAAGCGAAATTTAAGCCTGTCCAGTCGCCAATGTGGACACTGGTGAACTCAGTCCTTCCAAATGTGAATATGAAACACTATAAATCAGTAAAGATTTTATCAAATTTTCAAAATGCCAAGTCCTCTTGCGCAAATTTAAAGCCCCTATTCAAGACTTTCTGGCGACGGTTCTGGTTTTTAAACCACACATCTTTTCACGCGACAGTTTAGTTGGGTTCGATTCTTGCCAGTCTGAAAAAGTAAGAAACACGCGAATCGTGAACTTAACAATTACAACCATTTGGATGCGTTTTACGTGACGTGTTTTGCCCGTGTTGTGAGATTTTTAGTCTAGGTAAGCGAGTTGCAACGTAGTCCTCACGTTGTGATTAAAAGTCTTTTTGCCGCCGCACATACTATATAGGTGCAGTGTGTTTGTTTTTGTGTTTTTTTTAACACAGATAAGACAAAACAGATGTGATTTTTATAAAAAACGTAGGCCATATGCTTTGTCAAATATTTAAATTGTGGCGATTTCGGTTGGTTTGCCGGTAGTAGTTGATAGTCCTGTTCCCGCCAACTAGGTAGGATTTCAATAGTTCCGTACAATTGAACGCTTTTGCGACGAAGCCTGCAACAAGCGCAGTAATCGTGGGCACTCCATAATGATTTGGAATTTTTTACTGACCGCACTTTCAGAGCGTCATTTTGGAATTTTCTCAAATTGATTAACGCTTTCCATTTGTTCCTCGCAACAGTGGGAGAGGGGACCTCACAATTGGATTATCCTAGTGCCTCGCATCAGTCAAATCTGGTCCTGACTGCGATCAGAAAGGCTACCTGCGCATGCTGCTCTCTTCTTTTCAGGCGAGATTGGCTCAGGATTCGCCGCAGATTTTGGAAAAGCACCTAAAATTTTTTCACCCCAAATTGGACAACAGGGTGTTGGTGAACAGCATTCGATGCAACCAACCAGTACGTAAAAACGCAAAGCACCGAGACAGCAGCAAGAACGTGCAAGATCTCGGTGAGCGCAACACATTCACAGAAACTTTGGAAACCTTTGAAAGTAAAAAATGGCTTGTTGAAAACCCAGTTGTAGTGATTTATATAAGAAAATGTTTCCATTCATTTCCATACTAGAAATAGAGTTTTCTCCATCATCACGAAACAATTCATTCATGCAGCAGACAAATCCTCATTCCGAAACGGGTTTCGAACGTGAAAAATTATGCCAAAAAGATTAATGATTTCTGAAGGTATTCGGCCAATTCCTGTTCAGGTAACTCTAGGCAACGCAGATAATGTCATTTTTCAATTAAGTTCTTAAAAGTCTTTGAAAGCACTTATTAACTCCATTCCGTCAGTAGCTGATTTTTTCAAAGGTTTCTTTCAAGCAATTTTAGTTACATCTGCACAAGTTTTGTAGCTTTTGAGGTAGGGGCTGTATGGACTGATTTGCCGTCACTTCATGCGTGACAAACGGCCGTCACTTCATGCGTGACATAACGGCTGATGTCATGTAGGTAACATTGGACATTTATAGCGAAACCAATTTTGAGACGTAGATCGAAGACGAAGCTTTCTACCGCCTAATTCATGACAAGCCTCTTTGGCTGTCATCCAAACCTGTCAGAACTCCGAAAAGTCGCCTTTTCACAAGATGATGCATTTCCTGAAATAGGCTTTCGTATAGGTTTTGACATTTAGTAAAAGTCTTTTAAAGTATTCAGAACCGTGCCGGCACGAAACGAAAGATCTTAGACTTTGAGCTTTGAAGCTCTTGTCCATTACACGGGTTGCAGAAGCCAGAAAGCTACGTGCGTTCCTCGCCAACGGTTTCCACAAGTTACGAAAACGAGAGAAGCATTCATGCACTAAAGTGGCTTTGCACTTCTGTTTTGCGAGACGTATTCCACCATAAGTAATCCCAGTCTTTTGTCAGGGATAAAGGTTGAGGTCACTCAAACATGTCAAGACAGCTCTGGTGTGCATGGCAATGCAATTATTAGACCAAGGTTAATTGCCGAAAGTGCAGCGTACCACTTTCTGTGCATCTGTGCATTCCACCTTTCTCCAATGACAACGAAGTGGCAATGTAGATTCTATTGCTTAGCACAAGTGAATGTTGCTAATAATTCATTTCACAGAGATTTACTATTTCAAATGACCCACCTAATACGATGTGGTCCATATTTTCGGGGGCGTGTGAATTGTGCTTGTTTTTGAAATAATTACATTTTACCCTTTTCCTTACTGTCTATTTGCATATGGATTTGATAAGCACGATCATTTTGTTTTAAATAGTTTGTGATTGTTACTTCACCACTGACTAGCAGGGATTTCTGTAAACAATATTCGCCACTTTTGGTTAGGTTCCTCATGTGTAAGAAAAACTGGTCAATTTGGCGAGATATGCCAAATATTCAAGTCCGAACCTCATGTACTTCTATTCCATGCACATCTGCAATTTTCGAACAAAATACGGCACGGGTCTTGTACAGACTGCCAACAAAGGTTACTGGCGGTATTTCAGTTAATGGTAATAGTTTATTGTTTCATATGACTCAGCCAACAAGCAGAAGCACCATGAAAGCCATCGCATACAGTAAACCAACCATTAGCGAAAGTTAGAGCAAATGAAAACACAATGGCACAATTGCTGATTAGTGTGAACAAAGACGGGCGCTGTGTCATATTCGATTGGCGAAAGACTGTGGCGGTCATCTGGTCAACTAACCCCATTTATCACTTTTTGACAAGTGTTGAGAAACAATAGTTGGAGATCAAATAAGCATAATGAAAAGAAAAACAAGAAAAAAATGAATGAACGCAGAACATGGTGAAGAAAATGTACAGGTGAAAGCGCAAGCCTATGTACATAGATGAGTGGACCGAATTTAAGTGAAGAAACTTGATGTGGTTGGAGCACTTTTAGCAATACAAAGAAATTAAATAATAGTAATGAAAAAGTAAAGAAGTTACAAAAACTTATTAATGAGGTACAAAAGAGAACAAAGCAAAATAGAAAAAAACAAAAAACAGAAAAAAAAGCAAAACAGAAAAAAACAAGTTGTTTTCTTGTAGATTATGTGTTACTCATATGTCTGCCGCACACTTTATTTCAGCGTGTCCCTGTGTTTGTTTTGTTAATAATAACATTTTTTCGACATTCAACAAGTTACTCTTTTAATGTCAGTTAAATTTGAAAACAATTTGTGAATTCTCTATTGTTGTAAAGGCCACCTCTTTTCCGGAAATATCCCAGTAAGCCTGAGTAGTGGTATAAATGCGATTTAGACGGAAAAAGCAATGTTTACTGACCGTGGTTTTTTGAAAAAATGTATCTGACCATGGCAACATTTTTCCGCGGTTTTTTGAAGTTAAATACCAAAAATATCGGTCACAGACAGCAGCTCTTGTTCTGCTAAGGTTAACTAGACTTACTGAAGTACATAAGCTAAGAAGAACTAGACTTACTCAAGTACACGAATTATATGTCAACGTTTTTCAGATTGCAGCAACACTGAAGGGTGTACTGTATCAAAGGCGTACGCAAGGGGTTGGGGTTAAACCCCTCCTCTTGAGCTTGATATTTTACAAAGACTTTACTACCTGCGCAAATGGATTCATTGCTTTCGCATACCTTTTTCTTGTTAATATGTCCACTTAATGCAAATGCCACGGAATGAAGTTGTATGCAAATTTCAAGGAACATTGTAAATGGGTCAAAAAGTAATAATTAGGTTATGTTGGGAATCTAGGTTATCGTCTGCATCCAGAAGCCATATCACCACTGTTTGCAGTCTTTTCGCCCACTACGCATTTACGATTGTGTTCGCCGATGGTTCACTTTATCCAAAACAGTTGTCTTTATTTTGTCGGCTATGGCTGATTAGCGCAAGGGCTGACCGCATTGGCTACATTACCAATGTCTGTAGCATGATAAAACTGTTGCACGAGCTCAAAAACAGCAGTTATTAACACAGAAGGATTCAGTCATTTCAGCCTCACCTCAAAGCTGCTGCGATTGCTGCCTGATACACATGGTCTACATGATCATGGAAATGGTTGGCAGTCGTAGCTTTACCCTTACCACCGGAAATAGCAAAAGAAGCAGATTACGACGCCTCAAAAACGGCGACCCGCAGGGATCTGTCCGGGCGCTCCTTCTTTTCAACATCTACATCTCTGACCTGCCAACCACCGTCTCCAGAATGTATGCATATGCTGATGATCCAGCAATCATGCATGCTGATGGAGACTGGCAGGTAGTCGAAGTGGTGCTGACCAAGGACATGGCAATGCTAGGTGAATACCTCCAGACTTGGAAGGTGAAGCTCAGCACTGAAAAGACGGTGTCGGCAGTCTAACACCTTAACAACATGGAAGCTAAACGTGAGATGAAAGTCAAATACAACAAAGAAACCCCTTCTGCTCCGAGTCCATATACCTCTGAAGAACATAGGACAGGTCGCTCACATATCGTCGACACCTTGAGTCATTTCGCAAGAAGCTGACATCACGCGTCCTCCGGTTGGGGTGCTGGAGCTACAACTCTGCGAGTAGCCACCCTAGCCCTGGTGCACTCAACCGCAGAGTACTGCGCTCCTGTTTGGTGCCGTAGTGCTAATATCCGCCTCATTGACCTCGCCATCAACGACGCCTTGCGAATTGTGACTGGATGCCTGCGTCCTACACCAGCGGACAACCTTCCAACCCACGCAGGCATCCAACCTGCTGAGCTTCGTCGCAATGGAGCCACACTGTCTCTAGGACGTCGTGCCATGGAGCTTGAACATCTGCTCCAGTCAGCGCTCACCCGCCCATTGAGTTGGAATGTACGGCGCCTCAAATCGAGACACCCATTTGTACCCGCCACACAACAACTCATCAGTTTATCTGACAATAACAACATACGTGTGGAGCACTGGGCGGATTAGCAATGGAATGCGGACTGGGCGGACAACTCCACAAGACTCCGGGTTTTCATCCCTGACACCGGCACCAACTCCCCCGGAATAACCCTCCCAAGAAGAGCCTGGGTCCGGCTTAACCGCCACCGCACCGGTGTCCGACGTTTCCTCTGCGGCCTGTGTGGCGCAGAAGAACAAACACCGTCGACCATGTTGTTCTCCAATGTCCAATCCATCGACCTACCCACGGACTGCATAGCATGACCGTTCTGGACGATGAGACAATCGAATGGCTGCTTAACACCTGCCCCGAGATCTAGTACGGCCAAGCAGTGGTTTAAACAACTCGCTCAAACGAAGAAGAAGGTGTTTGAGGGACCGAAACGGGCTCTCAAATTTTTCAAAAGGTCTCTCAAAATGCAGTAAACCTCGTTGCATAACCACGACTAAACCACTATAAGCTAGCTTTATTTCATATCTCGGTATTCACATGAAATAGTTGGAATCTCTCAAAATGTCTGAATGGTCACCAAGGTCAAACCTTAAAAAATCCTGGATGTCGTTACAGAGATCAGTGGAGTAGAACTACTTCCTTTATTTATTTAGGTGCAGGGATCACACTTCTCTTCTTGATTTGCAAGTAAAACAAGTGATTCATGTCACGGCTGCATTATTAAACTTCTGCGTATTAACCAGCAACAAATTTTCAGTTGTACAACGACAGCAGTGCATCGAAATCAAAACTCAGTAACAGAGTTATTTGTAGCAACGAACCTTGTTCAACAGCAGTGTATGTCATGCACTGTGGTGTAGTATGGTATAACTGAATCTATACTTATTCAATGGGCGATTTGCAGCAGTGATCCTTGTTCAAGAGCAGTGTGTGTCATTTCACCTGTTGAGTGGCAGAACTGAAAGTGCTGGTATACCCTATAAAAGCAAACTAATTACATCTTCAAGTAACTGCTCTCCACGTGGCAGATAAACAAGGAATCGATCAGCAAAACGTTTAAGGGGAATTGGATTTCACAGCGCATCGTTAGTCCTAAAATTTGCAAGTAATAAGCTGCAGTCAATGCTTTCATGTGAAACGTTGAAAGGCTAAAGTAAGGGCTTGAGAAAGCATACAAACTCAATACTAAAATGAATAAATCAGAACGTAACCTGTGATAATTAAAAATTGGAAAATACATCTTTACCAAATAATTGTGTTCGCTGCAACTTCAAAACTAACTTAGACCATTTACGTTTGAGCAATGAAACAGACCCATTTAAGCCTGAAGCGCCGTTATGACTCAAGAGCGCCGGCAATGTGTAAGACTGCATTCGTTATTTTGGATACCAAACACTAGCGTGCGTATTTGAAATTGCATCTGATCTGAACGCTGTGATGGAAGCTCACGGCATTGCCAGCACACTGGGTGGTGAAAAGGTCAAAACACGTCAAAGAACAGTGCAAAAAGTAGCAAGAATTGTTTCACACGGAAAGGTTTATGTTTTGAGTGCTGCAGTACTGTATTTGTGCGTCAAATTAATGATACCACTTATCTAGAGATGAGAACTGGGTTGTTCTGCGAACGTAACAGTGCAGGCTTCATTTATTGTATGTACGATGTAATGAAACTTTGAATAATGTCGCCCGTAGCCTTAAGGCTGCAGTATTTGTTTTTTTGTCATTTTTATCATCCGGTTTGTTCTCATAACTGCGCTGCGATGACCATCTCGTGCAAAATTTGCTCATGCTTAGGCCGTCATATTATTCATGGCACCCCACATAATTCACTACATGCATATCATAATTTGTGCATATAAAGTTTTGGTTCAACTGAAAAATAAAATTTTAATTACGTCTTGAAACGTTATGAAAATTCTTATTGAGATGCCGTTAACATTCAGTATACTTGGCATAGGCGCCATAAGCTTATGATCAAAAAAGGTTTCCACTACTAAAAAATGATAGAAAATCATTGATCATGTGCTGTCTTGCTTACTAGCATAATTTGCAGCACAAAATAAATTTGAGATTTCAGTTTGCCCCTGGTACTGTTGATTAAAGAACACTAATGATAACACAGGGGAACATTTTTTTCATTTTCTGTTGCACGGGCGGTTTTAACTGATTCTATACAATTTTTGGTCTCTAATTTCAAATCTGCCATCAGTTTTGCTCTGCATTTCTTAGTTTTCATGCAATCGGCATTTTTAACATTCTCATATTAGTGGCATTTTGCACTTATATTTTGTACATTTTCACCCAATTAGCAGTATCTGTCATTTTTTTCATAATCCTGGAGATTTTTCTCAGTCTATGTCAACATTAGCTTGTGATAGCTGACTGATTTTCACTTGGTCGATCCATGTCTGTCACCAGGAATTAACAGCAAGGGGGCCAAATATAACAAAGGGGGAGGGGGCACATTGAAAAATACAATATTGGATGTACGCAGCAACCAGGGTGCCAAACATGAAATGGGAGGACACATATTTTAAATGGGAGGACCGAACACCACTGGCCCCCCGCTGGCGACAGCCCTGGGTCAAGTACTTTTTGCAAATTTTCTGAAGTAGCTTACAGCACATGGGCCATGAGACTCCTGTGTTGTAGCTTGTTTAAAACAGTGATTCTCAACCTTTTCGCTGAACATAGCCAAATCCAGACTTACAAATTGGTTAGAGGCCCACACTAAAGAAATTCGAACACAGGTCAATTGACACATTTTGCTTTATAGCAGAACAAAGTCTGTTACACAAAATATTAGAGGTTCTATTGAAAGACTACAAAGGGCAGCACAAAAGCTGCTTGGAAGCCGCATGCGACTCTCAAAGCATTAACCCTCTGAGGGACAATGGTACATATGTGTACCACAACTTTTTTACGAAACAACATGCGGTTGAGAACAACTGGTCAAAAACATGGAACAACGGGCAAAAATCGATGTTTCTGGTGCTGTTTAAGATCAAACACTGCGATAAAATTGGGCAAGTTGTCGGTAGGCTAGTTGAGGTATTGGGGCAATGTGAAGGCTAGGCTGCCTGTTCACTACAACAGTGAAAGTAAGGCCAATGTCTGCATGCAGTATGCACTCAGGTTTGCTGCAGTAGGCCTACAGTGCATATCACTATTGTTGTTCTTTTTGCTACTCATATTGTTTCGTGGCGTTTTTTTGATTCATATCGCTATTGTTTGTTTGACCTCCTTTGTTTTATTCATATCACTGTTTGATTCATATCGTCTCCTTTGTCTGTAGTTTCTCTAAACATGGCATAGCAGGTGGAAGTAAATCTTTTTGGTTTTAAGATCAAATAGCTACCGGTACCTGATAAAATTGGGCAAGCTGTTGATAGGCTAGTGAGGTGTTAAGTCTTGAGAGCAATGTGCACTTGTCCAGGTTCAACCAGTAGGCTACCTGTTCCCTATAAGAAGACCTATGCTTTTCAAGCTTTTATTCAAACATGTATGTTAAAGAAGGCAGCGTGGTTGTCTTTTGTGGAAGTAATGAAGAATTTTCTAGGCAATAAAAAACAAATTGTGAAGATTTTGCTGGTTAGATGTTCTCAGTATTTCATGATTTGGGATGCAAAATGAGCATCAAAATACAATTCGTGTTCAGTCGTTTGGACAAATTTCCAGAAAACCTAGGAGCTATCAGTGATGAACAGGGAGAGCGGTTCCACCGGGGTTTCATGACAACAGAAGGGCGCTACCAAGGTAGAGGGGCCAATCGTATGTTATCAGACTACTGCTGGAGCACTAAATGTGATTGTTCGAGAGATCTGTACAAACGCAAGAGTCATAAGTGTCAAATTTTTGCCCTGATACAGGTGCTTGCAAGTAGATTTTGCATCATATCAAATATGTTTAAGCTACTTGTCTACATTTTTTCAATGACGTTCACGTGAAAATATTGTTCATTGTTTATATCCCATTTCATTTGTTAATAATCTTTACTCGTTTTCAATATTTCACGTAACATTGATTAGAAAGTTCTTTCTCTTATGGTAATACACACTGTACTGCTACATATTTCTGTTTTTGGACTGTTTTTTTCATTTTTGGAATGCTAGCGATAAATCCACTTTGTTAAATATGTCGCTTTGCAAAAATTTTGCATTGCACGAAAAAATGAAAAATCGTGAATTACAAAAAAAACTGAGGTCAGATTTGAAATCAGCGCCCCCAAATTTTGTAAAAACAAGTGTTTACATCAATGCAACAAATTTTTTGCTAACAAGTGTAATCATGGTGTAAATCAGAATATCCCGATGTTTTACAACGTACATATGCATGTACAAAATAAATCGGAACTGAGAAATTTTCAATCGAATTTCACTCCAAAGATGAACCGTTGCTTTGCAGGTATTAGGTAATTTCTCCTTAAATAGCAAAAAACGCCTTGTGCAAAACGAAATTTGCTGTGGCACTAAGCGTGGTTTCATTTGAACAATGATAGATAGTTCATAGTCAAATGCTGTTCTGTAACGACCAGCAATTTATTAGTTGAAAATATTGGACGCTGGGCTGTAGCACCTTGCTAGTTCTTTAGCAACAGTTGCTTAAGATTTTTGTTTTAAATCATTTGACTTGTCTGATCAACGCTTTCAACAAATTGATTCTCTCAAATGATTTAAGGATCAAGTAATTAGTCGCGTACAGACGGCATGCAACTTAACAATTTGCTTCATTACTGGAAGAATATTCATTTTAACATTCATTCTGCTTTCACTAGAGTTAACCAGGATTTTCGTGGGCTAAAGATTCTCTAAACAAGATTGGAAAATTTGAAAAAACAACTCTTATTAGCAATATTCCTTTTTTTCATAAAATTGTCTTAAACGAAGCGGATTTTCGCTTCATCTTAAAAGTCTATTTAATTTATGAATGCCTTCATGTGCTACGTATTTTAATTTACAGCCTAACTTACTGGTCACGGGAAAGGAGTTAGTCGTACATCAATTTGTATTTCAAATTATCGTCCAAATTGAAGATGAGCACAATCAGCCAAAAAGATTCAGACGCAACACAAGCGGTTTTTGAATCCAGTGCAAGCACTTTCATACCTTTGTTTCTCCAAAGTTTTGCGACGATGATATGGGAATCAAATTTAACGGCGAATGAATACGCATACGATCTACCGATGTTCCCAATAAGACAGCATGCACCAGTTGATCGTGAGTGGTATATCGAAATAGGTCAAGAAATGATTCCAGACAGTAGCCAACCTTTGAATTCAAATACCACAGTAAATGCAAGCAATAGGAGTGGATACATCAATCTAACTCAATCTAAACTTTGCGGATTGCCTGTTTTCTGCTCCAACCAAGCTTTTAACCTTTGCCGCAACGTGACATTGAATGAATGTGAAGAATGCAGCATGACAGGAGCTGGAATATTCGCTGCAGTCTGTGCTATTCTCGGGTTGTTGATCGTGCTGGGAAATGGGATGGTTGTGTGCGTGGTTATCAGAAACCGCTTAAAAGATGGATTTTCGATGATGAAAGTTTCACTGGCTGTTGCCGACGCTCTTACAGGTAACATCGACAGACTGACTTTACAAAAAACGCAATATTATAAGATGGTAATAAATTTGTTTCTTGACGGCACATGCTAGGGCATTATTTGACAAAACAACAGTGCTTCTTTAGTCGATAAACGATTCAAAAAATGAAAGTGAGCCCCCTATTCTGAGGAAAACAACTGTAGAATATTTCCGTGACTTTAGCTACTGATCTACTGTGTGGGAACTAAAGTGAAATATTGATTGTGATTGGCGAAATGACCTGAACATCTACATTTAATTCTTTTAGCATAACTGATGCAACTACAATACCTAGCGGAGTGGTTCTTAACTGGGGGTGCACGCCTCCCCAGGGGGGCGTCGACAAATTTCCAGGTGGGCGAGCCCTTAAGCGCTGTACAACATTGAAAATTCGATTAACAAATTTACCAAAGAATACATTTGTTTTTACAAATTATTTATAGCCAGGGAGCTTAAAACAAAGGCAAGTGGTTTAAGGAGGCGTGGTAAAGAAAAGGTTAAGGACCAAGAAAATGTTAAGGACCGCATGGAAAAGAAAAGGTTAAGGTCTGGCGTAAACTGAGTACTTAATCATGACAGCTCGGAGAATTGAAATAAATGCTGCTAATAATTTTTGCAAGGTTGCAAACATGAAAATTCGTTTTCCTGTGTGCATAACTCAACGCAGACAGCGACAATTTTGCGCTTACAGTGTGTTTTCAGTGGTTTGCGCTTACAGTGTGGTTTCAGTGACAAATAGAGGTCCAGTCGATGAAAAAAATGTGATTTGTCATAGTTGAGCATAATTTGAAGAAACAGGAGAAAAGACAAGGTTGCAAATTAAATTTCAGTAATTAACCACGGGCCAATCTGATCTGCTAAGAATTTTTCGCCAGGTAATATCCAAAATTTATTCAGAACTAACGACCGTGTATTGTCCGCAAGTCAGAAAGTGAATTTTTATTGAATAAGTATATTTCCGAATGATTTGCCTTGAAAAAGTCAGAGGCCTTCTACAGATCGAGTTTTTGCGTTAGCCTCGTATCTGATACCTTGACGAATTATCCACATTAGGTTCAAATCCTGGAAATGCAAAATTAATTTTAGCGTAAATTTAAAAAATAACTGATACCGTTACCTTTACAAGGATTTCAACTGTTGGTGGTTGCCTTGTACAATTTTCACGAAACGATCTACAACACTATTGGTTACCTGGACAATCGACAACTGCATTTGAGAGGATCGCCCAAAGCTGTTGCTGGAGGAATGTTTTATTTGCTGACATTATCTTCATCTTTGTACCATTTGGCCTTCATGAGCGGACAAAGATTTTATGCCATAAAGCGGCCGTTTAAATACCGAATCAATAACAAGACTTCAGTAATTGCAGGAATTTTAGCAATCTGGACGTTGTCGTTACTGTCAGCGTCTGTGCCAGGTGAACAATGTTCTATCTGAAGTTTTGCAAACACTGTATACTATAATTTTTTGAAAATAATTACACGGGAGAAATTTCAAAAAAATCCTTTTGTAGATCAGATCCAACTCATTCTGTATTGTGATGGAATTGCTCGCATATTTTCGTGCGTGGTGTTAATGCTTGCATCTTGCATTGATAATTATGTGTTCCTGCTTGTCGTTGGCGTTTTTCATGAAACAAAAAGATGTCCAGTAATCATTGATTTTCTGTTTTCTTTCGTAAGTCGTGTTTGCAAAGAAAAGAACTATTGCTTTGCCTTCAAACAAATCTTAATTTACTTTTTGTTTTTCCAGCATGTTTACCAGAAGATATTTGTTTCACATACCAGCATCTTCTTTTCACGTTCTACATTTCTCCTCAACCATCCGTAGCGAAAACCAACCATTCTGCTGTGATCACACTCACGACAATTTTTTTCGTTATTCCATTTGTATTTATGGTAAAAAAAATATTTCATAATTAAACCGGAAGTAAACGAATCGAATTGTATTAACATTTTTCCGTGCACTGATGTCGCGTATTCCGGATGGACATGTGTTTTGTCTATTAAAGTTGTTCTGTAAATCCCCTCAACTTTTATACGCTGTAGTTGTGTTTTAATATTGAAGAGTTGATTACATGAATGTTGTAATTCCGCATAGGCAAAAACTTTTTTCATGGTAAATATATTATAACAAAACATGCACCTTTTTTAAATATAGGTTAGGAACATGAGACTATTTCAGTGAATAACATTCCGATATTAATTAGAAATGAGCATTATGCCGTTGCGGAATAAGTGAGGTAGTAAATACAGCATATAGAAAAAAAGACAAATGCTCGAAATATTTTTGTTTTCGAAGTTACAGCTTGAATCCTTTCAATACAAATCTATTCTGCACTATTCAATCAAGCGTTCGTACTATCACCCTTTACAACACGCCGGACAGGGCATAATTGATCTGTATAATATGAAGCATTATACTTTATATTCAAACTTTAATGGTTGTTGTTTGTTTCAGTCAATTTTGACTATCGGTACAGGGACTTTGATTCGATTAAGGAAACGCAGCTTGGTAGCCTTACGTGAAATAAAAAGAGAAAACATGAAAGGAACTGATTCCAACTACAAGGAAGTGACTGTTTTCTTGACTGTAGCAATGATGCAGATTGGATATGTCTTAACACTCAGTAAGTATTTGTTTGCTGAGAGCTATACAGTGAGATGTTTGAGTTCTACGAAAAGGAGTAAACATTGAGTTGATTATTGGATCGTGCGATAAATGAACAACCGTATTAAATTGACATCTCACTACTGATTGATGTTTTTCATTGACTCACACAAATTTTTGAAATTTAATGTAACTCATTCACAGTGGCGTAGCGAGGCTAAGTGTCGCCCGGGGCCGACCATAAAAGTGCAGCCCCTTCAACCTCGAATTTGCTTCCAACATTTGAAAATAAAAGAAAATCAGTTTTTTTGCTTAGTAAAGATGTAAGGAATAACAAAGTATCTTGAACAACAGAATAAAACACTCACAAACTGAAATGGGTATTGCTTTTCTTTCTTTACTGCTGATCTTGCTTTTCCTGCTTATCTGCCACTTTTCTCACCATTACGTTTCTATTTTTCTGCCTTCTTTACATATGCATCTATGGACCCAGGGGCGCAGCCAAAGGGAAACGAGGGCACTTCCCCCCAACAAACATTTTCAAGTTGATCAATCCTTTGATGTATGAGCCATAGAGATCCTTCAGTGCAAATCGACGAAACTGGGACCTATGCTATACTTCAGCTTGCAGTCGAACATGACGAAATCAATATGGTTTACCAATTGTCCATGATTAATCAAACGTTGTATATAAGTGTTAGAAAATTCATATTTTGCCTGACCTCAACTTGACTTTTAAGCTCCGTGTGAAAATCGGTGATTATACAGTACAAGCTTGTATCTAACCGCTTGTAATCATTAGCCGCAATTGTAAAAACGAGGAGCAACGCGTTTTGCAAATTCTAGCGCACCGGCTTACTGTAGCCCACCTAACGGTAATTGGTGATGTAACTTTCACATTAAGACCATCGCAAAAATTCCTCTGTGATAACACTGGCGTGCTTCAAATGATTTATTCTTGTTTGCAGTGCGAGCCGTAGCCTGAAATAAACATTGTAGATTTCTATACAGTTCCAAAACTAAATGCTCGAACATAGCGGTAGTAAATATTTAATATGTCTTGAAGTTCAAACTTCGGCTGAGAAGTGATTTAGTTTCAAAGTCTTCTTTAATACGCCATAGTCACTGATCAGCAACAATAGCATTCATTCTAGATATTTATTTGAGATGACCTGCATTATGACGGTTCAATCACAGTTATGTGGAGCCTTAACGTTTTCATCAATGATTACTAGGGCAACCAATTTTTTGACCTAAAAACTCAAAATTTTGACTAAATAATTTACCAATTTTGACCTATAAATTTTCTGCGTTTGCAACCGCAAAATAATTCAGCTCTAGGGGTTGAGGTTAACCCAGAGGTATATTCATGCCTTCTATGTTTCGAAATTTTAAAATATTTGGTTGTTTAACTTTGAGGATGATAAATTGATAAGCACATAAATAACCACAGTAGAGTGAAACCTGAGAACATCATAAAATTGAAACGCTATATGCATAATGGATTGAGCATTTACCAAACCAAGTACTCTAAGACCACATTTCTTGCCGTACCATGCCTATCGTCCACACTATTCAATCGTCCAGTAGTGGGCAAAACAGCATTATTACGCCAGAAGTCGCAAAAAAACCACTATCACAGTGCTCTTCAACCTTTTTTGTGACGGGGCACCCTTAAAGATATTTTGACAAACTCGTGCACCCTATATACTGACACTTCTCCCGTGTCCCCCACCTAATTGCGCCCATGTCTGTGAGTAGCCGGGTCTAAATAAGGAAGTCCCCTACTTCAGTAACTCAGCTACATAATTCAGTTGATAATGGCTCATTGTCTGTGGCTTATGAATCACAAATAATCGACTAATTACAACAATTAGCTTGACATGGTCTTACGCACCACACTTTAGAACGTGCAAAGTCTCGGTTGAACCCCGAAAGTCATTGGTTGGTTAATAGTTCATTTTTGCCAACAGAAAGTTTTGTAAAAATTATCTGGTTAGTGTGACAAGTTTGTGACCTTTGTGAACCCTTTCTTAGTGGTGCACCCCAAGCATAATTTGGTGCACCCTTGGTGCATCGTGCACACCGGTTGAAGAGAGCTGCACTATTATTACCGAATTGCAACTAAACTTGCAAAAGCATATCAATATCTGTTGTTGTAGTTTCAGTAAAGTATCGATGAAGAGAAAAAAACTGTGCTGCAAGAAAATTTTGACGTAACGATAAATTTTGACCTAATGATAAATTTTGGCTTTTTTTGACCTAATAACTTGGGATTCCCTCATGGTATGAGCGTGAAATTTGGTTTGTGGACGTTTCATGGAGTTTCAAAACGGCAGAAAAATTTTGACTTTCTTGACTTTTGGTTGCCCTAATGATTACCCTTTGCGCTGCCGGCGAGTAAAATTCAGTCTTGTCCAGTAATAAGGGTCCGACCTGCGCATTGTCTCAACGTGCTTCAACATTCATCCGATGGTAATTGTCACACCACTCTACAGAAGATAATTTGAAATCATTTGCAGTTGCAACGAAACGAGTCAGCAGCAAACATGTAACGTACATAGAAGATACTTTTTATTTTGTAAGTGCGGAGATCATTCACTCTGCAGTTGTCTACAGGCAGCTTGCAATCTGTTTTCGTGATAACGCGCATGTGACTAAAGTGAAAATAAATTTAATTTTCCCATTAGGCCTTCAAATCCAGCAGACAAGTTATTACTTTTTTCTAGAAGCCCGTAATTTGTACAAATTTAAACCCAAACACAGTTGTTCCGGAAAAACGCCAGACAAATGCACGTTTCATGGATGATGCTTAAAAAAATCACAGCGAGGCATTAAATATTGAAATAAAAACACGAGGCATTAAATATTCAAATGTCGAGACACGGTGGTTGTTGGCCCACCCCATATTAAAATTCCTGACTGTGCGGCTGTATGGCCCCGACATATTTCATTTAATTTTCTTCAACCTGCGCAGGAGTCAAACCTTCTACAAAACCCACATTGCCCATCGTCAGGCTCTGATACACTCTAATTGCAATTTAAGCTTACAATCCAAACTCAAAATTAACTAAGCAAACACACCAACTGCACCATCTCGCTTTACGCTAGCTGCTGTTTTTCGACACCATTACGTCATACGGAAAAATATCAATTCTATTGAAATTGAGCAACGTTACATTTGCAGTTTTCTTCACTTCACCTGCCAAAATTTCGTTTTGACAAGCCTACCTAATGATAAGGGCATAGGCTACAGTTTGTGGCCTTGTTTATCGAAAATATTCCACTGAACATTGAAAAATAGCATGAGACGTATCTAGAAACGCCAGTTGGTTTCAGGTGGTGTAATGACGTAACGTTGGGACAACGCGTTGCTAAAGATCAAAAGATGGTCGTAAAGCTTTGATTATTTTACTGTGATTTCATGCAAGGCCTTTTTCATCAGATGCCGAATGGAGAGCAATATAAACCTCAAATTACCAGACCAGTAATATGTGCTTGCCTGCGGTCGAATGTCATCTCTCGCCTTTGTTCAAAGAACTCTTTACTGGGGTGGCGGATATGGCTTTGATTGGAGGGGAAGGTGTATACGGACAGGTCTAACATTCACCCCAAGAAAGTGTCTTAGAAAGCCCTGATTTCAAGACCGACACAGGTGGATAATTTAGTACAATGGATTTGACCAGATTTTTCAGTAAACATTTTATCAATTTTCCCGGTCCACAGCTACATCTACTACTTTTTCGGTTGCCAGTCTAGGATTCTAAACATAAAATCTAAATATTTAGGACAACTTTTAAATAAGAGTATTTATCAAAAACTTGCCGCCCCTCAGAAGGTGCCATCCAGTTACGGAAACCCCCAGATCGCCCTCGTTGCTACGCCACTGTTAATTTATGTATCAGTAAAAATACTGACAGATGAAAACATCGAACATAATAACAGCATGTGATTGACGCAGTTCCCATAAATATCGTGAACAGTCTTTACTTCAGTGGTTCCTTGGATTGCTCCAACATCGCATTGCCATTCACACTATCTTTCTACTTGCTCATGGCCAACAGGTACACACTCAAGACATTACATTTCTGTTTTTTGGACAATTACCGATCAGTAGGTTTCATTCAGCATACTTGTGGTTGCCTATAACGACGTTAATTCTTTGTTCATCTTTTTGTACGAAGTTAAATATATTTTGATTGAGTGTTCTGTTGCGACATATTTGACCAGTAACGTTCATTTCATCAAAATCACAGCAAATATTTCAGATAACTTTGCTTTTTGTACAACTTTTTCCATCATCCCTGAATGTTCGTATGAAAGCAAAGTTCAAAATATCATAACAGTGATCGTTGCTACACATATACATTTAACTTTGCAGCTTGGTCAACGTCATTGTGTACAGCATTCGAGACAAACGATTTAGGAAATACGCTATCGATTTCCTTTGCCACTGTCTCTGAACAATGCGGAAAAGAAAAATGGAACATAATACGCATATGCTTGTCACAAACACAACCAGTCTATAATCAAGCAGAACGATGATTCTTCGACTGCTCTTTGTTACTGCCCGTGTTGCGAAGAAAATATGCCTGATAATCCTTGCAGCCAGGCAAATGGCTGCAGAAGCCGCGGTTGTGGCTTTTGATGTTATAAACGGCAATAACTTGCGGACGGATTGCGCTAGAAAGTCAACAAAGACATCCTAAGATTCGGAAGACAGCAATCGATCCGATGACTTAAAAAAACGTCCCTTAGCCTTTGAAATTTTCGATAAAAACGAAAATTTCAGATTTTCCGAAAGTGCTTTTTCGGTAATATTCCAAAAAATTCAAAACATTTCTTTCACATTTCCTGTGAGATTTTCGAAACGGTTTTTGGCTTGGATTATATCTGAAGATTCCAACTAACAAACAATTCCAACCAAAGTGAGTCATCACTGTTTTGAGGGAGGGATATTTGAGTAATAAAGTGGGCAGGGTCACGTGATTTTCGGATGACGTCATCGGGGCTTGAAAAAACTAAAGTGGCAGACCTTTTTTTTGTTGTAAGTGAAACAAGGTGAAAATCTGTTTCTTTAGAGCCCTTTATTGCCTTCATAGCGTTAATGGTTCGGCAATTATGACCTAAAAACCTACTAATTAGCTAATGCCGCTGGCCTAGGGATTAGCTCATTACTGTAACATGTATGCAGAATCTTTCACAAATTTTTTTCTCTCAATATTTTCACTTGAAATTTGGTAGGATGTTGCAAGACACCAAGTGAAATTTTTTCCGCATGTATCAGATGTTTTGTTGGACAATTGAAGGGTAAATTGACCCCTCAATTGTCAGAAGAGGGTAAAAACAATCGAAAAATTTAGGGATTTGCACGGGTTTACCACCACCAAACAAAATTTCATTTTCTTCCAATTATTTTCTCAAAGTTACGTTCTTGAACGATATTTTCCGCATCTGCAGAACAGCATATTGGCAAAATCTTCCACAAATTTTTCCTCTCCATATTTTCACTTGAAATTTGGTAGGATGTTGAACGACTCCAAGGCAACTCGTTCTGCAATTTTCAGGAGTTTCGTTGGACAACTGAAAGGTGAATTGACTCTTTAATTGTCCATAAAGGTAATAACAACCCAAAGATTTTGGCTGTTGTGCCGTTTTATCCTCTCAACCACGAAAACAAAAATTCATTTTTTGGAATTAATTAGGCAAAGTTACGGTCATAACTGGCATTTTGTATGCAGAAACTATATTTCTATGTGTTTACTTTCCGCTCCACGTCTTTTTGAATAAAAACCACAATTTTTTTGGCAACGTAAAAAACGGGTTTTCCCCGCAAAACACGTCACAATGTCGTCACAAGTAAGCGCAATATACCTCAAAAGATGCGTTGCTCTCTTCCAAATGAAAAGATGTCTTCGCCAATTCTCTAGCGCAATCTAGTTGCGAGTTGTAGCCGATCACAACTTCAAAAGCCATGATCTTGACTTCTGCGGGCGTTAAAGGATTTTAACATGAACCAAAGGTCTGAAATGCAGTGAAGTAGAACTTTGGAGGAGTTTGTCTGCCTTGCTGTGGTTTCAAAACTCATATCGAGGAACATTACGCAGTGGTTAAGAGTATTCATCAATTGACGATTTACCATGTGTTCAAACTGTGCTATAAGGCGAAGGAGTGGAACCCAAACTTGTACCGGCACGGACTTTTGAATGGTTACGTAGAACCGTGTGTTGCTTCAACCAAGATTAAAGGAAATCATTCGAGACAACCAGCCGGATTCTCAAGCTCAAAATAGCGTTTCAACGCTGTGCTGACACAAGGTTACATCAGAAATGACGTGACTTCTCGTTTGTATTTTACCGCGTGGCAAAGCGGAAGGTACATTTACGATCATTGCATTGTCGTTTTTATTAATACGCGTGGTGGCACATGCGCTGCGACACACCGCAAGAAAATGGGAGGAAATCGATACCGTTGCGCAGGGCGTACATTTTCAGAATTAGTTTCGCTAGTGCATTGGTAGGTGCGGGTTACTGTCAAGGAATGTGTCTGTTGTTACCTGCGGGCAAACGAGGAGGTCACATCTCCGAAGTACTTACGTTGCGCTAGATTTCACTTGGGCTTGACCTGTGGCTGTAGTCTAGTAGCATAAGATATTGAGAAGCGGAAACTACTCAATTTTTTGCTTCGACAATTGCATCACAGCTACAGCATTCATACCGTTTTGTGACAACTCTAGTAAAACAGTAAAATACTCTCGTGCAGTGTGCAGACCTGTTTCTTGTTTTTTGACTTCCCACTCTTTTACGCGAATCCACGAATGTCGCTTACCGTTTCTCGACTATGAATAAATGTACAGAGAACGCACCCTTAAACGCTCATGTTTCAAAAATGTTTTGTTCTGGTTCAGACATTGGCAAAGGCTCGGTTTATATCGACCTGACTCGAGTGTATTTACCACGACTCTCCACTGGGTTATAATCGCGCCATTCGACCTACTGGGGTCAGTTGGTGCTAAGCAGAACTTAAGCTTTGTTGACATTTTCAGTTGTATTGGGCTAGCAATGAAATACCTTTGCGAGTGATAAGAGTGTGGACAATTTTCTTAAAATAACGTTAAATGACAGAAAACTGAAGTTGATGTAAATAAACTCTATCCGCACTACTACACGTAGCCAAAGCATGCCAGTGAAAGTCTAATATAAGCATTTTAACAACCGATTTTATTTTCAATGGAAATCTACAAATTACATGAAGCCGAATAATACATTAAAATGCTTGTTTTGTTTCATTACAGCAGAAGTATTCAGAGTGATTACGGTTGGGCAGTTTAGGTAGTACAAAAGATTCTGGCATTCAAATGTTGAAGTAATATCGTGGGATGCATTTATTCACGTCCAAATGTGGCATTTGTTACTTAATCACAGCAATTAGACACAAGTTTTGTGCTTGTATTGCAGAAGCAAACGTTTTTCACTCAAAGATTTTGTAAGATTCAAGGGATCAGAATCAAATGCTGAGTATTTTTAAGGATGAAGGCTAGGAATTTATACCTATTTTTTTTTTATTTATTGTTTTTCCTATAGTTTTTCATGGCAGCAGAGATTACTGTCTTCGAAGCAAAATTCCAAACGATGCAACTAATCAATTAATTTCGCAGTCTCTAAATATCATTATTTGAATATTAATTTTTGGGTCACAGGATGGCCAACAAAATTAAAAACAAAAAGTATGTTTCTATATTTATAAATGAAGAAAACTTCTAGATCCATCGCTTTGTTTATCATCTCTATCTGTCACAAACAAAGAACACGGTGCAACTTCCAACCATTCTCTGCAATCAGCGTGTAACGTGCGACGGTGGCTGAAAAAAATAACTTTTGCCTGTAATCGCCAAATTGTTTCCAAAATGTTTGCGAATTTTTAAGGCAAACAAATTGCTAACACGTGCAAGTTCTTGTTTCAATCACCGCTTCGATTTCGAGTCATCTGGTTCAATATTGATGGAAATTGCCTTAAAGAAACCGACTCGTTTCATTATGAAACACGAAGTTTTCGCTTTCTGTAGGAAGCACACGAAACTTGTTAGAAGTCATGTTTTCTAATATTGTTAAGAATTTTTGACTATATTCCGATCTAAGCCCTCTGCATGAAGAAAAAGTGTCTGAGAACACCCACAGAGACCTTGTATATATTATGCATTCGAGAATGTTTCCTCAGCCCGTTTTGTTTGCGAAGAGCTTCAAAGGCGTTTTGTTTCGGAAATCTTGCCATTTAGTTTAAAACCCTGACCCAGAGTTCACAGATACTTCATTATCAGCGCAATGGCCAGGCGGACTCGAACGAACGGCCAAATCTTCGTGCTCAAAGGTCAAATGCGGTTTTTATTTATTCTTAAAACAAACACTTTCGTCAACACCATTTAGCCAGTTAATATTGCCAGAGTGACCAGGTTTTAAACCAGATTGCAGATTAAAAGTTCGATCGATTGATTGATTACATAACAATGATCATTATGCGTCCTCAACTACTGTGTCTTTATTCTCGTGGTAGGAAAGCGTGCTTGTGAGACTGCACATAGAGACATTTTCAGTGTTCAATATTCGGAATGTGACACCACATGCAAATGCAGCCTAAATACGCCTAAAGTTTCGAAACTACTCAGTTTACGCCAAAAGGCCAAAGAAGTATTTGTGGCCAAACCTCTTCTGAAAACGGCCAAATTGTGAAAAAATTGCAAAAAGGCCAAGTTCCCAACCCTGCCCTGAACCCTAAACTGGCAACCGTATCTTTGTTACCGGTTCGACTCCCTTCCAGAAACAGATCTAAAAAAAGAGTGCATGAGCATGCACGCAGTGCCACATTTGTTGAAGTGTCGTCATCATTTTGGTCTGACTGTTAATTAAAGCAATTCCAAGTCTGGAATAACGGTACTGCATTTGAAATTTTGCAAACTACTGTAAACGTTGCAATATTTTTTACATAAAGGCTGAGCGTGTTTCCGCCAAAGTGTCTTCACAGTTTAGTCACTACACTGACCAAAAAGTATCCTTTACAATTTAGCACCTACTGGCCGATCTTTACAGCAATGGGTATTAGCGTGGAAAATGTGTATCACGAAATGATTGCTACTGATTACCACGATTTGAAAAAATTCAAGGTGCTCAACGCATGCGCATAATTTTTGCAGTATTCTGCATCAAATGCTTAGTAATAGTGGTGCAGTCGGGAAAATGAGAGCTTCATTAGCTACAGCCTTTATGGCAAGATGTGTATCACAGGGTAAAAATCTGATAAACATGTTGTAGTTGTTATAGCGGACGTAATTTCTTTTGGTTTCAATGATTGTTTTCACGGAGCAAGTGCTCCAAGGTGTTTTCTTTCGATCGCTCACTGACATCTACAAACAATTTTCTGTAAAGTTCGTCTTATCAGTGGAAATTGCGGCTTAATACTTTGGTTTTCTGACTGGAGCCACTTATTCTTGTTTCTTTTCCTTTGGCAAGCAGTTCCACAGACTTTAATGCAGTGTTTCCAAACCTTTTTAAGACACTGCCTATTTTCGGACCAGTATAAATCTTCGCGGACTCACGTTAGGCTAAGACTGCGAGAATGATACAATCGCTAGTTTTAGCAAATTCGGTTCATCGCCCACATCCACAAATTTCAATGAGAATCTTATTTCTTAGTTTGTTTCACAAGTTTGTCGAAATAATCAGGGCTTATGATCGTGAACTTGCACCTGATGTCGTCTTCTGGTTGAAGCTGGTATCGGTGCCTGGTTTCAAAAATAGTTATATCGTTGAAAAACATCTTCACAACGATATGCAGTTGGAAAAAAAGAGCTATTTTTGCCTTCTCACACAGATCAGAAAGATTTGGTACCATTGGACATCCACTCGAAATTGAGTCGGATTTCACAGCTGTCGACTCTGAATCAGCTGTTCAGCAACGCAATTCGAAATGTACCTGTAGCTCTGGCACCTCAAAAGGGCTTCGCACTCAGTTAATTGTTCTGATGTAATTGTGAGAAGGGATATATCTGTCCATCTCGGTGAGATGTAGTGAGGCGCTCAAGAAAGATTTGACGAATGCAGCGCAAATCAATTTCTACCTCTTTTGCAAATGCTTTTAATGCCAAAAACGCAGATATTCTTCCATTTACAATTCGATGGATCCACAACTGTGTTTTACGTTTAAACGCGACGATGTCTCAGACACACCCAAAAGTATTTTACCTTTTCCGTGCATGGCGTTGTTCAGCTGATTCAAACGTATAAAAAATAAATTAAGAATAGCTATCTGGTGATCCACTTGGTGTCGATGAATCGTTCAGCAAAGTTATGATTCCCTTCTTTCAATAACGCACCGGTGTCATTGCGTAGGCCACTCTCTTCAGCATCTTCCCTCATGAGAGAACGAATGTTGAAATGAAATAAACGTCCACTGTGTTCTGCCCCCATGTCGCCACACAAGCACCAAACAAACGAATGTGTAAGGGACGGCTTTTGATGTGATTAACAGCAGATGAAATCTATTTAAAAACTGTCAGATTTTCTTTAATTTCTTCTCTGTCTGATTTTTTCTCGGCGAAGAAGACAATAACTATCTTAATATTTTTGCTTTCCTTTTTCATAAATCCTTAAAGCCTTTTTAGTTCTTATCGTGGCCGAAGCACCATCGGCACATACAGACTCGCGGTGAGAAAGCTGATGTTTCTTAGTGAAATATCTACTTTCTTAAACATTTCTTTTCTTGTGGTATTTTTGGCAAGTGGACAGCAAAAGAGAAATTATTCCACGTAGTCGTCAGCCTTGCGGTATCGCATAAACACAATGAACTGTGCATCGTTTCTTAAATCTGTAGTCTCGGCCAACTCTGAAATAAGATATCCACTTTGCTTCGCAGCAGCAATAGTTTGTTTAAGAATATCGACTGAGAGTTATTGGATGCGCCACTTGATGGCGTTGTTTGAAGAAGAACCATGGCTTGCTTACTTATTAGCTACAGCATCACTGCATATTATCCTGGTTATTTTCACGGTTGCTCTTTGACCAAGCTCTCTCCTCATGTATAAAATGCTTTTGCTCCTAAATTTTTCCAGGCAACAGAAAAAGAAGCACGCACTGCTTTACTACGGGAGAAAGTTTTTACTCCTGAAGTAGATGGACGATAAGTACTACTTCAATTTACCTGGTGTTTTTTCTCTTTAAAAAGCTCAAGGATTTGGTCAACGTACTTTACATATTTTTACTCGAGTTGCCGACGCAGTCAAGCTTCTGAAATCCGCGAGCAAGAACTTCTAAGCATAACACGAACTGTGGCCGGATTTCACCATTTACCACGACTGAAGTATATCTAATTTCAAGTCGTTGTCGTTATACGCAAAAGCCTGTTTTCGTTTAGCAATTATAAACTGAGACAGCAAAGCAAACTGCAATTCAAGTAACAACTTTACGTTTAAGCTGCTGACCACACCACCTCAAAAGTATAAATGCCATGTGGAACAGCAAATTTTTAACTTTTCACGCTGGTTAGGTGCATTTTAATAATCGCTGTACGAACACAAACGACGATTGTATGAAGTTGATAAAGCTATTATTGTGTGAGGCAGGGACGGATCCCGTCAGTAATTTTAGGGGGGGGAGATTTCAGTAATATATGGCAGTCAAGTCTCATTATGCGTTTACTGCTGCAAGAGAGACGAAGTACACTTCACAAAACTACTGTGAAAAAACAATAAACGGCAAAATGGCCTTATATCGCAAAAGTTGTTTTCCTAATTATTGTACAAAATCATGGTGAAAAAAGTTGCTTTCGTAGGTTTTAGGGGAGTGCCTCCCCTGGATCCGCCTCTGATGCGAGAGCACGACAGCAAACTTGTTTGCCCCGAGTGCTTGCGGACGCATCCAGAGCCTTACGCGGACTCGGGTTGAGAAACACTGCTGTAATGATTTGTGCTAAAACTCTGCCTCGTTTTAAAATTGAAACGTCTTTTTTTGAGACAAATAGGTGGAGAGATGTGAAAAGTGAGACACTTGCAGCTGTCATGCAGAAAAAGGAAAATGTGACACTTAATCTCAAGAATTTCTTTCCAAACTAGAAAAAGACATCAGCAAATATTTATTGTTTTGGAATATCCTTAAGCATAAAGCAGACCTCAACATTTTTCTCAAAATCCTGGTGGAAATTTCTCACATCTGCACACTTACGTTGCTTTACACTGTAGAGTGCAGCGATAAATAAATCTCATGTTACAACAGCAAAATCAAACCAAAATCTAAATATTTCCCAACAAACGGTACTAAAACACTCCTAAAAACAAACCAGAAGAGACGACTGATGTTCGAAGTATTCTTCTTTACATGCCTTACCTTGGTGAAACATCACTACAACTAGAAAAAGAATTGCCAAACTTTTTTCGAAAATATTTCAAAGAACTTGCTCAACATTCATGGAACACATACGATCGGAGATCATTTTAAGTACAAGGATAAGCAAGCACATCTGGAAGGATGCAATGTAGTATATAAACTTAAATTTCGTGTGGTATTTCCTATAGTGGTCAAACACAACGGAATGTGAAGTTTCGCGTGGAAGAAAACAATCCTGTAGAATCTAACCATCCAACTACCTATCTAGTCAAATATTTATACTCACACCCGGACCATTTTGTGGACTTCATAAATCCCAAAATCTTGGCTTCCGCTTTTGACCACCGTGAATTATTAAGTAAAGAGACGCTTTTGACACAAGAGCAGCAACCCGAGATTAATGTAGACAATTTGTCAATTCTTTATACCTTTTTGACACATAGATTGTTATGTCAAACATTTGGCTGATGCTCAGTTCTTATGTAGATACATGTTTCATACATTTATTGTTGGTGTTGACGTGGACATACGGTGCTGGTTGTAGACGTATAGTACATGTGCTAATTTGTTAAATATTTTTTGCATCCTTCGCTTACAGTAGTCTGTGAATGGCCTCGTGATGCTGGTCCCGACTTGTTTTCGTAGATTACGGCCTTACGTAGAATAAGGTTACTATCTTTAGTGAATTTTGCAATTTGCATGCGATGCGATTATTCAACAGATGTATAAACAAAAAATCTGAAAGATTCAAACACTTGCCAACGCTTTCATGACACAAGAGTGAAACCAACTGGCCACGGAAGAATCGTACCTACAGCACAATCAGTACAAGGTAGACCTCTCCAGTAAGCTACACCGTCAAGAAACAAGACACAATACAAGCGTTGTTAGTGCATTAAAGTCAACTTTAAGCGTCAATTCCTTTACAACATTTCACTCTGGAGAGTTTTCATCTTTCTTGTATTGCTTGAAAAACCAGAGAATGCCCGCCGATTTCTATCCCTTCCCAGCATCTTCGACCAACAATCTGCAAGCAGCTCGTTGCAGTTGTCTCTGAACTTTTTGTCCCGAATGCTGTATATCATGACGTTCGTGAAACTATAACAAATAAAAGAAGAAAGATTAATTATACTCCCTGTGTACCCCTTTTGGAGTGTCACGGGTGGTCTGCTTGCGCCCATCTTGGTTTATTCTGTGTCGTGCCCAGGAAGCTACTTTCCTTTGCACCCATCCATTAATACCGAGCACGAGGTTGAACTGGCCGCAAATACCGTTTTCCCATTCTTCGATATTACTCGACCTGGATTCAAAGCGAAATTACCAGCTTCAGTTGCACGTGCTCAATTCTACCAGCATTTGTATTTTCCTAATCCGTGAAAGTATTCGTTCAAATATCTTATATAACTGCAAATGACAGGAGTCACTACAGCCGAAATCGATCAGGATTGGCATGTAAATAATCTTCACATCAAACAGTGAACTACGGAGATTTTATAAGACGCAAAATACACGTAGTTTATGGTTATGTTTATAGTAGTTCAGCATACGTGTCTCAATGACTGCGTGGTGTCGAATGCAGTTACCCTAAGACAGTGGTGCTCAAACGTTTTGGATCGTGGGCCACATTTGTTTTCAGAAACCCTTCACGGGCCACAAGAATTCATAATCTCAATAAAAATTCTCTAAAAAATTCTCTTAAATGACTAAAGTGTTAAGTTTTCTTTCCAATGAAAATTGCTTCGCGGGTCACTCCAGAGGGCCTTGCGGGCCACGGTTTGAGCACCACTGCCCTAACAGGATAACGACTGATTAACTGTTTAAATACGTTATGAAGCACTCGTTTCTTTTCTATGGATTATCAAACCGTTTTTCTTCTGAAAGGCGACAGAGGCAGAGACGTAACTGACTGGGGAGCAAGGTGCTAACCGCCCCCTTGGCAAGCTAAATGTAAAACCCGGGCCCCCACTTATGTTTCGGTTTTAGTATTCTTTTGGTTTTCTGTAGGTTGCTTTTTGCGTTTTTTGGAAGTTTTTCAGTGTATTTTCCCGGCGATTTGGAGTTTTAGTAAAATCATCCATATCCGGATTCACCATCATTTTTTACGCTTGTTTCTGAGTGTTGGCTAGTGGACCCTTTAGAGTGACCAGTGGGCCCACATCGGCTAAACTCTTCCCCCTGGCTCAAACCTATAGCTACGCCACTGGGCTGAGGTGGCAATAATCCCGACATTTTTGGAAACACACAACACCATTGGGACATCCTTCTAAAAGAGATGTTGTCTGCAGAACTTCATACAGGAGATATGTTTAGGTGATTTCAAGTAATATGCCGAAGAGAAATGTGTAGATTTGACCTTATAAACATGGTTGTTGAAAACCTTTTTGAATTACTTTAATTGAAGTTTTAGCAAAACTTGAAGTTTTGCTAACAAAAACACTTCTCAAAAATTTCAATCGATCAGGACCATCTGCTTTTTCTGGCTGAGCCAAAATATATTAAAATGAAGCAGCAACAACAATTTTTTGGACTTCATAATTACACGGAAATTCAACCGAGCAATTGTAAGTCCTATTAAAGTTTGATACACATACATGCTTAGAGTCAATTGATTTTACGTGTACCGTCAAGGTATCTTCCTGGCTGGAATGTTGAATATTGAACAACGCTGCAAAATCTATAAAATTGAAATGCGTAACACAAACCACTTGCGTGTTCAAGAAAATCATGTCTTGATTAGATACAAGTAGAAATCATAGGAATGTGACTGTGTGAAATGTAATTTCATCCACTTTGACAGAACAGCAGGGACTAACTTCAACCTGACGAACACATCTGTTGATCTCTTCAACTCTGCAGGACTCTTGACAGTTTGGGTGCATTCACGAAAGCAAGGTAAAACTACTAAGCTGCGCAGGAAAACACACTAAGTTTCAGTACACCACTTCAATTAGTTTGCAGGAATCTATAAACCGCCATCACCGGAAAAAATCTGTTGTATGCATTTCCCAATCTCACCTGATGACACTGTATATTTGTTGATTCCACTAATTTCATCTTATTGAGGTTAAAACTTTGCAACAGGAAGCTGTCGACTTCATTTGAACAGGACAAAAGTCATCTGCATGGTTCCGCAAAGCCAAGAAAACTTGCAAATCACTGTGAAGGATTGATGCTAACGAATCCAAGATCGTTTCGCGTAATCTCAATGCACACGTTGAAAAGAACACTGAATTTGAAATGGTGGGATCAGCAGAGTAGGGGAAAGTGGAGCACAGTAGAATTAGGGGCGCAGACGTCTTTTTTGATTAGTTAAAAAATTTAAACACGTTGTACTATAAAGTTTCCAAGGTGATTTAGTCTCATACCAGCCGTGGTACGCAAATTGTGTTTTTGCTACTCAAAAGTAATTTATAAAATCACATTTAGATTTGGGTCTTGCCCACGTTAATCAACATCTTCTGTTCTGAGTTTTTTTGACGTTGTGGTCAGGGCAGTGCAACATTATTTGATAATGCCAGATTTCAAATTCATTTTTAGCTGAGTTGGCACTGTTGCAACCTCTCGTTTGGAGTTACGTTGAATGTGCGATTCGCCACGAACGGGATGTGCGCGAAACATAACCCCATATATTTGTGGCACGAACAAGGCAATAATAAAGTGATCATGGCGTGTGATTTCTATTGTTGCTTGCTGCCACAGTGTGAAGCTTTGCGCATTGCCGCTCGGGCTTTCCGATCGCATCAAAATGGTGCTGTGACGAGGATGTGAAGGTCGTGTCAAGTGCAGCCTTCACAAAAACAACCTGCGATCGGTTCGGTTCGTCATAAAAAAGAGGAGATGTCGTTGCAACCTCTCGGTTGGCGTTGCTTTGAATGTGCGATTCACCACGAACGGGATGTGCGCGAAAAATAAAACCCATATATATGTGGCACGAACAATGCAATAGAGTGATCATGGCATGTAATCTCATTGTTGCTTGCTGCCACAGTGCGAAGCTTTGTGCACTTGCCGCTCGGGCTTTCCGATCGCATCAGTACTTCTTCATTTTATTTGTTAGTTATGCATGGGGCACATTTGCCAAAAAATATGGGGCACACTCAACACATTGCCACTAGGTCTGTCTAAACAAAGTAAAGATTGAGGGGTTATATTGAAATGCAATACAAAATATTTCTAATCTATGAGCATTTTTGGGTTTATTGTGTGCTTAGAGGCACAATATATTTGTATGGTAAAACATGAATTTCAGCATACTGGATTGCTTTCATTGAATGTTTGGTAATCATGCAAATTTGTTTTACCATGCAGTGATAGTGGGTAATTAGAATGTGAAAAAAATGGAGAGGCAATCAACAAGTGGCTATTTTACATGGGATATCACGTGAACATTATGCAATGCATGCAGCCCATCTTTTTATTGTCCGGTTAGGTGTACCCCATTCTTATGTCTAGTGTGCCCCAGAAATGTGGCACTTTCGACAGAAAAAGTGCCCTTTTCAAATTGGTTGCAAAACTTTTTCTAAAGGGCGTTGTTTTCCTGTTCTGGCATTATATTGTGTAAATAGAGTTGCTTCACTGTGTGAGACATTTTGAGCTTGTTTGGACTTTAATTAAAGTAGCAGTGGTTGAAAATGCAAAAAAAGCGTCGACTGTACCCCACTTTACTCTAAATATGTATGTTCTGAGACAAGCATCTATTTCCCATTCTTTGAGAAAACCTACACGGGCAAACCCAAGAGAATTGCAAAATATCGGAAAAAAAATTGAAAATGAATTTTGAAAATAATATGAAATCAAATCAGTCTGTTTTACACACACAGGTTACACACGCAGGCAGTCCATCAACCTTCACACAAGCAAGTCATTTAATCTTTCAACTTTCCAGGGAGAACACAAAAAAATCATTCATATTTTATCCAAAAACAATCCAGTATCTCTCGGTTTGCCCATGTGGGTTTCACAAAACAGAAAATAGATGCTTGTCTCAGAACGTTACATATTACTCTACTGTGTAAATACTGCCACGCTTACAGCCATTTCCATTACCACCATGTAACGTTCTGTCACTCAAGCCCTAAACCACTCTTCTACTAATTTCGATAAATTCATATTTGATAGCCGTGTCAATAACTTTTGCAATTGTTCTTCAAAATTTTCATCACCCCCACCGTTATCAAAATTGTCACCATCCCTGAAAAATACCTTTTTCAGAGTAGAAATAATCTTAACATTTCCAGGTTGCGGGGGACGCCTCATCCTAACTTTCACTTTTTTAGAGTTAAATACCGCTCGCACTTTAAGTCTCTGTGGTTTTCCATGCATTAGTTGAATTAGCTTCTTGTCGATTTCAGGAAGTATCTTGTTTTCATGTCCTGTTATTTATCATATCTATTAAAGCGACCCAGATATGCTTGTCATGTTCGAAAAAGGAATCAGAAGCGGAGTCACAATGACTGCAACACGATATGCTGAGGCGAACCACAAATGCATGGGTCCAAAATGCAATCTAGAGAAAGAATCAAAGTTTATTCAACATCTCGATTCAAACAACTTGTATGGATGGGCAATGTCAAAACCGCTACCCGTTCGTGATATCAAGTCGATAACTGAAAGTGAAATTAAAAACTGAGGGAGCTTTTCAGAACAGGAGGGAAAAAGGTGCATTCTTGAGGTTGATCTTGAGTATCCGCAAGAACTGCACAGTCTTCACAATGAGTATCCTTTGACGCCAGAAAGGCTTGAGGTTAACAAAGTCCAAAAGTTGATTCCAGATTTACGTGACAAAACTAAATACGTAATCCACCATAAAACTTTGAAGCTTTGCTTGGATTTATGTTTGAAATTGAAAAAAATTCACCGTGAAATTTCGTTTCATGAAGAGACTTGGATGAAGCAATATATTAACCTGCACACCCAGCTTCGAACAAATGCGAAAAGTGAATTTGAAAAAGATTTTTTCAAGCTTGTGAATAATCCTGTATTCGGTAAGACAATGGAAAACATTAGAAAACGTGTTAACGCTGGACTTATTACAAATGCAAAGTGTGCGAAGAAGTTGGTCTCAAAACCATCTTTCAAACGCTTTATTATGTTTGATGAACGTCTTGTTGCCGTTCACATGAAAAAAACAAGGCTTGTTTTCAGAGAGCCTGTTAAACTTGTAATAGGTATTATTAACATTTCAAAGACACTGATGTATGACTTTCATTACAACTATATGCGAAAGAAATATTCTGAAAATTGCAGACTTTTAATGACTGATACTGACAGTTTGATGTATGAGATTAAATCAGAAGATTTTTTAGAGACATAAAAGATGGTATTTCAGAAAAATTTGCTACATCAAACTTTCAGAAAAACCATCCCTCTGGCATATACAGATTGGATAAAAAATTTCCTGGAATCTTTGAAAATGAATGCGGTGGACAAATTATTGAAAAGTTTTATGGTCTGAGAGCAACATTGTGTGCTTATAAAATGTATATAAAGAGAATGGTGAAGATGGAAAAACAGAGAAGAGATGCATGGGTGTTAAGAAGGCCGTTGTTGAAACAACCATTAGCTTTGATAATTATGAAGACTGTTTTTTGTTTTTTTTTCGCAAAAAGAACAAATGCGAAGAATGAATGTGATTCGTAGCCGAAGGCATGAAGTTTTTACGGAGCGAGTTAACAAAGTTGCTTTGAGCGCACGTGTGATGACAAACGAATTATTTGCGAAAATGGGGTTGATTGCTTATGGATATAAAAAACACTTGCTTATGGATATAAAAAAAATTGGTCGAGTTTTCAAAAGAATGAAGATGGCTTCTGAGCGGTTTCTGCGTGGTTTATTAGCAGTATCTTTGTGCTTACATTGCAACGCACAACGAAAATGCAACAACAAAAATATTTCCATTCCTTGAAGCAGTCGCACGCATTTCTGTCGGCATTTGCTCGAACAACATCTAAAACAAAAAACAGCTTGGTTCGGTATTCCACTTGCGACTTGGACAGTGTCACACACGTTTCAACTCTGTTGGCTCGATGAACAAGATACAGCATGGTTAATTGTGCCACTCTTGGGACTTAAACAGTGTCACGTACACGTTTCAGAAAGGCAGTCAGGTCTGCCATCACATCCACGCAACTTGAACAGTGTCACACACGTTTCAGGAAGGCAGTCAGGTCAAACTACTGAAAGCATAAACAAACATTAAGAAACCCAGTCAGGACACAGACGCAACAGAGGCATACTAACCACTATAGGGTGCTGAAAATCTTTGACAATGTATCACAAAACACGTATCGGTGAGACGGTTATTCGCAACTTTAGATGCGAAACCCTATTCAAACGTGAGACGTCTAATGCTTACAAACAATTTCTTTGATATAGCACAAACCCCTTAATGTAACGGAAAATATCGCATCTGGCAGAGGTTTGCGATTAACTAAAAGCAATCCTTAAAACATCGGCATCTGTCAGAGGTTTGCGACCCACAGCTTGAAAAAGATTAAAGCAAAGCCTACAGGTTTACAAAAAACATATTCTCACCAGCTCAGAAGCCTTCGAGCGTGAACCTAACTCGAAAACACAAAAGAAACAAACCTCGCGCTATCGAAATACAAACAAATCGAAATAAATTTATAGAAATAAACCTGCTTCACTTAACTTAGCAAAACGTGATAAGCGAATGTAACTATCTGTCATAACTTTCACACAATTTTCAAAAACATTAGCCAGGCATTTTAACCATTCTGGGATGAACAGAAATCTCACCTGTTGCGAAAGCGCTGCCTGCGCTCTGTTCTGCTACCGAATCTTGTCCTGCGCGAGTGTTGTCACGGCTTCTGCTCTAACCTTTACCAAACAAAAATTTTTCTAACACACACATAATGTTTGAACCTTCAATCAAATGAAAAAAACCATACATTTGCAACACACCTTTAGCTAAACTTACAGATCTTAGCATGCTGGAACAACTTCAAGTTACCCTGCAAAGCAACCAACTTACAAAGCAAACACCTCAACTTAAAAATTAAGCAAAAAGAGAGAACAATCTCTTCACACAGCGCGCGCTTTTGTCTGAAGTTCGCAGCTCAAACGTTTCAATTCAAACTAAGCAAGCATAGAGAGAAAACAGTCTCTCCACATAACGTTTACGTTTGTCAGAAGTCTGCAACTAACATGCAAACGTCTTGATTAAACAAGCAATTATCAGAACTTTGCGTCCAACTTGCAAACGTCTTAATGAAATAAACAACAAAACTACGTTTCTCAGGAGGCAACTATCCAGTTGCAAACTTCTTAATTCAACAAAAACAAAGCTATGTTTATCACTAGTCTTAGATTAACTTGTAAACCAATCTGAGCAAACAAAACCCTCACCGTTGTAAATATGGTTCCTTCATTGGATAAATCCAAACTACATTTTTCAGAACTAACATCTTGCTTTTTTGCTAAGCCAAATTGTAATCAACGCACTGGTCTTGTGTCTAACCTGAAATGGCGCGTGGCACGTTAGCTATACCGCTTTGCGCTATTCACAACTTTTCATATGAAAAGGAATCTAATTCAGATGCTTGTATTGCCAGCCTGGCAGTGTGCACCAATGGAATCGCGCAATTCACAGTTTTCCACACGAAACGGTATGTTAGTGAGACAACCTTGTCGCGAAAGGTTCTCTTGCAGTGAGGCATAAAAATGGTTTCAGAAGACATCTGGTAGCGTTCGCTCATTGTGAAGCGGAAATTGCTTTCGGTAGATCTCGAGACGTTTACTCTCGGCGAAGCGGAACTTTCAGACGCTGAAGGGTGAAAAGTCTTTATGAACAAACATTCTTCACCGTAATATGGCAACTTGTTTCTAAATTGAGGAAAAATAATTCAGGGTTGAAATAAATGTTTTGGTCAATACCTGACAATCTAAACACAGAAAAGACAAGTTCTTATCTGTGGAAAAATGAAATTTGAGAATACACCCTTGCTAACTTGTGTCCAAGTTTGGGAGAGATTGTCACAAACAAACAGATTGATACGGTTATCGAAACGTGGGAAAGCGTGGTTTAAAATTTCAAAAAGTTCTGCCGTCTCAAGACCATGAAATAGAAATTTTATTTTCGACTGACCATGACAGTGAAATTAACTGTTCTTTAAGCTGAACGGGAAACGTGGTAGGACGCTTGCGCATGCATTTTATCCTGGTGTGGGACCAATCTGTGGAGATATTTACTTTAACAATGAGCGTTTTACAAATCAAAAAACGAAACCAGGCGATGGAAAATATAATTTATTTTTGTAGCAGCACGCGAGTTAGGTCATGCTTTGAGAATTTTCCACTGAAATCAAAAAGCTTCTGTGATGGCTCCTCTTTATCGTCATAGCTTCTCAACTTAAAAACAAACACGAGAAACGTGGACCAACTGACAAAGCCTTGATTCAGCAAATGTGTGGGAAACCGAAGACTGGTGTAGCGAGAGCGGTGTTTAATTCTACTAAAGCGAAAATCATGGTGAGGCGTCTCCCGCAACCTAGAAGGGTCAAGGTTGTTTTTACTCTGAAAAAGAGATTTATCAGGGATGGTGACAACTTTGATAACGGTGGGGGTGATGAAAATTTTGAAAAACAATTTCAAAAGCTGCAGACATGGCTAGCCAATATGAATTTTATTCACTCTGCATTGTTTGCAACCGCACACTACTTTGTAGAGTGAATACAGATTACTCTTACTAATTGTATATCCGTTAAAAGCTACAACCGCGTTTTCGCATAAGATTACAGAATCTCAAACCAAAACCATTCATACCTGAAAATCATGGTACGATTAAATCGCATAAATCGGATATTCCAATACAAATGTTATATTTATTTGCAGAATTAAATACTTACTCTGCGCCGCTTAGTGTGAATGAAAAACACGGTTCCGAGATTAAGCAGCTGAGTGGCGCCATTGTGATGGGCTTAAAGCAAAGTTACTATGTATTTTTGGCCGAGAAGTCGATATCGTATGGTAGCCTGTAGCTGCCAAGCGTCTCACATTTACAAGAGTGTGGCTCAAGTGCAGTTGAATCGTCATACTGCATCGTCGCATCACAGAAAAACACGGTGGGAGTACTGTAGAAAGTTAGTATCATGCAGGTGTACGGCCACAATGCAAAAAGCCACGTTTGGAAAGAACACATTCCCGTTCAAAAACTTTCCATGTTGTCGAGCATGTAATGGCTCGTGACCCCTGGAAATTTCTTGACGCCTCGGTTAAGAACCACTGGTAAATGGCCTTGCTTTCAAAAACTTCCGACTTGCACAAAGGATGACGAAGAGAAATGCCTGATGTTAAAGTATCAGCCGTTTTATCAGCTGCTATTGTTTGCGCACGGAAACGATTTGGTGAAGCGACGGATAGCAAGAAAGTAAATTTTTGTGGAATAAGCAGAAAAACGGAGCGATTCAAGGAAAGAAATTAGTCTACATAACACGCCCTATACGAATAAAGTCGAACGTTCTCTGCATTGGTTAAGACCAGAAAGGATAGAGTCTACAGCCCAAGCCGTATAACGGTCCAGAAAAACATTGAGGGAACATTCTGAAGATGCACAAATATTAATCATTTATATCTCTAGTAATATAATTTTTAAATGGTTGAGACGCCCTCAAATGAGGTGTCTTCTCATACTTAGAATCAGTGATAAAAGGCATTATGTTAAAGTTTCACCAGCGCGCCTCCGATTAGTGCATGCTCTGCTTGTTCATTGCACAGCACCCTTACAGATTTAGAAAATAAATTTCCCAAAAAAGGCCGTATTTGTTTCACCTAGCACAAGCACACAAGACATGCACTTGCATGTACAGAAAAAGTAAGCCTCGTAAGATCAGTTGGGTATAACGATATACCCAAAAATACGTTGCAACATCCAAGGTCTTAAAACATCCCCAATTTGAAGTACTTGCATTCAAGCAGTGAAATGATTGGTTACATATTTCTGATATATTCAACAAATACTTCAAGATGATGAAAACTGGTCATCGATGCAATAACTCAAAAGCTAAACTTCAGCAAAACTCTGTTAGTTAATAAAAATCTTGCTAAGTCAGAATTGCCTACGGCTTACTAAAATGAAACGGTTTTATCCCCTGTCAATAGCACAGTGAGTTGAACACCTGTCACCAAACCTTGTAGGATGGTTTCGATTCCAATCGGGCCATAACACAGGTTTATCCTCATCATCGACGTTTAATCGGTTGCTTGAATGAAAAGCTCCACCCACGTTGGTGTCGAAAATTCGTCATCAATGCAGCAGCCACCATGAACGTAGCCGCGCGAACCCCCGTACCAGCAAGCGACGACTGGCCCCACTAATCACCAGGGACACTCCGAAAGTAATGCAAATTCGTGTACAATGAAACAGAAATGACCTTGTGCAATTACAGACCACTCTTTATTGTATGCGCATAAACCAACTGTAGTTTGCATTCTTCGTTGATACCACTATTGGCATATTTGTTTATTTCGCACTACTATTGACGCATTTGTTTGTTTATTTCCTATACGGCAAATACCTTTCGTATCGACGATGCTTAAATTATTGTGAGGCGTTCAGCAACTGATGCAGCTTCAGCGTCTATGCGCTTCCTTTTTTGGGTTTGAAGTGCTACAAAGAGTGATTAAAAACAGAAATGTAAATCCGGATTAACACATTGTGAAATTGTGGTATTTTCAACTTTAACTTCGAGCTGTATATTGAAATGAGATTATGGATATTGAAGTCAAGAGTTTTTGGATTGTGTTTTCATTGCATTTTCACTTTTTCACTGCCCATCGATCACCTGCCAAATGGAAGGCTTCTCTTCCGCTCAAATGCATTAATCATTGAATCGTTGCTTCAGTAATTAACTTCCCGCAACAGTTTTTCATGACTCACGTAGAGCAGCGTTGTTTACCCGTCTGTTCTAAATCCACTGCACTTCCTAGTATGCTGTGAAACAGCGCTTTTAGCAAGGGTTCTTAACCTTTTCTCTGCCACGCCTCCCTTGAGTAATTATTGTCCTTTGTTTCCCCCCCCCCCCCCACCTCTGACTTTGAATAATTAATTTGGACGGAACACTTGCCCATTACAAACTTTCCATGTTAGAGCGCGTAAGGGCTTGCGCCTCCCTGGAAACTTATTGAGGCACCCTTGGCAATTTACTGACAACCCCTGTGAAGTCGCGATTCCCCGATTAAGAACCACTGGTTTATAGGATACACAGATGATCGAGAAGGTTTTGGTGGCAAGTCAGAGAAGGCGTTTCACGTTGATAAGAAGCTTGGCATACTTGAAGAAATATTCAAGTAGGCCTAACAGTACTCTCCACAATCGGGCTCAGCAATGAATCAATCAGCAAAATTTTGATAGGAAATTGATTTCCACGTAAATTACGTATCCTCAGTCCTTATTTACTTAGAATCTGGCAAACAGACTGGCAAACAATGCGGCGCTACTGGAGGAGAAATAAAATGGAAACACTGTCTGAATGCTCAAACCTACATACAACTGGTCATGCGAATGATGCGTGTCTGTCGCAGCGATACAATTCTGCGAACAGTCGTTGCCAAAGAGAGATTGGACCAGGGCCAATAAACTAAGGATACATATTTGACTTGCAAAGCGATGTGTGAACCAAGCGATAACTTATCCTCTTGACTAAGTATACACAAATGTGAACGATCACAAGAAATAGTGTTGTGAAATATTTCTTTGCGACATCAAGCTAACGCATTCGACGCCATTGTGGTCAAATGTCCATTTCTGTTTTCGTGTTTAGACTACGTCTATCCAGCCATCGCGGTTAATGATACAAGCTCGCTTTGTGAGGATCAATCAGTTCGGTTTCGCTTTTTTGGATGCAAGCAAAGGCGCAGCCAGGGGGGGTGCTGAAGGTGCTCAAGCACCCCCCTTAGCGATCAGGATATTGATGTTTATTTTCTTAGTTTTTCACCAACATTGTACTGTAAGTCGAGATCAGGTGCATTGCAAAATGTTCTTTGGCAGTCCCACAGGCGTAGCAACACATTCCTTATCAAACCAAGCGTTTATGAATTTTCGAGATTTGAGAAATAT
>Ga0210059_1001086_pt1 | contig 39556 bp, 25 predicted proteins | sample Ectturendosymbi2_FD_188042 | JGI IMG/M metagenome (GOLD analysis project Ga0210059, IMG submission 188042) | Ecteinascidia turbinata endosymbiont from Florida, USA - Sample 2 (SPAdes) (version 2) | ecosystem: Host-associated > Tunicates > Ascidians > Unclassified | place: Key West, Florida... | reverse complement strand
GTGCAACAGTTTTATCATGCTATAGAAATTGCTAATGTAGCCAATGGGGTCAGCGCTTGCGCAGATCAGCCATAGCAGACAAAATAAAGGCAATTGTTTCGGATAAAGTGAACTATCACGGAGCACAGTCTTAAACATGCGTGGTGGAGAAAAGGTCTGCAAAAAGTGTTGAAATGCTTTCTGGATGCAAACGATAACCCAGATTCCAACCAAAACCTACTTAAGTTTCTGCTAATTTCAGGTTCAATGGACATAATCGTCAAACTATTTAGACGCTCTTGCTGGATTGATGATCTTAAATAGGTTTTACTTAATTTCAGGCTAGAAAACTCTTTACTCCGGATGTCACTGTCACTGGGATGGTCAATTGTAAATCCTGACGACAATTAACAAAATAGAGAAAGAGTCTGCCCCATCACATCTGTACGAGGGAAAATGCAAAGCGCTGTTAAAAGACCGACAAAGCAGCACACATTTGCGATTGCAAGCTAAACTTAACTTTCAGAAGACAAGTGGCAGTAACTGTTAAAATAGCAATTATTTGCTAAGCATGGGCGTCGGAATGGGGGAAAAGGAGGCCTTGGTCCTGCCTGGATTTGTAAATTTAACAATTTTCTGTAAAATGGTCAACAAAAAAAGTTGTTTTTTAAGTTTCGAATGGTAAAAATGAAATTTCACTACTTTTAGCACCTTTCTGGAAAAATCGTTTTGGCTACTCCTGGAAAAATCCGCTATTGCCCCCCCTGGGAAAAATCCCTCCGACACCCATACTGCTAAGTCCGAAACGCTTACAATTGAAACAGAAAACGGCTTCAAAACCTAAACCCTCTCTGTCTTGACTAGCTGCTCTTGAAAAGACCAGACTACACATCGAAAAACAAAGACAGCTGTTACGATTCCAGAACGAATTATGATGAATGAGGATGTCGAAAAAACGCGCAGTTTACTTTGATTTTCGTTGCCAACGGGCCCCAAGCTTTAAAAAACTGTTGGTCCCGTGGTCCGCGCTACATACGCAGTTTCAATAGCAAGTGTAAGTTTGTTTAATAGGTGTAGCGCGGAACCACTTTCGGCGCGGGGCCCGATTGGAAGCAATCGGTCCAATCGTCCAAAGTCCGGCCCTGCTTAGACTCATACATTGTTGTTCATGCTTGCAGTAATCACATGAATTTTACCAGTAAGACAACAGTTTCCTTTGCAATACAAGCAGCTTATTACCAAACAGCTTGTTTTTGCTAGATGTACGAAATTCGCAACCTAAAGAAATCGTGCTTAAAGCGCTTGTTAAGAAACTTGAATTTAAAGCGCTTTTAAAGAAACTTTAATTTAAAGCGCTTGTTAAGAAATTTGAATTTAAAGCTTGAATTGTATTAGTGCGCTCGTTGCCAGGATTTCTTAGTAATTGCAACCAAGCAGCATTGACATGATTTGATTATGGCAAAGATCATAATAAACGTCGGCAGCACGAAATCTTTAGACATTTGTACCTGTTATGCACAACGCACTATTTCTGTAAATTAGCTTAACTCAAGCTTTTCAAAGAAGATGAAAAACTAATTGCATTACTGCACAACATTGGTGCTGGGTAAAAAAACTTACGGGGTGTACAATCACCTGTGCAATTTTAAAAGTTTTTTGTTTTTGTATAGGGAAACTATGTGCTACAGGAAAGAATAAACAGAGAAAATAAGATACTAAAATTATTCGCTTTGAAACACGTTTTATTCATGCTGTTAATGAATGTGTAGTATTGTGTGGCAGTAGCCTACTTCTATTTTGTAATGCAATTGGTAGTAGGATAAAAAATCTTGCTTTACTGCAGTGGTACTTTCTTAAACAGTGGTGACAACGTGACTCCTCAAATTTGGAATGACTTGGGCCCGCATTTGAGCTTTAAATCTTCAAAGGAAAAATGCACGACACCCAGCGGCTGGCACGTTGGAGGGTTTCTCCGCATGATGGCGGAAGATGTCAAAGGGCCTTGGTTGGAGCTTCAAGCCGACGAAGATACTTTTAGCATTGACTCGAGTGAGGCAGAAACACAAACAGAAGCACGGCACACGAAGAGATCCATCTCAAACAGAACGACGTAAGAATGGTTCCGCTAACCACAAGCCAACTTGCGTGTGTAACTTAAGCTATGTTTGAGCGTACAGTTTACATTCAAAACCGTCTGATTGCAGCACTAAGTACTGTATTTTGTAACTGCCACTTAAGTGAAATCATGACATACATGGATAACTCTTGCTCTGTAAAACAGCGATCCCCAATTATTTCTGGTCATGGAACACTTTAAAAATAATTCCAGTTATGCGGATCCCAATCCAATAGTTTGAAGATGTAAAGAGCTGCTTCCCCAAATGCAGAATTTACATAAAAACAAACGGTTACGCAATGCTTTATGGAATTTTAACATTCTTCAACGGTTGTGTTGACTATAAAATAAAACATGTATTGAACTGGAAAAACATACGTAAGTGTTTATATCCATACGTTGGCAAATTTCTTGATCGACTAATGCCATTACACAATGGGATTGGTAGATATCATAAAATCCTCTCACTGACTTCTAGTAGTCGCGTGCAATCTGGGTTGAGAACCGCTAGTCTAATAATACAACACAAATGGATTTTTACTTTTCCGTGTAAATTTGTTTCATTCACAAGCACTAGTTGGTTACTGTGCGAACAGGTTAAAGTGCAGTGATTCAAACTTTTGAATGACCAATTTCATATCGTAAGCTTACGTCTTTTTGTGTTTAGATGTAGCAGAAGCTTCAGCCGATCGAACACTTCCGGGTGTGCAATGGGAAGCACAACTCTAACGCCCTTTCCATTTGTGTCATACAGACGTCCTAGAGTGGCTGTACGTAAACAGATCATCAGCTACGCGGATGTACCTTTGCTGAGGTAATTCATGTTTAACATTTTACCAATGCTCTGCTACGACTTGTAAGTTTTGAAGGGCTTCATAGACCATTCGAACGATTCAAATCTGAGAAATGCAGCCGGCATCTTAACCTGAGTGGTAGAAGATTGTTCACGGTCCACTGAGTGACGTGTGAAAGCACTTCTTGGGCTTTATATATCTTGAACGTTCTAGAAAGACGCGCAACTCTTGCTTTTTACTGCTGATTGTTACATTGCCATAAAGATAACCACTTAATGAGGGAAAAATATGTGTTTTTTGAGTGACGGCATCACAAAGACAGGAAATATAAGTTTGTTGTCTGCTTCCTCGTTTTTGCGTGGCAAGTGATTATTACAACTTAAACAACTTTCCAACCTCGGGTGGATCATGAGTCGCCTTTACATTACATCGGTTTTCCCTTCGTTTCTACAAAAGATTAATGTATTTGCGATCATATGCAACTAACAGCTTGTAAACATGGGGGTCGGCATAGGTGGCGGAATTGGGAAGCCGCATGGGTCTAGGCCTCCCACTTTTTAATTTCGATTTTTGCCTAAATAACACAATTAGTACGATCTAGTTACATTTATGTGCTTATGTCAGTGTAGCGTAGATAGATAGGATGTAGTGCAGATAAGGGTCGTTGAGGGCTTATAAAACATTGCATAAAATTGCTTAAGCATGCTGACAAAAGTTGTTGACGTCATATTTCAATGCTTGTGACGTCAGATTTGCCATTTCAAACCACAAAAATTTTCTATGTTTGTTTGGATTTGCACTTTTGTCCCCCACTTTGAAAAAGGTTCCGTCACCCATGGGAGCCGGAAGGGGACAGGAGGAAAGGCCCCACTGGATTTTGAAATTTGACATTTTCCTATTACAGTTTTAGCAAAAAATCGTCGTTTTCCTAGTTTTAAAATGGAAAAATGAAATTTCAACATTTTTGGACCACCCTGAAAAAACCCTTCCGACACCCAGCATGCTTGTGTCGTCACATCAAGTGAGATTTTTTATGTTTTGCGGTATGTCTTTTGTGGCCTAATGAGTTTTTCTGTTATTGTATATTGTAGCAGTGACTCTTGTTATTTCTACGTGAGTTCTTCCAAAAATTTTAACAAACAGCTCCGTAAGCAGCTGTTTCATAGTCTATCAGTTGTGATTAAAATAATGAATTTTCTGAAAACGCGCGAACGTTTCAGCATTTAGGTGAAGCCTTTGATGGAAGCACTTCGAATAGTCTATTTGTAACGGCTAAACCTTCCCTTACAAGCAGAAATGCACTGATAGAACAACACACTATTAGTGACCGGTGGCAAATTCCTGAAGCTATTGAGCCGCTTTTAAAATAGAATTCGTGAGCAACAGTGGCGTGCAGAGGTCTGGTAATGCCCGGGGCGACTGCTTGATTGGATGCCCCCCTACTAAATTCTAGTATTGAGCAGTGGCGTATGGTGGTCATTGTTACTGGATAAACGCTGTTTTTGACGTCAAAATGTGAGATAATATTCACGTTTGCAAACCAACGTTTTGGCGAAGTTTGTTGACACAACATGCACATTAAGGGAGGCCGGAGCAGCGGTAGGGAAGCACTCCCGTCGCCACGTGGGGGATTTTGTGGGCTTAGCCCGTCCAAACAAAGCTGCAAGCCCACCCCCCCAAATTGAATTATGAAGCACTGTAAATCGGTGGAGTTTTTATCAAATATCAGAATGTCAAGCCCCCATGGACAGACGTAAAGCCCTCCTGTTGAAAACTTTCTCACGGCGGTTCTGTAGGGAAGGGGGTGCAGTACAACAGTTTAGCACAATGGAAACCTATAAAAAATCGTTACAAATTATGTTTGCTTCTGTTCAGGAACAATTTTGACCTCAAATATAAAAACAGAAATGATAGAAAATCATTCTGAATTTTCTGGGTGCCGGAATAGCTGCAATAAATTTGTTTCAAGTCGATGTTGATAAACGATGAAATTACACCTGTGATACTGTTATGAAAAGGTGCTGGAACTGGGGTGCATGGGTTGCAAGCGCATCCCTAAAAGTTTTGATTTGAAAAATCTGGGCCAGAGTCCTGAAAATCCGGGTAAAAATGGCGCCCAACGTTGTTTGACTTCAAAAAGTGGCGCCCAAGGTTTGCCGAAAAAACATGAAGACCTTTTTTAGAAGTTACACCAAAAAGAGGTTTTCCTGATCTTTGTGGAGAATATGTGTAGGCAAAAGTTGCACAAAAAACTTTTCGGGCAAGTTTTTGGGAAAATCGGGCAAAATTCTTCGCACCCCGAAAATTTGCCTGCTCCTACACCTATGATGAAAAGGCACCTCCGCTCCCGTTGCCACTCTTTTGAAAGGGCAGAGGGGAAATGCTCTCGCCATACCTCCATTCTCCGGCGTCCCTGTTCATATCATTCTACGTGCACTCTTTACTCGTTATTATAGGCTACAATGTGTCGCTGCAATGAACATAAATTATAGCGGTCTCCTAAGACAGAGCAGTTCATGACTGAAAAAATATCCAGCAATGCGTTAAAACACGGGAGAAGAACACGCTCAGTGCTACGTCAGGGTAGTTCACAACTGCAAAAATACAAGACTGCGCGAATGTCTCGTCGTATAGCAACCGATCAGAATGTATGCGGCTGGGATGGCAGACACCAGTGGCGTACGCAGAAAATTTTCATGGGGGGCTTTCATTCAGTGGCGTATGGTGTCATTTGTATTTGGTGTGCGTTGTTGGTGATGTCATAATTTGACGTCATATTCATGTTTTCCAAACCAACGTTTGGGCGAAGTTTACGCTGATCAGCCATAGCAAACAGAACAAACACACTTGTTTTGGATAAAGTGAACTGTCGCGGAACACAATCTTAAACATGCGTAGTGGGCGAAAGGTTCGCAAAAAGTGATGAGATGGTTTCTGCATGCAGACGATAATCAAGGCTCCCACCAAAACCTAATAATTACTCTTTGGCCCATTTATAATGTTCGTTGAAATTTGCATGCAAATTTATTTCCTGGTATTTGCATTAAGTCGACAAATCGACAAATAAAAAGTATGCGAAAACAATTAATCTCCTTTGCGCAGGTAATAAAGTTTTCGTAAAATATCAAGCTCAAGGAGGGGATAACCCCAACCCCCCTTGCGTACGCCCTTGGCAGACACCCTAATTATCTTCAGTGTAGATGTAATTGGACCCAACCAAAAACACACCAGTTGATTTTAAAGCTCATTTAAAATAACACAATAAACCAATCAAAATTCCCACTCTTTACTTTTCCTTTGAACAATGTGCTATGAAGTAAAAAATAAAATAAGCAGCACACTTATACAGTTAACTGTATTTTTTTAATGAAACAAAATGAACAGCAACGAGTTTTGAAGGACTTGAAAAAAAGAGAATAATTCGAACAGTTTGATTAAATTTTACTGGATATCTTCTTTATCTCTGCAAAATCGGTATATTTTAATCAATTTTTCTGCCTTCTCAACATCCAAGCTGTTTCTGATGTTGGACCATACCCAACCATATGTTGAAAAAATACACTATATAGATGCTGAACTAGCTGGGCATGTACATAAACTTGACTTGAAACTGCAGAGGTTGTGTGGGAGTGGATTTTCTCTGTTTCATGTGCACGTACGTGCCAAGCCTTGACCAACAACATTGCGAAAACAAAGATGGGGTATATTTCTTTGCCCTCAAATTTGAATGCCAGAATGATAATAGGTTATGTGTAATTCTGAAACTGGTGATATTGCATGATGCAGTGAAAACAATTCAGAATGGATTTTTGTGTTGTTTTTTTTAAAAAGAACAAAAACCCGTTTCTTTTCAAAAACAAAAACAGGTAGGTTGTTTTTCTTTTAAAAAACGGGTTTGTCTCAACCCTGATTGTCTTGCAATCCGTTGTGTGATTTTCCTTTGATCGCACGATCTGGAACAAGTCACGCCACTATCAGTTTGATTGGGTGTGCGCCGCACACTCAGAGGATAGGTCCCTGGTATTGAAGAATGTGAGAATTACCGGCATTTGAATACATAAAAATTAGTGTTGACAACAAAACAAGTTTCGAAAAATTGAATCCATGCAGCATGTATTAGTAGACTTACAATAGAAAAAATCATCTAGTTACAGCATTTAAATTTTTGTAATTTTACTCTTTGGATGCCCCCCTGGCTTGGATGCCCGGGGCCGGCGCCCCGTTCGCCTCGCCCCCTCTGCACGCCACTGGTGAGCAATCTTACACCTGAATGGTTCAGCATTCATGTAATTAGTGTGTTGCAACGGTTCGTGGTAGGCGACAACTGGGCAGCCTCCGCGCCGAACGAGAAGGGACAAAGCTTCGTAGGGATTTCGCACGAACCACGAACGACATCTTCCGAATGCGGCTAAATCGCGTTGACGACCTGGACTACAACCGGCAACGTCACTTCCGGAACATGTGCGTGACGTATCTAGGAACTTCGCCGGGTGCGAGCAGAGCGCTTGCGGGACAGCTCAGTACACCTTTGTGAAAATGTCTTTTTCTGACCTATTCCCTCCTTTCGAAATACAAGGAAAATTGTGCTTTTGTTTCTGTCTGTGATCGATTCGCGCGAGGTTTACCGCATGATTGCAATCGTTTGATTCTACATCTAGCACAGAAGGTCATGGTCTAGACCAGGGTTTCACCTGGGGTGCTGAAATCAATTTCAGGGGGTGCTGGGAAAGGTCACACATGTGGCGGTAAAGGTAAAAGGAATACGTTTGTCTTTACCTTATCCATATAGTAACCGGGAGTTAGCCAATGGTAGTGGTGCTGGACTGCTTAGGCGTGACCAAAGGGGGTGCTGAGGTAGAAAAAGATTAAGAAACGCTGGTCTAGACTAAGAGCTCTTTGAAAAAAAACAATACCTCAGAAGTAGAAATTATGAACATGTATGTCTGAAATTCAAATGATTGGCAGTTTCATAGTGCAATTCCAATTAATAAACATGTAGCTCTGAGATTCCATTAACTGGCATGGCTGCGCCCTACAGTGACCCTACAGTACGCCTAAATCATACCGTTGTTTGTCATGTACATCGGGGTATTATTTAAATTTTGCAAAACTCACGGTCCCTTGCATCATTGGACCTCTCAAATTCCTTGGCAGCAAAATTGGTACAACTATATTTTTTATCGCAAAATATTGGGGGGACAAAAGATATCGTGTCCCCCTTGTTCAAAAGTTGGGGGCGCATGTCCCCCCCGTCCCCCTTAAACTCGGTCTCTGATAACACGTAAAATACTGCAACATAAACGCCTATGCTCCGATAACTTTCGGTCTTCTAAAATTTCTTGGCGATCGCCAAAGCCGAAAAACCCTGGGTGTGGTTACCGATCAGACAGATCAAAACCTTAAACTGCGAAAAGTTTTGGCCGTGCGTAACTAATAATGAATAACTAAGCTTGAAATTATTTTTTCAGCGCTCAGCTTTGAACATTGTTTGACGTTATCCTGCCATAAACAATCGTGTTTGTTCGACAACTGTAATGAACAGAACATTAAATGCTAATTTACAGGCCTTGTCTTTGTCACAACTGAAATAGAAACTTGTTTGGAGACAAGACGAAACACAAGACCGCCGTTTATTTATGTTTGCACAGAAAGGAGCTTTGTAAGGGAAACGATCAACGAGTATTTGTCGAAAGCAAAAGCTCAAATACCCTGAACGACACTCTCGCGAGGACACCTCCCATAAAACCGAAACCATATGCGTTTTACGTGTCTGTCCCAGCGTGGTTTCCAAATAGCCGCGAGAGTGCAACGAAATTTCACAAGCAAAGTTCACAGTTGAAATGCCTGTGTCACGGATGGAGCCAGTTTTGAAAAGCGATTATACACTTTTTTCGTTATAGAGAATCCAACCTAATGTTGCAAACTCAGTCCCATTTTGAAAAAAATCTGATAAAAAATATCATGCGCGATTCGCTTTTGTTAACCTGACTTCATACTGCTTTTATTAAACGGCAGCTAAGTGAACCCCACACGAGAAGGAAAAAGATTATGCTGGTAATTCCACATTCATTAATTAAAGCTACAACTGTGGATTCGTTTTGAAACGCGCAGTACTGCGTTTGCTTGTCGCTTTGTTTCGTTGTTTTTAAATCGTTACGTCGGAGGCCAAGAATGCAAATTGAAATTCCTAACGTTCCGATTAGGGCAGCCGAACAATGGACACGAAAATTGTCACAAAAAATCAAACAGCGTAACGTCGTTTGTATTTACACAATTTTTTGACCGAATAGTGTCAAATTACGTGTTGAAGAATGAGAGGGTGCGAACAGGAAAATCACCCTTTGCAAAAATTTCTAGATTTCAGAAAACTGCTTTTTCGAAATTTCTTTTAACAGACCACTTGAAGAGTTTGATAAAATTTTCAATTGTTCACAAAGTTTGTAATGCTTGGCCTATTTTTGTATAACTTTCGTGACCCGCAAATATTTTTGTTTAGTTACAGCCAAGTCATTTTCAGTACAAACGCAGAAATAAGAAGCAACAGCATTAATCGACAGCTTTCGCTCCGCAAACGGATACTATACAGAAACAAATGTGTGGCATTCGGAATTCGCGAGCCTGTAATCAAAGCTTTGACTGAATCATTTTGACCTTCGCCGCATTAGGGCCACGTATGACAAATAATAAATATTTCTTCAATCAAACATCTGGTCAGCAAACTCGACATAAGGTTAACGCATCCTATGATTTGTACGAAACTCAAGATTTAGGACAGATGGTAGAAAAACTACCTTGCGCGTAAAATGGATTTTGATACATTTTCAAGACACGGTCGTATAAACAGCGACAGCGGGCATGGCATAAGGGTATTTACACAACAAACACGATTGGGAACGATCCGCGCAGAAAATTCATTTATATTGATCAAAGGAGATAACACTCGACGTGATTAACAAAATGAAAATTGGTTTGTTTCCATAGGCGTGGCCAGCAAGGGGACCAAAAGGGCCATGCCCCTACGATGGCCAAATTGCCGTCGTATCTTGTCGTTTTTTTGCTTCTTGGGCCAGTGTCCCAAACCAAATGCTGTTGCTCGCTCAAGTCAAAATATTTAGCCCCTCCCAAAATTTTGGGCTGGCTACGCTGCTGCTTGTTACCCATCTTTCCGTGCTGTGCAGTTCCGGCCAAACGTTGTAGCGCTGAAGAACACGATCGCTTCGCAGAATGCCATACCACAGGCTTTTGCCGGAGTTTGCACGTAATCTGCCCACGCTGCAAACTTCGGCTTCTGCCCGCATTCAGCATTTCGAGGGTACTACAGGGCGCGAGCTAAACAAGGAATCAGCAAATGAACTTTTTTGGGTCCAAGTAGTCTATTTCCCAAACAGGAGTTCTGTTTTTCTACCACACGAAGATTAACTCGGACTTGAAAAACGTTTTTGAAGATCCATCTTCACGTGCCGGCCCGCTACTAATTGGCTGATATCTCCAGTGTCATCTTGTCTCTGAGCGTCAGTGCAAGCCGCTTCGCTTCCATGTCCATAGAGGTCTCTTTCGAAATGCAGAGGTCTTCACGGTTCAGGTCGTCCAGCCTCGACTGCATGGCGCGCTGTGCCCCTTGGACCGTGACCGACAAGCACACGAGCAAATTCTCGTCTGTGTTCCGCTGCCCCAACGAGAGGCTAAATTTCGGGGAGAGCCGCGTGCCCGCATCGGACCAACTCATCAGTTGTCCGTAGAAAACCCGAGCGTCGAATACTTTGGTCCACTGCAACGCAGTCAGTGAAGAGTGATGCAAGGGCATGACTAAACAAGGTCAAAGGTCAACACATCGCCGGTGCCCTGGCTCACTCGTGCGTAAACATAGCTTAAAGGTTTCTGTCAGCTCCCAATATTTCGCATGTTATGAGTTTGCTGAAGCGCGCAGTTTCGTTCAGTTTTGCAAAAGCTGTTTTGTTGAGCAGTCAAAACTTTTCAGTGTTGACTGCACACGCATCTATCAGTGATTTTCAAAGTTATTGCCGGTTTTGTGTTAAGCATCCATTTTCGCATGTAGTAATCGTTAAATGCACTTCGGCTTTGCTGAATTATTATTCGAGACCAACTCCGACATCATTTACAAGCATGCAGAGTTCAGATGAATGCATTTGTGTAATAGACCGGGTAAAAATTTCTGCAATACTGTGCGCTTGGAAACTTATGTTATCGGAAAACGTGATTGTGGCACTTGAAGAGCTCTGTTTTTGCTCAAATCTGCTGCTTCTAAACACACGGGCGAAAACAAGCAAAATGGTTTGTTATCCTGAGCAAAATGTTCGCCAATTCGGAGTGCCATTGCGGAAATGCTAGGTTTAAACCTTTCTCCCAATGAAATCTGTTTTCAAGCGTTTTATTGTTGCGATCGGAAAAGCCCGAGCGGCATGTGCGCAAAGTTTCACACCGTGGCAGCAAGCAACAATAGAGTTCACGCGCCGCGATCGCTCTCCGCGTACGCTAGTCATCAAGTTCAATCGTTCACATGTTAGTATCCGCAGAGCTTCCACGCCACGATCACTCTATTATTGCTTGTTCGCGCCACATGTATATATTATTGTTCTTCAATCAACGCAACGCCAACGGAGAGGTTGCAACATTATACAATTCGTGTATTTAAGCAGTCGCCTAAATTGTGCTGATAATACGAGCAGCATCTTCCACAAAAAAATTGCCAGCGAACATAAATCGATCATAGGTCTTCACAGCTTCAGAATTAAGTAAACATTACAACACCTGCGTTGTTGCATACGCATTGCTTACCTCCATTCTTTTCAATGTTTCCGACTGCGCGCAACTAAGTAGTTCCGGTTGTCTCGGACAATTCTCGTTCCCTGGTGGACCAGGAAAAATCTGCAATAGAATGCCATCGTTGCAACGTGCGAACAGTTTTTCAGTTTAGAGAGCGTGTGCTCATGGTAGTTTCCCCAACAAACGTGAGAAAAATGAGTTCTGCGGTAGTCTACTTTATTAAATGGATCTTTACAGCTGAGACAAACACTAGACGAGACTATCTTATAGGAAAAAACGCCGAATTTTCCGCCCAAATATTTAAAAAGTAGCCAAAAAATCCACCATCCGCCAAATGCAAATTTTAGCCGCCAAATAAAAAGAAAAAAGCAAAATTTGATGGAAAAATAGCACATCTGGCCCTAGCTCACCTAAAGGAACGCTCCACCAGCTGTAGCACACTTCTGGACATACCACGGAAAGCATTTTACGTATTTGCTGCCGATCTAACCATTGGGGTAAGCATGTGTTTCTTTCACTAAACGTAGGTCAATATTTCAAATATCGCATCTTTCTTCGTTACGTGTTCATTGTACTAATATTTGCAATTTGTTTTGTACAGCGTTTTCTGAAACGCATTTTTTCGGTCACTGGAGTCTGTGAAAAAAGGCCAAAAGGCATTACTTTGTAATCGCGGGATTTAACTGCATGGCTCACTTTTGAAGAGCAACTTCTGTTTATACTGCGCAGTTTTCACCTTGCTTTATGCTTAAGTTTTGCTAATGTCAGATGAGATTTAACCAACTTAAACGAAACACCTGCAAAACATTTTTTTTCGTTCAAAAGGCATTTGTCCAGTAAACCGCACTGTTATAGTAGGGATCAATAACATACTTCATCAAGATTGACTAGCAGCAAAAAACTTGCACAGCACCAGCACAGCAATAGCACTTCTCCATTACTTTATTTTTTCCTTTTCTTGTGTTATGTCATTCATGCAATACACGTCGTCTTTGTGTATATGAGTGGTTTTAAATCCTATACTTACAACAGTGGTGCTCCGCTGTGCCTCGTGCGGTATGAACCCTACAGAAAAGTAAGAGTATTTTTAACTGACTTGGTCTCTGTTTTCACTTGGAAACCTCACAATATTACTGCGTGTGTTTGTTGTTAGTTTGTTCGTTCTTTTAGTTACTTGTTCTTTTTCTTTTTCTTCGTGAATTGATCTCCCAAACAAGTAACGGAAATCAACTCATGAAGAAAAACAAAAAGAACAACCAGTTAATAAGTTAAGTGAACTTTGATCATATGTATTGTTGAGACCTTTGTGTATCTTTCTTCTTATAAATGTATTTTATTCAACGATATGCACTACTTCTTCCTTCCTACACGGCATTTTAGATGGGGACCGCAAAGCACACAATGAGAAGTGGTTCACTTCAGTCGTGAGGTAAAATGTCAGTTGACTCGAAATAATCTTTTCACGCAACACTGCTTCAGGAAAATGAACCTGGGAAAGTCAGTGTTGCGAATCAGAATGCGCGAAATGTAGAATAACTAAACTTTTAGGCTGCCAAGGCACACGCCGTTATCAAATTGAAACTAATGAAAACAAAGCTTACAAATCTTCGGAATGTCTTGCTCAGATACGTCAATGACCCGGGGACCCGGGCACTCTAACGCATTTTGATGACACTCTCTTTTATTAGATACAGTATAAGATATGCTTTTAGCATGAAAACTTGAGTTCTTTTACAAGCCTGGGAATTAACAGTTCGATAGTGTTACGCAACTGAACCCTGTTGGTGTTGTATAGTTAAAGCTGGTTGTTGCAATTTCCCGCTCAGCAAATTTATCTGTTGCTCTGGAGAGGAAGCTAAGCAAACCAATGAAGCATATGAAGCGCTTAACAGTACAGAAGAAAAATAGTGCCTTTGTAATGAAGAAAAAACGTGGCACACATGCCTTAACTTAAAGCTGCTCCATTCATGCCTTTTATGAAAAAGTCCGTGGAAATAAGCGAAAATGCGCTGCCGTGCGTAATAAAATGAATGGCTCGCGCCACACTAACAAACAAGACCCTCGACCTTCAACAACAAAGGTCGCCATTGTGCGGTTAGACGTGGATTGTTGGGTTTTCCCCGAGAGTCAAGTTTGGGGAAGGTTTAACTTGGAAAAAGGTAGTTTCCTTCGCCTGAAGGCGACCGGTCGCACGCGTCACAGAAAAACCTGCTCTCTGATCGAGGTAGGCTATATTTCCTCTTGGGAGAATATCGCCAATAAACACGTTCACATTGAAAATAACTAGCGGGTGGTGCAGATTCTTCGTGCTTTGACAAAGTTTATTTTGCACAACATAAAACCCAGCTGCGGTTCGGGTAGCTTGTTGATTTAAGACTGGGTCTAAGTTGCATTTGGGTTCTCGTTTGGTTTATTCTAAAAATGCGCGAGAACGGAAGCCTTGAAGATTTGGCGCCCAGAACGGGTGGCGGTAGTAGTAATGACAAGGACTTTTTACTCTTTCTCAATCGACAACAACGTGAAACTTCCTGTTTTCTATCGATACGCTGTGAACGCACTACGACGGGCTGCAGCAAATCAATTTACAGTTAGCACAAACCAAAAAAGTACCGACAGGAATGGTGATTTGCTCAAACGTGCAAAACGGCTGCAGGGACAGTGGGGGGAGACTCGTTAAACGCGGCATCAGTTTAGATCACACTGTGCAGAAGCATTTTATAAGTTAACTTGTAAAAATGTACGCATTAAATATATCAGGTCTCAAATTTAGTAGCATCCTAGTTACTCTTAGGAAAGATAAGTAATCTCTCGGCAAAACGCTTTGTGGTTATACGACTCGTTTAAATAAACTGTTGTGAACCCGAAAAGTACGTGCTTACTCCAAACACTAATCTTAGGAAGCGAAGGTGTTGTCCATTTAATTCAGAGCTCAACTAACATCAAATGTAGCAAAGTAGAAGATTCACTTTTATGCAAATTTGTGAAAGCTTGATTTTCTTGTCAAGACTTCCTGTTTTTAGTACATATGTACAGTAGTTCCATCGGTTACATGCTAAAAGTGATGCGGTGAGTTCAGCTCGCGCCGTCACTTTTTCGTCGGTCCCGGCAGAATTCCTATGTTTTGTGTACATTTCAGTTCGTCTAATTCGTCAATTTGCTCAATTCGTCACCTCTTTCTATGCCTTAGAAGCGTTTTGTTCGGTTAATACGTCATTTGCAGTTGCACTTTTGATGTCTAAGCAGCTAGAACGTGCGGGAATTCAAACAACTTAAGAATCTCTATCTGAGAATTGTTGCACCCACATTTTGTTTATCGAATTTATAAACGAGGTGCGAAGCGCGACCCGACTCCCCATTGAGAGAAAGTGGGAAGTCTTTGCAGTTCGCTAAAGATTTAAAAGTTGCTAGATTAAATGGAGGAGTCCAGATAGAGGAATTAATTGCTGTATTCAACCATAATGTCATAAACTTGTATTTTACTGCAAATAAGAGCACCATGCATACGAGTTACTATGATAAAGTATACCGGCTGCTATGATAGAGTCCTCACCTGTTTGCATAATTTGTCACTTCGCCTAATTCGTCACTCTTTTCTAACCGCTTGAGGTGACGATTTAAGCAAATTCCACTGTATCTGCGGCCTGTGCAGCCTCGTGCTTAGTGTTTATGGGTGGGTGCAAAAAAATTTCACGCACGGCGCCGCCGCTCACTCGCCGCCGATTCATTATGAAAGTAACCGCGCGGCCCCGGAAGCTTTGAGACGGGCTCCGCAGTTCAATCGTGACCCTCCAAAGTGAACAAAGTGATTGGGGGATTGAACCTGAACCCGCTTTATTGATTTTTAGGTCTTGTATCGCAAAAAATTGCCGAAGACATTTTTCGCAGATTTTTCAGGAAACCGTGACCGAAAAGTCTTTAAGTGGACACGGAATACCGTTCAAATTCACAGACACGCTGGATTTAAGTGAGGCCTCATACTGACGTGTGAACATATTTTGTATAAGTTGGATATTTTTGGAATCTTTCCTAAACATGTGTTTTCGAATTTCTGGAAAGAACACTACAAGGTTTTGCAACTTTGAAATTTGAAAAACATTTCTTGTGGTCAATACTATCGTCCCTGTTAAGTCTTTAGCAGTTTTTTCATTTTGTTTTTATATACGTTTCTATTTCTTACTTTACTCCGGTGTGACTAAGGAAAAGCAAAAAGTCACGATTTCTGATTTTGCTGCTTATCGTCTTAACACGATTTGGCCACAAGTTTTGCAAGTCCAAGGACAGTTAGATATTTAACTTGCATCAAAAAGTTATAAAAAAGCAAATATTTGCAGCATTTTCTTGAAGACGTTTTGGATTTCAAATGTGGTTGAAAGTATCCTAATATGTTACAAGATCTTTTTTTGATAAGGCACACATGAATCCGGATTTCCATGTTGCGCCATGGCGATCAATACTGAAAATCGTCACCAGCCAACATTTCTTAAAGGAACGTCTCCACGCGAGTGGCAAGTACAATCTAATTTCCACAAAAATACGCCATACGGACGCAAGCGTGTGCACGCGCACGCCTTCTCTGTTCAGGACACCCATGTCCTTTCGATCAAGAGACTTACTCTGGTCTGGCAGAGTCTCATTGCGTACACATCCGGGACCCCGTTCGTTTCCAAGCAGGGGGACTCGTCCATGCACAGAATCAGGCCCCTCGCCATGTTGTCCAGAATCGATTTTGTTTTCTGCCACTGGGTTGGAGACATTTCCGACTGAACTGGCTCGGGAAGCTGAAAGCACAATTAAAAAAAAAAGCAACTTAAAAGTGAGGAACTGGACGGTTTATTGGTACCTTGCCTGTCCCAGATGTGGTCAAGCGTACAAACATGGCAATGCATTTTCATTCCTATGGAAACAGGTCTTGGCCTGAGAAAGTAGAGAAAGCATCTGTTTGACAAATCTTTAAAAATATACGATCTTGAGCAACCATCCTAATCCTGCTTTTTGGGAAACGTAATCGTTTTACCAACAGAATCCCGGTCAAACATTTGAAATATCGACGACAAATATTTTGGGCCTGCATTATTGATCTTTCATATACTGTAGGAAATCGATTAAATGAAAGATGGGTAACTGCCACGCGGATTCTCACTTTTACAGAACGATGAGCCCTTGCTGTTCGTTTGCTTTTTGCTTCAGGTGCCAGAAAAAAATCTCGTATAATTGTTTTGCTTCACACTCTTATCTGTTAAGAACGACGAGGCCGGAGGCAGTGAAAGACTTTGGACGTCATGTCGTGTAATCGAATTGACCCTGAACTTCGCCTCTTGTTCCGGTATTAATTGTGGAGCAATTGGCCAATGCGAGGCAAGCATTACATCATTGAAGTCTTGGATCGGCCCGATTGAAACTGGAACCTTTCACCAGGAAAACTTTACAGCGAACCGCCTGTTCACTCGGCTAGGGAGCGGCACTGTCACTTGGCTATGACGGGAGCCAAATACCTTCACAAACACGATACAGCGGACAATTAAGGAAAGGCTCATCTTTCCTCAAAAATGCAACAATTGAAAGCTCTAGTTTTGCTGTAAGCTTTCGAGGGATCAGTCGACTGGGCTCTGCTTTCTTCTTTTGCGATAATTCAAGCTTTCCTGTAATCTGTATTCAAGTAACTAGTCTCCACATGGGTGGCACAAGCGAATCAATCGAGCAAAATTTTGACTGCTCGATAGATTCACTTCTTTACATCTTAATAAATTGCTCGGCTGAATTGCTTGTGTCACCTTTTTCGAGACTGGTCACCACATCCTCAATAATATTTGGATCAAGAATATAAGGAGCACACCGATGCTTTCAACATTAAACACAGATTTTGCCGGTTTATGCAAAGCAACAAAAAACTGAAGTACATTTTTACGTAAAAATGTGCAGACCTGACGTATGCAACTGAAAATAGACAAATTTCAATAAAAATTCTCAAAAGACAAAATCGCGATTTCTGGAAGCAAGCAGTGCAAAGAAAGATTTACACAGATAAAAATAACCAGTGCATTTTGTGTATACAGCCGGGGTCGTTACCTTGACTTGTTGCAAGAAGTTTGGTCCAAAAAGAACCTGGGCGTCGTATTTAAACGGAAGAGTAATGTTTGCAAGATGTGATGGTTCAAACAGCTGCGTCATATCCGGTACGTTGGAGCCGTAGTAAAGCCGAGCACCTTTCCGGTTGGAAACGTAAAAGTGCTGTACGAGCACACTGCGGAAGTAGAGGCTGATGTTGAGCACTGGGTCGTCAGCTTGTACCGGAGCCATGCAAATCTGTTGTTGCTCGTGCGGTATCATCTGTGGAGAAGGACATGAGACTGGTGCTTGGCTGGGCTCTGCATGTCCGTTTAACTCTCCGAGATGCAGAAGTCGGTCCAAGGGATCAGTCTCCTGCGAAACGATAACGCTGACTTGGAAAATAGCTAAAATTGACCAGTTTTGGTTATTTTTTTAGTTTTTTTTTAGGATGACTGATACCATCGCTTAATTTTTGATATTCGCTTGAGACGTCGAGAGCAATTTATTAATTGCTGTATGCCAGATGTTGCTTCGTATCAGGAACAGGTATCAATTCTAAGCTAAAATTTCATCCAATACAAACTTTTCAGTGGAGTCTGCACTTATACATCATTTACCTATCATGGGCGTCGGAATGGGGGCAGCCCCCACCTGGATTTTAAAAATTTTAGCAAAAAAGGATGTTTTGCTAGTTTCGAGCGGAAAAAAACAAAGTTCACCACTTTTGGTCCCCCTAGAAAAATTTTGGAAAAATCCCCTAGTGGCTACCCCCTGGAAAAAATCCTTCCGACGCCCATGTTGTCTAGTTTCCCCCTGCGACAAAAATCGCCACGCATTTCGCCCCTTTTCAAAGCCGGCCACTTCTTATAAGTTTTTTGAAACTCTACAACCCTTGTTTAATTTGGCTTGTAGCGTAATTCGGCTCGGTTTGACTCACAATTTCAGACAATTATAGCCTACGTGGAAGTTAGTTGTAAACTCCAGAACGATCGTACACATACAGTACTTCCATTCATGTTTTTGCCGTTAAAACGGGATGCAACAGAGGCCGCACGTCGTAGCTGACGCGTCTGTTGACAATGTTCATCGACAAGTCAGAGAACAAGTGACAAGAAAAAAGCATTTAATGAATGAAAATTTTTTAAAGATAAAATCCTTCAGCTGAACTTGAACCGAGCACTGAGATCAAGTCGAAACGCTCATTTAGATTTTTGGCCTATCTACCGTGGCTAACATTCACGAAAAAACGGAAACTCCCGAAAAATATTCTCTGGCGTTTTCATGCTGCGGTGCTTCCCCATCACCGGAGTAGGCGGAGTGTCAACAAGGTTAAAATGTAACTTCATCAGCTATCACACACGTTGACGACTTTTCGAGTTTTGCTGTCTCAAAGATGTCGGTCATTGACTAGGTATTTACAACAACGGATATCGGAGTTACCGATAAACTTAATTATCCTGCACAGTATCCAAACACAGCTGCTTGTTGTGGCAAAACTAACTTCATAAATCTTCCTTCAATGCACCACACCAATACTTTTACAAGCACGAAAATTAAACACGCTGTCCTCAAAACATGAAATTTAAACACACAATTTTGAACAGTTTATTTTTTTCAAAAAAGCACGACATTTGAACAGGACCCGAAAACCAGCGTATTCCACTCATAGTTTGGTAATCTTACTTGTGCGCCCATACTCTCTGGAGAAAAGCCTTGGCCGTAGAATTCTAATTCCTCGCAAAGGAAAGGTGGATCCTGAACACCAGTGCCGTCACGGTAATCAATGCCGCCGTTAGGCATTGGCTGAGATCCGTTGAATTGATTTGGGACATAATCCCAACCACTGGCAGAAACGTTTTGGTAGACATCTGTCGATGAAACTGTAGATTTTGTTCATCGTCAACAGTCTTCATTGTATATTTTTTTAATGAAAACAAAGTGAAACCTGTTTCTATTACGTAGCTGAGCTTTAACGATCAATTTCACGCAAGAAAGAGTTGCTTTATAGAAGAAGTAACTTATTTCGCTGGCCACCGTTTTCAATGTTTGGAATAGTACTTAAAATCTTTACCGTGCCCATCGCTTTAAAGGTGGGGCTTTGACAGAACGTGTATCGCGTACGGTGGAGGTATGTGCTCCTCAATTACAAAAGACAATTTAGGAATTTTCACTGCCTAAAAAAAAACTTAAATTGCCGAAATCATGCCGACGTTTAGCACTAAAAATGTGATAAATGTGTATTTGCAGTTTTACAATTCATGAAGCAAAACCAATCTCTATAATTAGAGTTTAGCTATGTACTTCTAGAACTGTTGTTACATAGCAAAAAGGTAAAGTTTTCCAAAATGTTAAGCTACGTCAGACGTTTTACACGATATGAAAAACATTTTCATGAGTTTTACGCTGTCACAACGTCTCTATTTCCCAAACTTAAGTGAAACCAATCGACTTACCATGAACAGAATAACCATTTACACCATTTTCAAATGGACTTGATATACAAGCTAGATTTTCGTCCGAGTATTTCCGTGTGCTTTTGGAATCTGGAAGAAATTTGGTAGTGCTTGGAAGATCACAGCGATACTTCGCTATTGCTAAAAGCAATGCTTTTAAACTAGAATCAAATACCCTTTGAAAGAAAGCAAGGGCACTGTTTCCATGTTTGTCCGTTGTTAACAAGCATATTAAGCTGCTTACGTCAAAGCTGAGGTTGGTACATCCAAGCATTTTTCATGGATGTGTCACCGTCAAACGGCAGACTAACAGTGTTCTACATGTTGGTGCTCTAGTTGCATTAAGCTCAGCAGTCAAGTTGATGCAAATGCGCTGTTCAGTAAGATCACACATCAGCAGTATTCTCAGTTCCTTAGTTCACTTGAACATTACTATTTGTTAATATACCTCTTACGATTCATAAACATATTTTACCGTTTATTTAACTCAACCGTTCCGCAAACGTTGAATACAGAATGTTTTTCGAACATTGTCACCTCACCTACAAACTCGTAGACCCTTCCTCCTGGAATCTGGATGTCTTTGCGAAACTCAATGCCATCAGCTCTTGCCAGGGCGTTGCGGAATCTGTGCTTCTGCGTCGTGGCAGCCTCGTTGCCGTCGAGCTTGGCGTTGCGCTTTTTGAATGAAAGAGACGCCCATTCCTGCTCGAAAAAAACAGTTCATTGATCCTTGCTTGCGCGTCCTGCTTACTCAGGGATGAAAGCCGCAGCTTTAAAATGACTATAAAGACTTTCGATTGTTCGAATTGTGCTCTCAACATGTACAGATTTCCTTGTCACGAACGTCGGGTATAGGGTTTGTTAGCGGCATTTAGTTTGATCGAAACGGGCAAAAACCACAAACGCTCCACTATATTTTGTACTTGCAGTGTGAACAATCTTGATCCAGTATGTGTTCGGCGGATCCCCCGCTATTTCTCAAGGGTGGTCCGAGATGCAATGGATCCTGCACTAATTTGCTGCATTTTCAGTTTTTGTAATGAAGTAGGCCTACAACATCTTCAACATTTTGCTGAGTGATTGACTCCGTCGTCAAGGCAAACAACATCTTCAACATTTTGCTGAGTGATTGACTCCGTCGTCAAGGCAAACTTATTTTCATCTTAACCTTGTGTCATTATACAGCACATACATATACCCTCTTCTTTGTAATATAGGCTGTTTGCTACACACCCAATACTGATTTAAAATCAGTAAACAGCGGGCATAGTTTGTCCGTATGTCCCTCGAAATTTCAGACAAAACTGTGCAGAATGTTGAGCAAATGATGGCAGATAGTTACACCGTGTTAATTTATACATTCGATAAAACGTTCATAAAAGTCTTGCCTGTCAATCGGGAATTCGTTTATTCTTTATCTTTTTATCTTAGGAAAACGTTTGGACGAGAGGTACAAAATGAAATAGCGCTCTTAAAAGTGAAAAATCCAAAGCATTGAGCATAATGTTTTCTTCAAACATTTTGCATTTGCGTAAGTTTTGTTTTTCAAAATTCGTACAATTTAATTTTTCTAGTGCGAACAGCAACAGAGCAGCTTGATTTTACGATAACGATTTTTCGCCTTTCGGATTTCATTGGACTGTGGAAATTTCCTTTGCGGATTAAACACCATGACCGAAAAACCACAAGGCAGTTAAATCAGTTCACTGCCTGCCACCAAAGACTCGTGGCGGGCTGGGGATGGTGACTGCACAACAAACGTAGGTTGAACAAAAAAAGATACAGACCTGGATGGATGGTTTGAACTATAGGAATTAGAGAAGTGAATGTCTGAACAAGTGAAAGAAATAGCAAATTATAGCTGTTAGGTAGTTGTAGTTTCATTTTATCGAAACCGCACACATTTTGTGTTTTTTACACTTTCTGCCAAAGTGACCTTGCAGTATTTATTTTAATGACTGTTAGTCAAAAAGCGTTTGTTCGTAAAACGGTTCCACGACTGCGCCTGGAGCCACAAAGGAACTTTTTGACAGTGCTGGTCATCAGCGCAGCAAAAAATTTTGTTCGGGAGGGGCTGGTCAATCACGTCGTCAGACACTGACGTCTTTCTGACAGTTGCAAATTGATACAAATTGATACAAAGTACCAGCAAAAACCTTAACAAAACTGTTTCGGGGGTGGCCATGGACTCTTCTGCCTCATTCTGGCTGCACCACTGGTGCTGGCACCAGACATAGCTTTTTCTCATTTTCATAATCGCTTTTCCTCTGGGGATGGTCGTGGGGATGGCAGCCGTAAGAGGACTCAAAATACCTGATGGTTTTCAGCAATCACAGATACTTCTGCTGGCTCCACACCAAGACGGGGCCAAACAAGATCGGAGATGTAGCCGCTCCACCTGGTTCTTGGACAACCTCTGGACCGCTTTCGCTTGGATGTAGCCAGCAGGACTTGCCTCGCCAATCTTTCCTGGGGCATTCGAAACACATGGCCGAACCAACCTGGCTAGGATCTTTCGATTTGGAGGGAAGGTGACTGGACAAAGCTTTTATCAACAATTTTAACTGGTGATCAACTGAATGCAATCACCGAAACATCAGTATCATTCACATGAGGCACAACATACTGTTATTGGTATCGCAGTAAAAGCGACATCAGTAAAAGCGACTAAGTTACTGAGCAACATCCGAAAGTCATTTGGTATTGATAAGCTACAATAATCAGCCATTGAGTAGTATTTTTCTACAGGAGAATGAGCGGTAGGTTGAAACATAAATTGTATTTTTTAAATTTAAATCTTGACAAAAAACTGAAAAAACAAGTCTTTACCTAATAATATTCGTGTTGGTCATTTTTCTTGACTAATCTTGTTGTAGTTTGCTTTAAAAATTTGTAGACACAACTAAAAATCTGTTACTTTTTGTCCATTTTGCACAAGCCACTTTTTAAGGCATATGGTTGCCACAAGTTTTTCCTGAAATCCAAAATCGAGTTCCAGTCAAGAAGAGCTCAACAGCAACCCGACGAAGTAGAATGAGATCACTTGGATTCGGAAGTAAACCTCACACTGATTCATCTCAGGGTGGCACCAATCATCATGGAATAGCTCACAAATTCACATCTCCAGGGTTAACAAGCTCAGCAATTCCGCATACTTCGATAGCGCCAAACAGAGGGTCCAAACAGAGCAGTTGTTAGCGATGTTGGGTTCACAATGGAAGCGGTGATTTTGTGCACAAGAGGGCTAACTAAAACATTCCTTAAGGGTGGTCGTTACCTAAAAGAATGCGTTGCAAAAGTAAATTCGCCATCCATTCCCTCTAGCTAAGCCAATAATTGGTTCCCAACCGGAGTGCCGCGGCACTCTGGGGTGCCATTTGCGATGTTTGGGTTGCAGCGAGCTTTTCATCGTTTGCAATGTTCTCATAACTTTTCAACATGTCATTAAGCTTCCTTCTCAACAATGCTGTGAGTTCGCCACTGGGTGCTGCAAAAGATTTATTTCTTTTGTAGAGCGCCGTAAGCCAAAGAACGTCGGGAACCACTGGCCTGAACAAATGTTAGCCGAGGATATCAGCATAAAATAGGCTTCACTGCATGAGGTCTTCCGTGTTCAAGCGTTGTGAGTCACAAACTGATAGCGGAAGAAATCCAGCATCGGCAGATTTCACATTTCATTTCGATGTGTTATTCATAGACCAGACCGCATGCAGGTCTGTGAATAATAATGAAACTCATCACGAATGCCACGCGTGAGTAATTCTGTAATTCTGAAGTGGTAAGTGACATTGCTTGCATCAATTACATCCTGCTGCCGTTGACTGAACGAAACTTGTTGGCTAGCGCGTTTGATAAAAATCTTCCATGCAGGAAAGATAGATCGAAACCGAAACGTTGCTGCGTTTTGTGTATCAACGTTTAAAATTAACGCCTGGTTATGCAACATGTCACGGAGATGTTACACACACTTTACAGACCATGATGTGGTCGGAGAAAGACTGGGGCACGCCGTAATGTGCTCTCGATTCAGTTTGGCTGCTGCATGCAAAGCTGTACCACGTCATCTTCCAAAACCTGCCACAAACCAGTGCAAAAGAAGGCATCTGCAGTACTATCGCAATGGAAAAATTTCGTGACCTTTATTTTAAGCATTTATCTATGACCTGACTTTTATCAAAATGTTGTTTTTACATGAAGATTTCAGCTGGGTTTCCGGGTTGAAGTCATCATTGCTGGTTGTACTGCCGAAAACTGATATGAGGGAACGCGTGCTATGAAAAAGAAAACTTTGTCTTTAGCCAAGGCAGATATTAATCTTTCGTGGGTAGGTTTTACTCATAAAAACAGTATAACCGTCAAGTTGCCCTACTAATAGAATTTTCGCATAAAACATGTAAGAAAACAGTCGAGGTACAAGGTAGAACGGATTTTCCTTAGTGTGCAGTTTAACTCAAGTTTGGCAACTCCACCGACAAAGTTGCAAGCGCTTATCAAGGCGAGCTTAACTCCAAGTAGCATAAAATGACAGATAAACTTTCAAAAAAAGAAAAATTCTGATACACTTTGAAAAAACTTTTGATGTCTTCTATCTCATGGCCAGCGCGAAAGACGCGACAGAACTGAAAATAATTTTAAGCACTTCTAACCAAAATTTGTGTCACAGTGAGAAGGCACTTGCGGGGGTGGTAGGCAAAATTGGGTTCACAGCAAAAGCATATGTCGCACTTGCGTATGACTAATGCGGCTACCAACTGGTGGCAAGCGACAAACGAATGATGCGTGAGCTCTTGTCCAATAATGTCACACCGAGCACTAACGAAAAGTTGCGCACAAATCACTTGGGCTCCACCAAACCACATAACATGTTCGGGTCTAATAAGTAGTGGGTAGTTAAACCACGAGCATTGCTACGCAAAGCTTGCACGACCATTTCAAGCCTACATGATGAACAGCATTTGTGAACGCCAATGCAAATAAGAACTTAGAATAGGATCAAAGAACAACTTTCACTGTTGTACAAACAACGCTGCGTGGCATGCATAACTATTTGCTTTTGCGTGACATGAAAACGAAATGTAATTTTTGAACCGACCAAGGTTGAGTCGTCTTGGAATAAGATCCATTTTGGCTCGTAAGAAGGAAACAATGAAACAGTTTTATGTCAAGAACTGCTGCGAAAGCAGTCTTTCCGCAAACTGGCGCGTGCTGACGATTGGTTGCCAATTCTTTTGATTTCATATGGTGTTTTGATGGGGCTGTATAACTGCAGTGGTCTTGTAGCGTCACGGCTGACTTTGTACAATGTCTGGTCATAGGCGTAGCCAGGGGAGGCCAAAGGGGCCATTGTCCCCCCAAATGTTTAGAACATATAGTCATTTTGTGCTTTAAGAAGCGTTTTTCCAAACAAATTAGTGTTATTCGTCTAATATCAAACATTTTGGCCCCCAAATTTCCCCCCACCAATTTTTTGGGCTGGCTACGCCACTGTGTCTGGTACCATTTGACCCGGTTTGTTTTTTGTGTTCTGGTCGTGTTCCCTGCAGCTCTTCTGCACACCGTGCGCTTGGCAAGAAGGCTACAGTACCAGTTGACAAGATCTTGATAAGTCGAACTCAAGACTTACCATTATGCCACCAGCTGGTACTTCGCCAATTCTGGCATTCAGTACAACAGTGCAAAGCATTTGTACAGCAAAGGGCTTACTGCACGCTAATTACTCATAAGTAGGGCAACCAAAAGTCAATAAAGTCAAATTTTTTCTGCCTTCTTGAAAGTTTATGAAACGTCCACAAACCAAATTTCACGCTGATACCATAAGCCACTTCAAAGTTGTTAGGTCAAAAAAAGTCAAAAATTATCTTTAGGTCAAAATTTATCGTTAAGTCAAAATTTTCTTGCAGCAGAGTTTTTCTCTCGTTATTGATATTTTATTAAAGTTACAACAACAGATTTTGATATAATTTTACAAGTTTAGTTGCAATTCTGAAATAGTAATGGGTCTGTTGCAACTTTTGACGTAATAACGTTGTTTAGTCCAGTACTGTACGATTGAATTTTAAGTAGACTAGGCATGGCAATGCAAGAAACGTGGTCTTACAGTACTTGGTTTGGCAAATGCTCAATCCAGTATGCATATACAATGTTTTGACTTTATGATATTCTCAGATTTGACTCTACTATATTTATTAAATGTACTTATCAACATATTATGTCTGAGGTTAAACAACCAAATTCTTCAAAAGTTTGAAGTATACTGCATGAATATTATTTCTGAGTTTACCTCAACACCTAATGGTGAATTATTTTGTAAATTCAGTGACTGCTTAGTGAAAAGTGACAAAAGGTTTATGGTGGAAGCACATCGCCGCAGTGCACAGCATTAACGAGGTTCGTCTCATGAAACTGAAAGTAGTCAGAAAAATTTTAAAGCATGCTACACGGCCTACTTAAGATATCTTAAGTATATCTACGTAAGATATCTTAAGTGGGCCGTGCATGCTGTACCAGATTTTGCAGATAAGCTACTTTTTGTTTAGTTTCAACAGAACAAACCTATCAGTTTGTTTTCTAATACTCTGAATGAATACGCTTTGTATTCCACATTCCAGCCGAAAACGTAGAAAATTGATAGATCAAAATAAATAAAGTCAAAATCTGTAAATTATAAGCCAAATTTTTAGTTTTTAGGTCAAGAAATTGGTTGCCCTACACATAAGAAAGAACAGCAAATCAAGCTGTGAAGATGTTTTGATGGTCGGTGCTCTGCGCTCCATGCTCAAAGAACATTTCTGTCACTTGTGCCGTACACTGCTGCATTTATTTTATAGTAAAAAACGTTCATTGGCAATGCGGAAAACCAGTACAGTCACAAACGCAAAATGCAAGGGCTTTCATTTTGTTTTGAAAACATTTCAGGCTATACTGAACACTTGATTTATGCTGTTCGACGTTAATCAGAGAGCTTATAACGCGTTTTTGATAGAACCAGGGTTTTCATTTCAGGGTGCTATCAAGGTTTCGTGCATGTCTGCGCTCCTCAGTCGTCAGTCTTAACTGAAACTCACGCATGTTATCTCATCAAACAAGTACTTATCCATGTATATGTTTTAACCACTAATTGTAACACGCTTGGGATTGACGACGTGCAGCGGGCTGAACCTTTTCCTGCACAAAAGCTCGAGTTGGCAGAACATCAAATCAATGTGTACCTGGAGACCTTTTTAGCAGGTGAGTCTGAAAGCCCGGCTGACTCACGTGCAGTTGGCCATGTGCCATGTGCGCGTTGCCTTGAGTTGCTGTTGCATGCACTACTGGCCGCGCAACAGGTCGAAGCAAGCAGGTAAATGTTGACGCATTCCTTGCGTATTGTTTCGTTGAAACAACAACCCTATTGTAAGGGCTTCTGCAGGATTGGAACGAGATAATTGAAGTTTCCTTGGTGCTTAAACTACCTTGTATTTTACGTTCTGAAGCAAAAAGAAAAAAGATATGCACAAAAAGAAATGCCGATAATAAGTCAATAGAATCGTTTTCGCGCGTAGGGAAAATTGAGTCCAACTCACCCTGAAAAGCTGAAATCCAAGTGGCATGTTCTCATTGGGCCTTGGTGCAACTGGCCAAGGGATGTAGATCAGTGACGAGTTACCGTTGACGTAGTACAAGCCGTACTGTCCTTCGTCGCAGCGTTGTTTCAGAAACATGGCCATTTTCTGCGGCTCACAGCTCATGTTTGCCATTGTTTTTACGTCAAGTAAACAAAAAACAAACTATTTCTGCAAAAGTCAACATTTGATTTTAAAAAATCCAGATTAAGCACAAAATTTTTAAAACTCTTATTTTCTTTTGCTAAGAAAAACACGAATAAATGACTGTATAAAGACGTGACCTTCAAAATGATAACACCTGCCGTTTCTATGTCTGCCCAAAACGCGAATCGTTACAAAAAAACAAACTTTAATGTTAACATCCGGATTAAAACAAAAAAGTTTTTCGAATCTCTGCACAAGACATTACTTTTTTCGCCAAAAATATCAACTTTCTTGAAAAAACATAAGCTTATTTTTATCAACGTTTTTAACTCATCCGCTATAACGCACACAAGTTCTACACGTGATTGTATTGTAAGGCATCTGGCAAGAGTTGCAGTTAAAGTTCTACCAAAGGTGGCTCAATTTGTGGTTACAGAGTGATTCCCAACGCCTTGTGGTGCACCGAGTGCTCGGTTGCACGAAGCAATCGCTTTTTCTGGTCAAAGTGAAGACTGGTAACATCCCGACACATTCTACGTCGTCTTTATGCCTACTGTACTCCCTGGCGACAGCAGCCTTGACTTGAAGGCAAAAATTCGCGGTGCTTTTCGTGCAAGTCGTTTGCCAAAAGCAGAGTCCAGCGTAAAATTCCTATGACGAGATCCATGTCGCGGAAGTGCCGAAAAATCTGCGTCAGATGTTTTTACTTTGGATGTTCAAGTAAAGCAATGGAATCGAACTTGCAACGTTTTTCCATTCTCTACAGCGATGTCAACTTTTAAAAACTCTAAAGCAGCTTGTTTGAGAAATCTAGCCCAGCGTCACCCATGCAAAGATCGCATACGTGCAAGTCGTGAGCCGAAACCCCAGCACTGCAAGTGTCCTCTGGTAGAAAGTACGGTTCTTACTAAAGTAGCCAATTGATTAGTTTGAATACAGACGCTTCGTCCTGCTGGATAGCACTTCGTACTACCTTCGGCCAATTAGCCCGAGTACCTCGTACGCCGCTGAAGAAAGTGAATAGATACATTTAAAATCTCACACTTATTCACTCAAAATACCCTTTTGTTCCTCATCTTATCCGGTTAACCTTCAAGCCACATCCCCTACGAAAAAGTAAGAACGTGCGCTGTAGATACATCTGGTGTGTCACTTACATGCTGTCTGCAGGGCAACCTAATCAAGAATAATGTCGTAGTGCCGACGTTCTGAAGACGAATACCGGAATATAATGGCAGTAGATCATTAACCAATAGTGGGAATTTGTTTCCTTTTTAAATGGCGGGTTCATCAACTCATTAGGAACACAAGATCACAAGAAAACGTTCGATCTTTTTCTTTCGCAACCAAAAGCTGAAAAATTATCCCAGCAACATTCTTAAAATGCCTGCGTAAGTCGAAGCGAGGCTTTTGACAGCTTTAAAAATCGGCTCGGACAAAAAAGCGTTCCTCAAAATTTCGTGGGGAGTTTTTCAGGACTTTGATCTTTTATCGACACAGCAGCTCTGCAATTCCACAGCAAAATGTAAAACAACATCTTTGGGCCTTTTTAACAATTTAGCTTGTTTCGAATAAACCAACGAAATTGAAAAATCGAAACAATATTTGTTCGGAAGAATAACAGGATTATCGAACGTTGAGGTCCAGAAATGCGCAAAGTACAGACCGTGCGGAGGAATGGCAACATATACTGAACGTACGCAAATTTGTACAGTGCTGCGATCGGAAATCCCGAGGGGCATGTGCGCAAAGCTTCGCACCGTGGCAGCAAGCAACAATAGAGATCCTGCTCGCACTCTCTCTTACTATTGCTTGCTCGCGCTACATATATAATGGTGTTATTCTTCACGCACATCCCGTTCGTGGCGAATCGCACAATCAACGCAACGCCAGCGGAGAGGTTGCAACAACGGTTAATGCAAAGCACCAGGTTGACCACATCAGTATACTGCCACTCTGGCTTTCCTTCTTTCATCTCCAAACTGGTTTGCTCTCTTTCACGAAATTACGGGCACTTCATTGGAAGCAGGTTGAAAAAAAAATTTACAAAACTTTTAGGAATCAACAAAAATACACGTAAATCTTTTTGAAGTATTTAAAAACTGCAAGTGAGACAACTGCTCGTTTATTCTTCGCTTATGTGTTATAGCCAGATTATGACTTTTTTTGCTTGAATCGCCAAGGTCAATTTAAAAAACGTGCTAGAGTAGTGTTACTGCATTGCAATACATTTACTGCAGTATCCAAACGTTGTTCTTTGCATTGGCCTTAGTGTGCTGAGCTTCTTAGCCAAAGTCATTGATGGTAGTTCTTATCGCAGTTTTTTACAATTTTTGTGTTTGGTAACAGGTCAAGTAATTCATTTTGGTGACCATGAAACACAACAACTACGGCATGCTGCGGGTCAGTTCAGAAAATTATACGAGAGCTTAACAGAGAACGGCTTTACATGTACAAAGGTTGGTGCGGCTTTGCATATGCGACTACCAGTACCAAAGTCAGTAGCGTTGAAAGTCGTACCAGTGATGAAAATGCGCTCTTTGAAGCAGATGCAGCTTTTTTGTCAAAAATTGTTTTAACACAAAAGATTTCCTGTTTTCCAGACGAGGTTGCTGGGTATTAAATGATGAACATGCCTTTAGGTGATAATGGTGGATTTTGAATTCTGTCAAAAAAAAATCCATTAACTTCAGAGTTTTGTTTGTAAGTCCATGCACGACTTGTTGACCAACTACGTGGCTAGTTTGACGTATTTATATGATGTAACATCCGACAGTCAGCGAAATCATTAGTGAGTAAAAGCACGAGAAAGAAGAGGCCAAATGCGTTGTCAGATATTTCTTCGAAAGACAACAAGCCCATGTTGGAACGTCCAACACGAAGATTTAAAGCAAGTATTTGCTTTTAAATCATTTTACCCCAACAAAAGCTGGGGTAAAATGATTATTCTTCACAAAATTTCGGCAAGCATGGAGGTTCTTTTTATCCGGTTCAATTTTTCTCGAAATAACATTCTCGAAATAACATGGTTTCACTCGACTTTTTCCTGCAAGAGGCCAAAGCCATGCAAAGACAGTAGGTCCCGGCTAATAGGGATGGAATTAAGGAAAAAAATCCGAGTGAGGGACTTTCCTAGATTAACAAAAGCTGGGGTAAAATGATTATTCTTCACAAAATTTCGGCAAGCATGGAGGTTCTTTTTATCCGGTTCAATTTTTCTCGAAATAACATGAGCTTGTAAATTACAATGTTCAACGCATTCTGAATTCAATGTTCTCTTTGAAAATTCACTTTGTCTCAGTGAAAGTTTGATTCTAATTTTACGAATATAGTAAAGCACACAAAAACAAAAGCAGTTCTTCAACAAAAAGTAATTCATATGGAACATATTCTTCTACATATTTCAGTGTCATATCAATTGCCATGGAGTTGGACCAGCTGCGACATTTCCCTTTGTTGCTGTGAGACAACTCGCCGGTGAATTTGCAAAGCAAGCGATGGAACTGGTCGGAAATCACAACAATAACCGCGTGCGATTCCAACGATGCAAAAGTTTTGCACAACACATGTTACTGTAGTTTTAAACGCAAGGTAGTAAGTCAGACATATACGGATCCGGTAAACTTGGGCGGATTCCTACAGAAAATGCTTTGAAAAGGCACAACTAAGCTTTTAGGTGAATTCACGTGTGCACGTGAATTCACGTGTGCAGCGTAAACATTGGAATCTCACTGAATTCTCTGACAGTCTTGGCAGCTGCGCAAACCATATAAAAATATTTTTCTAGCGACACGGTCACCATCAACTACTGTAAACGTGCGACCGTTTGTTCAGGATGTGAAAGTTGTCGTGTTTCTCAACTTGACCAGTAGAGCGACTTCATCAGCTTAACCCAGCAGACTGCAACTGCATTGTCAATACACCAGGGCCCGAAAAACTAGTCTCCACAAAGGCGATGGGTTTGAATCCATCAGCAACTTTGTAAAATAGGAAATCGATTTCACGTAAGACTGCGTATCCTCAGTACTAAAATCTACAAGCAATGCTTGCGGGTGAAACGTTGAAAGGGTAAGGCAAGATCTGAGAAAGCAAAAACACTCAAGTCTCTTGAGTCAAGGCTAAAATGGAAAAATCTGAACACAAGTTGCGACAAGTGGCTCATGGTTTTATCAAAGTTAAGATCTGTTGGCAACACCTCACTGACTACATCCAATGTAAAAATCTTGGCAGCACAATCAATTTCCAGATGCTAACAAAACTAAGGTGACAAGAAATTTTAAACTGCACGAAAGTTAGCAGGCGCTAAATTCCTCATCAGCAGCATACTGTAGCCAGCACTGTCTTGAAACTAGTTCCGCCCCCGAACAAAATGCGAGGTAAACAGAGTATTGTGAAGTGAAACATGCGGCAGTGCTGCGCACAAACGCCCACTGGCTCGTGATGCGTGACAGGCGCTGGCTAAGAGTGCGTCACCTCACGGTTCAAGCTTCGTCACCCGACCATGTGTATTAGACCAAGTTGGTATCTATTCATCACTTACATCTATTCCAGTCTGGTTGTAAAAAGTGTTTTCCACGTGCGCCAGACACTGACACAGCTGTGTATCGAAACTTGCTTAGGATATTTTTACTTTAAAAGTTATGAGTGAACTAAAGGAACAACTTAAATAGATTCGCAAGGAATTAGTGAAGTTTCGATTGGTTTATCAAAGAAATTTGTTGTTAATCAACACCTACTCATAGAGCGTGCTCCATTCGGGGGCAGTGCTCCCCAAATCTTTTTGTGTCCCCCAAATTGTGTTGTGTCCAGGAACATTTGTTTTAAACATATAATAAAAACAAAAATCGTTCTCCCCAAAAATGTGCTTTGCCCCACCAAATCTTAAAAGCTGGTTACGGGCCTGTCCGTAATCTCTGATGCTATGCGGTGTTGTCACTCTTTAGAAACTGTACCTGGTTTAGTCGCTGGTACAGAATTTAATTTCCAACCAGTGCACCCTGAGGCGGTTTCTAAGGGATTATGGAGCTAATAAAAAGTGGTTAGATTGCCGAATGAACTCTGAAAACGAAGTCGGAGTCAGGAAAGTGATGGGCCAATAAATGCACCATCATTTTTTCCTATCCTTTATGTGTAATCACAACTTTTGCTTGTTCACACTCCACATATTGTACAATCAAGTCAGGCCCGCAACCAGGGGGCCAACCGGGCAATTTCCACCTCGAAGTCTTCAAAAACATTGTGAAAACGCCAATGAGTTAAACAACAAGTTACAATCCCTTTTCCCCCGAAAATTTCAACAGATTGCTACCCTGAATCAGGTTTTCAACGTCAGTGGGGGTTATATAGCCACAAATAACAAAACAGGCGCTGGATATTCATTTGCGGCGACTTAGTACTGGATTAGTTTTAAAATATTCTTTGGACCAGTCTGCGAGACAACAATTCGAATCACTATACTTTTCTACGTTGCAAGCTGCCCTATAATCGTCGTTTCTTCAATGGCGTTTGAAATAAGTGTATTTTCGACAGCTCACATATTGTGATGTTTATCTTTGAAGCAGACTATACAACAACGAGAGTTTCTATTCATGCAAACAAAGAAAATTTTTGAACTTTTGGCACCCAACACCTGGCATTTGCCAAAAAATAATTTATGACAGTCTTTGCAAAAACGTTTGATAAACGTATCCGAAGCATTGTAGCTTTTGACAAATAAACACGCACCACTCACAAGTTTTGATGAGATGGAATAATACTGGACGTTTTCAGAAAAAGCTATTTCCATTTTTAACAAAGATCAACATTTGGGCTGTTTTGAAAGAAGCTCTTTTACACTAGTCCTCAATGTTTTTCTGCCAGCATTCTTGCTGCAGCTATGACAAGGGCTATGCGCGAAAGCGAAAAAAACCATGGAGATCTTTCACTATTTTCATTCTGCATACTGTAACAAGTCAATCATTTATGTTTGTGCCTTTTGATATTAATGATTAACCTCGTATTGTTACAATATCTATCGAATTTAATCCTTAGGCACCAATGACTCAGACGCCGAAACGTTTACCGAGAATATATTTCGCATGCCGTATTTATTCGATTGTAAGCCGCTGCTGAAAAGCTTTTTTCATCATTCTGTGCGGCGTATAGTCAAGGGCAGCTTACAATCAAGGACGGCCAACAATCGAGTAAATACGGTACTGAGTAGGCACCAACAGCTCTCAGTCAAATAAAACCTTACATTTTTTAGGGATATTTTACTGCCTTGGAGGCTAACAACCGGTTTCGCAGGTCCAGTATTACAGGACCGCATTCAAAGTCCTGCGTGTGATGCGTCTTTAAAATTCGTACATAAAAGGTGTGATAAAAACTTCGGTGCACTGTGACGGCGATGATGTTTCTTTGGCTTAGCTTTTGTCTTTTTAAAACGTTTAAATTTATTAAATAATGTGCTTCTTTATTCCAGCTGTGATCAAGTTAAAACAGTGGTTCTTATCCGGGGGTGGGGGTGGGGGTGTCAATAAATTTCCGGGGGAGCGCAAACCCTTTAGCACTGAAAGTTTGATCAATAAATTTACCAAACAATACATTCGCTTTTGCAATTATTAATAACCAGGGGAGCTTGAAACAAAGGGCAAGTACTTAAGGGAGGCGTGGCAAGCAAAATATTAAGAACCACTGAGTTGCAAAAATTAACTTTGCTGAACGAAGTCTAATAATAAACCTTCATAAGATGAAAGTTCACACCAAAATATTTTTGCCACTAGAAAAAACAGAAATAACAGCAAAAATCAGGAACCCGAAAAATGCGCGAAATTCGGCAGCATATCAAAACTATGCTTTAAACTAGTCCCAACACCCCATATTTGGAAGAAAAGAAATTACAATTTTGAAAACCTCATGACTAAACTACCTGCACTCATCACATTCATCTGCTCAGATACCCATACTAAGACCAATTCCCTTCATCATTGCCACCATTGTAATTCACAAATCAGCGAATATATTTTTCCTCAGGACAGCAGATCCAAAGATAAGTTTGGGGAAATTTCCCCGCACGAACATGACCATTTTTAAAAAAAGTTTTTTTTTAGGAAATATTTTTGATTTCTTATTCTGTGATACGCGGTATCTAATCTAATAGATAATTATACGCAGCCTATTTTGACCCAGTCGCTCAAAACCTGATTTTTCCAAATGTACCCCAAACGCCAAGACTGGTTCCAGCGCTCACCAATGCTGAAAGCATGCAGGTTTGCAGCAGCTTCTCAGGTCGTTTCAAAAACTGTGTTCATGATTAATTAAATACATAATAGCTTTACTTCTACATATTCACAGTATTGCTGGTGGCAAAACGTGAAGCTGCATCCTTTCAAGTCAGCAGTGGTCCCCTTACCTCGGTTGAAACCGATCCACTGACAAATTTCAATGAGTTGCTTTACCCGTGCAGATCCAGCTTTCCACGACGGCGTTAAGAAACCTTTGAATCGGCTGCAACGCTCTCCCAGACGGTGGCTAGCCGCAGCTGTTTATATGTAAGGCATGTCACGTGATTTTACGGGTAGGGTCTACAAATGGAAAATTCCCTACGAATGATCTCTGAAGTATGCTTGACTTTTTTCTTTGCCACGTTGGAAGGACAGTGAGTGCAAGAAGATCACACAAATATTCGCAATGTTTAAATAAAAATTTTATTTCCATGAGTACCCTCATACAGTAAACTCAATCATTGGTCGCTGAACTCACTGCGACATTAGCTTCTTAAAATATTTAAATATAAACCAACCATTTCAATATTTTACCAGCAATCATCTTCGTTCATCACAACCATCTCAGAAAATTATAGATATTTCTATTCTTTCATATCATGAAACCAAAATGATTGTTCAATACAAAAAGTAAAACCCAAAAATGGCTACGGATGGTGATAAATAATGAAGATCCGTTTGCAGCATTTTGTGACAGTGAGAGTTTTTCATTTAGCATGTGTAACTTTCGCGAAAGATAATGTTAAAATGCAGAAACTTTAAGTTGGCATTCCCACCAGCTTTCGAAAAACACATCTGCTATTTGAACTTCATCTAACGCCTAACTAACTTCTGCGAAAATTACTTCATCTCTAACTGGGATTTTTCATCAATCTCCGGGGTTGATGTAGTGGCATTATCAAACGGTCATTCAATTTCAACACGTGCAAAATTATGGGAATGAATTACTTTCAAGGACTCAGAGAACAAGAAGCTTTCATTTGAGTTCAAAAGCGTTTCGTTGCAGTGTTCTTAAGTTTGAAGACTTTAAAAAAACAAAAAAGATTTGGTAAAATTGTCTTGGGTGCTTCCTTAGCTTTGCAAATACCTCAAAGGGAAAACAAAACAATTTTTTTACTGAAAATCCTAAACAAGCAGTCAAGCTTTTAAATACTATTTGATATTGCTGGTGTATTCAGTAAGCTTTCAGTTTTTGCATATTTCTTCCACTGTAATCGCTGCGGAATACAACTGAGACGAAGAGATTGCTTGTTGCAGACATTTTTCGTTCTTGCTTGAAGCACGATTGATAGATTGGGATTGCACGTCGTTCGTAGTCCATTCTATCTATAAATCTGTTCTTCAACCACATGCCACTGCATAGACCAGGGGTGGGCAATTAATTTGGCCTGGGGGCCACTTTGACAAGACCGTATTTAGCAGAGGGCCGTACCTTCTAATGGAAATAAAAGCAAGCCTTGGTTAAATTAGCCTCAGCACTAACATTTGCTGTGATAAGTTGGAGGAAATTTCAGATTGAACATATTTTCTGAACGCTTCCGCGAGCCATTGAACATGCTGTGGCGGGCCACAGCTGACCCGCGGGCCGCTATTTGCCCACCCTATGGCATAGACGATTTAATTGGTCTTTGGCCAATGAATGAGGGATAAAATGTAATGAAATGCGGTTTGGCACAGTAATTATAATTTCATTGTATTGGTAATTTTTCTAATCTGGTAGTTGTACATGAAATTTAAGTCTAATCTAATTCTAAACCTAATAATTTGAAGTTAATTGTGACCGACTATAGTTGGGATTGCTGAGCTGCTAATTGTACTGTAACTGAGCATAGACAGTCAGCGAGATAAGCATTTTCGTATTTTTGTTGTCTGCAACGTGCTTGCAAGAGCATTATTCACATACTGTAGTTTAAAATGGCAAGACTGGAAGTTGCAATTGGGGAAAGAATAATTGAAGGACTTTTTCGCACAAAAGGAACTGTTTTTGGGGAATGTGTTTTTCATCATTAACATTGATAAAATGTATCGTAGACTTATTTTGAAATGTTTCGTACAGACCAAGCATGACAATGCGTGATTTCACTATTTATTCGTTGAACTGACATGTAATTTGGATTCTCTTTATTGCAATTTAATTGAGTTTGTTGAAAATTTTCGAAGTAATTTTAATTTTAATTGATTGTACTTGAAAATTGTTTCAGGAGTACAATTAAAACTATAACTATAAATGAATAAAAGGGATGACACTATCGCTTACTATAATAATTTGTAGAACAGAGAAGTTTGTGACCGAGAAGAAGGAAAGAGCGAAGAAAACAATTAGCGTGGGTAACGCACCTATCGCAACAATGGAATGTATGGCATTGCAGACAACAAATGGGCACGATTAACAGGTGACCACAGCTCATCACGAGACGACATTACGCTCATCTTCTTCCTTTCCAGCAACAAGGGATCGGAAAAGGCTGACGTGTTAAGTTTTGCAAAGAGTATTATGTTTGAAAATCAACTTCGAGTAGACTAAAAGCCCAGCAGACATTTTTTAAAATTCGTATTCTCAATCCGCTTTTGCAGTTTTCTGGTAAATCTTCAAATGGTAAGCAAGCAGAATGGCAGCAAAGTTATTATTCTCTTTAAATGCATGATTTCAGTTCAGAGACGAGTTTCACTAAAAGTTGTCTCGGCTAAAGCTGAATCACGGAGTTGGACGGGATTTGAAAAACGTGTTTCCTGTTTGAAATCGAGAGAAAACGTTCAGGTTTTAATTGATCTTACAAGCTAAAATAAATCTTAAGAATTTTTATGTTATGTTTTATGTTCAGAAAATTAAAAAATTATCAAATATAGAATATTTCTGAAGCTAGCTTCTCGCTCTTGCTATATACTACTTACAAAAGTTTCTTGAATGCAGTTCATATGTTAATATTGTTATTGTTTGATTCATTCACGTTATGGTAGCTACTCAAAGTGAACAAAATGAATTTTTAAGATTAGTAAATATTTTTCAAATAAATAGATTAATTGAAAGGCGTAACTCATGTATAAAACCATAATAAAAAATGTTTATTTTTAAATATAATTTTAACTCGCTTCTTTGCCACTGTTAACAGCCAAATTTCATTCACGTTATGTCAAGTAGTCGGGAGTCGGAAATTTTGGAAAGGTCGGAGTCGAAGTAAGAAAATTTTGTAAGCTAGGAGTCGGAGTTGGAGTCGGACATTTTACATCCGACGCCGCAACCTTGGTTACAACCACCACAAACACAAGAACTTCAAGATAATTCCATTGAAACGTACTTGTATACATTTTAACCAAACTTAATCTGAAAACAGCAACATTAAAGCAAAATTTGACGATTGTCAAAATGGGCATGTTTTATAAGCAGGTATTTTTGCCAAAAGTCAGAAAACGCGAAGTAGTTGCATGTTTAGTGGTTACTGTATAGAGCAGAACTTTCTTGCCCATGTTTCCCAAACGTTTTTGCCTATGCCCCATTTAATCACCTCTAAAATCCTGATTGGCGCTCACGTGGTGATATAAAAATTGTAAACATACATTAAACTACGTATGTTTTACAACCTGAAAAAAATCCAAAAAGATCAAATTCGAAAATTTGGACCCATGCTTCGTCAGTCGACCTTAATTCCCTCTTTAAGAATTAAATCGCCCTCCTGTGGGGCGCATGTCCAACGTTGGGAATCACTGCTGTAGAGTGTGTGTGTTGGGTCACGTTAAAATACACTAGAAATAAACCTTTTGTGGATTTGAAGGATTTTGCTGGATGAGTCACTACACTATGTGTTAATGCTCTGCATTGGACATTGAGTACAGAAAAATTGTCCTATTCAAACACATTCGGCATGAGAGATAATGTGAAATACTTTCGTGATATTTTCATTCGTTAAGCCCTAAATTATTTTATAATTAACCCTTTACTTGAAGGCAAGGCGTTTAACATGTCACGCCCTTTTGAACTTTGGTTGGCAGGAGGAACGTTCGACTTCGTTCACTCATATAAAAAGAAATCTACAAAATTTCACTTGCTTTTGCAATTTCAAAGCCGTCATAATTCTGTAACCAACACTTCTGCGTGGCTCGATGCTGCAGCGTTTCGCATAACCCTATCAGGAATTACAAAGCGCTGTTTGGAGAAACCCTTCATAGTTTCCATCTACACTCTACAGCAGGGGCCTCCAAACTACGGCCCGCGGGCCAAATCCGGCCCGCGAAGCTATACCATCCGGCCCGCGAAGGCATTTCATCCGGTCGCACAGCCACAGACATGTTCTCCATAATGAAAATACAATACATTTACAAAACATCTGTTGATTTGGTAGAATGCAACTTATTTCGAAAAAATCACATTGCG
>Ga0210059_1001085_pt1 | contig 39556 bp, 26 predicted proteins | sample Ectturendosymbi2_FD_188042 | JGI IMG/M metagenome (GOLD analysis project Ga0210059, IMG submission 188042) | Ecteinascidia turbinata endosymbiont from Florida, USA - Sample 2 (SPAdes) (version 2) | ecosystem: Host-associated > Tunicates > Ascidians > Unclassified | place: Key West, Florida... | reverse complement strand
CAAAAAATGTTTTCAATACAACAAAGCTCAACCAAACGTTTGACTTTCGCAAACCATTTCTGAATCCACACTACTCTGAAATATATGTAACAGATAGTTTGTGCGAATCAATATGTCCAGTGGTCTTCAACCAGACAGACAACGGCCTCCTTTCCAGGTTTGGTTGTTATCCTTCCCAATGCAAAGCTAAAGTGGTTAGCATATTATTTTCATACTCACTTCTAGCGATTGCTATCATTTCTACCAACACACTTGTGCTGATAATTGCTTGGAAAACAAACTTATTAAGCACTGTGTCTGGCCTATTCAGAATCCATCTTGCCATTGCCGATTTATTGGTTGGTGTTTCTGTCATACCAGCAATACTTGGTCAATACAGTAGTACACACTTCAGCGCAGCCACATATGCCCCTGTCGTGAGGTACACTGCATGGTCAAACTCCACCATGGAAAGCCGTTTGTCAAAGTCTTCAACAGCGATTTTGTACCTTTTCGTATCGTTGTACACTTTGTGCATTGCCAGTATCGACCGATACTTGGCGATCACAAGGCCACTTCTTTATCGTCAGGGCAAATATTTCAACAAAAAACGAGTGAATCTCATTTTAGGATTAGGCTGGATGATTGGGTTACTTCTTGCTATATCGGGGCGACTTTCAGGTTTGGATACTCATCGGTTGATCCTTGATTTATTCAGCGAGCCCGTTTCCATTCTTGCCTTTTTAGTGTCTGTGGTTGTTGTATTGCTACTCACTTGGATTTTCAACGGCTTAACTTTACGTCACATCAGAAAATACTACAAGGAGCGGAAGAAGTTGTTTGCAGAAAAAATACACCCAACAAAAGAGCCATCAAACGCAATAAGCACTTCATCAGTATCTAGAAGCTTGGACGAAAAACGTAACAACAAATATGGAAAAGTTAGTGCAAGTTGCTTCTAAATTTGTATTTTTAATAGTGTTGTAACTGTTGAGCAGTTTTATTTGAATTTGTTGTATTTAAGAAAGTTTTGTTGTTTTTTAATGCAAGAAATTGTTTTTAGTTTTTACATAAATATTTAACTAACCAAAAATGAGATATGAATTTAAATAATGCAATTTCTAGTTGAAATTTCCTGCTAGACACCTTTTTGAGAGTCGATGACCTAGAACAATATTAACTTTAAATCTATTTTTTATGCACCATCTACAAATAGAAGGGAACTGCGCCTTAACTCACTAAAATATATAGTGTTGGAGTGGTGGCAGTTTAGAGATGCGGTAGTTCGTGTAAAGATTACTCACCGTGATTGCCACGTTTCTGACTCAACATTGCATCAGCTACAAACAATATTAGTATTAATTTTGACTGATTGTTAAGCTATTTTTGCGCAACTTGTTCAACCTTGAAATATTTTCCAATTGATTACGCGGGAGACGAAAACGAAAGTGAATGCCGCGATACAACATTTGCGCCTCGCTTAACTTAATTTGGGAGAAAATGCTGTGTTCTTTAACCGGGTGGCGCCAAGTAACGAGATTGAAGCGTGGGTTCAAGTAACCAGATTAGCAATTTAAGAAACCTGGATTGTATTTCTTTTTTCATCGCCACGATAATCAACGCTTTGAAAGATAAAATGATTTAAAAAATACAATTCGCGCGTAAGAATTATGAAGGGCCTTTAGGATCAATAACGCTATTTTATTTGAACAACCATGTTTCACTTTTGTGAGAGTTCTTAGGGAAACCCTAATGAACAATATATTTGCACAAATTATGTCTAAACTTTGCTATCAAAGTTAAGATCCAAATTGCAAATACGTGCAACTCTCTTCTACAAAAATATTGGTTGATGAGTAATGTTTGCATATTTTTTTAAGTTGGAAGCAGATGCTTAATTTAAGCTCAATTACCGAAAATGTAAAAGCTGACATTAACAATACAACAATGTAACTGATGTTTTTCAGTTGGAAAAGAGTCATTCAACAGAAACTGAAAACGCTACAAGACAGTCACAAACAAACGACAGAGAGAAAACTATTGCACATACCCTAACAGTCATGGTTTCTGGTTTTACATTGGCTACTTCGCCAGTTGTATTGTTAATCACCTTTAGTTTTAACCGGTCGTCAGGGTAAGTTTCTGCTTTGCGTTATACATAAAATCCTTAAATTTAAAAAATCTGTTTGACCGCATGAAAACCACTTTTGCATAAAGTTGGCTTTACATTCCAGTAATTTTATTCGCTTTTGAATCATGTGTGTTGACAAAACTATTCCAATTTGACAGTTATCATCACTGTACTTACTGCGTATGCGTGATAAAACAAATTTGATTTTAGAAAAGTAATTATTTCCTCTTAACGTTAATTTCATTGTTTCAGCAGATGGGAACATGACTCCTTGATTTTCAAAATCGAAAAGGTTGCAGCTTTCTTCATTCTTTCAAATTCATTTTGGAACTTCATCATTTACAGTGCCAGAGACGCGCGATTCCGACGAGCAGTTGTTGACATCTTGTCAGGAAACATAAAAATGAACCAGTAATCTTTCTCCACTTTTTGAAAACTCGAGCCAGCACGACAACTGTATAGCATCATAATCCTCGTGAACACTGTCTCATTCTGAGCAAAATCCACCAGGGTTGCCAGGTTGGCCTTTTTAGGCCAAATTTCAGAAATCTGGCTTCGTTTCAAGTTGGTTGACCTAAAAAAAATTAGTTGGCGTTTTGGCTTCATCTCAAGTTGGTTTGCCTGAAAACATTCTTTGGACTTTTGGCTTTTTTGGACTTTTTACGCTGAAAAAGTTTCCTCTGAAGAAAAATATCACTATTGCATATTTTGCGGAAGCACATTTGCAAAATGTTTGTAATAGGCCCTTTATTAGACTGACGCCCGCGTCTGATTTGATTTTGGTAAAATTTGAGAGATGCAAGGTTCAAAATACATTTTTTGCGTAATAACTGGAAATGTGTACGCTGTGCGCTGTGTAGTGTGTTGTAAGCACTAACAAGGCTCAACGCTTGTAGACAGGTCTGAGTCTTCGCGATAAAAATACGACAATGATCTCGAGCATGTGGAAGGGATGGTGCGATTCTGGTCATAAGTTCAAGAGTGTATGAGAGATGACATTCACATGCGTGCAGAAAGCTGCTGATGGATCAGTGTGCAATCTGTGGCACTATTGCACTCAAATCTCACTAACCATGAAAATCAGAAAAGCATCAGTAGTAGGCTCCAGTAAACTGCCATAGTACGCAAGCTTAACCTGCCATAGTACGCAAGCTTAACCTCAGTTTCTCAAGAAAATTTCTAATGATATTCTTGTAATTTAGATGTTTCTTTGTGACAAAGGAATAGCAATACCACAAACAAAGTTTGGCATTTTTCTGGCGTTTGAACAATCGATTTGGCCTTTTTTGGCCTCTTTTTAGCACTGGTTGACTTTTTATTGAAACTTTCATCTGGCAACCCTGAGATCCACACAATGAGATTCCTGTTTTGTATTGTTAAGAACTGATTATTTATTGCTCTAGTTGGCACGGTAAATATGCTTTCAATGTGAAAACACAGCTTGCCTGATTTTTACATATAAGGTCAATTTGTTAACTGCATGAATTAACATCTTGCTGTCTTCCGGCAGTAAAATAAGTTTAAAGAAAAAATTGTGCTTTGGAACATATCAACCTAAAATTTGAAAATACTGAATCAATTTCATAGGAAAAAGTCATTATTGTTTGAAAAAACGTCTGTCGAAAATTTGACATGATTATGCAAACTTCGTGGCGAGTGCCTGGCTGGAAAGAAGCGGAAAAATTATTAAATCAGAACGAAGTGTGAATCCAACTAACTCCGAAACAATATATTTTTGCATGTATTTGCTTGCAGTAAACACTTTTTTATAGTGATTTATGAAAACCTCAAAAAATATTCCTATTAAGTTTGTTCCAAAATGTTTTTTGGTCAGGATTGGTCCGGTAGCTGAGTAGATTGCCCCAATTGATTATATTCTTCGAAGTTGATTTCCTGCTTGCTTTTCCAAAATGTGTCCATGGTATGTTGTAGAATTTGGATTTAATGAAAATCGGTAGCCAAAGAAAGAAACCGAATAATTATCATCAAATTGCGCTCTTTGACTAAAAACCTCTTAATTCAAAAGATATAATTTTAATTCTTTCCCGAGTGATTAAATGATTATATCTTATTTGGGTTTTTTTTTAATTGTATCGCAGTAAAGCAAGGACAAACCATTTACAGAGACAAGACATGCAGCTCTTTTGTTTGAGAAGGAACAAATTGCCGTTTCGAATTTTGGACGTACACATACTGTAATTGATAAAAATAACATTTAAAGTTTTTCGTAGTGATAAGAACATGGTTATCAGCCACTTAACAACTATGAATATATTACGAACAAAAGTCATGTTAATCACATTAGCAAACATATGATCTGATCAATATGTTAAAAGAAATAGGATTTAACTCTGCTGCGTTCTTCACTGCCAGGCAGTGTTGTATGATATTGGAAAGTGTTTGTACATTTCTGCGTTTTTTTCGGAGGAAGAATTAGCTTGAATGCATCACGTGTGAAAATGTGGCGAGTGACTTGTTTTTCATTTCATGGAATGTTTGCGTTTTTTCATTATTTCGCTTCATGCGCCAGCAATGCTTCTACGTCGGACGAATAGCATTACTTTATATTTTTCTGTGAAAATACCTGTGAATGTCTTTGATCGCAGATTGTTTGCGTATACAATCATCACATTAATTATTTTTCAAAATATTTTTGTGTTGGACAAGGGATCTGAAAATGCCAATAAACGTCTCACTTAGCATCTTTCTCTTTCGTTCCTGCTCTGACTCGTTTTGTATTACTGCTAAAACATAGTTTCTGCACAAGCGCAATCCTACCTATTCTTTTTCAATTTGGCAACGTTTTGTGAAGATCTTGAAAGCCACTGTAGTTGCTCAAAGGGCCGAATGTCCGCCATAACGTGCGGACAGATTACGTTAGACTTGGAGTCAATCAAGGCCTCAAAATATGTGGATTTTCGTCTAGTGTGTTTTTAAAAAATAGGTAAGGTGGCACTACAATTTTTCACAGGTCCCAATGACGTCATTAGGATCACCTCGTGATGTGCCGATGCCCTCAAAAATCCAAAAACAAAAGTACCCATTTTTAATCGACAATACAAAAATATGTGCATCTTGTAAATGTTTCGCTTAGCTCTGCAGCGCTATATGCTGGCGAGTTATGGCTGAAACCATGTGAACCGTGCATTACCGGGGCCCGTTGCAGGCTGTGTAGCAACGGCAGAAATTAGTTTATTAGCTTGTGATAACACGCCGGGACGTACGACTTCTGTCAGGGAAATCTGCTTTTGATCACCAGACAACAACCTGAACAAAATACAATGCAACCCTCTGGATTATTTTGAGTCAACGATCCTGGTTGAAATTGCAAAACGCTCGAGCACATTCAGCGACGTCTGTTGTGGTCGAGCTCAATTTCATCGTGTTTGTATGAAAGTAGCTCAAAAGTTTGTAATAAATTTTCTTTTGATATATTCTAAAGTAGTTTTGTCTTTAAAATGCTTCAGGTTTTCTACATTTTACCCTTTTAGGAAAAAATTCACGTCATCGAGAACTTTCAGTTTTAACTAAACATGCGCAAATATTATCAGGCTGCATGCTTCAGACGCTACTCTCCTATGAACCGTATCCTAATATGTTTTTCCATAGGAAACATTGTTGCGAAAAGAGGAAAGGGTGATTTTCCATAGACAAAGGCTCCAGAACTATCGATGGAATGTGTATGATGAGCTGAGTAGCGTGCCATAATTCCAAATGCTTACTCTTAGCGTAATTTAAAAAATGACAAGCAGGGTAATGTCGTTTTGTTTTGAGTCAATCAGGGACTACCTGACAGTTTTAGGATATGGAAAATGCTCTCAAGGAGAGGGATGACAGATTGTTTACTATTTTCAGCAGTGCACATTTTCTGCAATTACCAGCTGAATGTACGCTTGGATGACGTCTGCTGCTTCCCTTAAGCCTCGCGTGCGCCACTTTCCTTGTAGAATTTGCGCAGGTTTGCACCATCATAATTCGCCAGGCGATTGAGCTAGAGAGCTGTTCAAACCCTCTAAAGAGGCTGAACGTCTTGCAGTTTCGATGTTTAAAAACTTGGGAAGTTTTCGATTTTTGTTTTTTATGGGTTATTGGAGGAGGTTTAGTTTTTTTGGATGACGTCATCGGGTCTTGGGCGCCAAAGCCAAGAGCCAATTTTTGACTCAAATTTGTAGTGGAAACTAGGCTAGAATACCAGTCTTTAGAGGGTTTGTTTGGTTTTCTAGCGTTTGTGATTCGAAAGTCATGGCCAAAAAACGCAAATTGATTAATTAATTCCATAAAAACAGTACTGGACTGCCAAAAATAATCGCAGGTGATATTCAATAAAATGTTCCAAATGCAATGTTAGAAAAACACAACATTTCTGATTAAGTGTATGATTTATATTCTTAGCATATTCTCAAAAACTAGCATTATTTGCCACTTCTGAGCTTTAATTGTTCTTTCGAAAATGCGTGAAAATTTTAAAGTCCCAGGCATTTTGAGATATTTTTGGATAGATTGTTATTTACATCCTAAGCGGAAGTTTTACTTCAGATATATTTGTCACACAACTTGAATTGTTTTGACGACGATTTTGTTGATCATTTTAAGACAACACTCTTAACCGTTCTGTAAACGTTTTCAAAGATCTCATGTTTATATACGATCGTTTTGTTTTTGTTGATGTAAGTTTTTCAAAACCGGGGAAGTGACACTTGATTGAGCACGCGCCACCAAAGCTGTAAGGCTGGATTCGATTCTCGGTCGGGTCATAACGAAGACTTCAAAAACGATGCTTGAGGCCTATACAGCGTCGTGTTCAGTGGCGGCTCGTGGTGAAAATGGCCGGGAGGGATGCGAAATTTCATCTCTGGTTGAACATATAGGATTGTCGCCCTGGCTGTTTTTATCATTAGTGGCGTTTCCAGTCACTCCAGCAGTCCTAATCTTATCAAACTCGTAATTTTCAGTTGTTCTTATTGATACATAGAAAACATTCACTTCAGTTTAATGAAACCAAACCCGAATCCTAAAGCGTAAACACGAACACAAAAGAATCAAACCAGTCCTAACAAAAGCATGATGCATATTCACTGCCACCAAAGCTGCAAAGGCGAGAGTCGAACCCAGCAACACTCGGATACCAAACTTGGAACATTCCGCTCGACTACTAAGACCAGGGGTTCCCAACCTGGGGTACATTTGCCTACCCGAAGTGGTACATTTAAGGTTAGCAATAGAAAGCAAAAGTATATTTACATGTTGTTTATTTTCAAACCTTTGTACATATATCACTTAATATTGTTTTCAAAAGTCATATGTATACTGTTAAATGTATCTGTGAAAAATCATGAGAAAATATTTTGTCGTAAGGAGTTTTAGGGGTACATGTTCATCTGTCAAAATTCTGAAGGGGTACATCCTTATCTGTTGAAATGCTGTAGGGGTACATGCTCATTTGTCGGAATGCTGAAGGGGTACATGGTAAGGAAAAGGTTGGGAACCCCTGACTAAGACGATGGTGTCAACAAGACAAAGCTTAGCATTTTATTCAGACCGTGTCATGGCAGCAGACCTAGGCCAGAGTCACTTTCTTTGAGCTGGTACTTTGATCATGTTCTTTCAAATGAAGCTTAAATTTTCCAAAAAATTTCAAACTGTTTATGATTTTACACAAAATTTCTGTTTTTTTTTTGAACTGGATTGTTATGCTTTTCCTGTAAAAGTTTGTATCCTGAATCAATTACAGCTGCAATGTTCACCTTACCACAATATAAAAAGTCTACTTCAGTGGTTCTGAAAGTGGTCGATATCGACCCCCAGGGGTCAACTGGACCATCCAGGGGGTCGATAAATAGTAATGGGGTCACTGAATGGCTAGGGGGTCAATGAATAACTGCTGGGGTCTACTGGAGCAATGAAGCCTCCAATTCGAAATTATTGTTAATCGGGCAAGGAATGCAAACGGCGTTTTTCAACAAATCAAACAAAATTAAGAGGAATGATCATATCTCAGCTACAGTAGTTTTGTAGTAGATTCGAATCGAATGGTTTTTTATTAAATCATTCATTGTGACAGTTATGCTATATGTTTTGTTTACATGTATAAATCTAAGCATTCTTTCGGACTGTGTATTATTTTATCATGCATTTCAAGTGAAAAATACTCAAATTTATTTTGACACATACTTTCCTTGTATTAGTAACTGTTGGGCTAGGCCAAAGGGTCTACAAAAATTGTATACTTCAATTGGTGGTCAACGTGCAGATAAGTTTGAGAACCACTGGTCTACTTGAATGCTTATTATGGGCTTGCCACCAACTACTGCCGTACATCTTCAAGCGCCAACCTAAGACAGCTCATCAGCTTAGCCTACTTATGCAAGCTGCACTGATGCAGATAAACGAAGAGCTGCATTTTCGCAGCCCGAGATTGGCGACCAGATTTGAATGCAATGCCGCCAATATCGCCAAAGTACTAGTAAAAGCATTGTTAAACTTAATTATAAAATTCAATATCCAAGAAAATAAGGTAGTAAAAAACAGTCAAGATCATATTTCCGCCGTTTTTGCTTTAAAAATCAGTCGTCTAAATAATATAAACGCTTTGCGTTAGGCAGATATACCACCATGTTTCTTGTAGCCAACTGTTCAGTTTCTTTCCTTTAGGGCTGTGCCGAAGACCGCCCGGAAATCGCCAAATTCATCGGCAAGTGTGCTGAAAACGTCATCCCACAAGCGACGTCGTTGGAAAAGAGCGAAACATTGGTTTTGTTGCATTCTTAGGAAACGTTGAGCCAAAATGGTGTCGGAGTACCGAAAATGATTATGTTGTGAAATTTCGTAACTAAATCCAAACTTAAGACGAGTTTGGCCGTTTGGCGGAATCTTTTGCCTCACATTTTTCAGGGAGGGCTGCAGCCCGGCAGCCCATCTAGACGAGCGGCCCCTGGTCGTGCTTAGCTTCAATGGGCAAATGCACGGAAAAAGCACACGCGCGGTGGCGCCATTCACTGCGAAAGGAGCCACCAGTTCAGCATTCACTGCGAAAGGAGCAGCGTTGGCCCACGGCGTAAGTAAGGGGAGATGGGTTCCTCAGACCACTCGTGACACTCCCGAAAGAAGTTCAAAACAAGTATATATGAAACTGAACTGAAAGTTTTTCAAGATGTAAAGAACGTTCGCCTTAATGAAAAAATGCAGTATGAATATTCAGGGGCCCATCCCAAAATTTGAACAGATTTTAAATAGTTTCAAATCAAAACAAACGTTCATCACGCGCATATGTAGACAATTCGTTAGTAGAGTAATTGCTGTCTTCTCCTGACTACTGCCTTCGTCTGCTAGCAGTGGCGGAAGAACTTGTATATCTCTGCGACCGCTCCCAGCAGGTTGACCCATGCCAGGCAGGTCGACGGGCTGAGGTCTGACTAAAGTAGTCTTGAGTAGACAGGCTCACGAATCTGTCTTGGAGATGGGAACTCCACCAAATATCATATGTCACTTCGACAGCAGGGGCTAGCACCTTCCGTCAGGGCGCCCGCCAATCTGTGCCGATCTTTTCTTCAGCTCTCTGCCTGTGCAGCAAATTTCAGTTACTTTCTGCATTGAAATCACCAGGCACATTGCCGTGTGTCACTGCGGGGCTGCCGTCATGCCAGCCGTCGTATTCTGGCATTCCGCTGGTCACGTTGTTGGTTGGCCCAGAGTAGGACATTTATCCTAGACAAGCATCTGTCAAAGCGTATTTTTGCCCCAGCTCTCGGAACCGTCCATTTGAACTATGAACAGTGAAGCAATTTTCTTCAAGTCACTGCGAGATCTGGAGCTGCCTGGCTCGATTCGCTTGTGCAGCAGGCGCGTCTGGTCGTCAGCCTACTTTACTACTGCCTCATTCACAGTTGCTTGCTGGATCGCCCGATCCCTCGTTCCTCAGATAAAGGATTAAAGGTTAGTGGGGCCCGGGGCAATTTTAACTGGAGGGCCGCTATGACGTATTTAATTACGTCATCGTTTGTAAAATTTATCTTTTCGTTGACTCCCAACGTTCTCGTTAGCTTAAAAATTAATGTAAGCTGCCCTTGATTGTAAACCGCATTTGAACATATAGGTTACCTAAGCCCCTGAGATGCATTAGCAACGTTCTCGTACGTTTCCCGTATTAAATGATGCTTACACCACCACAACTACCTTCTGTTATCATAATCCCTCCTGACCCTGTGACGGATGTGCACGTGATGCTGAAGAAATCGAATGCGAAAGAATAATTTGGTCGACAAAACGTAGCGAGGGAAAGACTGAGCGTCATCTATACTTTTCGATAAAGTAAAAAAATAAAAAATGTAAGCCGCCCTTGATTGTAAGCCGCATGAAATGATGGAAAAAAAACTTTATAAGCCGCGGCTTACAATCGAATAAATACGGTACTCAACTGCAGATGCAATTAGCTGCGAGAAGAGAGTTTATGATATAAACACTACAGTGTATCCTTACTACGAAAAAATATTTCCACAGGCTAGAGAGTGACACGGCAAGAAACAACATTCATCCGAACAATGAACAGAAATCAGAGATTACAAACGAAAACACCAGAAAAATAACATGTCAATATGGCCAGCCAGTCCAAGTGTGAAAGGTGCTTCGAAACTTATGTCGTGATTTTCACCTACATTTTCAGGTGCTCTGGTTAACGCCACTGTTTTAACGTTGCTGCTTAAAAGCTTTGACGAAAAAAAAAACGTTTCAGTCACGGCGTTTTGGCTAACGCTGCCAGATTTTTGCGTTTTTATCCTCAGAAGCTTTGCCATTTTTAGCTTCTGATGGCTAGGGCAATTTTTCTTACCTAAAAACTTGATAACATGACTTTATTTTTCAGAAAATATGACTTTATATGACCAAACAAAAATGACTGAGCTAAAGCATGCCACTACTGTACAAAGAAGCATTACCAACGAAAATAGGCATAAGATATGGTATACCCATAGCTTGTTAGCACATCGTCGTCGAAGCGCAACACAAGAAAATTGCTGCATATCGCCTTCTTCGTACAAGGTGCCAAAGCTGAAGTGGCCTTGCGCAAAAAAAAATAGGCCAATGCAAGCTCTTATTGTCCAAGCAGTGATTGGCAAACGCGCAGGCTTGATGTGATAGATTGTGCCCTGTACTTGGCATTGTCCTCCCGCCATTGTTCTTGATTAAATCTGCAAAACATGCGCAAAATGCAAAGCTTCCTCATGCTGCACGGTGCGTGTCATGTACGTTGCCTTTTGATTAGTTTCTTTATTTCTCCCAGAATCTGGGAAGATGGTGGGCCACACCCGGAAGTACTGCGCCGAATTTTTTTCAAGTAGGTTTTCTTTGTTGTTTCCGGAGAAAAGCGCATAACTGAACAAATGTTCTTCGTTTTATGTGGATACTTATTTCAGGAAAAAGTCATCGTCTTTGAAAATTTCAGAAAGGCGCTGGAGTCTTCCTCGCCTGCTTGGCTACCCACGACATACAGCACACCGGTAAAATCACAAATCTTATGTGATCAGACTGAAAACAGACAACTGGCAATATGCTGCCCAGTTAATCGCTGAAAATTAATGAAATAATTTGTTTTAAACATGAATAAAACAAAAATATTGCCCCCCTAAAATTGTACCCCCCCAAATCTTAAAACCTGGCTACGGGCCTGAGGCAAGAGACATAATACCTTTTTGATCAAGACTTCAAATACTGCGACACATTGTACAGTGAGCCATAATACCTTTTTGTGTAAGACTTCGAAACCTGCGGCACATTGTAGGCCTCCAGTGTCTTAAGCAGTAGACTGTGCTGTTTTAGGAAAAATAAACATAAAAGTCTATGCAAATCAGGTTAGCTGTTGTGCTGTGCAGTATTCAAGTTCTTTTGAGAAAGGATCTACTTGTGTGTGGTTATTTGCAGATTATTGGCATTCTTCATACTTGTATGTAAGTCAGTGCCGGCGTGCAGCCATTTTGGCAATATTTTCATGTAAGCATATAACAGTGCTAACAGATTTTCCAGATTTTCATATAGGTTTAAACCATGATAAAGCTAATTTAACAGATTTCCATACAGGTTTAAACCAGCAAAGTCAATGTAGCACATTTCCATATAAGTGTATACCAGAACAGCCAGATTTTCTAGGTTTTTATTTTTGGAGTAGATATTTCGTGGAATTATGACTATTCTCATGCTTGGTTACCAGAATCACGTGATTGGAACCTTTTTTTACATTCACTCAGGAGTTTTAAGCGAAGTGAGATATGTCACAACGCTGGGTTTTCATCAGTGGCCATACCGTAGTCAGGAGAGTTAAACAGGTGAGTGAAACAATACTGCACAGGGGGACTTGCAGAAAGCGCAAAGCATGCCGAAGACAATAAAGCTTCCTGTACAAAAAACACAATATTCGGAAGGCAATAGCTATTCATTGAAGAGAGGCAAGTGGTGGGCAGCAACACTGGTTACTACGCTGAATATGGCTAAATTGGAAACTATGGCATAGTGCATGTGTATTTTCATGAACTGTGATATATTGTTTCAGGCATTCGTAGATATTTTCTATTAAGCATCTTTCAGCAAAAGTACATGGGTAGCATATTTTGTTCTAGCTATGCCTTCACGGACAAAGCCTTGCAAATCAAAGGGTAAAAAATGAGCAAGAAGGTTTGTAGTTTAATTCTGTGTGTAGCCTACTTTATAGTATAATATAATATATAGTTGTTTGTTGCTTTATATGCAATATTATTTAACGCCTCATTCACGAGCAACACTGTGTTTTTGCCATTACTAATCTGGTAATATCATAACCAACAGCATTTAGCCTGTTTCAGCTTGTGTGGCATTTTTGAAGCTATTTGGCATTTTTTTACAAGTGCTTTAACATTGTTGTTTCACTTGGACCTGGCAACCCTCACCTGAGCATCAGCACTCAGCAGAGGTTGACCAGTGGAGGCCTTTCTCTGGAAGTAAGTCGAATCCTAAGAGAAGTAAGATCCCAACAAACCTGTTTTAAAGATGTAGGATCCAAATGGAAGCTTGAGCAATTTTTTGCCTGGGGTAGAATTCACTTTTTCAAAAGTTAAATTAATCAATCATATCTTTGTCAAAACACATAGTAAGGAGCAGGGGCGTAAGGAGGGTAAAGGGCGTTCGGGGCAAGAAACAAGTTTGTGGCGCCCCTGTGTTCGAGCATAAGGTTTTTGGGTGCAAATGTATTGTATTGACGAAAGTACTTGCGAAATTGTTGATACTTTTAGGCGCCCCCTGTGATTCGGCACTGCGCCCCCTTGGTCCCCCTCGTTATGCCCCTGGTAAGGAGTTCGCATAGTGATTTAGAAACAAGATCAGCAATTTTTCCTTCGAATTCTCCAGTTCTTTGGTCGGCAGTGGATCATCATAATGTTAACCTGTTTCTCCTTCACTGGCAAGGGGATGGATTTCCTACCTCATCTTCCAGAATCTCTGTATTTCATTTGCACTGCGACTTCTCTACGTCAGTAACAGGAACTAGCTTGTTATTGTCATATAGTAACTTGTTGGCGTCTAAAAATTTATTTTTTGGATGACGAATAATAGCAATTAAATCGTCTCTTCCAAATCTTCCTCAAATATTTGTGCAATAGCTTGTTGCAGGCTGCAGCATAAAGTATTTGCCTGCTGCCATAGCTGCATATGATAAAATACCGTCCTCTACCGTTTGCACCTGATGGTACAAATGGTAATACCACTTATGTAACTTAAAAACGATAAATGCCAAAATTGTCAGTTTCTTTTAACCTACAGTCTATACTAAACGCAGTAATCAAAAGCTCTACAATTTTGACGCGTGGTGAACAGCCTAAAGACATGAAAAACCAGTAAAGGAGTCTTTTGATATTCAAGCGCGAGGCCTCGGGCATTTGCCCGGTTTGCCCAATGGTTAATCCGGCCCTGATCACAGCAGATTACGGCGTTTGGTTCTAAAAAATTTATGATCTAATGCTGACTAATTGGTACAGCTAATTTGTATCATTCCGCAACTGAATTATTCTATTCTTCTTATGAACACAACTCCCAGCTGAAGATTTTACAGCCTAGCCTACCGGAGAAAAGTACCCCACTTCCCGCCATTGTTCCAAAAATGGAAGAAAAGCCCTGTGGTGGCATCGTGCGCTAACAAGCACGTAAGAAATTTGGTCAGTACTTTCAGGGAAGCCTTCAACAAAAGAACTCCAACGGTTTTATTGTTGTTTACTTCTTGCTGTAGTTTTGGTGCTCTGTCAAAATCAGGACATAAAAAAATTTTAAAAAGCCCGTGACATCATACTCAAAGTACTTACGTCTCAGGAAATTTGTAATGATTGTTTTGTGAGGTAAACTATATCACGAAATAACCTATTATAAGCAAGCAAACGCTGACGTCTTTCTAAGAAAGCTGGGTAGCTCCAAACAGCATGTTCCAAAATTGGAACAGTGGCGCCTAATGGGTTAATGCAGCCCAGTGAGACACTGCTATTTTTATAAAATACTCTTGTTGAGGTTGTAAGTCACTTGTCATTGGAAATTTGATTTTGTACGCATTCCTTGGTAGTTGATCACATAGGCTGCAGTAATAATGTCAGAATCAGTTCCATATTGCCATAGGCGTCTGCATAGGCGCAGCCAGAGGGGAGCAACGGGGCCATGGCCCCCCCAAATTTTTAAAAAACAGTAATTTTGTGCTTTGAGAGGCATTTTTCCAAACAAAATAGTGATTCGCCTAATAGCAAACATTTTGTCCCCCACCCATTTTTTGGCTCCCCCCTAAATTTTTGGGCTGGCTACGCCACTGGGCGTACAGGAAGGCATTTTAGTGGGGGACGGAAAAAATTTGCCCTGAAAATAACAATGTGCCCTGAAACTAACTTTTTTAGTTTAATTCGAATGGAGCCTGAAACCTCTTGTAAATCTGTTCTATGCAGTTGAATTCGTTTATAACGACTTCGTCTCTAACGTCAATTCCTCTATAACGTTACATTTTGTTCGGTCCCGATGGCATCTTTTCCATGCATTTCAATTCGCTTATAACGTCAACTCACCAATAAAATAACGTTCTTTATGCAAAATCCTCTAGAGGTGGCGTTATAGGCACTATCTGTAGTTACCTTGCTTGTTAATTATAGGGGCGAATTTCCTTGCAGGTTGTGTTTTCCCAGACAAGAAACTACGGCAATTGCCTTTATTGATGCAAATATGTACGCGACTTCAATGACGCAACGCAAAAGTTAAAAGCGACGGTTCCGGATCGAAGGGTCGGACTCCCTGCACCTGCCTGTGTTATCGTTGCTGTGCGCTTGAGCAAGGCACTTTAAGACTCGCGCGGCGCACTCAAGGGGCCAAGCAATCTGCACATCCGTGCGGGCCGCTTTTACTAAAGATTGCACCCTGCGAAATGAAACACGCATGTGCCAGTGTGCCTGTGCGTACTGTATCGTATTCGTATACTGTGATAGTACCATTCATGGGCGCAATTTTGTTGTAAAATGTGGGGGGACAGCTTGGTGTGAAACCAATATAGCAGGTTTTTTTTAAGGAAAATGTTAGGTAGGCTACCCGGTGTGGACCTGTAGGGACCCGATTTGTCTAATTCTAGGGATCCGATTTTCCCTGATTCTAGGGACCCGATGATAATTTTCTCTGATTCTAGGGACCCGATTTAAAAATCTAGGGACCTGAATCGGGTCCCAAAAACACCTTAAAAAACCCTGAATATAGTCATCGGGTCTATGCAGAAATGACTTTTATATATACAGACACCCAATCTTATTTCTAGATGTGTTTTGAGAGAAATACCAATCACGCTTTGCTTTGTCCTCGCAGATGATTTACATATTAATATACTTGAATTTGTTGCTGGACGCGGTACTGTGGTTCATCCTGTGTCCATTATTATCGTATTTGGATGCAAACAAGCACAGCAATATAGTAGAACACATCAGTTGGTTTTATCAGAGCTGTCAGTTGGAGTGCACAAAATGCTGAATCGCATTGGTCGCACGTGCATATCACTCTTAAAGTGCTGTAGAACACTTTAGTTTTCATGCATTTTATAAGTGTGGGTGACAGCGCGATTTGATGTCTTGTTCAAGTCGCTTAAAGTGACAAAGACGATAAATATTTTTCTTGCACATTTCCGTTTATTGACAAAGCTGCAAATCTTTTTAATGCTACTGGGCATCATGCATGCAGCCCCACCCCTACCAAAATCTGCATTGATATCCACTTACCTGCAGCAAAATCATTTGGCCTTAAATTAGCGTAGCCTACTTCACAAAATGATTTCAATCTAATTTTACTGTTGGTAGGTGGAGGATGTATCCTTTCAATCTCCCCTTGTTGGCCCCTGCCTACATATCTACACAGAGTTGTAAAAGGGCCTCATTTTGAAGCCTGGACCGACCCGAGACCGAAATCACAAGCCCAAACCCGGCTTGAGCCCGACATTTATTTTTGAAGCCCGACTTAGGCCTGAAAGCCAAAGTTTCCGAGAGAGTGAAGATATCCACAACCGCGGAGTAACAAAAAAACGCTGTGTGCAGGTGCAATTGCAGGTGCACGGTTTATCACACCGAAAATAGCAACCACCTTGACCAACACATTGGCATCATCTGGCACAAACGTAGCATGTTAGTCAACGATAATACTGCGGAATGTAATGTTTCTAAAGAAAAAAAGAAACAATCACGAAACTATTTACGATGACGCTATAGGCACAAAAGAAACTTTCTAGGATAGCTCTATAGATATGAAAAGCCGGCTTGGAGGCTTCTCAAAACAAACCAAGAATCGCGTGAGTGATTGATCTTTTCGACGCAACGCCATCGCGTGCAAATTTACTAACTGCTGTCGCCTTCTCAGAAACAGTGTGAGACAAATCCGAGCAGAGAAGAAAAGAAGGCAACTGTGTTTGCAAACAGAATTAGCTGAAGAAAAATCACAATCACTTCATTCACAGACGTTACAGCAGTGAGCACAACAAATCTACGTCACGAAAGAAAAAAGTTGTTACTCTTAATGTTATAAAGAAGTTTTTTATGCAGGCCCGAAATATTTTGACAAACTTTAACCCGAGTCCGGCCCGACACGAAAATCCCGGACAGGTCAAAAGTTTCTGTCAGCAAATGTGTTGCAGCGGTAGAGCAAATGTTTCGCACTTGGATGAAAACATTGCTGCATTGTTGGTTTGGTTAAACTCAAGCAAGCCAGATGACTTACGAACCAATGCATTCAGCACAAGCACAAAGTGTAAGAGTCAAGGAAAAAATATCTTTTGGATTTGTTGGCCACCATTGTTGGGACATTACAAGAAATTAGGATAAATGTATATTTCCTTATTTCCGAGTCAAGTCCCTACGTTTTGAGCTATAGGTCATTATTAAGCTAGGTCAATACTGTAGAGTCTACAGTGCAGTGTAGAAAAAGTGTAGACTACTTCTCCAACGTTTTGATTGAAATCCTATTCACTAATGGTTGGAAATAGTCTTTTGCTAAACTCCCCATCCCAAAACTAAGTCTCCACAATAGTGCTGCTTTTTGTCTTCGGCAGAAGCTTCGCAGCGATTTGCCTGGAAATGTAGCTTTCTAACACTATATACACTAGCATCATTAAATTATACGCTGTCTATTTCGGAATACGTGACAACCAACGTTACAGCAATGCCAGTTACATTTCTGAACTGAACAAATCATGGCTGTGCTATGGTCTCTCACATGTGCAGAGCTAATACTCTCACTGTTACAAGAAAATAACCTTTCTAACAGTATACCACAAGTCAAGTCAAGTCAAGTCATGTTTGCGCTGTAAGTACACAGCAATAGAATGTCGGACAGAAGCAGTTAACCATCTTTCACGGTCTCTAGAAACTTGAAAAATGCTAAAAATTATTTTATCGAAGCTAAAATGTATAAACTAACGTAATCAGTGATACCACACCAAACTCTGTTTCAACATCAACTTGGATATGTATGGCCTACTACCTAACATGAAAAGCTCTTCACACAAAACGTGACAAACATCACAATTATTTTTGAAACCTCTCCAAATACAAAACCTAAAGAGAAAAAAGTGGGGGCTACATGGCATATCATGTCCCCCGTCTGAAAAAGTGGGGGGACACGTCCCCGTGGCCCCTACCAAAATTCCGTCCATGGTACCATGTACAGTACGATGTTTCTATAAATGTAGCGTATAAAACACTTTCCAAGTACTTTATACAAGTATTGTCATTTGTAACACTGGTCCATATTACACAAACCGCCACCAGGGTTGGTCCAAATTACACACTGCATTCATGAAACTAACTTCAAAATTTTCCTACCTCAGACAGTCAGCTAAAATTTGATGTTAAGATCAATACTGCAACAGATAACAGAAGAGTTCCAAAAAGGTACGAAAAACCTGGAACTAAAAAAACGAAGGATTAATTGGCCCAGATCAAAGTCATTATAACCAACCACGACTTTGGTCCATATATTACACACTACACTAGCCCAAATTACACGGCTCAGCCCCAAGTGAATATACACTGCATACACTGTATTGAAAATATTTTTACTGTTTAGGATTTTTGAGCAACTTGCGCTTGCCCTGAAACACAGAGTTAGTCCTGAATTTTTCACTGTGTTGAAATATTGTTTATCTGACAGGATTTCTCAGCAACTTGCGCTTGCTCTGAAAACAGAATTTGCCCTAAAATTTTTCACCATGTTGAAATATTGTTTATCTTTCAGGATTTTTGAGCAACTTGCGCTTGCCCTGAAAATTTTCACTGTATTGAATATACTTTTCACGTTCAGGATTTTTGGGCAACTTGCGCTTGCCCTGAAAAACAGAGTTTGCCCTGAATTTTTCGCTGTATTGAAATATACTTTTTAAATTCAAGATGTTTGAGCAACTTGTGCTTGCCCTGAAAAACAGTGTGTCCTGAATTTGTATTGAACACATACTTTTTATCATTCAGAATTTTGAACAACTTGCGCTGAAAAACAGAGTTTGCCATGAAAAATTTCACTGCATTGAAATATTTTTTACCTTTCAGGATTTTTTTGCAACTTGCGCTTGCCCTGAAAACAAAGTTTGCCTTGAAATTTTTCACTGCATTGAATATACTTTTTACATTCAGGTTTTTGAGCAACTTGCGCTTGCCTGAAAAACAGAGTGTGCCCTGAAATTTTCAAGCCGGGGACCTGCCCCCTCCCCCCCGCCTCGTACGCCACTTCACATTGCTATCTTCTTAGCATGCTGTGTTCAGTGCACATTTAACTGTCTAAAACTAGTGTTCTTCGGTTTTCGTTAACGTGACTTTCGAATTTGCAAAGTCATGATTAGAAACTGCAGGCCTATTGTTAGGTGAAAGCATAAGCCTTTGCCCCCACAGTGATGCACTCTTTTCAGGATTGCATTTATTTACCTCGTTGTTTAAGTGATTTGGTAATGAACGTGTATAAACAATAGTAATTTCAAACTCAGGGCTGAGAAATCTGTCAGTTTGCGATTCATCAACGTGGTGGAAATACCCATATTAACGAACTTGAATGGCAATGCGTTGCCGCCCTGACTTGAATTTGTACATGAAAAATCGAAGGAGAGTGACTTAAGGAACAAATTGATTTGTTACTGACATTTGACGAACGCCTGGTTATCAGACATGCAGGCACCTTGATTTGCTTACAATAGTATGCTTTAGTCTTAACATTAAGACTTTCTGTTTATACCTATTCGGGAAAAACAAGATCAAATTTCGGCAAAAATTTTTTGCATCCCCAAAAATACGCACTCCCGTACACTTATGCCTTATGTTCTATGGGTTTCCAGATAACTTTTGAGAAACTACACCAAGCACTGTCTGAAAACGCCTAACGACACTTTTCAGCTAGATATTCAAAAAGCGAAGACGCCAGTCTGATAGTATGCGCGAACTGCCTCCAAAAATAGTCCAAATACTGTATTGAAAAGAAAAAGCCAAAACAATTTTTTTGACACCAACTGCTAATAAAAAAAAGCCGAATTTGTGAAGATTTGGCGTCAGAAAAGCCAATCTGGCAACATGCGGCACAACCCAACTTTTCACACACTCCTGCTTCTCTCAGCAAGCACTCGATAAAACAATAACGAGAACAGAACACCGACTGCTGTTGTTAATTCGATTGTAATCGTTCTCAATTGGCAAACGCACGAGATATTTCACACGGCGCGCGAGTTAATTGAAGACATGCAAACCACAACAACGCATATCAACGTCGGATGCTTCAAGGGTCAGTAACAAGCTGCGTGACTTTCGGGTGAAAACAGACAAGTCGTGTAAACGTGCGTCAGGAATAAGGATATCACTCGCACACGCTTTTGATAGCGAACAACTGCCACATGTCCACAAGTAAAAACTACCTGCCACATTTGTACTGAAATTGCGCCGTCAACCACTTCGCCTTGACAAGCGCTGTACGCTACTCACAAAAAGCTTATTTAACACAATTGTATTCAAAAGTAGTGGGAACCTTTGAAATCTAAATTTTGATACACTGTAGATACACCAAGAGTGTTCCCTCTAAGGTGCGCAGTGCCACGAGATCATTTGCGCAGTGAACTCTCATTCTCGCGCACTAGCAACATTCAAAATTTAATATCGTATATAGCCCTTGTAAGTTGTAACGATTGAAACGCTTCACTATCTGTGTGCCTACCAGGTTGCGCAATTGCATGCGCAGTAAAACAAAGATTTGCTCGGTGAAAATTGTTCTTAGAGGGAACGCTGACCCCAAGGCAAGAGTAAGAGATCAAAAGTGCGTCTTCACGCCCAACACTGGAATTTAATCCAAGTTGCAGCAGGAATGCGTATTTACTATGGACAGTGGTCGCAGTTACCTTGAGTCGCAACGGTTGACGTCTCGATCGCACGACGGTGCAACAGTAAGCAGACCACCTGCACGCGCCGGCTTTATCGCACGCACGCGCTGCAGTTTGATAAAAACTCGCGCGTGCCTTCGCTGCAACAGCAGCGAGGCCAAACCGAACGCAGAAATACGTAAAACTACAAACTACGAGCGGATGCATAGAAACACTATGCGAAACTTCTAACCTAGGCGATCTACATTATTGAAAAAGTTAAACGCGATTGTGAAAAAGACCCCATTTTTCGTAAAATAATTTGAGCATTCTCACCAGGACTTCATTCGAGCGACGTAATAACAAAAATAATCAAATTCGGCTTCACCAGATTATTCCGATTCACGCTCTTTATACATTACAGGTTGACGTCTAACCTAACTACAGATCTCAGTAGAAAAATTGTTTATGCATTCCAATTTGATTAGCACATCAACCCAAGGACCTTGCATAAGTTTCAGAAAATGATATGAAAAGCACCCTGTACCGATGAGCCTGTTGCGACGGTCAACGAAAACAATCTGCACAAACAGTGCAAGCACGTAGCAGAGACGTGTCTGCCATGCATGGCCTGCACTGCGCTCGCAACGACTTCGTCCAACAAAGCAAGGGATTTCACGGTGAACTACACTGACTAAGAAAGCACCTTGTAAAGATATGTGGGGGAGGGCGGGGATTCAAGGTCTGTATCGACGTGGTACCACTACAAAAAAAGAGCACTCACAAACGACGAAATCGTTTATCAACGGCAATTGACGCGAAATTATACGTTCGGTTGGAAAACGGATATCTTTCTGGAAGAGAAAGAGTTGGCGCCTTTGCCACGTTTCAACAAAAACCAAATCTTTACTGATTCCACACTGTACCTGCGCCATTCGAGCAGTAACGTAACACAACTGTACAAACATAGGCACCGCATACAGACTTGTATCAAACGTCGCGCACTCGGGAGAAAATAAGAGAGACCATGCAGGCGAAGCATTGAGCGTGTGTATATTGGAAAACAAACTTGATTAGATTGCGCTGATCTGAAAAGATAAACCTCGTGGCTAAAGATAATTGTGAACTGACTCCTCGGCAGTGCAGAACATCGCCGGGAAAGTGAGAACGCCAGCATTTCCCTGCCAAGAGGGTCAGTAAAAACTCTAACCGAAATTGGCTTTACAACATTGACTTTTTTACGATTGACTAAGCTCAAAATAACTCATTTTTTATATAATAAGCAAGACTAAGGGGTCTTCGGCCCTTGGTGGCATCAGCAACAGCAAAAAGTTAGCGGAGTTGCTGCATTAAGTGATTGAGAATAATTGGTACAAAGCGCTATAAACAGTACAGCGACTCTTTCGGGCAGGCGGCTGATTTGCTTCTTTGTCGTCATGTTCAGCCAACAAAAATCACAAAGAATACGCTGATCTAGTGCAAAATGTTTAGAACGCAATTGATTTCTAGAAGTTAAACGGCAAGGTTTTACAGGTAGGCTAGCAACAAAACAAGCTGAATAAAAGTTTGCTTGAGCAAAGCTTTGTTAAGGCGCTGATTGTTTTTTAAAACAATTTACGTGGCAATCGAAAACTGAAAGGGTACATATTGCGTCTCCGCAAAAAAGTTACAGTTGCAGTATTTCAATGCATTTTCAGCTGAATTATCACTTTTTTGAAAAAGCTTGCATCACAACCGCGGTGAATGAAAATTTTGCAGGGCGTTTTCTTCACTATCAGACAACATTTTCGTACACGACAATATCAAAAACACCAAGTGAAACGAACCCTAACGCTGACCAAAGCGTGTTTGTGTCACGCGACAACATAAACAAAGCTGGGGTGACGCGTAAGTGCAACTGCAACGGCACTCACGGAGGCGAAGCACGCCAGCATATCGTTAAAATCACCAAGTACCCACGGATAGGAGCGATATCCATGAAATAAATGAGATGACAGCTGCGCGTTCGGAAAGTCACTCTTGTTTCGTTTAGTTGACAGATTAACGGCCGGAATGCAGATGCTTACACGTCTAAATCCGTAAGCGAATATTCCAAATACAGAAATACATGAATCGCTCAGTGAGGTTGACTCTACGAAAGGGTCGCATATGATACACAACTCGTTGATCTTAGACCCCACGCGTCAATACAGCAATTATGACGTCGGCACAAAAGACATTAGGTCGCCGTCTCGAGCAATATCGCTCGGGTTCGACTTTAGCAGCAGACGGCAAAGCGCGTTCGGCCTTTGTCGCAATCCAAACAGAGCAAGATCACAACACCCTCCACATGGGACGCTCGGTCGTATTCAGGGACGGAATGCGAAGACGTTTTAACACGAAGCAAACGGCGGGCGCCTTTCAACGCAAGCACAACATCGCACAGAAAATTGAGGCACCTTGCTTAAAGTAAGAGACACGATCGTATCCGATCCCTGCCAGCGTCACTCGAGGCAGGTCACGCATGATCGCAGATACCGCCACACAACTCGCCCGACCGTGTCCAGGGTTTTTCTTTCGAAGTTTGACGTTGGTGACCGTTAAGACATTTTGCGAGAGCGTCGACTGTTTATCGGGCGTAGTAGTGCTCTATCTTGCCACTTCCTACGCCGCAGCGGATTCTTTGCAACACAGTGCGACGATTGTGACGCTTACAGCCGCATATGACGCTTACAGCCACATGTGACGAAAATGTATGAATATATCCACTTTGCGAAACAAGCACCCGGTTTTTGCAGGAAAAAGCACCCGGCCCATATTGGACAGCGTCGCTCCATAACACTTAAACAGCGCAGTTGAAGCGACTGATTCAAGCTACGCGCTTGAGCAGTGCTTCCAACTGACAATTGTTTGTGGGGTTCTCTGCGAGATGTTGCGGTAAAACGAAAAAAATGAGATATGAAAAAGAAGCAAAATATTCACAACACATGCAATTTACCGTTAATGGGAAACATTTAGCTTGCTTGTGAGACATGATAATATCATTTCGATACTTGATAGAAGGTCAGCTAATCAGCTAATTTTCAAGATGCGTTTTAGCTAACTGCCGGAAAATTGTTATTTTTTTAAATGCTTCGCGGCCTTCCTGAAAAAACTTGCGGCATACGGGCTGAGAAGCGTTGTGTTGGAGCGTGTTCAACTACGCTTTCGTCGCAGCTTATGCTTTTTTTTCAACTGGATTGCAACGGCAGTCAGTCAACACGCTTACTATGCTGATGGTATCATATATCAGTTGACATACATTAGGGCAAGGGTCACCAACCTTTTTGAAACTGATAGCTACGGTACTTGGTACAGATTCATGCGATGGGCTACCAGTTTGATACACACTTCTGAAATAAAAATTTGCTCGCTCAGGTCTTCAATTATGTCAACATTACTAAAAATTAAAGAAATTCATCACTGTGAAGACACTGATCATGTTTATGCTATTGTCAGAACAAGCCCGCGGGCGACCTGGTGCCCGCAAGCGCATGTTGGTGACCCCTGCATTAGAGCTTCAACAAAATTTACCCAACCCCAGCCAGGAACACAAACGAGCAAAAATGTTTCCCGAGCCCTAGTCTGCTATCTACCCGCTCGATAAACAGCAAAAGTTGTCTGCGAATTCGTCACGTCGACAAGATGAACCAAATTGACGAGACTTCAACCAGAACATGTATCGCAAGAATGCAGGGATCAATAAAGTGCGCTGATTTCCAGGCCATGCATAACTGAGGAGCAACGTCACAATCCACATAAAGGAGCACAAAATTGCGAGGCTGATCACCTACGTCACGATACTGGCGATATGAAGTGCTGGAAGATACAAAGTAAGAAGTCCAGCTGGTTCCAAGTGGTACCGACCATTCCAACACGCATCATGCAATTGCTGAACTTTGCCGGAAAAGAGAAAGGATTCAAACGGTGCTGGGAATTCGTAGAAGAATTCGGCTTCAACTGGATCGCGTCTTTTTGTTCTTCCTTATTAGGGTTCGGAACGGGTAGTCCCAAAGCTTGCTAGAAATGCCAAATCCTGCGAAAGAAAAGCAATCAAGCCGTCGATATACGCAGCTACAGAAAGCAAATATGCCAACAGTCGCACACGCAATGAAACCCGACTGCAACGAGCAAATCGATCACATACAAAAGAGCGTGCGCCTGTCTTTTAGAAACTGGACGTCACAGAATTCACATTTAGTTTAGAAACATGCCTGCCTTCATCAGCGTTGATCTACAATCAAGGATTTCGAACGCGGAACCCGCGAGCCAATTATCTGTGGCCCTCAATCACGCCTTTCATTTTTCAAAAATAGTGCCTGTCAGTGACTGAGTGAGCCATGTTCACAAGCACATACATGCACGGCGGCGATTTAGAGCTGCTTCGCATTCAGACGCATGTTTGTGATGCACTGCTGCAAGCCAGGAATCCCAGGATAAGGCCTAACCGACTCTTAGCACAGTGGACCTCTCGGTTCAAATTGGACTTTTTCACCTGTTAATGAGAGACTACAAAAGTAAATAGACTACTTCACGGCGGAAATTATTTGAATGGATACACTAGAACAGTGATTCCCGACCAAGCGTGCGAGAAGCGTCCGTCTTAATGACAGAAAATTGATCTATTTCTTACTCTGCTGCATCTTCTTTGTTTTCTTTTGCAATGGATTATGGACAGAAACTCGTGGCTTGTTCACACCATTGTGTCACGACACTAATTATATTTGCGTAAACGTTAACTGCAATCAATTGTCATTCACCATAGCTTGTAGTTGTTTTTGCTCGAATGAACTCGATTTGTGACGCGTTAATTACTTACCTGGACAGTTCTACGATGGTCTGAGCGTAGTATATTGTATATGCTAATTCAGAGGTCAATCGATCGCAAAGTAGAAAAAGGAGTCGTATGCACTGCCTTTCATTTTGTTAATTTGGAGAGATGTAAGGTCTACTGTGAATTGCAGTGAACTTAATTGGACTGGTGAGGTACGTCCATGATGGAACCATAGAGAACTTCCGTCACTGTAAAGAACTGAACAGATCCACCAAACCAAAAGATGTTTTAGTTTGTGAAAGACTTTCTACAAAACACGAATTGGATATTTGAGGTAGTGGCTCTGCGTGCACTGATGGCACTTCTGCTGCGTTGGGAAATAAGGGTTTTCCGCACTGATGAAGCCCGCGACTTGCTAGGTACTCACTATTCCCTTTCCTTCTTTCTGCAATTACGTAGGCTAGGTTTTGATGTCACGTTTTGGCATAAAAAACTAGCCTCCGAAGTTAAGGAAAGTCCCTGATATTTCTGTAAATACCATCAACTGGATTTAAGTGTCGTGCTCTGAACTAAATCGCCGCGAATGAAAAAGGGAAATTATTCCGGATTTTTTTATCACTTGAAGAATTAGTCGATGACAATGGATCTTCCAGTTTGATTTCTAGTGTTTCTGATAAAGTTGTGGCTCATTTAGAAATGCTGTTGTCATTTGATCAGCAGCGCTTCCATTATCAATAAATAAGTGCTGCCAGCACTTATTTTTTATGCTCTTATTGTTTATTAGCAGATAAGGGACGTTAAACATAAAAATACAGTTCCGTTCATTTTAAAAGAACACCAATTTTCTGCGGTCATGAAAACGCTAGGAGATAATGCGAGCATCGGACTGCAGCAGCGTACGCGAATTTCAACATCCGGGGCACAACCTCGCAAAGAACAGCATGTTCTCCAGCACAGCTAGCACGGACTTGCGCGTTATTGTACGAGGGTTTTGCCAAGCTATTATGTTCCAGTGCGTGCATCAGTGTTATGGTTCAGTGCGTACGTCGGTATAAAAGAATTTCCTATTGAGGGCGTAACCTTGCTAAGAGAAAACTGTGTGAAGGCTTATTCATCACCACGCAGGTTTCTGTCTGCCTCCGTCAGCAATAAGCGCGACGTTTCTTTAAAAGCTTGACAGGTCAAACATCCGTAGTGGAGCGGTAAACTAAGCGTCGGAAAGGATCGCTTGAGGAAAAGAAATATCAGTTTTCCAAAAGGAGGTTGCAGGGCGTGAATGCGCGTAATTAGATAATCTCTGTTAATTGTGTTTGTGTAACTCCTGCGACTTACACGTGGCGCAACTTTATAACTGTATCCTGAAGTTAACACAAGCGATACCCGGCCACATCGCAGTCACTCAGTCTCACAATGTTCGTCGACATTACAGTGCCAGGAATGGAGCTCGCAAACTATTTTTCACGACCCTAAGAAATAGACTGGTAACTTAATTGTTGCAAATAACGAATGGACTGCAAGTACTGAAACCACAAGTGCAAAGACAATGAAAAACTTGTGGCACTGGAGCGATCACGTGTTTGTGCATCGCATCTTGCAATGAAAGCATAATCTACTCAAGGGTTAAAAATTCACCGAGCCCTGCGTACATGGCCAGTAGTAGTGTTCGATTTTCGCTCTCCGTTACACGCATTGACTAAATATCATCAAGATCCTATCTAATTGTTGCAGCGATGTGGAGTGCGTCATTCGGGCACAGGCAATCGCGTAAAAGGTGCACTGACTTTAGGTGGTACCTCGTCATGCGCGCAATGTCATCAGGAGAAAGTTTTTATTTGAACAAAATTTCAGGTCTGAGGATGCGTTGCGTTACGTGAAATGGATTTCCTGATAAGAAAAATTTGTCGATTGATTCGCTTGTGTCAGTTTGTCACCTTTGTAAGGACTTGTTACTTGAATACAGATATGTGCAAATTTGAATAATCGCAATAACAAGAAAGCAGAGCCCCTGTCGACTGATTCCTCGAAAGCTTGTACAGCAAAACGAGAGCTTTTAATCGTAGGAGAAAGTTTCGTCGTTATTTGTATTATTGACTGTCTCTAAGCTTCGCACTGCAACCTGAAATGTAAATCCGAGAGGGCAAATGTATGATGGCACAGCTGCCTAAATTTGCCAAAGCTGTAAAACAGCTGGCAAAAAGCGTTTTGATTCATTTCTATAGAGATCAGAGAAACGGCCTGTGTACACGTGAATATTTCTTTTCATCAGATCTTGGCACTTACTGACTTTCGTGTAACACCAAATCTGAACGTGGAAGTAAAACGTTTTTTCAAGACCTGCTGGGCGACATATTGATGTTAGAATATAATGCGATTGTACATCTTAGAAGCAATTCCAGGACTTCACAATGAACAGGAAACGTAGAGTTGGAACGTAAAACTTATTTTTGAAGCTTACACAGTCCGTCACTTTGGGTGCTGTCTGCGAAGCTGCTGCAAAAGCTAGCGATAACAATCATCTCATATTTAATTTTATAGTTGCAGGGCTATTCCTACCTGAGGCCAATTAATACGGCGAAGCAGTGTTCTACTAGCAAAGACTGCCATAAGCAGCTAGCGCAATGGGATACTCGCAAAACAGAGCGCTTTGCGCCATTCGGAACAGCTGCATCAAAAAGAAAGGATATCAGGGAACTGCCGTCGATATTGGAAAACACCATGAACATCTATTTTCAACCGTAATACGATGTCTCAAGAAACGACAGCTGTAGCGGAATTACTCGAGAGCAACAGACGCAAAACAAACACAGCGTTCGTTGCACTAGATAAAATTTCTATTGGCTTTGCAGCAACGCAGCCAATGACGTAACATACGAGACAACATCCACTTACGACGTAACGCATTTTGCGAGAATGCAACATCCTTCGCAACTTACCAAGATGTGGACTTTCGAAGTGGTGACGGACGTGATAACCTCGCAGACTGTCGAAGTACGACCCCTTGCGCGGCGAGCCGTAGTGTAAATAATAATGGATCATATCGTAACAGACGTATCCACACAGGACGCCGGCAATTAACGCATCGGTCACAGCAGTTGGCAGAAATATGCGGAACATCGGATAGAAGATGGCGAGGAAGCACGCGGTGGCTACAGGTGGAAACACCAGCCTGCCACTGTCGAACGGCACCTAAAAAGTAAAGAAGTTGGTTGTTTGGACGGTCTTGCGTAACCAAGTATGATCCAATCAAATTTTGCAGCTGCTACAAAGCTGTAAAATGTACATATAAAACCTCAGGTGAGTAAGTGAGCGAAGTCGAATAAGTTATGTCACTTCCTTTATGTAAACTGTGCACACCGCCGAAAACTGAGGTGCAAAAGACGATGCGCTGCAGTGCTGTGATGGCCTGGAGCGACAGAGTTATAGCCTATCACTTTTGCAAAGCACCGAGCGATGTTAGTCAAACTTGCGAAATCAGCAGCGTGCGAGCTCCGACTTCACAATCCGCCCCGCACTGCCAAACACACGTCGGTTCTTGGCCCGTTCACCACAAGCGGAAGCCGGGAAAGTTCAAACGACGTCCGCGCAAACATTACGAAATGCGAAGGATCAACACAATGCAGAAAATACCGGCATGTGAGTAAACACCAGGTGAAAGCAGTTGCACGCGAATCTCGTAAAAATGCAACAACTGCCTCCATATCGGGCATGGGGCGTTTAGCGGTTAGGGTCAGTTTTGCGCTTGGTTTTAAGCTTTTGTTCAAGAAGGTGAATGAAGTTATATCTTTATATTTAAACAGATTCTACAAAGTTCACAAAAACACAAATTTTGAATGTTCTTGCACATGCTGTCGCGGGGTCTTCAGATTGTGTAACTTCGCTCGAACATAAATCTATGGATCAGGGGTGGACGATTGGGGCGATTGCCCTATTGCCCCCCCCCTAAAATCTACGAAAGTAACTTTATTCACCATGATTTTCCACAATTCGGAAAACAGCGTTCGCGATATAAGGTCATTTTGTTTTCCATTGTTTAGTGACAGCAGTGTTGTGAAGTATACTTTATCCCTCTCACAGTAGCGAACCCGTAATGAGACTTGACTACCAAATATTACTGGAATCTCCTCCCTCAACATTACTGGCTGGATCTGCCCCTGCAATGGATCGATGAAGTACATATCCAAAAACCTGAGTAACCGTTGGGCGCAACTGCCGCAGGTATTACACAATAACGTAAAAGGCATTTGCAATGCACTGATGATAATAAAAGGAGTTTGCGAAACGTTTGCAGTATGTCATTTGTATCGTTTTCTTTGGCCGTGATTTTCATTACAACGTAAAAGGCAATTCTTTAGGAATGGGCGCGTTTAGTTGAAGTAGAGGTAAGGTTAGTGATGCACGGTGGAAAACAAGGTTGTCACATCGAACGTTGCAAAGACATTTCAGCAAAAGCGAGGAGATTCATTTCATAATTGTTCGATTTTCAAAAACCCAAGTATCGACAAAGCAAGCAGTAATGCATTACCGAATAATGAGCCAAGGCAAATAAAGTGCATGGGACATGGAACAGGCATTACCGACGAGAGACAAGGCGCTCACCATTTCGAACAATCGAAAAATGCCTCGTAGAAGACACGTCATTGGCCAATCGCGCGTGATATGTGCGAAATGCGACAACACCTCGAGGAATGTACGCCCGCACAGCGGGGATACCAAGCCAGGTGTGGAAAAGCGCTAGTTTGGAGCTGCCAGAACAAACGACTGATCTGTATTGCGTCATTTTCATCTTTCAACCGCCTGCCGAGCGTACCGTGTGCGTGCGTACATTGGTTTGTTTCTACGCCGCTCAAACTCCAGGCTCTGATAAGCGGAAACAGAAAGAAAAGACGGCCGAGGCAGACATTGCTCAAAAGTTCACCAAGAGTGCAGGTGGAAAAGCAAGGAACAGAACAGTGGTTCAGTTCCCAGCAGCGAAGAAACCAACCTTATAATAAGTCTGAACCGACAACGAGCGACGCGCTGATTTAAACCTGCTGATCTTGCAATAAGCTCGCTAGTACGTCAGAACACAAGGAGTGGACGGCTGCATGCCCAGGCCTTTCCACAACGAATCGCTTTCAATTCCCCCAGTGCTAGTCTGCTGGCGCGATGCAGAGTTAAGGTAACAATCCTGCTTGCGATGCTTTTTTTTTATTAGTTCTGACGCAAGTCATGTCACCGCTAGTGTCAACAGTATCGCTAATACATAATGTTCAAAATCTCTTGCAAGCGTCATATTTTTAGCAAGAAACTGACATGGTCTAGTGTTGACTTCCACCAAGATCAAGCTCACAGGGCCGCCAAAATATTTGAGTCGTCATTTTTTTTCTAAAGTATGTAAGTTGAACTTATCTTTCACGATCTTCCTTCATCTTCATTGCGCTAACGAGCATGCCATCCGCATGCAGGTCGTAGGCCAGACGCTATCGCTACAATTATGTTAACATGATTGAGGCTGTGCTGACCATGTACATGGTAAACAACGTAAAGCAGCCACGTCATAAGAAAAAGTTGAGCCATGTCATAAGAAAAAGAGCTTCTACGCGTGTTTTATGCACAATAAATCTCGTCAGAGCTCGTTTAAAACGAACAGAGTACATGCTAGGAGCACCCTGACAGAGCAGCTTCTCTCGATTAAAGCCAGCGCAAATGAAGAACTGTGTAAAGCTACAATCAGCCGAATGAAGGTTTTTATGATAGCGAAATCTGTAGCTAGTCTCCACAAGGCGACGAAATCTAAATCAATCAGCAATTTACTTAATCGGAAAACGATTTCCTCACAACGCAACTCTTTTTCTTCCATATCATACATATTTGCTTGCACTTGGGCCAACGCAGGATAATAGATTATACACACTGACTTTGGATTAAATGTTTTCCAAAAGTTGATTTGCTGGTTAGTTTTTTTTTTCGACCGTCAAGACTGGCAACACTGCCCCCAGTTGCTACCGTTGACAAACTCGCATGCAACAGTCAGCGTGACAAAAGCATAAATCTTTAGTGCTCTGAGTGCTGTTTCATCCAAAAGCCTTCAAAAGACAGCCAGCTGCACCGCATCGGTTACCACATGTATGCCTGCACGGGAGTGTCCCATCATTAAATTTTTATGTAACTGACAGCAATTGTATCCGAAATGAACGCCAGCACACAAAGGGTGATCGTAAACGTTTCCAATCAGGATCTGGAATGTTGCTTTGCATACCGACCCGAGCGCCTCTCGGGAAGTGCACTGGTTGCGCTTTGGCCAACGACTGCAAAGAGTAATACAACAATGCGTCGTAACTGTCGTAACATAACAAAACGACACAAATTTCAAGGTTACTTCTTGCCTTCGAAGAGCACGTACGACACATGGACTTTGATAGCTTTCTCGATCTCTGCTCTCAGCGAAATTACAACTACCGGACGGTGGTAAGCTAAACTGATGATGTGCGCAGTTGGTTGCCAGGAAACGCAGAAAGGTAGTAAAGCAAAAAGACACGCCATACTCAGGCGCTTCTCGACATGTGGTCAAAGTTCGTTGAAGGTCGTTGAACGAACCGTTACGCAAGCGATAAGCTCTACTACGACGGATAACATTGCTCGGCTAACTTGAGAACACCATGACAGTTCCCACCATCATTGCGTAAGAGCTAGATTTGAGTTAATGGTGGTCTTTCCGTACAGTTAATCACATAAAATACTTGGACAGAACCTTTTCGGAATTTAAGCACATTCCTTGCAAGCCAAAAATCAAACCAACTGATAGACGCACTTTGTTGGAGCAATTTCTAGAAATATTACCGCGCTGCAGCGGAACGACTTGGACCGGTTTCACCCTAATTCATTGAGACAGCGATCTGCCAAAGTGAGGCTGTTGAAGGTTTGCGATAATTTTCAAGCGACCACTTTACTGAACAAAACGTATTTGCGCGATTTGGATGAAGATTAAAAGAACTATAAATCAAGCCTCGGCATTTAACCCAGGCAATGTTTTCATCGCATTTTTGCAACCAGGTTATAAATACAGGTTGTGAAAAAACATCCTGCTTTTTGGATGACTGTTAACGTTGCTGCGGCAAGGACCAACAACTTCCTAATGTAACGAAAGGTGCACGCAGGGCAACACACAAATGCGGTCAACTTTTCCATTAACCATGGCGCACGGGAGCAAAGCACGCGCTTACCTTGTGGTGCTGACCATGTAGTAGGAAATGCAAAGTTATTAAAAAGTATGATGTCGTCGGCGGGTCCCGGTGGAAGAGCCATCTGTGTAACGAATATTCTAATAACGTCCACAATAAAACGCCGAACACGAAGACAACAGGCACGCAGTATGATGACAGCGAGAACTCCAAAACTGCAAGATAAAATAAAAGGTAATTTAAAAGATCGGCGACAAAACTAGGAGCAAAGAAAGTTGGATAGTTTTATCGAATCTTGAAATCCTGTCCATATCTGCTGGCACGAGTAAATCTGTTGGCTCTAATTCCGCCATATCATTGCCGCTCAAAGCCGTCATTACGTACAGTAGTAGGCCGCACTTGTTCGAGTTAAACGACAAGGCGTACTTTCGCTTGCGCGTAAAATATTGATGCAGGTTCTGGTTCATGCAGTTGACAGAAAAAGGAACAAACATCAATCATTTATGAGGGGAAAGGTTTCTCCACATGTCCAGATAGTTTTTTAACTTCGCTCGCGTCTCACACCGCCAAATCTGTCTTTGCTCGCTTCAATCAATGCGCGAAACTACGAGTCGGAACAGCCGAAGATGTACTGAAAATGTTTTGTACAAAACGACAAAACAGCTTCCACGCGCGGGTAGTTACATTGCTCTTTTGTGTGCTGAAATACGTGATCGCAAAACTTTCCACAGGATGGTTCCGAAGCAACATGTAACAATGGTGGACTGCATGTAGTTGTACAATACTCTCATCTACTGAAAGGAAGTTTTAAATTAAGAGCAAAACACAAAATTTTGTTTTGCCTGAACAACAGTTACACACTGTGTAACTGTTTACGTTTTGCGGTCTGATTTACTGAGAAATGCAGATAACATCTCACAAACGTCTGTGGTTGGGGTGTGAGTATCGAAAAGGTTTTAACATAGAAACTCACGATCAACTAGCACACTACAGAGGAGCTCACACAGGACGGAAGACAAGTTGGTGGGTGTGTTGGAACAAGCCATAAACGCTGGGCCGAGTAAAGTTTGGTTTCAACTCAAGTCAACTTTTCGGCCTTGTATTAAAATCGTCGATTAATATTTGGGTGCGCAGGCCTCGGATTTATGTTTTAAGATAAGATGTGTTGATCACAAACAAAACCTTGCTTAGCTACACATCCTGCTAGTACTGTGTACGGAAAAGAACGCATTGGCATTGTTATTTTGGGCAACTCCAAAAGTGACTCAACCCTAACACTGAGGGAACATTGGAAACCATTTCTCGACAGATGAGCTTGAAATACTCGCATGACGTCACTTGTGTGAAGGAATCCAACTTTGCAACGACACCCACCAAGTTCTCAAAATATGAGAAATACCTAAAATAATGTTGTGCCTTTGCTTTATTTGCGTATTTCGCACTTCGTTCCATATGTGAAGCTAATGCACACCTTTGCATAACATTTGAAAATCAAAACTATCAGTTACCACTCAATGCAAAATTACTCTGTAAAACTGTTGATTCCTACTTTTATATTCAGTAAACATACGGCAGATCACATAAATAATGAGCCCAGATAAAACATACGAAAACTCAGCATTGAAACTGATTAAATTTCAAATGCCTGCTCGGCAAATTATGAGAATATGGCTGTCGCAATGCAAACCTGGACGGGCAGTAGGGAGAACCGGACAGGACTATAAAATTACCTGAAACGGAGCTGAACAAAGCAACATCAGATTGAGAAAACAAAGACACGCTTCGCAGAAGGAAAAAAACAATGAATGGTATCCAGACCAGCGGAACAATATACCTGAAACAAACAATACACCCGTTAACTGCCAACTCACCATGACCCATATTAAATCAGTGGATGCAGGGTTGCAGACTCCACACCTTACAGATAGTCACAACCACTTCGGAAACCTCAACAAAAATACTGAGGGAGTTAAAGGTAATGTTTAAGAAACATTCGTGCCAGCATTCGCTGTCATGAAAAGGTCTCTTTTTATTTGCTCGTGATTTCGAGAACAGAGATAATACACAACAGCCTATAGGGCGGTTACACTTAATTCAAGTAATTCTTGTGATGCTTGCCAAGAGACAACTATTCTTATGTGTGTCTGTACAGTAACAAGCATAAATTGCCTACGCATGACCTCTACGTGACGAAAATTAATACAGTTCGATTTTAATAACATTTTTCATATACCCACACGAAAGAGAAATAAATCAACTAATTCGGCTACACACCGAGGCTTTATTACTACAGGGTTTTCCCTGAATTTACTGCTTCAAAAATCTTTTCCTGCCAGCAGTGTTGCACCTCAGTAAAACCACATAACGATCGTTTTTTCAAGAGATTACGGAACATGCTAAAAGAGAAGAATTGCATGAATAAAGATAAGCTTCACCGTCTACCCCAACAAGAAACGAATGGAAGGTCTACACGAGTAGCTTCGTCGTTAATATGTTTAACGTGATGCTTGGCAAATGAATAACGAAAGACTGCCTTTCTGGATGAAGCACCAGTACAAACGAAAGGTAAATGTTTAATGGACAAAATCGAAGGAAGTGTTTGCCGCCTAAAGAGTAAATCTTTCTTGAAAGAACAGCTTTAAACAAATCAGTATCAAGACTCTCACGTCAAAACAAATAAAAAAGTCTCAAACAGCGAGTCTCGAAAACAAATGGCTGAACAGTTATGTGACTGATGTCACGTACACAAATGTCATCATGAAGACAATTAAAATCGTGGCATTTGTGCAGATATTTCGCAGTGGGAACGACCTGCATTGTAATGTGTAAAATTGAGAACTGTGAGAGTCCCCAGTGGCACCGTCATGTTGCAAATGAGAGCGAACAACAGATGATGATGTTGTTGTTGTGCCCTGCAGCCATGGATTGAAAAACAAAAATTACGTGTTTGTTTCAACACAAGTATATGCCAATAATACATTGCGTCTTGATGTTTTTCAAGCATCAACGAAGTCTTTGTCTATGTTTTTGAATTAAAACTAATTTTCTGCTCTTCCACCTGACTATCAACCTACACTTTAGTCTCTACGTTTCACGATACTCGTGTTGTCCAAAGCTTGTTTAAAATTGCCACATAAACATCGTGATCACTTGTAATTCAACTATAAAATCTGTGCGTCTTTGATTAATAGAACCATTTTTCATAATATCTTATCACACACCGCGTTTTCCAATCAACTTCAGCCACAAGCACAACCAACAGAATAGCACCAAAAAGCAGAGGTGGGGAAATCCAGTGTTGTGAAAAAAATGTTCTGCTACTGTCAAGAAAAGAGAACGAGAAATTTCTTGTGGTGACTTCTATCAAAATAATACATAACCTTTCAAACGTTGATGCAACCCCACGGAGTTTCCACTAATATTTGGAGGCAGCAGACATTTTCATACCTTCTCCGATTACTGCACACAATGCACACCTGCTGCCAGTGGGTGAACACTACACAACCCAGTCCTGGGTTATATCATCACTCAGTTGAGCCTATACCTTGTTATACAGTAACTACACTCCCTTGATTAGTACAAATAATCCTGGCAGTGGCAATTATTCTCGCGTGTAGGCCAGGCTGGCCATAGGTTTGCTTGAACAGGTCCTAAACTCAAAACTTAATCAGTTTATTAAGAAATGAAACACAAAGACGAAGCATATTTGTGTCATGATAGTTACATAACCGTGTGCTTCATGACTTCAACCTTAACCACTTACTATTTCTAGAGCATTATCAACTATTCCTAGAGAACAAACCTGAGGCACTCTAGACACAATTTGTACATACTGAACATAATTTACCAACGTGTATTGGAAAAAAATTCAAAAAAATCACTCTTGAACAATCGAAGGGGTCGATCCACCGGGTCATCCACCCAATCGTGATACTTAGCACCAAGATTTCCAACTTGCCACAGCATTGGTTCATTCCAATCAACAATGTCGGTCTATATAATAGAGAAACTACTAAATACCAGTGTAAGGTTAAGATTGATCTGAAACAGTTTGATATCCAGTGAGTTAAAAAAATTAAAATACCTTTAGCAATAACAATAAGAGTAATTTCTATAATAGCACAACACCCCTGAAAGTGGCTTTGAAACAAACACACCATTTAAAATGTTGCAGTAACTTTTAAAATACAGTGCCAATTGATGTGAACAACGCCAAATTTGCACAGCATGTACGAACACTTTTACTAAAGCTGGGTTTGTGAGTAGGATGAAGTCACTTCAGTAGATTAAAACCTGAGGTATAGAATCAAACTGAATTTAGCATAGCATGGCATCACATGGTGAATAAAAAATTGAACAAAAACAATTGAACAAAAATAAAATCAAATTGAGGTCATATGGAATTACATCCTAATGTAGATATGGTGTATATCAACACTCAGGACTACCTGCTGTGTGTGAGAATCATCTGCTGGAGCAACCACAAAAAAACCCAAACCCGAAACTTTCCAATCTTTTTAAATAGAAACTAAAAGACTTCCTGCATCTTTAGAGTGTTTGCACAGATCTCTAAGACTCTAGCTCAATCTGTTGCTGAGTTATGGCTAACAAAAACTTGCCCAACATGGGCCAATCATATCTTTGATGTTATTCAATAATTTGTCCAAAATTTTGGTTTTAATGGTAATGGTAGAAAGTCAATCAAGGGCTTTAAGACTCAGATTATAGCCTAATTCCAAAATAATTGAGCCAAAAATGGCTTGTTGGGTTGGCACCCTGGCTCGGCCAAAAACTGCGAAACCTACCCCAATTATTACATCACCCACAAAAAATCCAAAACTTAAAAATTTTACTTTTGTCGAAACTAGAAGACTTTCCAGATCTTTAGAGGGTTTGAACAGCTCTCCAGTTCTAGCAGTTGGCGAGTTATGGCCAAAAATGTGGATGGCACGATCATGACTTTCATGAACGTTAAAGAGTTCAAATCACCTGTATATATTATTTTATTACATTCATTGCAGGAAGGCCTGTGCAGATGGCCAAATAACACTAGATCATATAATTTAATAGGTTTTCAAGACACAAAAATCTGTTGTGAAATGAAGATCTAAGTTACAATTGTTGTAAAGTGCCCATGATACAGCTAAGGTGTAATATTGATTTTACTCATACTCATATTCATATTCTCACATTGTGAACAGTTCACCTTCATTATGCCTTGTTTTCTTATAACAAATAAGGTTACATGATGGTTTATAATGTAGATAGAATCAGTTATGACATACATGTAACAAAGTTTTTTGTGAATAAGTATACACATGCAACACCAAAATGGTATAACAGATATTTCTTCAAATTTTTTATTTTTCCAATAAAAATTAGGGTTATATATAGAGCAGTTTGATTGGTTTTGTGTGCCAAAGCATGTTTTGCTTGATTCAAGCAGTAGATTGGAGTAAGGTTTGAAGTGAATTTGGGTATATAACTCTCCACTACCTAGCAAGCATTTAATTGTCGTCTGCAGAACAAAACCACAACCAACTGGTTTATAATATAACTTAACCAAATCTGCAAACCAACTCAGTTGGTTTGACAGAATGAAAACCATGATATGTAGTCATGAAATTTGCCCTGAAAATGAGTTATACACAACTTCAGAAACGAATGTTGCTAAGTGCAAACAAAATTTTCAGAATTCATTTGGGAGCTGCCAGAGAAGAAGATTGACTGTAATTTTGAATGGACTTTTCTGTGTGGCTTGCATGGATGCAACCTGCACCTTACAGAAAAACATCAGGTAGTGATAGCCACAACACACAAAACATTATAATCAGAAGATAAGGTGCAACACATAGGTGCAGGGTTAAATTCGAACTAATCAGCATTTACCAGTATCAAGCTTTACTTAATTTTCAAATAGTAAGATCAACCAAGCGAACTATTGCAGTGAACTGAACAGTGAAGCAGATCACCATCTCCAATTGAAGACCCTCCAACAAAAAGTGCCTAAGTCACACTTTTGGGTAAACTGAGTTACACAGTGGAACGTACTCTCGAGACCTTCCTCAACATGCTCTCAAAAAATCTAGCATGGAAGAAGCATCCAAAGGGCAATTCTGCATATCCACATTTTGCTTTATCCAGTGTTTCAAATGCAAATTAAAAACTTTAACAGCTGTTTTCTCGAAACTTTCAATTTGTGACTTAGGCACTTTTCGTAGGAAGGTCTTCAATTGCATACTGATATGCTGTGTTGTGATGACAAATAAAAAACTTTGTACATTCCAATCCTGTTTTCAACATGTGTGTACCTTTACTTTAGTGCTTACCATTTCACTTGGCAAAGAATACATTCTAGTGTGTCCATTTGAAGCAAGTCCATTCAAATGTCCATCAGTAGTGACCTGCAAAAAAGTTAAAAAGCCATGGTTTCACTGGCTGCAACAACCCTTAAATACTATTGTTAATTTTTTGTCACGTTAATGATATCATCGAGTCTGCCAGACCTGGTTTTCAAAAATAAAAAAAATATCTTTTCCTTCAACTGCAGTTTATCACAAAAACTACACTGAAAATATAAGTCTCACTGAGCAATTTGAGCACTTACAAAGTTACTTTACTCTAATATGATACGATGTTTGATGAAAAGTAAGTAGACC
>Ga0210059_1001084_pt1 | contig 39569 bp, 28 predicted proteins | sample Ectturendosymbi2_FD_188042 | JGI IMG/M metagenome (GOLD analysis project Ga0210059, IMG submission 188042) | Ecteinascidia turbinata endosymbiont from Florida, USA - Sample 2 (SPAdes) (version 2) | ecosystem: Host-associated > Tunicates > Ascidians > Unclassified | place: Key West, Florida... | reverse complement strand
CTTCAAATCTGAAAGTTCCTCCAACTTCTAATAGTAAATATTAGTGCTGAGGCATCAAACGAGACTTGCTTCTATTCTCATAAGAAGGCACGGCCCTCCGCTAAATACGACCTTCTCAAAGTGGCCCCTGAGCAGCAAAAGTAATTGCCCACCCCTGCAATATGCAGTTTAACAGCGTCGAGGTTTCGGCACCAGTTGCATCTAAGTAGCATATCAGCGCCGCAGATAGGTGTGCATCGGCGTGTACGCGATAGAAAGATGTAACAGCAGGCGTAAAACGTATTTTGCAGAATATTCCCCACAAAGTCGTTCATTTTATTATTCACACTAAATTTTCCTCTGACTGATTCTCAAAATCTGACTTTTCAACCTTGCGTTGATTTATGACTGTCTTGTCATAAGCGAAACACGCACTAGCTCTAAACCAAAAAAGATTCAGACAAATAGACAATAAGCAACATAATTCTCACACAGATCCCTGCACAGGCTACGTTAGAATTTTATATCATTAACAACACAGTGTAACTTAATCCTTCGATTGCCATGTCGACTGTGAAATTCATCAGCGAAATCATCTAAAGCTATTTTTCAGTTCGTAACCTTTCAACTGAAAGTAGATCAACCAGCGGCGTATCAATGCAAACTGGCGCCCATGGCAAAATTTAAATGTGCGCCCTTTCTAATTATTTAAATATAAGAAAAGGATTTTTTAAGGAAAATGTTAGGTACCCGGTACTAACTTGTTGAGACCCGATTTTCCCTGATTCTAGGGACACGCTGATAATTTTCTCTGATTCTAGGGACTCGATTTGAAATTCTAGGGACCCGAATCGGGTTCCTGAAACGCCTTAAAAAAAACTGTATAAGGTGTAGGCACAGTTTTTACGAAAAATAAACCACAAAGAAAACAATTTTTTAAAACATAAAATATTTGCGTTTATTTTTGCTTTAAATCTTTCAGCAAATAAAATATAAATAATCCATAACCTCTACAACAGAGGTGTCAAACTCGTTTCAGTTCCAGGGCCACTTCAGTCATATTTAATCTGAAGCGGGCCGGACCAGTGAAATCATTGCATAACATCCTGTTATAAGTAATGCCAACTTCCAACTGTTTTTATAACTTTCATGCAAAAATTTCAAGCTTATCTGAAAATGATTATTAGCACATTTAAGGAGCAACCTTTCCAAACTCTGCAACAACATGACGTTTCTTGAGAAAAGTCTGTTCAATTTTACGATATATTAACAAGATTTATCATTAATGATTTTGAAACCAACGGAAACGAAAACACAATGACTAAAAAATCAACCGAAGCAAAATATTTCGGAAAAACCGAACCGGTTTCTGGCAAATTTCCGTTCGAACACCTCTGCTCGTCTGCAGCTAAGTGCAGTAATCCTGACCATCCGGAACTGGCACCATATTGTGCAAACTAGTGGAAACTTGAATTTTTCTTCTACTCTGGAAATGCATGTTTTTAGGCAAAACATACAGCTTGTGACAATGTACAAACAGTATGGTTCCGTCCAGGGATATCTAGAAACTCCTAGATATCCCTGGAGTTTCTAGATATCCCTGGTTCCATCAAACGTTTGTAATGAAACTGCTGACTAGCATTGCATTCACTCACTGTTCAAGCGTTCATTGTCTTGAAATATTTCCTTAGTAAACACCCACTGCTGCAGAACTATGTTTCATGGCGCAAAGAAGCAGTTCACATTAAATATGCTAGCGATTTAGGCCTACGCCTGAAACTTGGTACCTTTTAGCTTTCACTGGTGTATCGATATCAGGTGTCAAATCCTGTGTAGAAGCCACTTTCAGGATGTCATTTAAGTGAGCGTTGAGCTCAGTTTTGTGTTATCGATGTTCATAACAGAAAACACTTGTTCACAAAGGTATGTCGTCCGAAACATGCACAAAACTTTTGTAGCAGGGGATGTCACTTTGGTGTAGCCTGCATAGGCATAGCCAGGCGGAAAAGGGGCCATGCCCCCCCAAATTTATAGAACGCAGTCATTTTGTGCTTAGAGAAGCGTTTTTCCAAACAAAATAGTGTTATTCGCCTAAAATCGAACATTTTGCCACCCCCTCAATTTTTGGGCTGGCTACGCCATTGGTAGTCTGGAAAAAGATACTGATAGAATGTGCCCAAGCTCGCCAAGACAAACTTGGTCATCAATTTTGAATCACACTGCAAGTCAATTATTCCAAGTTGCAAGTCCACGGGCAGATCAGAGGCGTTTAATGTAAATGGCGAGAAAAAGACTTGGAAGTCCGTCTTAAGTTGGTCAAAAATCTGAAACCGCTGCTTGAACTCCCGCAACAACTCTGTTGTCTTATCTTTGTATTGATTCAAGTCAATGTTTAGTCCCGTGGTACGCATACTTGTTAGACAAAGGAAATGAGCAGTGTCATCACCGGAAAGTTGTGTCTTTCACAAAGACAACTTCAACTCAAATGCAACCTATGGTGCCGTAATACTGAGTGACAAGTCTTTTGCAGCCTTGCAACATTTTGTTCAAATTATTCAAGTGCTGCGAAATATCCACCATAAAGTCAAGGTTTTGCATCTATTGCGAGATGAAATTCTAACACTGGCTTGCATTTTTTTTCATGAAGTTTTCAATTTCCTCACGTAAATAAAAAAAAACGCTTTAGCACGGCACCTCGGCGTAGCCATCTTAAACTTTACGTAGCAAATTTCAATTAGAGTTGTACCTAGAACTCCGAAGGTTTTGAAATCGACATCGCTGGAGCTCAAGGTATGTTTTTCCCGGAGTTCTAGTGTTAAACTTCATCAACAGTAGTTGAACTTTTGCATGTTCATACCTGTTTGAAAGATCAAACCGGTGTGAACATGCAAAAGGAAATGTGCAGAAAACGGGAAATTTTCACGTGAAAAAAACACAGAAAAACAATAAAATATAAACAATTACGTTAAGGTTGCAAGTAATTGAAATCTATAGTCACCAGGTCTTGAAGTATAACTGGATAGACTTCTCAAGCAAACAAAGACGTTTTTATTTCACACAATCATCCCGCGGGCCGGATCCAATCACGCAACGGGCCGGATTTGGCCCGCGGGCCGTTTGTTTGACACCCCTGAGTTAGAGGAATCATTCGACAACGCGTTGAACATTACGTGATTGATTACGTTTGGTGAAACGTGTGAGATTTAATTTAATATATCTTTTAAACCTACTGCTTGCCGACCGTGCTGACCACATTTTGCGGTTTTACGGGAGGTGGTAATCAAGCAATTGTTAAGATTTGTTACGGAAAGCCTTTTTGTGATCTTCTGCAGTAAAAACTATAACTGCGTTTCTCTCGCGACATCCGTTCTGGCAGCAGTATTAATTTTGTGCGCCAAAACTTTCATTACTTTTTGATGGAGGTGGTTCACCTTGGTTGGTGTTTCAGAATATTATAATGTTTTCAATCAACGCGTTGTTGCACTGCTCCTGAATTGAGCTTAATTTCGTACTTTTGTCTGCAAACATGATCACATTTTCCGGATTCATTTATCCTTTTCAGTTCACTTTTCAATTTCATTTTAATTTCGTACTTTAAATAGAGATTATTTATCATGTTTCTCAAGTCTTCCTCGTTTAATTGTGGCTGCTTGATGTTGGATTTGCTCGTTTCAAGTTTAAGTGATAGGCTTCTACTTTGACAATCCTTGTTTCATTTGCATATGAAAATCCTCCCTCTATCTCATTCGCACTAAACATTTGGTCTTTTCGATAACGTGATTGATAGACTCTATACCCTACCGTAATAGGAATATTATTATTTGTCTATGAACAAAAGAACATTTCCTCTTCCGTCTCTTCCGACAGGGTTTTTCTTTCAGCAGTGTTAAACTAACAGGCTAGGCCTGGGTAGACGATAATTGCCCAGCACTCCATTGCAACAGATATTTGAAAAGTGGTCAGTTTCAATATTATTTGCGCGTTTATTTACAACGCCTGAAATTTTAATGGCATTCTCACAATCCAAGCTGGAAAGCTGCGTAAAGTTTTGAAAAATAAGGTGCAGCTATAATTCTGTAATTAGTTGAATCTGAAAGAAGTCGCACAGGGCCTTTGCAATTTAGTTTATCGACGTGGAAATACGAACGATTGGTTAGGCAAGTCCTGCTGGCTACCCCCACGGGAAAGTGACCCGGAGGTCGACCAAGGACCATGTGATGTGATTACATTTCCGTCCTTGCTTGCTCCAGTCTTGGTGTGGAACCAGCAGAACTATAAGAAGTTTCTGAAAACCGCGAGGTATTTCGACTCCACCAAGGACAGCTGCCCCCGCGAACCTCCCCATTGGAAAAGCGGATGTGAAAATGAATGCATAGTGAATGTAAATGTAGAATGAATGTAGAATGTAGTGAATGTAGAATGAATGTAGATTTAGTGTGATGATATTTTATGCTGCTTTACGTCAGGATCCACCGTCACGGGAAAACGAAAACGTTGTAAGATTATGATGCATTAGGAAAAAATTTGTGCAAATCGATTCTCTACTTAAGTCATACTGTACATGGCTTGATGATTTTATGTTTAAATTAAGCTTAAACCATGAGCATGAAAGAAACAAGGAAAATACGTCATTTTCAAGATGTGCTGGTTTTGTCTGGAGGTATTCTTTTATGTTCTGAAGAAACTTTACCAACCACAAAGAGAAGTTTCCAGCATTCCGTTCTAAACAATTTGTGCGTTATGATGTGAAGCACGTCTGATTTGAGTTGCTCGTTGCCATGTTTTTTTCAAGAAGCATGGAAGGAAAATTGCTCCAGCTGTAGGCCTAAACATCTTTTCATGCTTCAAATTTCATAGCTAAAATAAAGGGGATTCACTTTCTGTTATTCAAAACGTGAATAACGTAGATTTGAGCAACCGAGTAACCAGAATCGCAATAAAACATCTTTAAACTGCAATTTCAGTTTTGACATTTTGCTGCAAGACCTTTTGAGGACAAGCGGGAAATATTGATTAACACTAATGCTTTTCATTTTCCCTACAAATTTTAAGTGACAGTATTGTATTAATGCTGGTAAATCAACCAAATTAATTCCAGTACTGACGTACCAAATATTAGGGCTCGTGTTGCATTTTGAGTGATCTGATGTGTCTGATTTGACTGTGAACTTCAAGCTAAAATTACAATTTCCTACCAGCAAATGGACTGCGATTGCTGCTGTACATTAAGGTTTCAAATGACATAAGAAGGAACTCAAGTCGGCATATTGCACTGTGGTTTGTCTGATTCACGACTGTAAGTCAACCGGTGCGTTTTAAACAATCTTCTCGGCGCGCGCTGTAACCCTCAAATTTGTTGCTGTTTACGCAAATGGCGTTAAACAAGCGTAAGCACAAGCTCTCTAGTAAGGAAAACCTGAAATGACGTCTTGAGCCCTAATAATTCCGGAAGGGGGGATTCACAAGTGCAGGGAGTTCAAGAAACCACACAAATATATAAAAGATAATGAGATTGAAGCACAGCATATTTTAATAAGATAAAATCGTCACAATTGTTTGATTCAACATAGAAAAATGTTAGCTACGGTAGACAATGAGCTCTCTATTCAGCTCCTTCAATATGCAGCTTGTCATAATTGTATGGGTTTTTGACAAATGAGATAATAAAAGTCTAACGAGAGCTAGCAAGCTTTTGAAACTTCAATTAAGAATCTTAGTTGAAAAACAATGATCTGACGAAAGCTACTTTTTTCAAAATAAACTTCTTCCAGTAAACAGATTTTTCGAGGAATCCAATTCAAATTCGCTATTGTTGTCCTTAAAATATTCTATACTTCTACCTCCTGTAAGTATGCGCAAGCAATAAGTATGCGCAACACACTAATGCTTTGATTCATCTTAAGAACATTGCTTAAATGTATGTAGCTCGTTCCGGTAAGGAATGAACTCCACACCAGCAAGCAGAAGACATTAGGGAAGTATATCCACACGCACAAAACTGAACGTGCGAATGTCTTTCAATATATCTTTAAACCTTTAACAAAATCAAGTTATTTTATGAACCTGTCAACGAGACTGTCCATTGTTAAAATTTTTTTAAATCTGTTTAAATGTTGGTGTCTCAGAATTTTTGCGTTTGAGAAAAACAGATTGTACCGCAATTCTAGATGCTTCAACTGAATGAAATCATATTGGAAAGACAAAACGTTTACAGACTGTAAACCAACTAAAAAGTCAAAATGTGTACGTCAGCAAAACATCTTTTTCGAGACGCCTAGTTCATAAGCATTACATAATTTTAAACTCAATAAAAGCGATTGTCTATATGGATTACGCCAGTTCAACGGATGAATAAGCAAAAGTTGCGTTTGAAGAAAAAGCGCAAACTTCAGTACAACCCACCTTTTCACTCGGCGACTTGCTCACAGTCAAACCCGGATAGTGACGTAAAGAGCAATAATGCGTCGCCAGAAGTGATGAAATCGTTCGAAGGCGCATGTTCAAGCACAAGGCGTAGAGAAAATTTGGGCCTTGTCATCTTTGTTCCGTCGTCCTCCGGACATCCTCATTGAGAACTTGCGGTTTGTTGCCATAACAACGAAACGTGGCGTAACTTTTCCGCTGTAATAGACCCTGTTCTCGCGTAATTGCACGAACTCTCGAGGTCGTCCTCATTTTAAGCGTGTCAGAAAAAAACCACCTCCTCTATTACGCTCCTTAATCGTGGATTACACCGCGAAAAATCAAAGATCTAAAAATTGTTTTTTTCCGTATGTGATCTCACTTGAAACCTCAAAGCAAAGCTGGAACTTGCTTCTCGTCTGCGCAGAATGGAACCACTTGTTGTCACTTGCTATTTCTAGTCACCAAGACAGGCCGTCTGCAGCCAGTGGTAAATCCTAAGCAACATAAAAGAAGATGGGTGTGGTGGATACTTAACGGGTGATTCGATATTTTAAAATTTGACAGCGATAGTTGCATCCCAGTCGATTCATGCAACTGGCAACCGCAAACCCGTGGTTTCATACCCTGGGCTTCTTTAGAAAATCGGGTATATCAGGATATCGATGAAAGCCAACATCAGTTTTCTTTAAGCCACTTCACCTAGATAGGCACAAGCCCAAGCGGTGGAAGATCATGTAGCCTGTGTGGTTTTGAGATCACAACAAATCCGTAAAGATGTTGCAACAGAAAAAGTAAACACCGCTGTAAACCTACGCTGAGTTTGTGCTTGAGTTTATATTACCTATTATTACACAGAGATTCAAAGCTATTTATGCTTTTAATATGCTTCGATCTGTGTTTATTATTCTTACTGTGTTTTGCAGAAGGCATGTCCTATAATAATTAAAACGCTTTCATAAAGGATTCACTTCACAGCAGCCAGTCAGTACTTACGGGTGTTGTTTAGGCCTATAGCCTATATATGTTCCTATAAATAAACATCCTCAGCGCTCGTACAATGGTTGAAGTAGGAATTTAAACAAACGGTTCAGACCGAAACAATTCTATTGACGCGATCCTTGTATTTAGTAACAGTGGCAAGCGACAATCATTTACTGACTAGGAATCTACTTGGTTGATACTTGTTTTTAGAATGTTAATTAATTTTGTTGATGTGATGATTACAAATAAAACATGAATTTCTTGCGCAGTAGTTTGCTTTAAAATATGTTGTTCTATCCTACTTGCCAATGCGTGGTATACGTTTTTCCGAACCATTTTTAGTGCACGTTGTGTTTTTGATAAACTGTACCACATTTACACATCCACCTCAATTTACGTTTCAGTTTTGCTTAACCTAAAGTTTGTGCATAAATCAGTTCTGATTAATTATATCAGTAAAGATTTTCCTTGCCATTATAACTTTTTGCAAAATATGGCCTGAGCATGGAAGATTTATTTTAATTTTATGCACTTTATCCCGCTCAAATCTAACCAATAGAATATTGTCTGAATACTGAATGTGCTTCGCAATGGTCCAATATTACCTGTGTGGTGGAAGTGTTTTGGGGAATGCTGTACGTTTTCCCACAACTTTGAAAAGTTCTTTTTCTCAAAGAAAGATATATATTATCAAAGTTGCGTTGCAGCTCACATTTGTGAGGCAGTGATTCACGATACCTTGATGAAAATTACGTTTGTGCCACAAAGGTAAAAATGAAGAGACAACAAAATAGTTTACCCTTTCATGAATAGTAGCAAGTGTCACAACCTGTGATGATCCTGTTTTGAGATGACCACTCTAAACCGCAAACAACATCAGATTAGCAACGTCACACGTCATTGTGTTCTCACATGGCTTACGTGAACTGCTTTTTCCAGACTTTGTGGTAAACGCGAATACAAATCTCTTCCTTGGTGATGTGTTCGGGAAGGGTGTTGAACAATGCAGCCATGTTTGCACTGACGAAAGCACTACGTCAAACCAACGGCATAATAACATGAACATGCAGACAGAATCTTTTTTGATGAAAAGTGCTAAGCATCAGAAAATGTTAAGAAACGTAAGCTTTAAACCTACACCCCTAATTCACTACCTAGGTGCTGGACTAAATAAACCACTTGTTGATTTTTTAGGTCTTTGCTTTTTTCTAATAAATTGCCGTATCGTCCTTTTGTCAAGTAACAGTAAAAGTTTTTTGGCATTGCTGTGGCGTAGCACTGTTTGTGATGAAATGTTACTAATCGATTTTGGAAATTTGTTGATCTACTCTTCGGCCTTTTGTTGGTCTTTCTCATGATTGATTTCACATTGCCAGTTTTAACTTTCCGATAACTGTACGTAAAGGTTAAAGTTAAAAATAATGCACTCTAAAGATCATAGTTACATAGTTACACGTGCTCAAGAATGAAAAACAGCAAAATATGATGCAATAACCTAAATTAAAATCTAAACAAAATTATTGTTTTGCTTCTTTCCTCCAAAAAACAAAACTTTTGTAAAAAACTTGTCTATCCGTTGTTCTTAACCCTATCTCGCGTTACATCCGTTTTTCACGCTAATAAATAATTTTTTTCAACAGCATAAAAATGTGCTTATCACTTTTTGTGCTGCAGGGATGCCTTTAAATTTAATTCTATTAACAGCGCAGCAGTGATCTTTGTTGACGTCACATTCCTTTGAAAGTTTTTAATCAGAGGGTAATTTCCTTGCAAATGTCGAAATACACCAGGCCAGCGTGGTACACCTGCTTGTGATCAACAACCTATTTTGCAAAAACGCGGCAGCATATCGGTCACTTTCAAGAAAATGATTTATAAAACATTAGAATCGCAACATTTAAAACTGAAAGAGGTAGGATAAATGAGATCATCATTGAAAATATTGCCCAACAGCAAAAAGTAATTTAATCTCAATCTTTATCAGAAGAAGCCTATGGTTGAGGCCTCTCTGCGACGCTATCGTTCCTATATCAACGCAAATGTTAGTGTTGGTAAGTTCGGCACTATCGTCCAATGTTTCGTCTGCCATCTGATTCATGTTTATAAATTTGACTTGCCTAATAGAAGAAAATGTACTGTAACACATTTATGTTCTTTCAAATGCAGAGTACATTTTTGTGCGAAATTTTTCAGTTTGGGAAATTTATCTTTTCTGAACTACAGTATATCCAAAAGCTCTCTGCAGTCTAGTTCAGGGTTTCTCAACTTGTGTGAGCCATGGCCCAATAGAAGGTCAGGGAAGAATTTTTGGCGGGTGACGGCCCGGTATTACTGGCATTGAGTACGTTTCGCAAGTTGAACTTTTTAATAGAAAATGCACGTAGCTCTTGAACCACAAACGTCATAAAAGGCTGTCCTCCTTCATTACGTGTCAGATATTATTGGGAGATGAAAACTTCCACGTAGCCTATGCCACGTTGTGCACAATATACAGTTACTGAAGGCATTTTGAGGCAAACCGAGGCTCTTCTTGCCATGGAAGCGAAATCGACAAGCAGGCTTAATGTGAAAGATGACTTTATGTGTGCATTATCATGTAATGAGCCTCGAAGGTCGTGTATGCTTTCCAACAGCAACCAGACTCACCCATCGCATTGATTGTAGCTCACGCTGTGCTATAAATGTTGTTTAAAGTTGTTTGTATTTATGCTCTGTGCATGTGCAACAGTTGTCGCATTGGATAAGTTGTACAGTCGGTGGGTCACGGACTGTTTATTAATTAGGCCACATGCTAACGCCGTTTTTATTGTATGTTTCTATTAAAAGATGCTCGTTCTAATCAAAATTTCCTACTGTAACACACACAGCATTAAATCAATACTGAAAGAGCTGGTGGGCCCCAAAAATTCTGCAGTTGGACCACGCTCGACCATGCATTGTACAGTAAATAAAATCCATGATCCATAAAACCACAGTTAGAAAGCCTAAGTTTATATAAAGACGTTTCAAGGTTTCTTTCCCAGAAACATTTGAAGGATCGTGATAGACACGCAATTCGGAAAACTAAACTCAATTCACCCAACCGTCAACGTGACGAAGGCATTTCACAGAGTGCCTTGCTTTGCATGCGTTTGCATAAGCAGAGGGAAAAAAGCACCACCAACAAAGGAAAGAACACCACAAACCAGTGGGGATTTTCGGCCTATGTTTGGCAGTAAAAGTCTCTCAAGTGCATTGTTTTGCATCGCGCCGCGAAAACGCCCGAGCAGGGCGCGTCAAGTCCCAGTTATGCGGTTAATTGCGAGTTCGAAAAAAGACCGACGAGAATAGCCGCGCGTTATTTTTTTCAACCGTTGATAGCGGGATGTTTTAACGCTTCCCTTCTTGTCTGTCTGGCGTGCTCTGCAGAACCTGCTGCGGGGCACGCCTGTAACAACTACTCGTTTGCTGCGCAGCGATGTTGCCTGGTACCAGTGGCGTTGAATCGGGCGCCAAGTGGCCCCGATTATCGGACGGCGGCCACCAAACATCCGTAACTCTCGCTGATTATTAGCGATACGGCCGTGACTTGCTGGCGATTATTAATTTTGATAAACTTATAAACTTCACTGACGCAAGTCGGAGGAACGCAGGTGGCTATTTAAGGCACGTCGCTCCAGGCGCAGGCGGACGGTGCGATACTTCAAAAGGCGCCTCTGTCACTCCCCACGAAAGGTCACGTGAGTCTGGTCACGCAGCAAGATGGATGAGACTTAGCCTTGCACTTCGATGTGCTATTTTAGCGGTTGTGTCCACAAAAATTGTGTACAGGCACCCACTGAAATCTAACGTTTGAACAGCATTGCAGAAATGATTTGTGGGTTTATTTGAAAACACGTGGGTGGTATATCCTATATATGAAGAGAAAAAATGTAGTTCTCATTCGACAAGTTGGTTGCCTTCTTCTCGGACAAGGGAAGAATAGACAATACCACAAAAATGCTGCTTAGCAAGTTTAACCTCCTTTTTTCTTATGAGCTGTTGAAAGTGCTGTTAACTTACTACATACAGTATGTCATTAAAGATATTTAGAACAGATGCGCATCGCCAGCAAGGGCCACAGGTTAGAATAAATGGTATTCCCACAACTTGCCATACCTTCTCTGTCGAACTCAGAGATAAATCGTTTGTGCTTTCATGATAATATTTTGTTCTTGAAGTTGCTTAACCAGGTGGCACGAAACCAGCAGTTGACCCTGTGGTCAGTCTAAAACGTAAATGTTCCTTTAGCGAGGTAGCATTAACGTTACAACGCCTTGCAAATAGAATTGTCAGTTACTTTGCTACCACCACAAGAATTTTTAGATAACCTCAGAACAGGAGGCTAAAATCAAAGCATTACAGAAGCAGTTCATCTCCACTGATAACATGTTCATTATCTCACTTTCTATCATATACCTCATTTCCCAGATTTTTAAGAGAAATCTTGATGAAGATATTTTTTCACAACATGTACGACAAACTCAGTTTTCATTCAATTTTTTAGCATTTTAAACAAAATGAAAAGCCAAATCTGTGCCCTGGTACAGATCTCTTGCTAGCCTGCAGTGAAAATTCAGAAAAAATCCCTTTGCTCAAAAATCATTGTTTTATGATTGTTGGATTTTTACAAAAGGACAGAAAACGATCGAAATAGATGTACATTATAAAACGTAATAACATATGTATAAAATACAATACTAGCCAAAACCATTCGCACAGAAAAGCATTTAAATTTTGAAATGAAATTAACAGCAAAAACGTTTTGATTTTTTCCTCTGCGCAACGTCCACTTTGCTGATCATAACTTCTGACAATCTATCCCAGAGGAAACCAGGTGCTAATGCTTCACACGCAATGAAAATGAAGAAGTTTGTTGGAGAGATTGATAGAAACGGTATCTGAAAGTGTTCAGCACTTGTTCCTTAATGCATTTTCTTCAGTAAAGATGGAAAACTCCATTCAGTAAATATATATAACACAAGCTGGAAGGTTTTTGCTTGTTTTTGTTACAGTTTAAAACTATTAAATGAAAGACAACCGGATCCTCACTAAAAAGCACGACCAAAGCTCTTCGGCAAAGTCGCTGAGGTCAGGGCCGAACTGTACATTTAAGCCGCGAAAAATCATGGACAAGGGTTCAATTAATTATACGGACTAGTTGTGCCACGCAACTGTTGTTAGTAGAAGCTGGAGAGCACGAAGGTCAAAATGGATGGCCATCGCAAAAATAACCTATTGGGGTTAAACGGGATGATGATTTGAAGAACAGGTTTTGCTTTTTCGCTTTTCATGGCATACACCTTCCATGTACTATCACTGGACATCCTCTACGACCATAACATGTTTTTCACACTACCTAGGTGCCATTTAATTGTTAATTGGCGCAATTACCCACGATCTTCCTTCGATCAAAATCCTTCCAAGCGAGTGCAATGCATCGCCATCAGCTGACTATTGTGATTTAGGAACTGTTTTCTGAGGCTGAATGGCGTACGCACAAAATTTTCATGGGGGGGGGTTCATTCAGTGGCATATGGTGGTTATTTGTTTGTGGTGTGCGGTTTTTGTGACGTCACAATTTGACGTCATGTTCATTTTTCCAAACCAACGATTTGAAAAAATTTGTTGACATAATATGTATATTCTTATACACGCACTCCGCTTATTTTATGTGTCATTGCACTGAATATAAACTATCAGCGCTCCAAGTTAGGATATCGGAGGAAAATAAACCTAATGCTTCGTCACAGGAGTTCATAACTGCAAAAATTTGGCTGCGTGTTGTATGTCTCGTCGAATACGAGCAGTCGAGCATAGGTGTGCGGCTGGACTGGCTGGCGCACACCCCGGTTTGCAAGATCGAATCTCACTAAACTACATAACAGGGTTGCCAACCTGTTTTCACCAAAAAATGCCAGACCTTGTCCAAAAAAGCCAGAAAAAGCCAGATAGCAGTTTTGGGGCACATGCAAATGAAACATGCACAACCACACACAAAATAGACATTAAAACTCGTCAAAAACATCGATATAACACAAGTCCAACCTCTAGAAACATATTCTTTCCCCGTAATTACACTGTTGCGCATTTGTTTTTTATCAATAACATCGATCATTTTTAGGGCAACAGTAAATTTTTTGCAATATTCTGTGCACCCTGCATGACAATAGACACTCGTCGCAAGACATTTGCATTGCAAATGCAGCTCAGACAGTGTTTTGCCTGAGCCAAGCCTATCCGATTGAAAATAAGCCAGGAAAATCCAGATTTTTCCGGCTTTTTTTATTTCCAAAAAAGCCAAAGGTGTTAAAAAATGCCAGAATTTCAAACTCTGGCTTCCAAAAAGCCAAATTGGCAACCCTGCTATGCACAAATTGAGAATGCGCATAAGGTACGCAAGAAAAATTTTCAATTTTTTGTTATGTATAAAAGTCCAGCAAACCTAGTTTTCCTTTTCCCCTGCTGAGACGCTAAGACATAATGAAATGCCTGATTGCTTCTTTGTTAACAACTGCTGTTTTTGAGCTCGTGAAGCAGTTCTATCATGCTACAGAATTTGGTAATGCAGCCAATACGGCCAGAGCTTGCACTGATCAACGATAGCAGACAAAATAAAGACAATTGTTTCGGATAAAGTGAACTATCGCGGAACACAATCTTAAACATGCGTAGTGGACGAAAGGGCTGCAAAAAGCGGTGAGATGGTTTCTGGACGCAGACGATAACTCTGATTCTCACCAAAACCTGATTATATTACTTTTTGGCCCATTTACAATGTTCCCTGAAATTTGCATGCAAGTTTATTCCGTGGTATATTTGCAATAAGTCGGCAAATTAACAAGCAAAAGGTATACGAAAACATTTAATTTCCTTTGCGCTGGTAATAGAGATTTTGTGAAATATCAAGCTCAAGGGAGGGAGTTTAACCCCAACCCCTTCCCCCTTGCGTACGCCCTTGCTGAGGCTGGTGGTGTAGTCTTTGGCTTCACGCAAACAACCATCAGATTTGTTTTTATTCAGGTACTGCAAATTGCGGGTTTCATTTTCGTAATCCACCAACGATTACAAATTTAAACACCAGTGTATTTTAAGTAAACCACTTATTCGCCGAATTGAAACCAACTGCAGGTCATCAGTAAGACTGCCCATAGCACAAGCAAAGCAACTTCTTATTTTTTCTCTGCAACGGGTTTATGCTAAACGTCTTATGTTTTTACTACAATCAGGAAAACAACACCAGTTGTAAAATATTTTATCCTTTATTGAGGTTAGGAACGCTTTACTTATCAGCCAAATTTTTAACACGTCAACGTATTCCGTTTTTGCATATGTGATCCATGATAAACTAAGCAATGTGGGTAGGGGATCATCCTCAGGTAAGTGCTGATAATGTCATAAAACCAATTGTTCGAAGCACATTCAATCTGTGCAGAGATCATACAACATTTCACCAAATTTACAATGCATATGCTGCTTCTGACTGTACTGAGCAAAAAAATAAAACACAAACAAAGTAAATCAAAGTTTTGTAAAAACTTGTGCTTTGGTGATGGCAGTGTTGACGTTTGTGCGTTGGGAGCTTAAACCTTCATCGAAAGAATTGTCATTTTTTTGCGCTTTTTCTTTTCTTTATTAAGCTTCAGGACTCCCGGGTTTCATCCACGCCCTTGGAATGTTAAAACAGAATTTGTACATTTTGCAAACGTCAGTGTGAAGGCTTCAGTAGTTCATCTGCGTATGCATACTCAGTTGTTCAAAAGCTGCCCGCCACATAAATATTTACGAATCTGCTTTTGAAATTTGTTTGTCTGAAAAGTTCAAAAGTGAGATAAAAACATGCGTAAGGTCTCGTACCTTTTTTAGTTCATTTGCTATGCATTTCGATCAATAAAATTTATGCACATATATATAAACTGTCCTTCAAAGAAGGTTTAACATGTACACCGATCGTTTTTGTTCTTCTGTTTCGTCTCTTTAAAAAAAAGAGCATTTCGTGTTCTTCTGAAAATTGAGAATGCATTTTCTTGTTATACTGTATCTGCGTTATTTAAGCAAAAGCTGTGGCAAATGTTGCTTATTTTTAAATTCTTAACTGCCAAAAGCTTGCTTTTCAGAAGAACAGAGGAATGAGAAATGCTGTCAATTTGCACAAAAAGGTATGATCTTTGCCGCAGATAAACAAGTCTGTCCACAGAAAATGATGGGCCATCAGCATTTTCGGTTTCATTTGCGCAAAACCCTTGACAAAAACAGAGAAGGTCAGATGCGGTCAGTTATGATGTTTTCATACTTTCGATGGCGTCCACACGCACCTACTGTAGCAAGTTGTGTTTCTACTTGGTGCTGTTAAATGTTTCGACTCTTGAGTTTTGCATGTCAGCGAAACGGTGTCCTCATCATACAGCTGACGTAAGCGGCCCGGCAAGATTCTTTTCGATTCGTGGCGTTCGCTTTGTTTCGCCGAACCTCCCTCAAATCCCACAGCTTATCCTCCACATCCGGGGTTCTGGCTGATCTAACAACGCTGACAGGCTATAGCATCCCACCGGGAGAATCACTGGCTTCTGCTACAAATGCTCGACATATTTTATTGTGAATCATTCTGCACAGAGCAGTGTTTCGTCGAAGACAAGAGGATTGAAAAATCCCACATGACCGGTCTTGACATTCACCAATAACTTGACTCTCGTTATGAGCCCAGGTTTAATGGTTAAAATCGAAGACTGTAAATACTGTTTTTAACACTTGAAAGCTCTAGGTTTTCAGTAGGCTTTCGAGGAATCGGTCGGCGGAGCTCTGCTTTCTTTACTTTGTGATGATTCAAAATATTTGAATAAGATTTCAGGACTGAGGATGCGTATTGTAACGTGAAATCAATTTTCTATTTTGAAATATTGCTGATAGATTCAGCTCATTCCCTTTGCGGAGACTAGTCACGTTGCTTTTTACATTTGATCATTTTTTACCTGATATCCGCATGACACCAAGAAATGATCGATGAATGAGTCTCAGATTGGTTTGCTGAAAACAAAAGAAACTGCAGAAACTGAAAGGTTAATTTAAAACCTTATAAAAACTGTTTCTTCAATGTAATTTCGTATTTACAAGACACGTACCTCATTAATTACTTTCAACGAGTCTGCACAACAATCGATTGTGAACCAGTTTAGTTTGATTTTGCATTCCGACCAAGTGCGGAATACGTAATCAAGAAACAAACAATAGTTCATTCTGAACATAACCTATACAGAAGTTTTAGTTGAAGAACACCTTCAATACCCATTGAAAAAGACACGAAAGGAATATTCGAAGATAGTTTCTTTCAGTACGCTTTTCAACCACTGGTTCTCCTTGTATTAGCGAAGATGAAACAAGACGAGTACGAAGGTTTCCTGAAACGCATTTCCGAAGACGTGCCTGTAAGATGTGCGTGAGTGACGTAATTCGTGTGACCGTAAAGAGCTTTGATTTTTTGCACTGATGCTTCACCGTTATATTATCCACTCTGCGAGTCAGAAGGAATGCAGTGCTGCCATTAGCTTTCGACACATCCCGTAAAACAACAGTAAATTGCGTGCCATACATTTTATATCTAAGTCAATGCGCCCTTTCACTGCCATTGGTCGTGGCGTTGACGAACGCACGGCACTTGCGCGAGTTCTTGCATTGCATGGAGACCGAAGTGACTAGGGGTACTGCGCGGACAAGGCTTGTTTTGGCACTGAACTGTTTTTACAATCGCTGCTGGCGAAATCTGCAGTCAAGGGTCTTTGGATAAATGTGGTGAATTTTGGCCAGTTGGACTTAAATAACAGTAGTCTGTAACATTCTATGCCAAGCACAAGCAACATAGCAGATTAACTGTTTTTGCCGTTGATATCAGCAGTCAATGCAAATAGCTATAAAGAAAGTTTGACCTTAAACACAAATACAGCTGCACATGAGCAGCATGTAGACATTATTACCGAAACTCTGCTTCTATGCATAATCTGTCTCAACGTTTTCATTTGTCTTTAAGCGGACTTTGAATCCGATGTTATCGAAAGCACCAATTAGATATATATTTTGTCAAAAAGCATTCGTTATAACGTGTCTTCTATTTAGACCTGTCAGTGCATACCCAGGCTCTATTCCGGCCACATGCTATTCAGTCTTGCCCGGAGTGCATGCTTCCGTTCACCTGATTCTGGTTTAGTAAACATGCAACACCGCAAGATTCTGTTGCGTTGGTCGTGCTTCGCACGCGAGGCCAATTGGCGGCTGAGTGATGGTTGGAAAGTGGTTGGGTCACTTTGAGGAAGGTCGTATCGCGGTTCTTGCCGTTGTCTCATCAGTCTGTATTTAACAGGTTTGACCTCTTTTTGCTTTTAAGGCAGACTGTGGAAGCGAGGGAAAAACAATTGTGACCCCAACACCCTGGAAATCTAGCATACCGAGTTCAGCAATGCATTTTCCAAAGGGTGACAAGCGCGTCGTAATAGTAATTATCTCTAGTGCAGTAAGAAAATTGCACCATACCACTTTGATGTTCGGAAAAAAACACTAGCTGTTTCCATGTGATTCAGTTTAAACCGCAGTGTGCTGCTTGTGGTCGTTTCAGATTTAACTTCACACTCAGTAAGTGGTGTTCTGGGGATTCCATTTTTATCAAGATTAAATCTGCAAACCTCTCTTAATGATGCTTGAGCTCATGTCAAAACACGAGGTTCGTACAGCTGTTCAAAAATGTGCGTTTATCCGTGCGGTCTGCATATTTTTCAATAATTTGAGCGTGCGCATGTTGCCTTGCAAGGCAAAATTAAACAAAACGAAAACCTTTAATCGATTGGAATTCCCCTGACGCACACAAATCTTGACTGGTCATCTTAAATTCATATCTGCTGCAACATCAACTTTTCTGAAGTTGTGCGGTTGCTGTTGAGTTAATTGGAGCTTTCACTGCCAACTAGGAGCAGAGATTCGTCGATCAAGCCCCTAACCAAGATATTTAGCAAATAACGTTCAACCATCACTTATGATTAGATCTAATGTCAAGCTAGTTTGTGGGGTTGATTTTACGGAAGCTCAATGTCCCTGGCATTATTTTTAGGAAGAGCTAATAATGAAATATACGAGTAATATTTTACAGAAACCGTTGGTGTTGGTCACAACGAACCAATTGAGTTTTGATTAAATTCAGGAGGAAACATGGTTCAGTATCATCAGTGCCTTTTAAATTTAGGAAAGTGGAACCTGTTTGGGAAAACCTAGATGTTGTTTTGGAATTTTCACCTTAACAGCGGCTGCTGCTGCTGACACGTTGAAACACCTGCTGACTGGAAATTGTTGTTGAGCTGCTCAGGCTCATAGCATGACGCTCATGCTTCAAAAACTGCCTGAGGCAAACGCAAATTTTTCTATTCTTGAAAGAATGAAAACTTACCCATTAATCTTCGACAAGTGACCAAAGTGGCTTTTCATGTTGCAAATCAAGATAGCAATTTTCTATGTAGTTTTTTTTTCGCATTGAGAAAGGCAAATGTAGTTCTGTGCAGTCAGCACATCTGGCTAAGAAATACAAGAAGATATTTACCTGCTGAGTGCATATTTTATGTTGATAGTTCGGTTGGTCATCATATGTTGATCTGAATGCTTGTTTGTTCGAACTGGAACTTGACACCCCAAGTTTTCTTCGCAGCACTTTCGAAATCAAAAAATAAAAATGCCAACCGGACAAACCAGCAAAATCGATTTATTCGTGCTTCAGGTAAATCACCCCAAAGGATGACATGGCCCAGTTCTAGCACACTTGTGTAAAATCGGCTAAAAACTACAGCTCCAAACGCTTTTCACAAAGTGAACTTGATGGAAAGTTGGATTAAGGCGTTTGTTATTAAATGTGGCAATAATGCACGGAGATATGTTTGAAAGCCGATGTACTTTAAACAAAACTATACCTGGATTGTTCATTGTGCGTTATAAAATTACGTGAAAGCCAACAAGCTGTGGTTTCATTCAAAAAGCTTTACTCAGAATAAAAAGAAGCTTACCGTAAGGTTCTGGGCAAATAAACATTTAAAACTATGTCTATTTCGCTTTTGGGTATCATATTTCTCAAGCAAAGCCGTGAACTGTTAAATGTCAGGAAATATGATATTTTGCTAGTTAAAAAACAAGCATATCCAAAGCATGTGATCGACAAAGATTTTAAAACCTAATGTAGACCACACAAATATATGCTGTGTGTCCAGCTGACAGAAGCCTTACCATTGCAGATGCACCAATCATTTCAGTCATGGAAATGCACTGCTGCATTTCATCTAGGGAAGATTTTCTGATGGAATTGTGTTTGGGCACAAATATATTTTACAATGATTCATTTGACATATATGTAATAATTTATTCGTCATGCTTTATTTGAAAGAAACAAACCTTTTGCATTTGAAGTTAGGCTAAGCCTTTCTTCTTTCCTTCTGCTGAATGTTCAAAAACCCTCGATCACAGTCTAATTAGCACATCATGCCAACAAAATCCTTCTGGAAGACTCTCAAAGGAAGAGAAAGGTTTGTACTGTATATCCTTGGTAAAATAGCTTTGAATGATAACTAGCTACTGATTGCAATAAAGTGAACTAAAAGTATTTTTAATAGTTATAAAGCTATATTTCACAGTACAATAATCAGAGATAAGCATCGTGCATGTAACACTTTATGGCAAACAAAACCACCGATGTTGCATTGCTTAACCGTTTTTGATTGAATGCTATTAATTTTGTCAAGTTGGCAATCAAGATATTGCTCTAGGGTTGATGAAAAACCATGGGTTCGGAGAGTCTGGCACCAAGCTAAGGAAGGTTTATATTAACGTAAATTAACAGCACTTGCTTCCTGCCATTTGACCTCTTCGATAAGCAAACCTAACACAGCGGCAGTCTTTTCATCAGCTGTTGCAAAATCTACCCGTAGCTGATGCAAGAATTATTGCCAGGCCGCATGCGTACTCGCTGTCGAAGAAAAACAAACTTGCTTGTTTTCCATCGGTGATTTAAGTAGCGCGTGGGCTTGTCAGCGTGGGGGTGAGTCTTGGAACGGCGGGCGCAAAACGCCGTGGGCGTTTAACAGTACACGGTGGACGTGCTTACTGAGTATTCTGGTGTTTCAATGGTATTTTTTCTGGCTGTGCCACCATCAACCTGTGAGCGAATTTGAAAATTCAAATTGCTTACGAGTTGCCTATGGAATTAAAATTGATCTGAAGATTGCTGGCATGACATCTTGGCTGTCATCAAAGCTCGAAATCAACACTTGATATTTGTAACCTTCAACATTTTCCGTCCAACCCTTCATCGTATGGCCACCTACAAGTTTATATCAAAAGTTTTTATCTTATTCTGTGTTGTGCGCTCTCCCGTTTTAGGAAATCTCGCCCGGCTTTCACAATACTTGCACGCCTTGTCTTTGAGGCATACTCACACGTTAATGAAACATTCGAATTTTAGAGTTACAAACGCAGAGTGAACGTCACAAAAAGAAGAGGTTGATGTGTTAGTTAGAATACAAGGTCATGCAAAATGGCGTCTCATCATTTCACGTAACAGGATCATCAGGTCAAACGCTCTAGTTGGTGTCTTCTTCGCAGGAATGTTTTACAAGTACGTCAAAGACAAAACAGCAATCAGAAGTTATGAACTCCGCCAGTTGTTTTTATGACGATTTTTTGTTGCACGCTTAAGTTTAAAAATCCATTTCCTTGATAGTGAAGACTTACAAGTGTTGTGAGCAAAGACGAGAATCTGTCCAATCTACTGTAAGCAAGTAGCATATGACATGCTCATATGAAACATGGAAGAGCAAGGTAAGTTCATCTCGTGAATAATGCATGTCTGGTGAGGAGTTGGATTGACCTGTGGTTGAACTGCGCCACCTGGCATTGACAAGAAAACTGAAATGAAACTAATATATTTTCAAATAGGTTTATATTTTAAATCTGCAAAGCACACAACCGCTTCTTTTTCTCATGTCAAATGGTTTCTAACTAACAAAAATGTTGTGAAGACATTTTTTTAAGTGAGAAAAATTATGAAAAACATTGATTGAATACAAGTCACTTTTGCTTTATATTTAAATAATCATGAACTACGAAAATAAGTTAAGCACATTTACTCGAGAACAGTGGTTCACAAATGTGGGTACATTTACCCTTTGGTGTGCGTAAAGGTGCTCCAAGGGATACACGAATATTTTTGAGAAATTTTGAAGTGTCTTTGCAATGAAATTCAAACGAAAAGATACAATAATAATTATAGGTGCATTTGCAATTTTTGTGCTCAAGATTAGTGAAGCGATACTTATTAGACAAAATATTGACCAAGGGATACATCACTAAAAACGGATGAGAACCATTGCCTTGAAAGTTACTTGTTGTAACGTTGATATACATGACAGAACCTTCAGGCTTTGCGATTAAACAAGAAACGGCTTTTGTTTCAAAAATTTCAAACTAGGGTGCTTGTGTGGGAAAACAGAACAAGCGATTATGCTGTCACAGAAGTCAAAAGTTTACATTTTTCTAACAGAGGCTTATGCACAAGTCAGCGATAACGATTATGCGACTGAGGCCATCGATTGTCAGAACTATCAACACTGCTAGTCATGCACAGGGTTTGAGTAATGCCATAACTTCAGGCACTCAAACGCACTAAGACACATGAGAGAAGCACGCAGCTGAGTTGAACGGGCCAATAATACAGGAAAAGTTGGCACTTTCAACTTGGAGGAATGTTTTCAACTGTTCAGGCAAAGCACCACGTCACCGTGGCAACTCCACTTTTAGCCTGTTCATAGTATATTGGGCAGTTACGTAGTTGATGTTAGATACAAAACTAGGTTTTCAGATCCAAATACCATTGATACCCCAGGTGATTAAAATTTTGAAGTCAGGGTAAATTTCAATTAAACATCTTACTGTTTTTCAACTTTCCGGTAATTGTAAGAAGCGCATCAGAACGTGCAAGTTTTTGTTTATTTTCAGCGTTAAAATGGAAATATTATTTTTTATCTTTCAGAAAAACAGCTGAATTCCCCATATACCGGCCTGAATTATAATTTCGAGTAGGGATTATCTTGCGACTTGGGCAGCGAAGACAAGCTTCAACTGCAAAGCAGAATTTGCAACGATAGAAATCATGTCTCATAATGCGGTACATCGTTTAACAGAATTGGTTAATTGCGGCAAAGAAGCTACTTTTGCCCCGCAAGTTTTCAGAAACACTTAGGCGCACAACATATAGGTTTAAGCGATCTGGCAAGCTTAATGTAAATGTCCACACGAAACTGCATGAACTTTTGAAGCAACTAAAATTATTGAGCTGTGGACGATTAGTGTCATTTCATGACACCTTCTGGACCACACTTAGTTGCGGGAAAAAAATAAATGCTCAAGTGTTAGATGCAATAGACCCTGTTGCTAGCACCATTCGAGTACAAGTTTTTATTAAAAAATAATTGGGAATGTTCTGGTTCATACACTGGTTGCCAACCGATTTTTTCACTGTAATGGACCATTCTGGGTGATCTGGCGGTGAACTTCGATTGTATTTCTTGCCAACACTTGACCTGTCTCGGTCATTCTTTTATGAAACACAATCACTTTCAAAAGACTAGGTTTGGAAATGTGCTTGCTGCCAAATAAAATTCAACACAGCAGGTGAATGTACTTAGTTGTTTGACAAAGGTTGTCGCGAAAACAACGTCTCATGATTGACAAAGAGCAAGATTGCGGCTGTTTCTTGATGCCAATGCGGATTTGCATGCTTGCTGGACTTAACGCGACTGGCAAAAAGCCTTACCATGTTTTGACAGCATTGCTACACGATAGCCGGAATTTGTCTTAACTGCATGCCTGCATGCCAAGGTGTACACCAACCTCGCAAGGACCTACTCCACCAGGTGACTGTGAAAATAAGCGCTGTGTTTGTACTTTGTTGGGTTGATGTAGATCACGCATGAATTCACTCACCGTTAGCCTGATGGCATTGTCCACTGAGTGCAATCTACTCCTCCTTCGTCGTTTGAGCTAGTTCTTCAGTCAACTGCTTTGGCCGCACTATATCTCGGGGCAAGTGTTGAGCAGCCATTTGATTGGGTCATTATCCAAAAGCGTCAGGCCGTGCAGTCCATGGGGAGGTCGATGGATTGGACATGGGAGGACAACATGGTCGACGGTTTGTTCTTCTGCGCCACACTCTCAGACCGCAGAGTAGGCCATACCATACGCAGGAGCGGAAACGGCAGACAACGGTGCGGAGGCGTTTAAGCCGGACCCATGTTGTTCTTGAGAGGGTCATTCCGAGCATAGGTGTAGGAGCAGGCAAATTTTTGATGGGTGCAAAACATTTTTGCCGAAAGACTTCCAAAAAGAACGTCCGCAATTACAGCAATTTTGCGAAGGTTTCCACAAATTTTGCCCAAATTTCCACACATTTTGCCCGGATTTTAAGGGATTTTGCCCGGATTTTTACCAAATAAAAACTCTTGGGGATGCGGTTGCACCCCCTTCACCCCCGCCACCAGTGCTTCCGAGAAGGTGTGTGCCGGGGATAAAAGTATGGAGTCTCGTAGAGTTATCCAAACACTCCGTCTCCCATTGGTGATCTGCCAGTGCGCCGTACATATGTTGTTGTTTTCAGATTATTGATGAGTTGTTGTGCGGCAAGCACGAATGGGTGTCTTGATTTGAGACGCCGTGCATTCGCAGCCGGTAGTAGTCAGGTGAGCGCTTAGTGGAGGAGGAGAGAGCAACCACAACTACCCGCCGCTGCAATCTACTTAAGCTGTGCCTTCTCAAATCTACTTAAGCTGTACCGTATATAAACGTGTTTGCCCTTCATTGTGCAAAGGTGTACATCACCTACAAATCTCGGATCGAAACTATTTTCAACAAAGTGGAAAGGCTGTGACATCACTTTGCGGTTTGTAGATTCCACTCAAAAAACATGAGTCTTTGATGTTTATTTGCATCTCTTGTCTGAAACCTTGTTACCTGGGTGTATAAAAGTCGTTTGCATCTTGTCGGTTGTTTTTGTAAGGAAAAACACCAATGACAGTTTCATGATAATTTCTTCAAAGTTCTTTAATTAGAATACTCTAGCGCTGGTAATGTTTGAAAAATCATGGATTTAAAAAATTTAATGAGACGATGGTAAGCATACCAATGACCAACGTCTCGTTTATTCCAATTTGTTTTGGCGAGTGTTCAGGTAATTGACATTATTAAGCATTTAAGGTGTCATGAAACAAAAATTTCAATAATAGTTTTTCAGCAAATAAAGTATCACTTCAAACATACTGAAAAAATCAACGCTTCCGTCGCTTATTTACAATGTTTGCACAGTGTCATCGTTCTTTGTCGACCCTGCCTTACCTAATAATTTTACCAAGCTGTTCAGATTATTAGAAACTGCAAATTTTCTGCAACAGACCTCTTGAAAAAGCACCGGTGCCACATTCAAGGCCTCATAATCAATCTTATCCGCAAACACCAAAGGTAGCCAAGTACCGCAAGGAATTCGTAGCGGGCAAATCATCTATAGCTTAAATATAATCGGAAAGTGAATTTGCTCCTGCGATTCAAATCACTTTTCTCTTTGAATATGACGTCAAAATGAAACCGGTAATTTTTAACTGCTGTCAAAAAGCAGTTAGTCCAACAGACGAGCAGTTGTTAACTACGCAAAAAGCGTGTTTTATCAAAACAACTGAACAAATTGTCTGTACATACGAGTGCACTGTGTTTTTTGGTCAATGACTTATTCAGGCTCCAAAAAAGTCGAAAGTTCATTGCATCTTGATGAGCGCTTGGCAGAGGACGAAAACGCCGCAGACGAGGCTCCGACCAAGTCGCAGCTTTTCCCGTATTAGTGCCTCGCTTGTTTGACATTGATCACTATCTCCAGGCTGCAATTACATCGGCTGATGCGAACATTCATTGCTGCCAGTGCGTGCAAGTCTGGCCGCGGTATGCAACTGGACCAGCTTTCAAGGTATTTTCAGCAAGCAAAGGCTTTTTCGCGTTTGTGGACATGTGAGGTCCGGTGCATGGCACAACTTTCGCTTGCGGCAAGCTCACGCTCTTTCCGGATTGCAGCAAAGTTGTTTCAAGTGCTTTACAGCTAAACTGGAATTTCATCGACCTCGGTAAGTGAGCGCACTAACCCCAGTGGTTTGCGACTGTTGATTTTCGCAAAAAAATGCTTCAACAAAAAATAAACCGTCAATATTCAATTACTTTCCCTGCACATTACCCAAGACCTGCAAAAATGTTTTTCATTGTTGGAAAGAACATTTTTCAACTCAAGCACAAAAAAACTGCATAGCATATCGTTGCTGAACTGCAAATGCAGTCGTTACTGTTGTTTTCATCTGCTACAAATTCTCAGTTTTCTCAAAGGCGAACATTTCATGCAAAGCTAATAGTTCTCACATGCAATGTTAGCGGCCAGGATTAAACAAATTATTGATATTTTTTGTTTGTATACAACAAACAGCGAAGATGTTCGCATTGTTATTTTTTTATTTTCTTGTATCAGATTGGCCTCAGGTATAGCAGTCATCGTTGCAAAAGGTCTGTACAAGAAAATAATCCGAAGTGCTTTTGCCGGTTCTCGATTTAATACTTAAATTTCTGAAAAATTGTGAAAAAGATGCTTAGCGCAGGCATTGCTGCAGTATAACTGCGAGATTTCTCTTTCTGAAAGGAGCTGTGTTAGCGTATGCATTCAGTTTAACGGTACAGAACACATTATTCATAGGGTTATAGAAGTAGGTTCTCTCTGTTTAAATTTATTCGTATCCGATCCCGGGAAGGCTCCAGGTTTATTTGAATGGATTTTCGCAGGCATTAACGACAGGCGGTTTCTGTTACATTCGTTCGTGTGTAAGTCAAATTCTCACAGCGATGAGTGAACCTGAAAAAGCCTTACAAATTTGTATCAGGTACAGTCCACGTGAACAAACAGCAAATTTGATTGAAATCGTGTTGGATGTTTTGCAAACAGCTCGTTTTAACGTCAGCAGCAAAACGATGGAGTTTGCGTTGTTTTCTTTTGTTTGACTCTTAACAGTTTTCTCATGTTTTACAGTTTAGCGTAATAAAGCTGTATCGGTACTTTCGTTATATTTAGATGCTTGCTTTTTTCTGCTGTTAACTATATCATTAGCATTGACTCCTGGCTTGCTGCTATTTTTCAAATTATAGTGAAAATGACACTTCTTCAGAAAAATCATCTGATCCCCTGCCTATACGAATATATACAGGAAAGAACTGCCGACCTTATCAAATAAAGCGTCCCATTGGTGCGAAAAAAATTTGATATAATTTTATCGCCTTAATTCAGCTCACTTGGAAAAAAGCAAGAGTAAATTCATTTCACATTTTGCAGGTATTTGGTCGTTGTTACCAGTCGTTATGAAGGCACCGCACTTTGTACCTCAAAAGGTCAGGTTAGGGCATCAAAAAAGTTCAATAACATTTTTTTCCTCAAATCAGCTTAACAAAATCATTTCGGGAATCGGCCTTTTTCCCCACATATTTTATTCTGCTCCGAAAACTGATCAGTGTGGTTCCCAACCCACGTCACAGAAGACGGCCTTGAACCGCTGGAAGTGAGCGGCGTTTGCGCCATCTAGAGACGGGAAGTGCATTTCCTATGTTAAGGGATTTCCAGGTTCCTTGAGGCAAAGAAGAGCAAGGTTGCTATTAATTAAAAGCGACGTCGGGACTTTAAGAATGACGACAAAATGAAAAAACGTTGTAAAGTGACGTACAAGTGAGCATGTTAGATTTTGCGGTGCATTAATTTGTCTTTTTTGGTTCTGATGGAACACTGCAACTATGCAACTATTGCTCTATCTGTGGGTTTTCTGATTTTACTTCCAACAGGTCAGGGTTTTTCGTAAAGTATGAAACTTTTTCAAACGTTTTTGAAGAAAATTGCTAATAAACAAGGTATTGCTAAACATTGAAATCAGACCAAGTTTTCTTTTCTAGAAACGTTTACTGAAAAACACAATTGCGCAAGATTGCTTACCGTTGCATTAAAAAAACACAACTTTAATACTTCTTTGGGTACAGAAATCAAACATGTGTAATTCTAAGCTTTGTTTACTGGTGAAAGCATGAACCACTTTGGCTTTTGAAGAGAGGTTGAACAGAGTTTGGACATCATGTTATAGTCTAAATTTTTTAATTCTGTTATGACGAGTTGATTATGTGTAATACAACGAGTGATGCAGTGTGTACTAAATTAACCAAACAATGCTTGGGAACCTATTTTTAGGGAAAAGGATTCCACATTATTCTTTTTCTTGATGAAATTAATTTGTGAATCTGACGACGCACTAGGATTTGGTGAAAAATGTCCGATTCCTGAATTGCAGCCTTAACTCTGCAGGATTGTCAGTAAAGACAAGTTTTTGATGGATGGCCAGAAAAGGATGATCTAATTTGGGGTATATGTGTAATAGCGACATTGTAGTCTCCAGAAGTCTCAACTCACAAGTTAATCCTCTGCAAATTTTAATTGGCTTCTGCGGCACGTCCAAAAGTCATTTAGATATCGGAATATTGTGAAGTGCGGCTGAAGAAAATCTACGTGGGTGTTGATTTAAATGTTTGGGGAAAACCCATCGATGTCACATTGTTATGACATAATCAGATTCTCTGAGGCTTTACGTTTTGATTATTTTACATTTACGTTGCGGTTTTATATCACTGATGGCGATACCGCCGGGCCAGAGTTCATCTTTGCCGAAGAGGTTTCTTCGCTTGATCCGGAGCACCAGAGCCTGCTTCAACTTGATGTGTACTTCTTTCTGAAATCATTCTGAAACAACTGTTTGCTTCGCAAATTTGAATCCTTAGTGTTTGTGGTAATCGCAGTGCTGGATTAAGGTAGCGCGGGGCCTGTAGCATTTCAAGAACGCGGGGCCCCATGTTAAAAAACACCTCAACACCTGCTAAAACATAAAGTGTGTGGGCATGGCGTCCCTGCTACTAGCTTTACTCTCTGCATGCTCTCTCCAGTTCGCATCGTGACATGACAGTCTCATTGTATCGCATGCCGCCCGCTAATGTTGCCAGATGGTTGTGACCTAAATCTGCTAAATGGGTCGCGAAAAACTGCTAGATTCTGCTAAAAGTCTTGTCACAAAATTTCAGCTAAAATCTGCTAAAAGAAGTGAAATTCTGTTAAAAATTTGTTATATTTGCGATGATTAAAATAAACCTATGAAGTTATACAATATATTAATTTTTGTCTTGCACTCGCTCACAGTGAGCATGGGCTGATCTTGGCCAACACACTTTTCGGCCCACAAATTTCTTTCAGTCAACGTTTTGAGCAACGTAACTGCATCTTACCTCGTTTTTGGTATGACGCAAAGTTCTTGACCAGCTATGTCCAACCTGCGGCCCAACCAAAAGTTTTGTGCGGCACGGTTTAGGTTTTCGCTGCAGTAAAAGTATCCTATATTCTGACAACCTATCTTTGTTTTGATAATCTTGAATTTGGCATTTCTGATGCAGGGGTCTTCAGTGCCACTTTAACACGTCTGTTACCATTGCAGATTAGGATTCGAAAACATTTTGGTTGCTAAGCTCAAAGTAAGCCATTAAATGTGCGGCCGTCATAAATATGTCATTCAGTGTGCGGCCCTGGTTAAAGTTGTGACATCATTGTTGGCTCAATAAGCCATTTGGGTTGGACATAGCTGTTCTTGACGATCTGTTTCAAATGGTTGCATGTTTTTATACTGTAAATCAATGCTCAACAATAAACAAGCTGAGCATTGCTTCAGCTCCCAAATTTATAAGTCAAGTCTTTGAAACTTAAAACTTTGTGTTGCATTAGGGGGCATGCAAAAAATTCTGTAGTCTTGTCTGACTGCTTTTGCTAACAGTTATTCTTTTCAAGCTCACGGTGTTTCGCTGTGATTGCATTATTGCAAATTTGCATTATTGCATTGCATTATTGCAACTGTTAAGTTCAGAATCTTGCAACCATATATGTGGAAACTTTTGCCAGCTTTAGTTTACCAGGAACTTTTTTACCAGACATTATTACTTGCTAGCGTAACTGAATCACTTGGAAAAATCGCGTCGTGGGATAAAAACATATTCTGCCAATGTTGTCTTTTAACCTAACGTGCTCACTACGCACAGAAGCAAATCATTTAGGTTTCACCAAGCCATCTAATTACTTGTTATTATGATACTTGAAGCAGCTTCTTTGCATCATAATAAAAATTCCACATAATTGCAGGCAGCTGGTTATGCTTTGTCCAGGTGTTACATAATTAAAAACATTAGAAAAGTAGGAGTATATTTTTGTATGAGAAAAAGTTTTCATCTTGAAAAAATTGTTGAAACAGGTTTTCAGTCAGCAATTTGCTACTTGGTAAACCTGCGAAACGGTTAGTAAAATCCTGCTAGAAAATCAGCTGGTTGGTAGATAGAAACTTTTACAGCTAACAGTGAGAAAAAGCAGCAAATACACTAAAATGGCAACACTGCTGAGCGCAATCTTACGCCTTTTGTTACTTAACTGTAAGAAAAGAAGCAAACAAGATTTTCTGGAAACAGACAGCGTTCAATTGAAAACCCTTGCTTACCACTTACGGCAAATGTAGCAAAATACTGACTTCTTGGACCGAAAAAAATCTTGTACATAATGTAATAAAGGCGATATATTGCAGAAGACCGCGAGGCGCCCAAAAGCGCTGGGCCCGTAGCAATTGCTACATTTTCTACTATTGTTAATCCGGCACTGGGTAATCGGCCTCTGATTGAGAGAAACCCTGTTTTAAAGAGACGCTGGTTGAGACATAAGTAAACCAGGGACTGAAAAAGGGTTATCACCTAAAATCTATTACTGCAAACTAGGGGGGGACCTGCTTAATAGGCGGAGAGTTAATTTCAAGCGGAAAAGGTGAGAAACATGCTTTGACACCATTGGTTTATAAGTCTGTTGAAGTTTATCCAAACTTTGCTCATCAACAAAATGAACTTGACCAAATGTTCGCAAGTCTGACAAAGGCATGTGCGGTCGGTGTCGCCTCAAGGGAGGAAATTACCACAGTTTCAGCAAGGAGAGCTATATCGGACTGTGACGATCTGAACCTCTTATTTTGCGGTGAAAATAAAAAATTTAATCGGATTTTGGCCTTGTTCTTTCACGTGATACTTGCTTAATTCAGTCGGCATGTGTGCTGTAGACTGGATTCCTGCGGTGTGGTACCTTGTTCCACCACTTCGACGTAAGAAATACTTGGTAAAAAACAGTACCAGGACATTCCTTTGTGACGTATGTCAACTCGCTTCTACGCCATCACAATCCAGACATTCCATCACTTTTCAAAGAACATTTTCCGGATCGTGCTTCCGAATGGATTCAAAACATTTTTTTCCGAAAAATCGTGGTGTTATCCAAGCAAGATGAGGCGCGTATGATGAAAAAACGGGAAATTAAATTCTTGAAAAAACTACTGTCCATTCTACTAAATTTCAAAGAATTGTCATACACACACGTACTTTGCACCCATCTTTCCAAAATCAATCACGCTTCGAAATACATTTCCATACAGAGAATAGTCGCATTAACAGGTGTTTTACAGTTTTTGTCTCTTTGGTCAGGGCATAATAACGACCCTAATCTAAAACAACCCAGCTTGTTGCGTTTTTTATGACATTGAATCTCCGACACTTGGAAACAAACAAAAGGCGTAAAAATCCTCTTCATAATGATTAGTAAATATAGCGTGATGCAAACACTGAAAGGAAACAATTTTTTACTGATCGAAAAAGTCTACAGCATTTTTCTTGAGCATGGTTAATAAATTTATGCAAATTTAAGCCATTGCTGAAAAGGATTCGGTTCCTTCAGAAAGTACTTTGCACATATTCGTCTCCCATGTACAATCCATTTAGATTTTGAGAATCAGTTTGCTTGCAAAAGCATCAGGCGAATGACCTTTGTTTTCCGTGCATTCAACGTCAGCCGAGAAGATAAGCATCACACCGAACTCTCGCGTTAATTCCATTTGACTGACGTAGCACATTAGCCACCACAATCGAAAAATTTGGCAAGTACATGAGAAAAGCTTATTTAATGGAAATTTTTCGCATTGTTAAGTGTTTCGCGTGGTAATTATGCTGTTAAGTGGTCACGCAGTAGGTATTGTATCGGCATCGAAAAAATGCCAACCTCACTAAACCCTAAAATCACCAACTTCTTGCCTCTTTAGCCATAGTTACATGACCTATAATTCAGAAGGTTGGTTCAAGCATAGTTCACAACCGTGTAACCTGCAATGCCTTCGCCAAGGCATTTTAAGCTCTTTGGTTTCCGACGACCCTATCATCTGTAAATGCCTGCGGACTTACGGCGTAAGTGTTCAATTTCCTACAGAATCTAGATGAAAGTTCGTTAGCAACGTGCATGCTCATATTCTGCAGTATTTTCTGTAACTTATGATGTGCGATCAGAAGGCTGCATTGGTGAAAGTCACCAACCAGTATCTTAAACAAGATTTTGTTTAGAAAGGCCATCTTCAGTATATTGGAACAACAAGCATTGTCCGCCCATCAAGATGAAAACAGATAAAACGCTTGAAGCTCAATGCAAAAAACAGAGAATTTGGTATAATAGCAAGTTACATTCTCAACAAAAATGTGTTCTTTTCAGCAAGAGGCTACTATGAATCCAAACCTTTGTTACTTCGATGTCCAGTAAAATACAAAGCGTAGGATTTGAGAAAACTGCAGTACAATTTTGATAAAAATACTGTGCCGAATGTTTGTGAACCAACCATCTGAACATCAGCGAAGGTCCAGAATAGGTTAAAATCGAAACAAAAATGAAGTCGTTTGTCGTTCGATAAGTGACAGTAGGAAGCGTTCAAGCTGAATTTTCAAAATATGCGCATTAAATTTGGCTATAGGATTCCTATTGACAAGTTTGGGCTAAATGTCTTTTACGCACAATTAAATAATTAATTTATAAATTAATTCGCACGTTTTTAAGTTAAATGCCAATAGTCTTCTTCCAATGTCCCCAACCCATATGGCATATGATGCACACGCAGCAAATACTATGAATTTTACCTAAAATAAGCAAATTTTCAAAACAGCTTAAGTCGGTGTTGTTTCATGTATAAAGGTATGCCACGCGTTTCAATGTTGGACATCGCAGAGTCACGCTAATCCGGTTATTCTTTGATCTCAATCCAACCCTGGAGACTTTCCGTTCTGACGATCCCCTCCTCCAATCAAGGCTCGAAGATCTCCGAAAAAACTGTTGTTTGCTTTTGAAGATTTCCAACAGATTGCATTGCACTTGCGACTTGTTTTTCGCTTCTACCGGTGGGATGAAGGCCTTCCATTGATGATCATGATGATAACGATGACTAATTTCTGTTCTTGATGCATTTTGAGATTGCACAAATATTTACCCAGGCTTGAACTCATACAACGGGAAACCATTCAACACCTGGAAACATTTGTTAACTGTAGCGCTGTTTTTATCGAAAACCACAAGTGCACGAAAATCCGTAAAAAATCTAGACTCAAGTTAGTCTGTAATTTACCAACTGCCAAGTGATTTTCTTTGCTTTTGCAACGGCCACTGAAGGTAGGACAGGCTGGTCGACACGGTTTGTTCTATGAATTTAACGATACAACATAAGCTGCAGCTCTGAAAACCGACCGACTGATGTTCCAAAATATTTTCCGTTGTTTCCTGCGACATCAAAGCATAAAGTTTTCAAAATGTTTCCCAGTTCTCCCAAGTATTCAAATCTTTCGTGTATCAAACTTTGCAATCTCGTTCAAGATTTCTGTTACTCGGGGGAGTGGCTGCACACAAATTACTGGTGCTTTCAGTCTCTGGTAGTTATTCAAACGCTGGCCTTTGCCTGGTATCATGCAACCAGTAAAAGTTGTACACCAACGAATTTCAGCAGCATGAAAGATGGCAGACAAAGTGGTACAGCAGCAACAATTATGCCAATAGCTATGACCGCGTGCAATCGTCTACACCCAAGGCTTAGCAGTATCTCTTCATGAGTACTCATAAATGCAACGTATTGGGTGCATGCATACATGCACGCATTCGTTCACAACTACAATCATGCTAGGCGCAGACAAACTTTTTTTCAGAAGCTGTCCAACTGCTAAGAATGCATTTATGAGCTAGGTCGCACAAACCCCTCAGGTTTCGGTTGCATGCGTTACAGCCAGTTTGATAAAGCATATGTTGTGATTTCGGTCTGACCAATGATGCACAATGACCTGGTCCAAAGACTAGAATGATAGCAGAAATGAGATTTGTAGTTGCTACGCTTTACATTACAGCATTGCCACCGCACATTCAGGCATATTTCCACAAGATCGGATGTGATAAAAGTGATGACCAATCACCAGGGTTTTGTTTGGGGCACAAAGTAAGGTGTAGAACAGGGATTTTCAAATTACGGTCAGCAGGGCTAAATCCAACCTGTCAAGCCAGTTCATTCGGGGGTAGAGACATTTTGTCAATAATGAAATAATAATATCTTTATGAACAAATTGTTGATTTGGTAGAAGGTAACATATCCCGAAAACAATCACTTGTCCGGCTCTGGAAGTGTTGTGTAATACCTTGTGTGGCCCTCTGACAAAAAGGTTTGGAGACCCTGGTGTAAACTATTACCGAACAAAAGCTCTGACCTGACTGGAAAGGAGGGTCCGGAAACAGCGACTACTTGCGGTGATGATGGCTGGTAGGTTTGTTGCAACATTTGCACACAGCACGCCTTTCTATACGGAGGCTTTATTTTGCTATAACTGGACATAGTCCTTAAATCAAAAACATACTAAGTTGGTTAAGTTCAAACAAACAAGAAACATGTAAGCTTCCTTCGCATAGGGAAGACGCAACAGAATGCGCAGCAAACAACTCTGCATGAGATGGTACGAACAAAATGCGCCAGCCAAACAATCACCCTTGAGCAAACACGTGCACATCAAATGATTGCACCACATCCCTCCCCCTTCAAACGAAATCTGCCAATACAGTACAACGCCATAGCGATCCACAGGTTTTTGTGGCCGTGTGGACCTATACGCACAAGGGGGGAAAGTGACTTTTCAACGTCTTTATGGAAGCTTTCTTCCGCTCGATTACCGTCGTCCTGTAAAACTGCGCGATCATCGCAGCGACTGACTTTCTCCGGTAAGTAGGGATCACCTGCATAGTTTTCAACATGTTCAACGTGACCAGGCACAAAGTGGAATAATTGCACCACAATGTTATCATGCAAACTGTTAAGATGTATCAGGTACAAGTACATTGTGTCTAATCATGAATATAGCAAGTTGAGGTCACTCCTTGGAAATGAACAAAATACTAACGCGCATAGGCAACCAGAGCAGAACAACATAAGACACTAAGCCTTAGAGTCAACATAGCTGAAATTTTTTTTCTGCTGAGAAATTCACAGCAAACTGACAGCAAAAACGTTGATGCTTTGTTGCCACGCGAAGAAGGAAGAGCAGGACTCTCAATCTTCAAACGAAGCGGAGACCGGTTTTTGACCTCTCACCCTCTTAGCAAAGTCACACTGGAAATCATTGGCGTGGTCGAGAAGCAACAAAAAAGTAAGCGCGTGCAGCGAGTTACCCATAAGGAAAGCAAATGGATGCTATGTAACATATATTGCCAGCAACGTATGAATGCCGTTTCAAATTTTCATCAAACACTGAATGTTTAAACAGAACCAGCAGTATTTTCTGATTTGAAGTCAGATAATTATAATTCGAAGCTTGAGGTTACAAAAAGACATAGCAATCAAACCATGTTCAAAGTGAAAAAACAACTGTGTTGAATGCTCAATTTCCCATAAGTTTTGAGAGTTTTGTTGATTTCAGCCGCAAGGCCCACAAGACATGGCCTTGTGCGCATAGAGAGCAAAGTAAGACACTTGCGAATTTTCATCATACTTGAGGCAGTTATACACGCCCCAACACATACCAGACAAGGCTGTTGGCGACGTAGATGGAAACAACTTGCCGAGAAGCATTGTAATGATCTAGCGTCGCACTTATTTATAAAACAAAACAACTGAAACCTTGCAGCTAGGACGCCGAAAAACCTTGCAGTATCGAGTCGAACTGCCCCAGCACAATGAAACATCTCAGTGTTAGCCAAAAGTGAAAAAAAAGCACAATGACGTACAACAACGAAACAGACCTGAGATAAGGACCATGGAAATACTTCAGTTGCCTACCACAAAATGCCAAGTGCCACGTTACAAACCACACGAGCAATCAGAAACGCATGCCAAACGTATGTGTAAACGACAAGACAGATGAAGTGATTATACGTTTATTAAAAATTTAATTTTCAGACATTCGTTCATATTGCAAGAACAAAAATGATCGGTATTGCTTACTAAAGGCGTTATGGAATTTATTTTTAAATTGTTGTTCTACATTTGCCCAGAAAGTAGCTCCTTGATGAGAAATTGCTTTTTTTGCAAGCGTTTGTTGAAACTTGTTGTATAAAATAGTTATGGTTGGTTGCATACCTTGTATTATGATAAAGAACTTCAGCCGTTTTCTGAAACAACTCTTTGAATGATGTTGGCAACATTTCATGGTGAAAGTTATCCATCAGTTCAGCTAATTATAATTTATTAATACCGTGAAGTTTCAGAATATTGAGAGATTTATACAGAGGTGTACTGTGACATCCAAAGTTGCTACATGTAATAGTTCGCAGAATGTTATTGTGCGCTACTTCTAGTGGTTGCAAAACAGAATTAGTAGCTGCCTCCCAGGAAAAATGCAGTATTTTAGATGACAATGTACACGACTAAAATATAACATTTTTAAAACATCAATTAATATCACATTTCAAATTTTATAGAATAGATAAGATTCCCTAATTACTTTTGATTTTACGTATTACACGTTAGATGACCAATCTAACGAGCTGTCTATCAAAACCCCCAAGTATTTTGCATATGTTGTTCGTTGAAATAGCTTTTTCAAAGATTTGTAAGCATAAAGGTTGATTTGGAGTAATTTTAGGACAATTCATTTGAGCGCAACCAGTTGTCTACTTTAAAATAGTCCCACATTCACCATATGCTGCAAGTTGTGAAGATTTTTTATGAGATAGACATAAAGAAGTATCATCAGCATCTAGCACAGTATACAGTAAAATGCAGAGGATTCAGATAAGTCATTAATGTACATGATAAGTAATAGCGGGCCCAGAACAGACCCTTGAGGCACGCCATTTGAAATGTCAACTAAACCAGATTGCAGATTTTCCAAATTTACAAATTGCTTGCGATTGGAGAAATAGCTAGCAATTAATTGCAAGGGAATTCGTCTAATGCCAAAGTTATGATAAAATTTATCAAATAGTACGTTATGATTTGCCGTTCAAATGCTTTTGACAAATCAAAGAGATAGAAATGGACAAAGAGAAATATGGAGCAAGAATATAAATCCATTATCAACATTACTCAAAAGAATATAGTGTAAATAGTCTCAATTGTATATGAAGTTGCAGATTTAGACTTGAAACCAAATTGATATTTGGATAATAACTTATATTTCTGCAGATAAAAGTGCACTCGGTCATATTGAATTCTTTCAAAAATTTGATTGGACTTCAGCAAAACAGATATTGGTCGCTCATTTGAGCAAATATTTTGTTCTCCAGCCACTTTCAGACAATGAGGATGAAAACCTTCATTAATGCCCTGATCTAATCTGAAGTATGCTGGAGCATGATCTATCCAATGAAAGAATGCCACAAGATTGCAACCCAACCCCGATTGCAGAAATGTAACATTGTATAGGTCATACTACAGCATACCGCTTGCTCTGCAGCTCGGGAACTCTGACATAAAAAGGTGCCGTTTTTTAGCACTGGATTTTGCGGATTTTGCTGATTGAATAAGAAGCGATAAGGACAGCAAAATTTGCTTCGTGTGCTGGATTTAAATTAAATAACGTTACTACTTCACTTCAGTTGAGCTGATGGTTTTTCGAAGCGAACACTCACAACTTTCTTTCATATTTTGTTTTGATTTTGACCAGCGGCGACTCCGGCGCTCGGAATCCTCGGGCTTATCCCGAGTCTTTGATTACGATTTGCACTGTATAACGCGAGCTTGCTTGCTTTGTATATTTGTATCACTACCAATTTCACTGATTAAGGTTGTTAACTCTGGCTCTTTTCATTGGGTCTTGTCACTGTTCATATATATTCGTTACATACATACGGCCTTTCGCGTTCATGTTGCAGGTGACCTGAATCAACACATATATTGTGTGTAGCAAGCGTTCTCGCGACTTGTTCGCTCACTCTTTACTCGGGCTCATCCGTTAGAGCCCGAGCTGCCAGCCTTTGCAATTAAATATTTTAAAATAATTCATATCAGCTTGAATGTTTCTTTCTTTTTGAAGCAATGGATTTTCATAGAGTCTTCGATTTGAATTTCAATTCAATGGATAATTCTCACTCGAGAATAAATTTAAACCATCGATAAACTGTCCAGTAACTCAGGCTAATAGGAATGAGCCTAGTACGCGGAGGATTGACTGGCGTTATCATTGCTCTTTGACGTATTTTGCGCAACAATGGACGAGTTTTCATGAGAACTTCTGATTGATTGTTACGTAGCAAAAGTGACACAGCAACGATAATGTCAGCCAGAATGAGAGCAAATGGAAGTTTTAGTGGCGCACGCCTAGAAAGGTTGCTCTCAGTCTGTATAATCGCGACTTGTAGATCAGTTTGCTTTGCAAACTTTTTCATTATATCGATTTTATGTAAAAGTTGTGGTGAGCCCGAGTGTCGCTGTTGACCTGGAGTTACCCCTGATTTTGTCGCATTCTTTCTTTCATTCGCAAACAAAGTTCATCAATCATCCCGCTGTTGCAGCAAAACAAATACCGAGCGCGAAGAGCAAGCGACATCAATAAATGTTTATCGCCAAATCCGGACATGGCATACTCCGGACATTCCAACTGTCGGCAAAACAGCAAATGTCGGTGACGCAACAAACTTACTGTGATGAGAAGGATCGGTCAAAACTGATAAAACGGGGTTTGTTAGAATTGTTGTTCGAGCAAATTGATTTTAGCTCATTGAAACGAGCCAACCCATACGGCCAACAGCATTTGAGACACTTATCATAAACAAGAGCCTTCTCCAAACACGATAAGCTCGCATTGCCCATCTTAGTGACGTCGTAGAATCCGAATACACCCCTTCCTAAAATCGTTTACTTTGTTTATTGTTATTCCGAAATTATGGAAAGTGGACAGAAATGCAGTTTACCAAATCACGATATTTGCAACCGGAACAGTCAATTGAGATCGCAGGCAAAAGATAAGAAGGCTTGGCTTTTACAAGTCATTCATGAAAAGGCATGTGTCTGTAGATGATAATACATAAAGGTATTTCACTGCTATATCCAAACTTTCAGCAGATACATTTGATGTACAATAACCTTTGGCTTCACGCATTTAACAGTCGTCGAATGCTGTCAAGAGGTGAGCTTTTTTCTTTGGTTTGACTGTTTGGCACGTTACTTGTCACTGTGTAGGGTAGGCAGTGAATGTCAACGTAAGTGGATAGGATTTTAACAGCAGTCACAGTGGTCCATTGCAAAAGGCTAACCTCCTTACTTCGTTTTTCTTCCAAAAACGGTTTTGCATTGAATTTTTCAAAATGTGATTTTGCATACATACTTAAAGTTACATTGACTTTTGCACGTTAGGAACTCCATACCTCCTGGTTCATTCAAACCGTTGAACTGTAGAGGTGCTGAACACGCAAAAAGCTGAGGCCTAAAAAAACAAATTTGCGCAAGCACATCAGTAACGAAAGTGTTAAGTGCCACGAAGGTGATATTGTTTATGGAGAGCATCTTGCGCATACAGAATTTCCATCACAATCGTGAACCCTTACGATTGGCGTTTCAATCCATGCGCGAAAAGCAGTTTGTTACTTTTCGTCCTTGTTTCCGCGTAAGCTTTTCCAGGGTTACCGCTTCGCAATTATCGCCATTCGGCTTGCAGACATGGGCATCGGAAGGATTTTTTCTAGGGGGGGCCAGTAGGGGATTTTCCCCAAATTTTTCCAGGGG
>Ga0210059_1001083_pt1 | contig 39571 bp, 18 predicted proteins | sample Ectturendosymbi2_FD_188042 | JGI IMG/M metagenome (GOLD analysis project Ga0210059, IMG submission 188042) | Ecteinascidia turbinata endosymbiont from Florida, USA - Sample 2 (SPAdes) (version 2) | ecosystem: Host-associated > Tunicates > Ascidians > Unclassified | place: Key West, Florida... | reverse complement strand
TTAGTGGAAGAGTTGCAATTGTGCTAAAATTTTGTAATATTCAATTTTAGTAATCTTAAATTTTTGTAAAAATTTTTTGTAATCTTCAATTTCAGTAATTTTGAGTTTTGATCTTAGCAACAGTGCGTAATTTTTTCTTTTTGTTTCATATGTCGACTTTTGTGCAGGACTGAAGATGTGTAACACACGAAACTAGTTTCCTTACGCAATAAATTGCGATAGATTCGCTTGGTGTGGGTCACTGATGTGGCTTTACAAACATTGCAGTATGTTAAGAGAAGTCACTTTTCCTCATAGTTAGATAAAGGTAGAATTTTAGGATAATATTGATTGAGTTTGCGGTCTGCCAGCGATATTCCACAATTCATGCAGCCTGTGATAGTAAATAGGTTCCCCAGCCCTGGTTTAAAATAATGCAATGTTTATTAAACCAACTCACAAGAAAATGGCTCCATGTCATGAGGAACCGCAGGACAGAGAAATAGCATTGATAAATTAGATATGGAATAACAACTTGGGCTATAAAACAATAAAGCTTCCGTGAGCAAAGCGTTGGTGGTGTTGACAAAATATTGGTGGAATTTTACCAGTACGATATGTTGGCATCATTGTCACAGTGACATGTCAGCGCATCAGTCCAGCTGTAGCATCATTAGATCGATGTGCCAATAATATCGATCTAACTGTAGTCATTACCTTGTTTCGAATTTTTTAATTACTAACTTTCTTAGGATAAACCTACTTTCAGGCTAAACTTGCTCATTTTTGCAATTAATATATGACCAACCAAACCTAGTCATGCAGAGTTACACATATTGTTTGATGCTGTTTATAGCAGTCATCATGGAAAGTAAAAATAATTTAGACTTACTGCGTGTCTTACTTGAGATGATCACCATGAAATTCTTTGTAATGTAATTATGTGAAAAATATAAAACCCTTGTATGAGTCTTCTTGCTGTTGTACCATAACTGGAATAATGTTGGGTTATGGAATCAGGTTTGTTGTAGTGTGCTGTTAGCTAAGGCTTAGAAATACTGTTTTTCAGTTTTGAACCTAGAACTTACAAATTTCAGGAACGACTCTCCACCAGCCTGTCATCCAAGTCAAGCACATATGTCTATTCTATTTTACATTATACTACAGTTGTAAGTATGAGAGTTATATGCTTGTTGCTCAGTTAACCCACATATCTCATTGCAAGGTGTTCACTGCTTAGAAATTTAGTGAAAAATCTGTAGTATGCTTGAATTTTCAAACCATACTAATTTTGATTACTAAAGATTTTTTTGCCAATACAGTAAACTTCGGTTAATCCGGATTTGGTTAATCCAGAAATTCGGATTTGGTTAATCCAGATTTTGGTTAATCCAGATCTTCGCCAAAACTGGTGGTACGATTGATTTCTAACGTTTTTCTTTATAAAAATCTTCGTTTTTTTCCGGATTTTTTTATCCGGATCTTTGTCAGTACTGGATAAAATCTGCTATTTTCACATCTCGTAATCCGGTTTTTGTCTCTAGGAAAGATTAGGCTGCTTTCAGAAGCAACATAAGTGTGCTAACGATCACCAACGAGCGTATGGAATTATAACAACGACCACAACTGCATGCAACATTCGACTGATCGTGGAGACGATTATTGTGTCACACACCGGGCATGGCTTATCATGTTGAACATAATGCTCAAAGCACGCTGCCGCCGCACCACGGTTTCAGTCTATTGATCAGTGTTGAGTGTGCAGAGCATTATCCCTGAGTGTGTTACACTCTGTAAGATGTCTGGAGAGCATTACCTTCCAAATAGAGTGACTGCTTGTGAACCAGTCACAGAAATCTCTGCGTCAGTCAAAATCCCAGATTTTCGCAGCCAAGTAATCTAAACTTATGAATTTCAGACTGTTCATAACTGCCTGGACATGGCGGTTATTAGTCTAAGGCAGTACCATTGTAAATACATCAGTAAATTCGTTGTGGTTCTGCGAAAGTCTGCAATTGGGTCGTAAATGTGTTCAATTTGAGTAATTTTCACCGATATCTCACTACTTAGATGACGTCAGGCTAAAAACAACCATCTTTGGTTAATCCGGATCTTCGCCTGAACCGGAAAAAAACCATGGTCAAATCAAATCCGGATTAACTGAATTTTACTGTATTAAAAATACATTAACACCTATGACGCCAGGTTGGTTTTACCTTTAAGACCCATGTAAGCCACTTCAAATCTATCACTTTGCAACTCCATAAATTGTCAGCCGATTGTGTTCGAGAGCTGTTCAAATGCTCAAAAGATGCAGCAAGTCTTCTAGATCAGCGCTCTTCAACTGGTGTGCATGGTGCACCCTGGGGTGCACCAAAATATGCGTGGGGTGCGCCACTAAGAAAGGGTTAACAAAGGTGCATCACAAACTTGTCATACTAAACAGATAATTTTAACAAAAACTTTCTGTTGGCAAAAATGAACCATTAACCAACCATTCACTTTCAGGATTTTACTAAGACTTTGCACAATCCAAAGTGTGGTGCATAAGCATCACACCACATCAAGCTAATTGTTATAATTAGATATGATTATTTGTGATTCATAAGCAACAGGCAATGAGTCATTATCAATTGAATTATGTAGCTGAGTTAGCGAATTAGGGGACTTGCTTAGTTAGACCCGGGTTGGTTCTTACAGACATGGGCGCAATTAGATGAGGGGCACGGGGGAAGTGTCAGTAAATAGGGTGCATGAGTTTGTCAGAATATCTTTTAAGGGTACACCATTACAAAAAAGGTTGAAGAGCACTGTTCTAGATTGCAATGAAGAAAATTAGTAAGTTTTAGATTTTAGGGTTTTTGTGTGTGACGTCATAAGTGGGGTAAGTTTCAGGTCGTTTTGGCTCAGGTTACCTGGCCCTGAGCCCCAGCTGCTGGATGGAATTTTTTGAGTCAAGTTTTTATTGAAAACTAGGCTAGAATCCTAGAATCTAAGTCTTTTGAGCCTTTGATTGGTATTCTAGTGTTTCTGGTTCGACAGTTAGGGCCTAACAACAAAATAATGAATTGATCCCCACGCGAAATAATTGATTATCAATTTTTTGTTGTTTTTAGATCATAACTTTTGAACCAGAAGCTCTAGAAAGCCAATCCAAGTAGAGATGTGCATTTCAGATTAGTTAACTGTTCCAGAATTATTTCAGAATAGCTAAACCGAATCCAGAATACCAAATCCTATTCTGGTTTTTCCCTGTACTGCATTGCATCTGAGAATTTCTCAAAAAACGTTCACTCAAAAACCAAGGAGGCCCACACAACGCACTTTCCTTAATCCGGCACTAGAAATCATCAATTTATCGTTTCATAACACAAACGGTACCTGACCTGGGCCCAACCGCTAGACGGAAGTATTTTGCTGAAGTTTTCATTGGAAACTGGGCTAGAATCCACATTTTTTGAGCCTTTGACCGTCTTGCTAGCGTTTCTGCTTCAAAAGTTATGATCTAAAATTACAGGCTCTAGCTTTGCAGCTGGCTGTGTGAGGAATCTCCTGCCTGGTTCTGCTCTCATCTTCTTGCAATGATTCAGGCTTGTACTCATCGTTCAGCAATAATTATAAAGCCACAGTAGTGACCCACACCAAGAGAATCAATCGCAATTTATTGCGTAAGGAAACTAGTTTCGTGTGTTACACATCTTCAGTCCTGCGCAAAAGTCGACATATGAAACAAAAAGAAAAATTATGTAATGCTCCTCAGATCAAAACTCAAGATTACAAAAATTGAGCACAATTTCAACCCCTCCACTGAACACAGCTACAAAACTGTTCAACGAACCAGATCGCAATGGCCATTCGGCACTTCTGATTGACAAAAAAATCTCTACGCGTTTAGTATGGTTTCTGTCTCAGACGATCACATTTTTCTTTAAAAAAAGAAACAAAAATTTTCCTCTTGACTTTGGGGCCGAGGACCTGATGATGTCACCCAAAAAACCTGAATCTGACCCAATTGTGATGTCACCCACAAAAAGTTCAAATCCAAAGCTTCAAAATTTTTTAAAAATCTAACTATATACAAGACTTTCTGCATCGTATGAGGGTTTGAACAGCTCTTTAGTTTGATCGGCTGTTGATGTATGGCCAAGCAGTTTGACCCCAGTTGGCGCAAAAATTATGGTGCCACACGAAATTTCAAGGAAAAGTACTGTACCCTGCAGCTGTCAAACATACATGTGTTCACAACTACTACACAGTTAAAAAAATCAGAAGAATAATGGCCATAACTGTGCGCAACCTTCTGTAACTGATGCTATAGGCCAGGCGTCGTCAACATTTTTTGCACTATTGACCAGGTTAAGCCTTGCATTGTTTTGCACACCAACTCTCAATAAAATAATGATTGTTTTGTGCCTGCAACTTTATTACAACTAATTTGAGAGATTTGGACTTGTTTTGATGCAATAAGATGTTCCCATCTGGTTATTATATTAGTCAATGTCACCGGCAGTGTGTTCCTTATATCTAGCCTACCTCTTGATTTTGTGATGTTGCTGTCAACACAGTTGTGCACGGACTGGCAGTGGGCTGTGGCCTGCTGATAGTCGACCACTGCCACAGACCATTAACACGTTGAGAGCTGGCCTACGGTATATTCGTACTTGGATTTCGGCCTAAAAAACAGCAGTTTTCGGTTGCCTTACCAACGACCTAGCTCCTCCGCCGATTGCGCTAGAGAGCTGTTCAAGCGCTCAAACGGATCGGCCAGTCTAGTAGATTGCACTCGAAAAAAAATTTTTTGGTTGGGGGTGCGGATTTTTTGTGACTGACATCATAAGTGAAGTAGTTTCAGGGTCATTTTGGCTCATGTTACCTGGCCTAGGGCCCAACTGCTAGGCCAAAGTGTTTCGCTGAAGTTTTCATTGGAAACTAGGCTCGAGTCCGAGTCTTTTGAGCCTTTGATCGACTTTCTGGCGTTTCTGATTCAACTAACTTACGTCATACTGGTTTTACTAACTTACATCATGACTTTTGAACTCGAAACCCCAGCAGGTCATCCAAAGTATCAAAAGACTCAGACTGTAGCCTAGTTTCCAGTAAAAACTTCAGCAAAATACTACCACCTAACGGTTTTTGCCCAGGGCCAGGCAAAATGGGCCAAGGTGGCTAAAAAGTCCTCCACTTATGACGTCACTCACAAAAAAACCCCACCCCCTGAGCAAAAAATTTTTTTCGAGTGCAATCTACTAGACTGGCCGATCCGTTTGAGCTGCTGAACAGCTCTCTAGCGCAATGGGCGGAGGAGCTAGGGCGTTGGTAAGGCAACTGAAAACTGCTGTTTGTTTTGCAAAAATCGCCGAAACCAGGCGGCTCTAAAAGTGTTAACAAGCACATGCACAGTATGCACATTGAAGGTAACATTACCATGCATACCACCACAACAAATTTGAATTCTGCAAATCTCCAAGTTCTGCATCAATCTATCTGATGTCAGCAGTGTCAGGTGGCAATCATGTGCACATATGTAGAGTTAGATGGTAAACTTGCAGATATTTGTTTGATATGGATAATCACATATTCTGGTTAAACACATAAAAAGCTTAGCAAATTGGCAATGAGATTAACCTGATTCATCTGGTACCAAATGCATCTTTTCATTCTAGTTTACAATCTAGGGAACTTATTTAGCATTGGCTGCTAAAACAATGCAACTTTATACCATTGCTTGTTACTTTTCTACTCAGGCTCTCAGCAAAACTGAAGAGAAAGACAAAACAATGGCAATGTTTGAAATTTGCTCAAGTTGTTTGGAATATTTAGTTGAAAACAAGTGTGACCACAGCAACATTCCAGAAAATGGTCTTGAAAAGTTGATCTATCAGCTTTTGAAGCAAACAGAGTTGAGGTTTGTTTACATTTTTTGACAAGCTGTGACTTCCCAGTTGAGAGAAATAAAGTCTTGAATAACATAATAAAATTTGTTTAAATTAGATTTGGCTCAAACACAAAGGAAATGAAACTGTAACTCTGAACTATTTTTAGGAAAGTGTCAACTACACTGATTATATGCATTGTAGTTGTGTCTACTTTGACAGTGTTTTACTAGTTACTGCAGAATGTGCTTCATTTTTTATTTTTTTAAGTCACGTGTTTGCCTCAAACATAAGGCCCATATCAAAGGCCAATTTGTTTTGAAACACAAGCGTACTGAAATGCTTATACACAGCTCTAAAAACAGCATGTCTCTGACAAGATTTGCAGAAACTCTTAATGCATTGATAGTGTCACCAACAAAATGTTTTGATGTACTTTTGTCGGTTTTACCATCTTGTTGTGGTGAGTCTGGTTGTACTTTGTGATTGTGGCACAGAAAAGCTTTCAAAGAAATGAAAAGAATTCTACAATCATTGACAGCACTTACTCAACAAGATTCAAGTGTTAACTCTCAGGTGTGTATATTTAATTGTTTTGCAAATTCAAAAAGCTCGTCACTGGTGTACTCATTTTCACCACATGGTAAAATGGTGCTTAGATTTTTTGGTCAGAAGTGTAATTAGTTGCTGATGATTTCTGTTGGATATAACTACTGTTGAAGATTCGCAGCTTCTTCATGGGAGTAACCAAGTTGTTGGTTTCTGGTTTTGCGCCTAGATCAGTTCCAAACTACTCTAAAAATGCTGGAAAATGAAAGGATCACCTTTATTTCGTGAAGAACTGTATAAAATTATGTTTTGTGTTGCAAATGGAAATGTGAATTTTGGTTGATCAATCCTAGCTGCTTTGACATAATTTTTAACTATTAGCAAGTAATTGCAAACTTGCTGATATGTATGTTAAATTAATAAATGCCAATTAGCTAGGACATGAATACTGCTTATTGAGCCTTGTCAGTCAATGAGCCTACAAGAAGTGTACCGAATCATAAAAAAGCATAAATGTGTTAATATATTCCTAGGTTGTAGTTTGTTTCATTTATGAAACAACCTGATTGGATATAATTTTTCGCAAAATATTTTTTTCAATAAATGCTATTATGCTATGATATGCTAATTTACAAAATTTGCTTTATAAATAATGTAGTGTGTTTCAGGAATGTAGTGTTGTATGAAGTTTTCCGAGTTAGCGAACAATTGTGACTGTAATCCCGTGGTCCTACCCCCAACGCTGTTACAAAACATTCTTGTCTGCTATTATCGATCTGCGTTGTGCAGACAGTGTGTGCTAGTGGTCTATGGAGTTCGTGTCTAGTACAAACATCAAAACAAATAAATAAGCGAATGTTCCACATTCCATTTTTTACTTTTTTTTTCCTATTTGAATAAGGACTGAGGATGCGTAATTTTACGTGAAATCGATTTCCTATTAAAAATTTGCTGATCGATTCCTTGCTTACACCCATAGTGGAAAGTACATACTTGAATTCCTTTTTTATTCATAAATTTCTGACACACATTTCATGTTTGGAGGACCATTGTGATGTCAGCTGTTGTAGGACTTGAAACACCTCACTGATTTCAGTAACCTCTGATGTTTCTGCAACAGTAAGGTTTGACCTAGCCAGGTGAATGATTTTTTCTGGAGTCTTTCGATACTTTGGATGACCTGCTGGGGTTTTGGGTTCAAAAGTTGTGATGTAAGTTAGTAAAAATATTTGACTAATTAGCTAATTAGTTAATTAATTAATTTGTTTATTTTAGATCATAACTTTTGAACCAGAAACGCCAGAAAGTCGATCAAAGGCTCAAAAGACTCGGACTCGAGTCTAGTTTCCAATGAAAACTTCAGCGCAACACTTTGGCCTAGTAGTTGGGCCCTAGGCCAGGCAACATGAGCCAAAATTGCCCTGAAATTACTTCACTTATGACGTCAGTCACAAACAAACCGCACCCCCCAACCAAAAATTTTTTTTCCAAGTGCAATCTACTAGACTGTCCGATCCATTTGAGCCATTAAACAGCTCTCTAGCGCAATTGGTGGAGGAGCTAGGGCGTTGGTAAGGCAACCAAAAACTGCTGTTTTTTTAGGCCAAAATCGAAGTACGAATATATCGTAGGCCGGCAGCCAACGAGTTGAACAACCTCTGAAGTTCTGAACCACAGAGTTTGGATTCTCAATCCAAGGCCTAATGCTACTTAACACCTTGGGAACTGTTGTACGATACACTCGTACTTCAAAATCCTGCATGAACTACTATTTTTCGCACCACTTTGCAACCCTATGCTCACCAGCCATTTGTGCTAGAAAGCTGGGTGAAACCCTCAAAAGATGCGGTGCCCACAGCCCGGTGACCTTGGCCAAAAACGTGTAAACCTACTCCCCATTAACACCTTCTATTCCAGTAGGCTAAGGCTAAAATCCAGCAGTTTGCATGCGTTTTTGCACGCGAATATCTCCGTTGACGATTGCGCTAGAGAGCTCTTCAACCTCTGTAAAGATTTGGCAAGTCTTCATGTCTGCAATGAAAAAAAAAATTGGTTTCGGGTTTTTTTGTGAGTAATGTCATAAGTGGAGTTGTTTTAGGCCTTTTTGGCCCACTTCATCTGGCCCTAGGCCCAAGCTGCTAGATGGTAGTATTTTGTTCACATTTTTATTGGAAAATAGGTTAAAATCTGAGTCTTTTGATACTTTGGATGACTTGCTGGGTTTTGGGTTCAAAAGTAATGACCTAACAACCACATTGATTAATTTATCCCATAATTAAATAAATATTTTGTTTATTTTAGATCATAACTTTTGAACCAGAAATGCTAGAAAGTCAATCAAGGTTTCAAAAGACTCTGATTCTAGCCTAGTTTCTATTGAAAACTTGAGCGATATACTTCCATCTAGCAGTTGGGCCCAGGTCAGGTACCAGCAGCCAAAAATGGCCTGAAACCTGCTTCATCTATGACGTCACTCACAAAAAAGCCGAATCTCAAAACCAAACGTTTTTTTCATTGTCGACTTGAAGACTTGCAGAGAGTTTTGAGGGTATGAACAGCTCCTTAGCACAATCAGCTGAGGAAGTATGAGGTTGATATGTCAACCAAAATATCCCTAGTGTTCCCCGATTTCCAAGCATGATATATTTGCAGATCAGCAGCAAGCGTGTTAAGACATCCCCCACAAAAAAAACAAAATCCAAAACTTTCAAATTAAGAAAAATGTGAACAAGGTGACTTGCCGCATCTTTAGAGGGTTGGAACAGGTCTCCAGCTCAAATTGGTTGGTGCATTATGGCGGTTCAAACTGACGCAAAAAAGTGGCTCACGCGGAAGTTAATAGAATATCTACCAGCGCCAAAGGGGTTACCACTGCTCATATGTACTGTCCGCTGTGAGGATGAACAAATTTTATGCACCTTTAATTTGCTGACTGTATCCAGATGTTTGCACATTCTTTTGCAAGAATGAAGAAAGTTTCCTGTGAAGCATCTTGCAATTGTCACAATGGCTCCTGTGAAGCAATGACCCTGACATGGTGCAAGCTTTATGGAATTATTTTTACATCAAAATCAGGTGCAGTATAGAGTTGCCAATGTGTTTTTTGTACTAGCACATGATTAACTTGTCTCAAGGTATCATGTATCACTATGTTGAAACTGCTATTAAAAGCTATGATGTACACTTTTGAGGGATCAGCCGAATAGGCTCTGCTTTCATATTTTTGTTATGATTCAAACTTGCACATATCTGTATTCCAGTAACTAATTTACTATTAAAAATTTGCTGATTGATTCAAACTCTTCACCTGTGTGGAGACTACGTTAAGACTGGAACATTGTTCTCGATGGCTTTTCTCATCTTAGAACCTTGTGTGAACAAGAGTTGTAGTCAGTCTGTCTTCTCCAACCAGTGGCGAAAGCATAGCTGCTAAAACGTTCATGTGAAATGAAAATACACATGGGAATATGGTTATAATCCCATCTATCATTTTTGGTTGTAATGCTATATTAGTAATTATTTTGTAATGTAGCATTCCCTCTTGAAATTCCTCCCTTAAATAACGTGCTAAGGGAGCTATAACATTTACATCTAACTCTGTTTTGAAACTTGTAAATAAAATTGGTTACATAGGTTGTTAATTGATAAGAGAAGGAATTCGGTTTGAGCTACTCAAGGTGTAGCAAGTTACTAAAACTTCGTCTAATTTCATTCATGAAGAGGTGGTTGTTAACACTTTGAGAGCCGGCGTACGATATATTCGTACTTCGATTTCGGCCTAAAAAACAGCAGTTTTCGGTTGCCTCACCAACGCCCCAGCTCCTCCACCGATTGCGCTAGGGAGCTGTTCAACGCTGGGCCGAAGTGTTTCGCTGAAGTTTTCATTAGAAACTAGGCTCGAGTCCGAATCTTTTGAGCCTTTGATCGACTTTCTGGCGTTTCTGGTTCAAAACTTATGATCTAAAGTAAACAAATTAGTAAATTATCTAATCAGCTAATTAGTCAAATGTTTTTACTAACTTTCATCATAACTTTTGAACCCGAAACCCCAGCAGGTCATCCAAAGTATCAAAGACACCGATCGTAGCCTAGTTTCCAATAAAAACTTCAGCGAAATACTACCACCTAACGGTTGGTGCCCAGGGCCAGGCAAAGTGGGCCAAGGTGGCCTAAAAGTCCTCCACTTATGACGTCACTCACAACAAACCGCACCCCCAAGCAAAAAAATTTTTTTCGAGTCCAGACTAGAAGACTTGCTGCGTCTTTTGAGACTTTTACCAGATCTGTAGAGCATACTGAACCATAGAATTTCCCGCTCAAAGCCACGTGGGTTTAGGCGTTTTTTTTTCAAAAATTCCCAAAACCACGCGGACACCAAAGTGTTAAACTCTATGCACGACAATACTCATATACTAAATATTTTTAGTACTGAATAGATGTAATACCTGTACATGTTATTTTTCAGAAATGCCATTTCCCTTGCATGCACTGCTGCATTCTTTAACAAGTTTATATCTATCAAATGTCAGCAATGGATGTCAATGTCACCTGTTTGGAGTATCTAAACTATTTCTTTCATTTATGGAGCAGTTTGGTTTGAATGCTGATGGAAAACCAGTAAAGGAAATATGGCTGGCTATGCAATTTATTTCAGCATCCTTTTCCTTATCTGCTGTCGTTGCTGAGCAAAAAGACTATTGTGATATGGATTCAACAATACCTTTGAGTTCTTCATTTTCAATATTTTATAACTGCTCATTGTCATTATCGGAAATTCTCCATGGTGAGCAGCTGTTTCAATAAGTCGTTTGTGAATGAGGTGTTGTGGTTCTTGGTTGTGTTTTCCATATGAAATCATGGTTGCTGTTGTGGTTTAGCCACCAAGTTTTTATTGATGTGTAATTTGCTGCAGTACAATGTGTTGTGTACAAACATGATTTGCACCCTCCTATCAATGCCGAACATGAGACTAGGCAAGCCATAAACACCAGCTAAATGACCTAGTTGGTTGAGAACGTGCCAACAAACCTGGTGGACTGAGTTTGATACCTGATTGGGTCATACCAAAGACTTGAAAAACAGTACTTGCGGCCCTTCCAGCCTTGTGTGTGATGTTGATCGGTGAGTGCAAGGGAACAGTTCACATGCAGTGCTGCCATTGACTTGCCTGCAGTGCATCATTCACTGTAAAAGCAACTGCATGACCCATCATGCAAGCAAGCACAAATGGGCGTCGCAGACCACTTGTGACACTCCGAAAGGAGTATAGAAACTGAGTATGAATGAAACTGAACAATGTCTTGTGTATCAAATTTTGTGTGGCAGACTTGCAGTTGCTGTTTTTTACATTTTGCTAGATCTTCCCCCAAACCACCAAAAAAGTATATGTCAAGTTTGCTGCAAGGTTAGTAATTTTCATTGCTTTTCATGTTAGACTTGTCAGGAAAGATAAAACTCAATTTTTAATTTTTTTGCAGTTGTACAGTGATATTTTAAAGAGGTTTGCTAAAATGACATCATCCTTAACTGAGGTGAGTTGATTTGTGAAGTGTGATGTTCAGAACTGATTTTCCCAGAGCTAATGTTTCTTGAATTTTAGTCTCTTATTTTGCATTGTTGGTTTTCTGTATGCCTGAATTTGTTGTTAATCTCACATGCCATAAAAGATGTGTAATAAAAAATTGATGATCTCCACTTTAACAACCCATTACAACAGGGCTGCCCAACCTTTTTAGTGTTGCGGGCCACTTTCACATGAGGAAATTTATGGCGGGCCACAAATATTTTTGTGACGTAACAATAAGCTATTGTGATGTAACAAATCCCTTGATTTTGATAAGTTTTATGCGATAACATGAGGTCATAATGAGTCTTATAGTTGCACACAGTGTTGCCAGCTTGTATGGATGTAAACCAAATCTAAAAAACTGACATATTTTCAAAGCATTTGTTATATAAGTTTTTGGGTGGTAGGCCCATAACAGAAACAACAGGTATAATGTTGGTGTGTTTTGATGGCAAATATACTTGAGCCTATAAAAAAATACTAAAAATTAAAAAAGTCTACTTACGAACGTATTACATCGCGGGCCACTTAAAACAACCTCGCGGGCTGCTGGTTGGGCAACCTTGCAGTACAACATTACTGTCACTAGTGCAAGGTAACACATGACATATTGGAAATGGCTTGCATTTTGACTGTAGAGCAGTCACTTCAAAACCATACTTCTTATATTTGCAAGGTTTGCATGTAGCTTTTCCTGTGATGTTGCATAAGCTATTAGAGTCCTGTGCAGGGCATGTTAACCGGTGCGGGTTGCAGGTACCCACATTTGTGGGACAGGTGCAGGAACCTTCAGGGTTATGTGTGCCGGGTGGGAGAAGGTTGAGCTTGGTGCAGGGTGGGCGTGGGACAAATAATTCTTTTGTGCAGGTTACTGAATGTTGATACACTGCATGTGGAAGTGACATGAGCATAAAATTTAATGCTACTTGTGGTACGAAGGTGTAGATCAGCTATGCCAACAGAAATACTTTACTCGGCCAAAAATTTTGTCAGTATCTTTGTGAGGGCCGCACATTAAATGGCTTACTTTCATCTTATCAAACCCAAATTTAGTTTAAAGCTACTGAGAGGATCTGAATCCTAACTGCAATGACAAAGGCTGTATGGTACTTGTGATCACTCCCAAAGTGTGATGCCATGGCAAATTTATTGCTACTGCTCATGGAAGAACAAGGATAGTCAGAAATCAATTTAGTGCGGAGGAAAACATGAGTTAAGATCAGAAAACTAGACATCAGTTTTGCACCCCGGGGTGATTGGGCACATAAAAATCTACCAATGTGTGGAACATGATAAGCAGGCAGTAAATACTATTGCATTGAAAATGTCGAATTTGAGATTATGAATATTAAGTCAAGCCATTGTATTCTACCTACAAAATAATAAAAAGCTTAATGGGCTGAATGTGGGCCTTGGGTTGGACATAGCTGGTGTAAGAGACATTCTCCAGTGGTGGCTAGACCTGTAGAACACAGATTGGAGTTGTCAAGTCTCAGTGGTCTTGCAGGAAATGCGTTCCGTGTAATGGCAGCCAGCGCTGCTAATGAAGAAGTGTTTGCATAGTATCGACGATCATGTTGTGAACAGCAGAAGAGCAAATTAAAAAAAGTCCGTCAGTGAACAACATACTTTTTTAACAATTCTCTGAGAAAGAGGCGCTGGAAGTTTGACTAGGTTTCACTTTTTTACCTTGTAGTGTTTCAAGACTTCTGTTGATTTTGAATTGAACCACTGAATAAATTGCCACTAGTGATGAAACATGTTGCACGAGTTTTTAGTGGTTTCCCCGTGACACGCGCAGGTTTGGGATTGAACCAGTACGGGGCGGGTTGTGAAAGCCTGCGGGGTGGGTGCAGGTTAGAAGCCTGCGGGGTGGAGCGGGCAAGATTTCTCAAATTCCTGCGGGCACGGGCTGGGAGCAGACAAAAAAATTAAACTCATACACAGGACTCTATAGGGTATGTAAAGGAGACTGTCAACAAGATTTGGGGGTTTGCATTGTACTTCATGGAAGGCAAGCACTTGTACTTCAGCATGTGGTATGAGCCACAACAATAAACCCAAATCCAACCTTAAATTGTCTACTGAAAGTTTTTAAACCTACCTGATAATTGCTTTGATGTTTGTGTAACTATAAACGTTGAAAGAAATGATTAACACTGAATCACTTGATGTTAACCCACACAAAAGATTGATCAAGCAGAAAATTTGCATTAACACTTTGGCACCCGGCTGGTTTTTGAGATTTTCGGCAAAAAAAACACCTAAACGCACGTGGCTTTGCGGATGAATATCTCCGCTCTTGTTCGCTCTAGCGACTCGGCGAAACTGTCAAAACACGCGGCCAGTCTAGTAGATTGCACTCGAAAAAAATTTTTTTTTCTTTGGGGTGCCGATTCATTTGTCTTTACCAATTGTCAAAAAACTACTTGTGTGTGAGATGCAGGGGTAAACTACTTGTGTGTGAGAAATAAGTGAAGTAGTTTTTGGGCCATTTTGGCTCATGTTGCCTGGCCTAGGGCCTAACCGCTAGGCCAAAGTATTTCGTTGAAGTTTTCATTAGAAACTAGGCTCGAGTCCGAGTCTTTTGAGCCTTTGATCGACTTTCTAGCGTTTCTGGTTCAAAAGTTATGATCTTAAAATAAACAAATTAATTAATTATTTAATTAGTACTTGGAAGCTCTACTTGTTTCTTGAGCATCAGTATCAACCTGTGTCTTCCTTTCTGTTAACTGCGGCAATTCTTGTCTACCCATATCTTCAACTTAAGCATTGTCTGTGCACACTGCACAAGTAAAAAAAATGAGCATGCATTGATGTTATTTAATGGAACTCGATTTCACCATATGGCATCTCATATGGCCTGAAAGTCCTCCACTTATTATGAAAGTCCTCCACTTACGATGTCACTCACAAAAAACTCACACCCCTCAAGCAAAAATTTTTTTTCGAGTGCAGACTAGAAGACTTGCCGTGTCTTTTGACTCTTCGACTAGGTCCGTAACCCGAAGAGGAGCGGAGATATTCCTGTGCAAAGCCATGTGCGTTTAGGCTTTTTGTTTCCGAAAATCCCTGAAAGCAGCCGGACGCCAAAGAGTTAAGACAAAAAACATTGATATGGTCTTGCTTCGTTAAATGTGTGAAACATAAGTTAGTTTTTTGTTGTTTTTTAATTATTTGAGTGACTGCAATTGATGGCAGTCTGATTTTTGTTTTTTGCTGAGGCAATCGAAATGTATGCTTGTGCCAATGACAGTATAAAGTGGGGCCCTCAGCCCCACTTGGAGGCCACAGAGCAGTTCTCTGGGAACCATGAGCAGAGGCCTTCACTAGGTAGCTTTGCCATGATATTGCATAACAGTTATGCAAAAAAACAAAACTGGGTATTTTTATTGAAGAGCAGAGGGCCACAAGTGTTGAGAGTCTTTTGAAGGGGACCATGACTCAAGAAAGTTTGAGAACCACTGGTATAGAGCATGATGGCAAGTTACTTCATTAGTAAAAGATGGCATTTAAAATAGCTCAATTGTTCCACTATTGCTTCCTGTTCTAAGCTGCAGTCATGTGTTTTTTCTACTCTTGTTTTAGTGTCAACATTTCAATAGTAAGTTTTTATTATTGCCTTTGAAGGACAGAAGATGCATTTAAATACACAAAACTAGTTTCCCTGTGAAATAAATTACAGATGGATTCACTTGTGTCATTACTGTGGCTTACACCTGAAAGGTAGACGTGTGCGAGTTCGAGTATGAAAGCAGTACCAAGCAGGCAGATTCCTGACAAACTGGCTTTGAAGCTAGAGCTTGTTTTATTGAAGTTACTTCATGGTCATGGGTGGATCACCTAACCTTTCAAGGGATGAACACTGAACCACTGATCCATCACCACCAAATTCTTAGATGCTAACACCGTATTACTTTAAGCAAACTAGGGAAACCCATTTTTGTAGCTTTTGGATTTCTGTGTTTTTGTTTTGAAACAGAACTAATACACCAACTATTTACTTGTTTAGTGGGAATCGGTGATTAAGCTGATTGAAAGCATGCTTGCGTTACCAGTCTTCATGAACAGTAAGGTAGGTGTACATGAAATTTTTTGTTTTTTGTTGCTGCAGTTTCTCAGTTGTCTCTGTGATCTGGTCTTATAAAAAAGTGCTTGGCAAAAATTACTTTATCGTTGGAAAGATTGCAAGGAAATTGAGTGCTGTAGTCCCAAAATAAAAAGCATCAACCAGTCACTTGCTAACAGTAAGGCGATTTCAACACTGTTAAAGCAAAAATGTTTTTTTGTAAGATAAGCCACCATTGATGTCAAAAACGTTTGTTTAGAAAAGTGTGGGAAGGTTGCTTTATCACCATCTATACTAGCCTGCACAACATACAGCCTGTGGCAGCTCCGCATGCAACCTGCAAAAGCTTTTGCAATTGCAGAAAATGTTGCAACAGCCCAAATTCGGATACTGTATTTTCCGCCTAACAAGCCGAATCGTCGAATAAGCCGAGGCCAATTTTTGGCTCTGAAAATGAGGGTTTTTTCATATTACCACCCAATAAGCCGAGGCCACTTTTAAGAAGTGACAATGGTTGGAACGGAAGATGATATTTGTGGTTGGATGACGACGAGGAAGACAGCATTGTACTTGTTCAGCTAATAACACCAGAAAATGACCCGTACGACGACCAGGTATCTGCCGAGGATTGGAATCTATTATTCGACGCTTCTGACGATGAAGATGACTAAATTGATAGATTTTAATAAATTTCTGAGATTGAAGTGTATATTTTTATTCTGGTCCAAAGCTGATGATCCGCCTAACAAGCCGACCCCCAAAAATCAGGTCCAAAAATTAGGTCCTGAAATTCGGCTTATTAGGCGGAAAATACGGTATATACTTAATTGTTGATCCAGAATTTCTTTCAAACTACAAAATGAAATAGATCTTACAGCCTGTGGCAAATTCTAATGGGTCAATTTGGCTCTAAGAGCTTTCTGAGTTGTGCACTGTGCAGGCGTGTGCAGTGGCACATCTAGCCTGGAAAAAAGGGGTCTGTCATGGAAGGACAGCTTTTGATATCACTTCTTGGCACAAAACTGCATTTTCTCTTAAGACAAGAAAGCGACTGATGGATCTTGCGATGTTGTGAAAGTATTAATATTGGCAAAATGTGCCGATGTATAGTATATCGGCAGTGTTTTCTCATAAAAGTTGCTACGCTAGTTTTCTACACAGAGTTTTTGCAAATCCAAGTTGCTACTTTGTCTGTGATTAAATTCTCTGCACTGTTCCTTATGACGTGCAGCCCTTCTACTGCATCAAGTAGTGCGTAATATTCAGACAACTTCGCAATCGTCCCAATAAACCAGCTTGTGATGTAACATTCGCTCCCATGTTTTGTGTGGTAAGCAGATGGCTGCCTGCAAACAAGGCCATGGTTTTTGATACACTGCCCAACAAAAAATATTTTTTCTTTTATGCCAAGAATGTTGGAATGAATTTGGGGTAACTTGGGGCTGATGAATCCAAAAATGATATTAGTTTTCCTAAATTGGTTCTAGTTTTTGAGGTAAAGGCATTTTTTGATCCTGATCGTGGGCCGAAATGGCCAAGAACCTACGTCATTTATGACATCATTCACAAAAATCTGCATCCCAAAACCAAAAAACATTTTTTTTCATTGGAAACTAGAAGACTTGCCAAGTCTTTTGAAGGTTTGAAGAGCTCTCTAGCGCTTTTGGCGCCAGAGATATTCCCATGCAAAGACACGTGCAAACTGCTGGTTTTAGGCTGAAAACCGTAGGCTACTGGCTCTGAAAGTGAAAGTGTAACTTTCAATATTGCGATAGTCAACATGGCTGTATTGATTTTTTTTTACATAAAGTAAAATTGTGTTGTGCAAATATTATACAACTCCCATCTGCAAAACAACTATTACAAGAAAAAACATGCAAGGAACTACTAGACAAAAAAAACTTTTGGGAATGTCTTGTTTCTCACATGGGAATTTTGAGGTAACTCTGGCACCGAAAGCAATAGAGAGCTGTTCATAGGCTCAAAAGATGTGGCAAGTTGTCTATAGTCTGCACTCGAAAATATTTTTTGGATGGGGTGTGCCAATTTTTTGTGAGTGACGTTGTAAGTGGAGGGCTTTTAGGCCACCTTGGCCCACTTCACCTGGCCCTGGGCCCAAACTGTTACATGGTAGTATTTCACTGAAGTTTTTATTGGAAACTAGACTACAATCCGAGTCTCGATACTTTGGATGACTTGCTGGGGTTTCAGACTCAAAAGTTATGATCTAAAGCAGTGTTTCCCAACCTTTTTGGGCTTGCGGCACCCTACAGAAAAGAATAATAATTTACGGCACCCACAGTGCCGAACCCATAGCAATTTGCTTTGAGGTTTGATGACAGCTTGAAAATGTATTTTTAATGATATGGTAAAAAAATGTGTTAGCCCGCGGCACCCCTGGGCACTGTAAATGGCACCCCAGGGTGCCGCGACACCCCGGTTGGGAACCACTGGTCTAAAGTAATAAAAATATTTGACCAATCAGTTAGTTAGATAATTAATTAATTTGTTTATTTTAGATCATAACTTTTGAACCAGAAACGCTAGAAAGTTGATCAAAGGCTCAAAAGACTTAGAATCGAACCTAGTTTCCAATGAAAACTTCAACGAAATACTTCGGCCTAGCGGTTGGGCCTTAGGCCAGGTAACAAGAGCCAAAATGGCCTAAAAACTACTTCACTTATGGCATCACTCACAAAAAATCCGCAACCCCCAACCAAAAATTATTTTTCAAGTGCAGACAAGAAGATTTGCTGATCGGTTTGAGTCATTGAACAGCTCTCTAGCGCAATTGGCGGAGGAACTATGGTGTTGGTAAGGCAACCAAAAACTGCTGGTTTTAGGCTGAAACCTAGGTATGATATATTCCTAGGCCGGCTTTCAAAGTGTTATAAGGTTTTACCAAATTGCTTTATATTAATCTTTTGTTGCGATCGGAAAGCCTGAGCGACAAGTGTGCAAAGCTTCTCACTGTGGCAGCAAGCAACAATTGAGATCACATGCCATGACCACTCTTCTATTGCTTGTTCGCGCCACATATATATCGTGTTGTTCTTCGCACGCATTCCGTTTTTGGGGAACCGCACATTTTTGCACAATGCCAGCAGATTGGTTGCAACACTTGCTTTGTTACAGAAGTATCGTGTAAGCAAATATGTTACATTACCATAAGTGGTTTGACATGGGAAAATCGGAAAAACAATAAAAAAATTTTTGTGTCTGTCAGCATTAACTCAATTCTGATTAGAGATAGACTGATATATCAGCCTGGCCGATATAATCAGCAGATATTTGGGTTTTGCCAATATATTGGGGTCAGCCGTTCGGTCGATAAATCCACCTCAGTAGGTATTGACAAAACGCTGTTATATCCCTCGGCATTGGCCCCAAAAAGACATCCGTCGATCTCTAATTCTGACAAGAACCAGAACCAGATTAAAGCTTGATTAGCTAGATTAGACTGCTGGTGGTGAATCTTGACTTGCATAGTGTTTTCATTTTTCTTTCATTATGCTGTTGCTGTATGGCTTAGATTAACTTTAGGCAGGACTATGTTCTCCACTAAGAAAAGGTGTTCCTTTAACACTTTGAGAGCTTGCCTACGAATATATCGTACCTAGATTTCAGCCTAAAACCACCAGTTTTTAATTGCCTTACCAACACCCTAGCTCCTCCGCCGATTGCGCTAGAGAGCTGTTCAGTGGCTCAAACGAATCGGACATTCTTCTAGTCTGCACTCGAAAAAAAATTTTTGGTTGGGGGTTGCGGATTTTTTGTGAGTGAAGTCATAAGTGAAGTAGTTTTAGGGTCATTTTGGCTCATGTTGCCTGGCCTAGGGCCCAACTGCTAGGCTAAAGTATTTCTCTGAAGTTTCCATTGGAAAGTAAGCTCGAGTCTGAGTCTTTTGAGCCTTTTATCGACTTTCTAGCATTTCTGGTTCAAAAGTTATGATCTAAATCAACAAATTATTTAATTACCCAAATAGTCAAATATTTTCATTACTTTAGATCATAACTTTTGAACCTGAAACCCCATCAAGTCATCCAAAGTATCAAAAGACTCGGATTGCAGCCTAGTTTCCAATCAAAACTTCAGCGAAATACTGCCATCTAACAGTTTGAGCCCAGGGCCAGGTGAAGTGGGCCAAGGTGGCCTAAAAGTTACCCACTTATGACATCACTCACAAAAAATCGGCACATCCCAACCATATAATTTTTTTCGAGTGTCGACTAGAAGACTTGCCATGTCTTTTGAGCCTTTGCAGAGCTCTCTACCACTTGCGACGCTCGAGTTACGCACGCGCAAAGCCAAGTGCGATCCCGTTGTTTTTGGCGCGAGAATCCTCAAAACCGGCCGGACACCAACGTGTTTATGTTTCATTTTGATTTGATTGCCAGATGAACAACACAAACAGAAAGAGTGTGTTTTACAGGTCATCGATGCTGATGTTCTTCAGAAGACTGTGTTCTTTCTATATCAACAGCTCCGAATAGTCAGTGACAGCCAAATGCGGTTGCTGCTTGTTTCTGTTGCACAGCGTGTGTTTGAATACTTAGGGGATGACCCGCCAGACTTTGCCACGTCTTCTGTGCAATTTGTATGTAAGTTAACATTGTTTCTTTATGATACTATTTTGTTTGAAACAGAGGTGTGGAATTAATCATAGAGTAAAATTTTGTGTTTAGCTGGGCCACAGTCACAAGTACAAGCTTCTGAAAATTGGTCTCTTGAACTGTTCTGTGTCAACTCCCATTAGGTTGTTAAATATATGCTTGTTACGTTAATGTTGTGTTTGTGAAGTTTCTTATTGTTTCATTTCTTAGTGCTACTTTAAGATTGCAAGCTTGTTGGGTTAACACCATCGGACGTACTACTTGTCAGAAGTTTATATTATTCTGGCCACAAGATGAATTTGCTAGTGGCTCATTCTATGTCAAATGAACCAAAAAAATGGAAAAGTCAACCCACCATCTCGGATTTTCCTTAAATTTAATAAGCAGAAAGAAATTTTCTTGCTGATTGCAAAAAACTATTTTTTTAAAATTGGTTGAGGTTTTGCAAAGTTATGGACCATACAAAATGACTACTTTTTGTGGTCAATAAAGTGTAACAACTAGCAAGAAAATCATCAACTACTTTAAAACTAAATCATTCCCACTGTAATCATTTCATTGCTGTGAAAACTTGACAAGAGGTTGTCTCAAGTATATTATCCTCACCTGTGAAGAAAATTTTCAAAAAATCCATGCGCTTGGGGTAAAATGTGTAGTCATCAAAATCACTCATACATGATGTATATTTTGAATGGTGATAACTCGACGAGCACACATGCAATTGGTATGTGCAATACATCATCTGAAAGCTCTCACTGAGGATGTTTTTGTCTCAAAATATCCTCATTGCTTATGTTGTTTCTTTTGAGTAAACGTCCCACAACGTTTTTGCTTAAGATTTCAATGTATTTACCCTATAACCCTGTTAGTCCCATGTGCACAGCTCACCAGCTGATTGAGCAAGAGAGCTGTTCAAACCATCTAAAGATGTGGGAAGTCTTGTAGTTCATAAAGAAGTTCGGGTTTTGTTTTTTTTGTTGGTGACGTCATAATGGGGTAGGTTCACACGTTTTTCCGGAGGTCATCAGGCCCTGAGCGTCAAATCACTGACCAAATTTTTTGATTCATAGTTTTATTGGAAACTAAGCTGTAATTCAAGTTATTAGAGCCCTTCATCGTTTTTTTTAGCAATTCTGGATTGGAAATTATGGCTCTAAAACCTAAATTTTGATGAAAAATCAAGTCCGGCAAAAGGTAACCATGGCCATATTTATTGGTTGAAGGCCATAAATTGCTAGCCAATTGAGCAGGTGAGCTGTTCAAACGCACTACAGATGCGGAAAGTGTTGTAGTTTCGATTAAAAAAGAAAAATTGGGAAGTTTTGAATTTTTATTTTTTGTTGGTGACATCATAATGGGAGTAGGTTTATGCATATTTGGATAAGATTATCAGGCCCTGGGTGTCTACACCAAGAGCCAATCTTTTGACTCAATTTTATTGGAAACTAGGTTGTAGTACGAGTGTTTAGAGCAGTGGTTCTTAACCTTTTCTCCATCATACCTCCCTAAAGTAATTTTCCTTTTGGCTCACGCCCCCCTTACTTTAAATAAGTTGTAAAAACAAATGTATTTCTTGGTTAATTTCTTTAATTTTAAAGTTCTGTAACAAACACTAAGTCCAGGGTTTTGTTAAGGCGTTTTAGAGACCCGATTCGGATCCCTAGAATTGAAAATCGCCTTAGAAATGGAGAAAATTATCATCGGGTCCCTAGAATCAGAGATATCGGATCCCTGCAGGATCATACCGGGTACCTAACATTTTCCTTTAAAAAAACCTGCTAAGTGCATAGAGTACAAACACACACAGTCTGCACAATGCAGATTGGTATAGACCAGGGATTCCCAACCTGGAGTACATTTGCCTATCCGTAGGCGTACATTCTAGGTTATCAATAGAAGAGCAAAACATATATGCGCAGAATTTATTTCCCAATATTTGCACATATATCAGTGAATATTCTTTTCAAAAATCATTATATGCTTATTGTTAAATATATCAATGAATAATCATGATAAAATGTATTGTCATAGGAAATCTTAGGGGTGCATGTGCATCTGTGAAAATCCTGAAGGGGTACATGCTCATCTGTCGGAATGCTGAAGGGGTACATGGTAAGAGCAAGGTTGGGAACCCCTGGTATAGACAAACACAGCAGAACAATTCATAGTGAGTTTGGAGGTAGAACAACAGGGTTACAGACACTTTCTTAACGCTATTGTTCAATAACCCGTAGCACTTGGTACAACACTACATTCAGAGTAGGACACTGAGTCCAACCCTGGTCAAGGCCAGGTAAAGTATGGAAGTATTGTGGCCTGCACACGTCCTCAACCAAACAAACACTGCAACGCCAAGCACTCAGTCACAAAGTCAAATGCGGTTGTTGTGTCCAAAGAATAAGGATGAATATAAACAATCTGACTGCATCAAAGCACGCAACCATACGTTCTTAGAATTTCTGCATCATTCAAGAAAGTGGTATACATTTTTTCACGATAAGGCCTCAATGTAGGAATGTTGCATTTAGCCTGATGAATACTAACACTTGCTCACCAAGGGCAGGTTGTATAGAGCCCTGCACCCAAAATTATAGGCCACTGATTGTTTAACAATTTTGTCAATATTTGGTGCAACATTATTTTGTAGCATTAAATGGAAAACGCTTTCGTTTAAGCAACATTGTACCAGATTTACCGGTAGTCACAGATATGCAGGTTCCCACTCGGCCCGCATGCTTAATGTGTTGCGGTTGCTTGTGTGAACCTTTGCAAATTCTTTGTTTGTTTTATTCACTCTTCATAGCTTTGCCAATGCACACTACTTCGCAGAGTTAATACAGATTACTCCGACTAATTGCATATCGGTTAAACCAGTCGTTACCAAACACTTTTGAGCTGTTGCCCTAATCAAGGTAGAGATTATGTCTTATAATCCTTAATATTTCGCAGTGATCGCACATAATACAGAACAACATTGTGGTTTTGGTTCTGCGGAACCCCCAAAAATCGCCTATTACCCCACTTTGGCAACTACAGGGCTGAACGCTATAACCGCGTTTTCACATAAGATTTGAGAATCTCAAGCCATTCAAACGTGAAAAAAATAGCATGGTTAATCGCACAAACCGGATATTTCAATATAAATGTTATTTCAATTTTTAGATTTAAACATTTATTCCATGCCGCTTTAATGTGAGCAAAAGAAACGGTTGTGAGATCAAGCAAGTGAGTGTCGCCATTGGGATGGCCAGAAAGCAAAATTACTCTTTCTTTGGCCGAGAAGTCGCTGTCGTATGGTGGTCTGTAGCTGCCAAGCCACATTTATAAACTTATTCTCACATTCAACAATAGTGTGGCTCAAGTGCAGTTGAATTTTCATAACTATCCATTGTCACATAGCAGAAAAGCACAACGGGAGCACTGTATAAAATTAGTACCATGCAGGTGTAAGGACACTAGGGTGCATTTGAAAATGGGAATTTTGAAGAAGTTTTCACAATTTTTTTGGCCCGTATTTTTATGCCCTGCCACTGTGATACGTAACAAATATGAAAAAGTTCAGGCCAATCGAAACATTTCTAGGGGGTCCACACAGCAATCTGATGATCACATATTTCAAAAATACGATTTATTTGTTTTAACAATCAATTTAATTCCTTCTATGCTCCAGAATGTATACCAGTCACAAAAAGAGGTCGTAAACCTTCACGCAGATTCATTGTCAGAAGTATTACACGGATTTAATTTCCTTTTACAAGATCTTCTTCTCAGATCTTGCTTCTCATCTTGTGCTTTTCAGCGGCTTGAATAACATTTTGATAATTTTGCTCAACTTTACGGCAGACAGAAAATCAGAACTCATTCGAAGACCGCGTTCTGCAAGGTCGTGATGCAATTTAAGCAGATTTTCTACTGTGCAGATTCGTAACTGGTATTCCTTGGCCATTTACAAATTAGCTAATTGAAAAGGTTCGTAGAAATTTTCTCTGGGTCGTCAGTGATTACAATCACAAAAAGCTCTGCTCAAGCGGCCTGCTGAGGTGGTGTCATTTTGACACATGTGACCAAAGTAGTTAATTTTGAAGACTAACAGATTTCTTAGAATAAATGCTAATGTTCCTGGATCTGGGTGCAGAGTTCTAGAAATCTATGGCTGTGCATCAGCAGGTGAATGACTCTTTCTAATCATATTGCTGTATTGTCTCATCGCTTTGGTCACTATTAAAATAACTGGATTTAAATTATTTTGAGGTCGGTGTTATTTCTCTCCTCAGAATTTACGCTCTCTCTCTTTCAGCTTGTCTGTTCACTTTTTTCTTAACACTTTGAGAACCGGCCTACGATATATTCGTACTTCGATTTCAGCCTAAGAAACAGCAGTTTGCGGTTGCCTTACCACCGCCCTAGCTCCTCCACCGATTGCACTAGAGAGCTGTTCAAGGGCACAAACGGATCGGCCAGTCTAGTAGATTGCACTCGAAAAAATTTGTTTGGTTGGGGGTTGCGGATTTTTTGTGACTAACGTCATAAGTGAAGTAGTTTTTGGGTCATTATGGCTCATGTTACCTGGCCTAGGGCCCAACCGCTAGGCCAAAGTGTTTCGCTGAAGTTATCATTGGAAACTAGGCTCGAGTCTGAGTCTTTTGAGCCTTTGATCGACTTTCTAGCGTTTCTGGTTCAACAGTTATGATCTAAAATAAACAAATTAGTAAATTATCTAATTAGCTAACTAGTCAAATATTTTTACTAACTTACATCACAACTTTTGAACCCGAAATCGCAGCAGGTCATCCAAAGTATCAAAAGACTCGGATTGTAGCCTAGATTCCAGTAAAAACTTCAGCGAAATACTAACACCTAACAGTTGGCGCCCAGGGCCCGGCAAAGTGGGTCAAGGTGGCCTGAAAGTCTTCCACTTATGACGTCACTCACAAAAAACCCGTACCCCCCAAGCAAAAAATGTTTTTTTTCGAGTGCAGACTAGAAGACTTGCCACGTCTTTTGAGACTTTTACCGGGTCTGTAGAGCATACCGGACCGGAGAAATATCCACGCAAAGCCACGTGCATTAAGGATTTTTTTTCCGAATATCCCCGAATCTTAGAGGACGCCAAAGAGTTAAGCTTATTGCCATAGGATACTATAGTCATTTTTCGAGTTTCTGTAGTTCCTTCTCATTTCGCTTGCTTGATTTCGAATTACTTCCTTCTTTCCTTTTCTCTGAATTTGTGCTTTCTCTCTTTTAGCTTTCATTGCCAAGCTTATTATAAATGGATCCCATAGTCATTTTTCACATTAGAGTAGTTCCTTCTCTTTTCGCTTTCCTTCATTTTCGCATTACTTCCGTCTTCTCAGAACTTGCGCTCTCTCTGTGTTTCAGCTTTTCTATTCACATTCTTCCTAAGCTTATTGTCATGGTATCGCATAACTACCTATCAAACCGTGCTCATGGAGTTGAGAAAAAACACATCGTGTTCATGAACTAAGCGGCCTTCCACGCATGCTGGCCATATTGCAAACCTAGTCGGGAGACGCTTTTCGTTATCCAATGATTTTCGTTTCGCTGATTTTGAATTTCTCCTGGCTATTGCAATGGCTCTTAGCTTTGCATTTGGTGTGGTAAGAGAAAAAATTTTCTCTTCGACTTTCTTTTCTGTCATGGTCAGTGTGGTATGTCTGCTTTCTCCAAAAACGGTAATAATTCACTTACAACAATTTAAGCACTATCCTGTTGAGTCTGATGAAGCGATGTGGATTTTAGCAATTGAACAAATAGCACTGCAGCACTTGCTCACAGATTGGTAAATGACACCTTCTAATATGACCATCGTTTTGGGTTATAGAACAACACATTCCATAAACTGTGATCCTTGAAGACATTTTAGGACTGACAACTGAAACTTGATCAGCCTGAGATTAATGGAAATGATCTACTAGTGAGATATGACACAACGACACAGTTCAGATCAATGCATCAGGTCTACTTATGCCAAACGTAGTCATCACTCATCACTACAAAACATTCACCAGATACAGTATTTCTCGTAATTGTAGAGAATTACAAAATATGGACATCACCATAGTTGTGAAGTATTACCAAATATGGACATGCGGCATCACAGACTCTCTAGAGCAAAATTGAAGTTTCTACTGCAAAAAACTTACATCTCCACGAGGCCAGAGTAAGTTCTACAAAGGCTTAAACATAGGCAAAGATGATGAAGACAGGCTTAAAAAGCCTGAATTAATTATTAGTTGTTGTTGGATAACATGAAATTGACACAGGATAAATATAACCAATAAGATAAAAAACGAAGAAATCGAAGTTTTCGAAGTCGATGTGGACCCCCTAAACATCACCAGAATCAAATTCTCTTTAACATGGATTTTTTCTTAGCCAAGCCTCACATAAAAATCATAGGGTGCAATTGATCTGAAACAACATGAAATGCAAAAATGCACTTTGAATTGCACCCTAATGGCCACATTGCAGAAACTCGTCGAAATACTGAAAGCCAAAGTGGCATCGTACGCTGCGTGGAGCTGTGTCAAATGCAATAAGGGCGCAGATGTTATTGTTAAAGGGATTTGGCATGCCGACTAAACACTACCCCTAGTTGGGCCCCTGAATGTTTGCATGCAGACTCGAATTCAGCCTGCAAAATTTCAAGATACTTGACCCCGATTTCCATCTCTGCTGAAACTAAGCCAAATAACATGTAACGGTGTAAAATTAGCACTGGCGTAACGTTTGAAAGAGACACATTTCCGTTCAAAATTTTTCTGTTATAGAGCATGTAAGGGCTCAAGCCCCCCTAGTGGGGCGCACCCCCTGGTTAAGAACCACTGGTTTAGAGGGTTTGATTATGAGCTTTCTAGCATTTATATTTCAAAAGTTATGGCCAAAAAAGGCAAAAAAAATTGGGAAATCCCCAGAAATCCTTTGGGGATGATTTATAAATTAAGCAATGAGGATACTTTGGGACTACAATCTCCTCAATGAGAGCTTTCAGATGATGTATTGCACATGCCAATTGCATGTGTGCTCGTTGAGTTACTACCATTCAAAATTTATGTCCTGCATGAGTGATTTTGATGACTACCTATCTACATTACCCCAAAATTGAGGTAAGCGCATATGAATTTTTTGAAAATTTTCGTCACAAGTGAAGAAAAGATATTTGAGACAATCTTTTGTCAAGTTTTTACAACAGTCAAATGATTAGTGAGAATGATTTTGTTTTAAAGTTGATGATTTTATTGCTAGTTGTTACAGACCACAAAATGTAGTCATTTCGTATGGTCCAAAACTTCGCGAAACCTTAACCAATTTAAAAAAAGTTAGTTTTTTGGAATTAGCATGAGAAGTTCTGTCTGCTTATGAAGTTTGAGGAAAATCTGAGATGGTGGGTTGACTGGCTAGGACAGTTGACATAGAATGATCCTGGACGTAATCATTCATCAACTTAACACATTTGATACCAGGTGTTTTTCCTGCAGCGATATCCATGGTTAACTGCATAGTTTTGGTGGGAAATTCAAATCCCAGAAGGTAGATACTGATAGACTGTGTATTCCAGCTTTAGGCTATAACAGCAAACCTGACTATTGTTTTGTTACACTACTCAACTCAATTGCCAACATTTCAAATCATTTCCAAAACGTTTTAGGCTACATACCACTGAAACAAGCCTGGGCCTACTGATAACTAGAGCCACTATTTTTGCAAAGTTTCACTTCATTGGAGGCATTTTTTGAGACAATAAAAGCAGCTAACATGGGCTTTAACACCTTGACGTCCGGGTTACTTCAAGCAGTTCGCAAAAAAACGGCTGGATTGCACGTGGCTTTGCGTGGGAATATCTCCGCTCCTGTACAGGTTACGGACCTGGTCGAAGTGTCAAAAGTCTGGGCAAGTCTTGTAGTTTGCACTCGAAAAAAATTTATTTGCTTGGGGGATGCAGGTTTTCTGTCAGTGACGTCATAAGTGGAGGACTTTTTGGCCAACTTCACTTGGCCCTGGGCGCCAACCGTTAGACGGTAGTATTTCGCTAAAGTTTTTATTGGATTCTAGGCTACACTCCGAGTCTTTTGATACTTTGGATGACCTGCTGCAGTTTTTGGTTCAAAAGTTATGATCTAAGTTAGTAAAATTTTTTGACTATTAGCTAATTAGATAATTAATTTGTTTATTTTAAGATCATAACTTTTGAACCAGAAATGCTAGAAAGTCAATCAAAAGCTCAAAAGACTTGGACTCGAGGCTAGTTTCCAATGAAAACTTCAGCGAAATACTTTGGCCTAGCAGTTGGGCCCTAGGCCAGGCAACATGAGGCAAAATGGCCTAAAAACTACTTCACTTATGACATCACTCACAAAAGATCTGCAACCCCCAACCAAAAAATTTTTTTTCGAGTGCAATCTAGAAGACTGTCCGATTTGTATGAGCCCTTGAACAGCTCTCTAGCGCAATCGGCAGAGGAGCTTGGGCGTTGGTAAGGCAACTGACAACTGCTGGTTTTAGGCCGATTTCAAAGTACAAATATATCGTACCCCGGCTCTCAAAGTGTTAAGCCATTTTAAACTTTATCAATGTGCCTAAATATAGTTACCATATTTGCTTGATGGTAAGCCAACTTTGATTGTAAGCTGCACGAAATGGTGTTAAGAAATTGATGTAAGGTGTACTCAAGCATAGGTTAGAGATACATTCACATACTAGCATGTTTCGCGTTTATAGGCAACCCTGGTGATGATGCTTGACATTTGAAACTGCTTTCTGTTCATCATAATCCCTCCTCTGATGGATGTGCATGTGATGCTGAAGAGAATATAGTGTGTGAAAAGAGAGTTTGGTCGACAAAACGTAGCCAAGGAAAGACTGAACGTCATTTATACCTTTTGATAAGTTAACTAAGTAAGCCCACCTTGATTATAAGCCACATGAAATGATGAAAAAAACTTCAAGCTGTGGCTTACAATCAAATAAATATGGCACATAAACGTTTCTAAAACATCCTTCCGTGCTTTTCTAGCATTTGGCAGCATATCAAAGCACTTGCATTGCACAAAATCACAGTCACTGCTGCAGGATCCTGGTTGCGCCTAGGTGGAGCAACTCAAAAGAACCATGCTTTCAAAGAGCCACTGAACCATAGAGTTTGGATTCTTATTCCAAGACCTAGTGTTACTTAAACTTGTCTAGGACCACATTCAGAGACCATTTCCAGTAATGTAAATTAAAAAAAGGATAATTTTCATTCCCGAGAACTTTTGATGGCAAACGCGTAAATTTAAGACTGCTGAGAACGGTGGACAGCATACCTTGGATGTCGCACTGTGTCTGCTGGTAACCAAAGGGTTAATGCTTTATCAGGTACTTTAGAGGAAGCCAGTGTATATAATGCATGCAAAAAGTTCAAAATTTTATTTTTCTTTGAATATATGTTGAATTTAATTATATAGTAAATGGTGTTTTAAAAACTGGTTAAAAAATTACCGTTTGCAAAATAGCATGTACTTAAATCATGACGTTATTGAAAGTGAAAAATTTAATGTGTATTTAGCATAAAAACTTCATGATAGCAAAGAAACACCTTCACTATAATTTGTTACATAAATAACTCATAATCATATTGCAAGTACTTGCTGAATATGTCAAGATGTTACAGCCAAACCGAAATTTAAGAAAAACAACAAAATTTGTCAACAAATGCCTGCACTGGGTAGGTGTAAATGTAAAAATAATGCAATGAATGTTGGCACTAACATGCTTACAGAAAGCAGTTGAATAATTCAAAACCCACAGCTGAAATTGGATTTATGCGCCAACATTTTCATAAAACCGTTTTTAATTCTTTTGTTATCTGCTATTAGTTTGTTTTTTTTTCACTTTTTGCAGAAAAACATTTTCTTAAGTTCAGGGAAAAGATCAGTTTATTGAAAGAATATTGTGGTTAAGCCTCAACATTCCTCCTGTGTTTCAGCCCAAAACTGCTTAAAATTAAATGACTTGAAACAACCTAGCAAGCAAAAATGAAAGGCTGACTATGCCTTCACAGCAAGTAGTGACTTGACTCAAAGTTGATTGCTGATAACTTTACTTGCCTTGTTGGACTGGAGGGTGTGAGAACTTCACTTCCAGATTCATGACATGTGCCCATCTCTGACACCTACAGGATTTTTTTAGCTTGTGAAGAAGTAGTACTAGTAAATCATGCAAAATAAAACAAAAATTAGGGGAATTGCTTTGAAAGTATGTTTGAAAAGATGGCAGGACAACGAAAGACAAGTTTAATGCAGTGTATAAAATTAAATTTCTCAACCAGATGTGTGTTTATTTGTTAATGTCACCAATACAAATATTTGCTACAACCAAGATTTTAATTGCTTCCCTGATTTATGTTGCTAGTCTGTAGTTTAAATATAAAGCTGTGAGGAAAAAATATCCTTAACAGCTGTAAAAGAACTAGTGTTGTCAATGTGAAAAATTAAGGTTCCCACTTGGTGGAAGGTTGCTAGAGAAGAGCACAGTCTCCTCGGCTGCTCTAAACTACACATCAGAAATAACTTAAGATGCCACCCTATGTGAATATCATGGGCAAAGACAATGACTACATTCACAGCTCTTCCAAAACAAAGTTTGAGGGACTAGAAAAAACCTTGAGATTTAATTTTGAAGGTAATAAGCAACAACATTGGCTGTATTGATGATTGGTATAATTTCATACATACGTGGTTCATGTAGATATCACTAGTTCTTTATGGAAAAAATGCAGATTCTATCCAACCCATGAATATTAACAAATAAAGTGAAGTTTAAATATATAGACACAAAGCTATATGCTTACTCTAAGCAACATTTAGTGTTCTGGAGATGCAGTTCAGTCATGCTAAATTTTACCAGAAGTTACTTCCAAAAGTGGAATTCACCTTGAATTAACACTTCTGCGTCTGGGTGGTTTTGGCGATTTTCGCAAAAAAAACAGCAGCTTTCGGTTGCCTTACCAACGCCCTAGCTCCTCCGCCGATTGCGCTAGAGAGCTGTTCAACGGCTCAAACGGATCGGCCAGTGATGTAAGTTAGTAAAAATATTTGACTAATTAGCTAATTAGTTAATTAATTAATTTGTTTATTTTAAATCATAACTTTTGAGCCAGAAATGCTAGAAAGGTGATCAAAGGCTCAAAAGACTCGGACTCGAGTCTAGTTTCCAATGAAAACTTCATCGAAACACATTGGCCTAGCGTTTGGGCCATAGGCCAGGCAACATGAGCCATAATGACCCAAAAACTACTTCACTTATGACGTCAGTCACAAAAAATATGCAACCCCCAACCAAAAAATTTTTTTGGAGTGCAATCTACTAGACTGGCCGATCCGTTTGAGCCCTTGAACAGCTTTCTAGCGCAATCGGCAGAGGAGCTAGGGCATTGGTAAGGCAACCGAAAACTGGTGTTTTTCAGGCCGAAATTGAAGTTGGAATATACCGTAGGCCGGCTCTATACGTGTTAAGCTCTAAGCAATGTGACAGGGTGTGATCAATTTACGTACACTGAAGCATTTATGCCTGTTTCTTTTTGGTCATAGATCTAAACGTTTTTGAAATGACAAAAAACTCAAATCATTGCAGTCAAAATGTTTGAAAATATAGGCTAAAAAACACTGTTATGATGAGTTTTAATACAACTGTGAGACAAATGACTGAAACGTTTCAGTGACCAAAACGTCTCAGCAAAAAATAACAGATTTACTCTCGTGGTTAGTTTGTTTTGCTGGTATAATGAGTGTGTATACATGTGAAACCTTGGTTGCCCTGTAAGTTTAAACTTTGATTGTGAGATAATTCTTTTTAATTGGAAGCGAATTAGAGTTGCTTTGTTTCTTGTGTGGTCAGGGGCATGTTTACTCCATGTTGGGATGTTGCAAAGTTTGATATAATATCTGTATTTATAAACAATGTCTATCCAAGCTAACCAGAAAATGCCTGATGGACTCAGACCCATGCATAGTAGCAATTACTTCACTTCCATTATTTTTGTTCTATCTCAATGTCTTGAAACCTGGCAAGCGTTCTCTTCAACTTATTTGTGGTGTATTTTGAGATCATAATTTCTTTTTTACTTTTCAGTGGATTGTGCTGTTAATATATGTGTAATTGTGTTGGGTGCTCAGAAACAAAATGAGATCAAGATAGCCTCGGGTATTGCACAGTTTGCTTTCCGCAATGCCTGCTGCCACAAAATGAATGACAAGGTAAGTTTCAGAGCTGGTTGTAATAAACTTACTGAAATGGACAATATAGAAAATGATTACAGATTTCAGAAATTCTTTCACAATGTGTGGTTTCTGAGGAATGCACAGTTATGCTCCACAACTTAATTACAATAGTACATTCTTCCACCAAATCGTGCAGTCAATGATAGTGCTTGTGTACTGCTGAAATGTGTGTCAGCTACTGCATATATGGCTTTATTTGGAGACATGTCATTGTCAAGATCAAGACCCTCTTATTTGTCTAGCCAAAGTGTTGTTTGTCATCTAGTTGTAAGGTGAAATTTGAAACAGATGAAAAGTTGTATGTTGTGACTTGATAAAAAAGTGAGGATCTTTGAAAAGGATGTCTAGACTGATTTTGGAATCTTCATCCAAGTTGAGATAGTTGCAGAAGCAGTTTCATTTTTAATAAATAGAAAATTGTCATATTTTGCTTGTTCTTCATTTTAGTGTGCTATTTCACTTCCACCTAGTTAACATCTTTGGAGCCAGCCTGGTTTTACCTTTAAGACCTGCGTGAGCCACCTAAAAGGTTATCACTTTGCAACTTCATAACTCCTCTGCTGATTGCGCCAGAGAGCTGTTCAAACCCTCAAAAGATGTGGCAAGTTTTTGAGTCTGCCACGAAAAAAATTTTTTGGTTTTTGGTTTCAGTTTTATTGTGAGTGAAGTCATTAGTGGGGTAGGTTTTGGCCATTTTGGCTATGGTTATCATATTTACTCAATTGTAAGCCACATCAAATCATATTTAAAAATGAATGTGGTGGTAATGATGATTCACCACTGCAACTGCCTTCTGTTCATCATGATCCCTCCTGTGGTGGATGTGCACATGATGCTGAAGAAAAGAAAGATAATGCAAGAAGAAGGTTAGGTCAACAAAATGTAGCAAAGAAAATACTGGGCGTCATCTGGATTTTTGATAAGCTAAAGAAAAAATGTAAGCCGCACAAAATGATGAAAAAAAACTTTATAAGCCGTGGCTTACAATCAAGCAAATATGGTACCTGGCCCTGGGCCAAACTGCTAGATGAAAATATTTCACTCAAGTTTTTATTGGAAACTAGGCTCAAGTCCGAGTCTTTTGGGCCTTTGATCGGCTTTGTAACATTTCTGGTTCAAAACTAATGGCCAAAAAACATGAAATTGATCATTTCACCAAAAATTGCTTATTTTACAAAAATTTGTAATTTTACCTTAACAGTTGATGACGTCCAGCTGCTTTTGGGGATTTTCGGAAAAAAAACACCTAAACGCATGTGGCTTTGCATGGGAATGTCTCCACTTCTGTACGGGTTACGAACCTGGTCAAAGCATCAAAAGACGCAGCAAGTCCTCTAGTCTGCACTCGAAGAAAATATTTTTGCTTGGGGGTTGCGGATTTTTTGTCAGTGACGTCATAAGTGGAGGACTTTTAGGCCACCTTGGCCCACTTTGCATGGCCCTGGGCGCCAACTGTTAGTTGTTAGTATTTCGCTGAAGTTTTTACTGGAATCTAGGCTACAATCTGAGTCTTTTGATACTTTGGATGACCTGCTGCGATTTCAGGTTCAAAAGTTATGATGTAACAATATTTGACTAATTTGCTATTTAGGTAATTAATAAATTTGTTTATTTTAGATCATAACTTTTGAACAAGAAACGCTAGAAAGTCGATCAAAGGCTCAAAAGACTTGGACTCGAGGCTAGTTTCCAATGATAACTTCAGCAAAACACTTTGGCCTAGCGGTTGGGCCTTGGGCCAGGCAACATGAGGCAAAATGGCCCAAAAACTACTTCACTTGTGACGTCACTCACAAAAAATATGCAACCCCCAACCAAAAAATTTTTTTTCGAGTGCAATCTAGAAGACTGTCCGATCCGTTTAAGCCCTTGAACAGCTCTCTAGCGCAATCGGCAGAGGAGCTAGGGCGTGGGTAAGGCAACCGAAAACTACTGTTTTTTAGGCTGAAATTGAAGTACGAATATATTGTACGCCGGCTCTCAAAGTGTTAACTCTTGAACCAGAAATGCTAGAAAGCCGATCAAACTTGAGCAAATTACTTACATCTTGCGGTTGTGCCTAGGGCCAGGTAATCTGAGCCAAAGTGGCCAAAACCCTACCCCACTTATGACATCATGCACAAAAAATCTGTAAACTTGAAACTATAAAATATTTTTCATTTCAAACTAGAACACTTGCTGAGGCTTTTGAGGGTTTGAAGAGCTCTCAGCACAATCGCCCTGGAAAGTTATGGAGTTGCAAAGTGGCGCGATAAATAGCAGCTTCAAAATTGCAGCGCAATGCGTGATTTCCAAGCACGATATACTCATACACTGGCTCCGAAGTTAAGCAAAATGGCACAATTAAACAAGGAACTGTGTCTTGTCAGTTATAATATATAATCAAATAATTGCATATCAAAGTTTTTATTTTCCAATGTTATGGGCAAAATTTGATGTTTTTTTGCTTCAGATCATATTGTATGTGTGTGTGATTGTGTAGTAGTAGTCCGTGTTTTAAATCTGGAATATCCCCAATACGGAGCTGGGCGGATTAACCTAACAACTTCCAATAATTTCACTCTTTCCACTTCAATCGATTCGAAGATCCTTTTGACTCAAACCAGTTCCCTTAATTTCCTCTTTCACCTGCCTTCTCCACGTTTATTTTGGTCTTCCTCTTCCTCCATTTAGTTAGAAATCCAACACCCTTCTCAGTACTTCATCCAACATGCCCATGCCACTGTACCCTATTTGCTCTTGCCAACTTGCCCACCGTATCTTGTAAACCTAACAACCCCATCAGTTGCTTAACTACACTTGTGGTGAATGCAAAAAGGGTGAGTTAGCCTTGTGTTGACCACTGATTGTTTGACTTAGTGTTTTAGTAATTTGAATTTGAAAATTCAACTTGCATTTTATTTCATTAATTATTGAAATAGCTTAATTTGTAACAACTGTTTTAAGATTTTTACAAGTGCCTTGACTCTATGCAAATATTTTAATTGGTTGGACCAACCTCATGAAGCAATGAAAACAGCTTCACATGCTATTGTGTTTTTGACAGCTGAGGAAGACCAACTGAAATCCATGGTAAGTTTCCACTTTAATTTTTAGAAAATTGCAGCCTATTAAGCCTAAATCAGCGCAAAAGTTTGTTTGCCAAGATAAATGCCACCAAAAGCAATGATTAATTAACCCAATAAGGGGATTGATTTATTGATTGCTGTTTTTGGCCATAACTTGCCAACAACTAACACTAGATGGCCAATCAAGGGCTCTAAAATAAGGAGTTTTCCTAGTATATTTTAAAAGAAAAAACAAGTAAATTGCCACTTGAACTTTTTCTCAGGTTCTGATTATGTCATTCAAAAACCTGACTTCACACAGTTGTGACATCACACCAAAAAAAGGTCAAGTCTAACAGAAAATAGCAGTCTTTCAGAATTTTTAAAAATGTCCGAGTCACTGCTGTGGCTTTCGTGGCCCTTGAAGGGCAGGAACTGTTTATCCAAACTTTTTGCATACATCTGTCCAACACTCAAAAGTTTTGGTGCCAATGTGAAACAGCATCAACATTATTTTCTGCATTTTCTACAATTTTCTTTAACTTTCTTGGTATCTTTTTAACAAAAACTTCAGTAACGGTCTGCTGTGAGCAAGCTATTGCAGATATTCTCTTAAAGTATTATTCTATGTATTATTCTATCAAGAGACAATTACTTTATCTTTCTTGCCACTTACTTGAGGTGCTCTTAATAGGTAAGCATGTGGCTTCGTGGAAAGATTTCTTTGACTGCTACATCTTCAAGTAAAAGGGATATGGAAAGACTTACCATTGCTGACTATCTTCCAGCTGAGACTAATACTGCTGTGGTTAACCAGGCATTGCTCTGTGAACTATCCATTTGCAGACAATCCAGGTGATGATCAGCAGTGTGCTGTTCCAAGTATTGTTTAAATTCATTTTGTAAATTGTTTATTTTTAAAATCTGTTAGTACATTTGGGGACACACCATGTTACTTTTCACATAAGTTGCAAGGGCACTTGTGTTATGATGGTGATGGGGTGTTATGACGGTTTTCAGCATGTTATTTGGATTCTTTAATTTTAATAAGTTATTTAGTTTTAAAAATCGATAAATAATTAATTCGTTGCTTTTAGGCTATAACTTGCCTATTGCTAGGAATCAAGGGCTCTAACAATGAGGTTTTTGCTTCAGAGTTTATTTTAAACGAAAATTCAGTAAAATTGTCACTTGAACTTTTGTCTCTGGCCCTCTTTCCGTTATCCAGAAATCTCCAAACCACCCCTGGTTGTGAAATCACACCAAAAAAGTTGAATCCAAAATATTTTTTTTAATCGAACCTAGAAGACTGTGTGCTTCTTCAGAAGGTTTGAACAGCTTTTTAGCTGTATCATTCAGCAATTTATGACTGGATTAAGTCCAAGCCACAAATGTGGCTTACAAAGATGTTGTCTATACTTTCTGTAAGTGCAGTTGAATAATGAATAGCTGCTGTGTGACTTGCTAAAAACCACATACAAGATGCACTGAGGTTGAATAAATTATTCAAAATTAGTGTGGAACCTAAGAACTGTGCAAAAGCTGATATTTCACTGCACACCCATCACCCACCCAAGAAATTTTTGAATGGTTCCTGCCATATTTTTGCAGAAAATAACTAAATTGCAGCATTTCTGCCTGTGCTTACATTTTCAATTCATGATACACTCTGAAAACGTTTATCAAGCTTGCAAACCATGCAATAAGGATTTCTATTTTGTAGTAAGGCCACTTTGCAAGTTCACATTCTAGCCACAATGTTTGTTTATTATATTCCTGAAACCTTAAGGAGTTGTGCTTTACTTCGATCTCAACAAGTTTGTTTGCATTATGTTTATCACAAAACAAAGCGTTTTGATATTTTAAGCTTCATAGCAAGGATAAATGAAGTTTGTGAGAGAAAATTGGAAAATAGCAACATCACCAACCAACAATGAATCTGAGTTTAGATTGCATGTGTGACAAACACTGGGTGTACATTCGCTGTTGTTTCACAAGTAAGCCCCTTAAAACATGAAGTTCACAAGCTGTGCAACCAATGTGTGTGGATACTTGCATCCAGGCATTAGTAAAAGTGCTGCTACTCATAAAACGTAACCTGTTTGCCTCAGAGTTGCAGGGAGGTGTGATCCCACATGACAAGCATCTTGTCTCCTCAAAGACGACATGAATGAATAACAAATGACATGTTGATCTGTGCAGGCAGCATCCTCCAACTGCTGAGTTCCATGTCTTGTCTAAACTGGAAAGTCTGATTGGAAATAAAAGTGAAAGTGCAATTCTGGCCAAAACATTACTGGCTCTTTTGTTGCAAGCTTGGCTTGATGTATTTGAATACAAAAGGTATTTTTTTGTGTGGTAGTACAGTACTTAAACAATTATACTGTACGAGTTGAAATAAAATGCTTAATGGAGTACACAGCTGCAGCAATTCGTAGGTTTACCCAACTTGCTCTAAACATGTTCAAGTTCTGTCGTTTGTTATTTTTATGTAGTTGAATACAGATTTATGACATATTCTGGTTTCCAGTGGAACGCTTTTACAAACGGGTTATAAATATAATTGAGCTGGTATGTAAGAAGATATTATATAAGAGTCAGGGTTCCCACGCAATATTGAAAGAACTGGATTATGAAATCAGTTTTCAAGACCTTGAAAAAGTATTAAATTTAGCCAAGATATACATGAAGTACTGAAAAAGTATAGAAATTGTAAAAGGAAAAGAAGCATAATCATACTGATAAGTCTAAACTTGTATGCAATAAAGTTGTTACTTGGATTCAATCTTGCATACTTTTAGCAGTGGGATTGATAAGTTTTGTTCTTAGCCCCTTTTTGGCAGTTCCACAGAATTTAAAGCAGCATGTTTTTACAGTGGTATATGATATGTAAAATAATGTTCAATGAATAAAATTTTAGAAAAACGAAAATAAGCAATGTTATTAAATTTTTTCCATGTAGTATTGAAAAGGTATTGAAAAAGTATAGAAAATGGTTTTTGAAGATGTGTGGATACCCTGAGTGCTTAATATAACATCTTCCCATAGGTTTCTGCTTTGAGCAGGTTGTCACTGTTTATGTATAACTATAGTTAACTCCTTGAGAGCCAGCCTACAGTATATTCGCACTTCGATTTCGGCCTAAAAAACAGCAGTTTACGGTTGCCTTACCAACGCCCTAGCTCCTCCACCGATTGCGCTAGAGAGCTGTTCAAGAGCTCAAACGGATCGGCCAGTCTAGTAGATTAGACTTGAAAAAATTTGTTTGGTTGGGGGGTGCGGATTATTTGTGACTGACGTCATAAGTGAAGTAGTTTCAGGGTCATTTTGGCTCATGTTACCTGGCCTAGGGCCCAACCGCTAGGCCAAAGTTTTTCGCTGAAGTTTTCATTGTAAACTAGGCTCGAGTCCGAGTCTTTTGAGCCTTTGATCGACTTTCTAGTGTTTCTGGTTCAAAACTTGTGATTTAAAATAAACAAATTAATTAATTAACTAATTAGCTAATTAGTCAAATATTTTTACTAACTTACATCACAACTTTTGAACCTGAAACCCCAGCAGGTCATCCAAAGTATCAAAAGACTCGGATTGTAGCCT
>Ga0210059_1001082_pt1 | contig 39575 bp, 23 predicted proteins | sample Ectturendosymbi2_FD_188042 | JGI IMG/M metagenome (GOLD analysis project Ga0210059, IMG submission 188042) | Ecteinascidia turbinata endosymbiont from Florida, USA - Sample 2 (SPAdes) (version 2) | ecosystem: Host-associated > Tunicates > Ascidians > Unclassified | place: Key West, Florida... | reverse complement strand
ACCCTACAAAAGGGATATGCAATTTGCAGCACCCGGTGGCAAACCCATAGCAGTATGGTTTGAGGTTTGGCGACATTTTGAAAATATTTTGTCAATGATATTTTGAAAAACGTAATTACTCGCAGCATCCCTATAGGCGAATCCGGGATTTTTTAGGAGGGGGCTCAAGGACAAGTTCATCCGGATGTGTACTGACTACATAGCAGTGAAGATCCAACTGCTCAGGTAACTTTTTTTAACAAACACCGTTATAAACCATACACATTGTGGCTAAATCGCATTCTCACTATTACGCAGGCTTACTGGGACGTTGCCGGAGCAGAAGCGGCCTTCAAATTAATTCAGAAATTATTCTGAAGTTTATCTAATCTTAAAAAAGTAACTGGTTGAATGTCGGAAAAGTTTTATTATTAGCAAAACAAACACAGCTCCACGCCGAAAAAAACGCGTGGGGCAGGCATAGAAGTGGTACACTAAACGAAGAAACCTGAAATGCCGCCAGTAACTTTTGTTGGCAGTCTGTGCAAGATCCACGCCTTATTGTGTTCGACAACTGCAGATATTCATGAAATAGAAGTTTATGACATTCGGATTTGAAAATTTTCCTTTTTTCGAAAAAATTTCAGATTTTTATTGCATAGCACCAGAGACGTAACGAGAGGGCAAAGGGCACACTTCCTCGGGCGTCGAATCACTGTGAGGGGCCAAAAAGTCACAACAATGTCACAAGCACTTTTTATAAAACAGTACAGTTGGTTCCGAAAGATCTCAGGTTTGAACATGAGGGCGCCAAACTTGTTTCTCGCCCCAGGCGCCATATAACCTCGTTTCACCCTTCACATCACGATTGTCTAGTCAAAATGGTGAAATTTGTTTAAAAAAATGCCTGCCCATCAGAGGCAAACTATCAATCACAAACTATTTCAAACAAAATGCTGTTGATTATCTAAGACATTTGAACATTGAAAATAACTTGAAGGTCAAAAAAAGTATATTACAGTATTTCGAAAACAAGCACAAGTTTCCCTCCCCCCAAAAAACGCTTGGGGTACGCGTAGAGACAAACATACCAAAAACTCGAAAGCAATAATTATGCTGGCACTTTTCCCTGGAAGGTGTTTATTGCATTACAAGGGCATTGAAAATGATCAGACAATATTTTTCCACGTCACAGCGGGAAACGTGAAATTCACAGTGAGTCAATAACCAAGTTCACATCCATTCAATTTTTTTGTGCGAAACGCGACTATATAACGCAATATTAGATATACTGTACAGTAGGTTGAAAAAAATTATTAGAGATAGCAGAATATTGATCGATAAAAAAACATCTGATTTCGTGCTGAGCTGAACTTTGTCCAAAAATTGTTGCTGGCAGGCAAGGGCGTAATGCTAAAAATAGGGGTATGGGAACCAGGCCCGTAACCAGCTTGGAACACCAGGGGGGGACGAATAGTTTTCTCAAAGGACACCAAATGTTTTAAACTACTCTCAATAATTTTAAACTGTTGCACTTTAGTGCTGCGGAGTACACTAGATAACTTGTCATTTATTCATTTATGCTGCTCCAGGCGTTACACGCAGAATTTGAAATGAAAAATCTAAATCTTCAAGTAACGTTACTAGCGCAAAAAGGTGTGGGAACGCCGTTCCCACCTCACTGCACCACTGCTGGCACGTCTGATGCTAACCAGTAGTCATCTTTAGCATAGCTTACAGCTAATCTAGCGTTCTTCAGTTTGAGCCTACTGACATGTAGGCTTCTTTTTACGGTTAGGTTTGCTGTTTTGGAATTTACGCTGTTATTGAGCGATCTAACCTAGTCTGTAGTTAACTGCATTGTAAGTTCGTTGTAGCGTAATATTATTGCCTGTGCTTAACTACAGTAATAACATGAGCTGCACTGATTAATAAAAACTTGTCGGAAAAAATAGTATGATCTGCAGCTTATTTCAACTTTTGTCCACAGTCTACTCAGTCCCGTCGCCACGAGGGGACTTTCGTGGGATTTGCCCCCCAAACAAAGCTTCAAGCCCTCCAAATTGAAACATGAAACACCATAAATCAGTGGAGTTTTCGTCAATTTTTAGTATGTTGATCCCCCGCCGCACAAACGCAAAGCCCCCTACTGAAAACTTTGTAGCGACGGTTCTAAGTCTGCTGCTTATTCATCTTTTGTCCACAAGCAGCCCAATCTTACCCAAATGAAACAAGAGTTTAAATACTTACGTGCGCAGTGGCATCGCCGGCCCAAAACTTTGGGAGGGTCAAAATGTTTGATTTTAGGCAAGCAACAGTATTTTGTTTCAGATATTGCCTCTTAAAGCACAAAATGACTAGATATTCTAAAAATTTAGAGGTCCGTGGCCCACTGGCCTTCCTTGGCTATGCCTATGTACGTGCGATTTATATAACGTATATGTAATGTACTGTAAATATTTTGGGGAAATGCTTTAGGTATTGCTTTACTTTATGTAAACTCTTGATGTATTTACACTACATTACATATACGTTATATAAACCGCACCTACATAGGCATAGCCAGGCAAGCTACGCCTCATTCTATTTGAATACGGTGATAGTGTTGTAATAGTGTGTGTAATAACCTAACTTGATACTGTATCAAACAATTTGCAACTTGCTGCTGATTGCTAGTCTATTGATATTGGATATAAAGAAATCAAGCATAATGAATGAGGCTACATGGGAAAAAACAAGTTCAAAAGAAGAAAAATTCAATCAACTTTGGCAAGGCATCAAATAATTGAAAGAAACAATGCTCAAGTTAATTAACATTCAGAATGAAAAACTGGACAAGCTAACTAACATCACACAAAACCTTACGAACAAGCTAAATGGAATACAAAAAAAGATGGTTGAATATGAAAATAAGTTGAATCAGCTTGAAGAAGAAAAAGAACAACTAAGCGATCAGATGGTACAGAAAACAATTCTGCTTGCCTTTCAACTTGACAGACAGGAACAATACATAAGGAGAAAAAATATTCATGCATCGACCATATATATACAAATAATTTATCTACCGAAATAAAGCCCTACATCATGCTGCATGATACTAGCGATCCCTATTCAATTTATTTGACTGTGAGTAAAGCTCGATTAAAAAGAGATGTCAAACAAAGATTCTTTAGAGATACAAGTAACGTTGATATCATTGCTTTTGATCGCGATCTGCACGAACCTTTAGATTCGCTACCGATGCAATACTCCATGTGACGGTGTGTTAGAGACAGTGTGGCTCCTTTACAACGGAACGCAGCAGGTTGGATGCCTGTGACGATAGGAAGATTGTCTGCTGGTGTAGGATGCAGGCATCCAGCCACAGTTTGCAAGGCGTCGTTGGTGGCAGGATCAATGAGACGGGTGTGAGCACTGCAGCACCAGACAGGAGCGCAGCACTCTGCTATTGAATGGACCAGGGCAAAGGAGTTTTTTCGCAGCTTTGTTGCTACAGCTCCCAAGCTACAGTCAGCAAGACGCCTCAAGAGTGAAACACGTGATGTCAACTTTTTGCGAAATGACTCGAGGTGTTGGCGATACGTAAGTGTCCTGCCCAAACTTATTCTGAGGTATTTGGGCTTGGAGCAAAAGTGCAGGGTTTTGTTATTGATGTTGACTCTCAGCTCATGTTTAGCTTCCTTGTGGTTGAGGTGGAAAATTGCCAACATTGCTTTTGTAGTACTAAGCTTTAGCTTATAGGTCTGGAGGTATTCACCTGCGGTTTCCATATCCTTGCTTAGCACCCCTTCCATTGTTTGTCAATCCCCATCAGCATGCATGATTGCTAGGTCATTGGCATATGCATACTTTCTGGAGATGGTACTATGGTTGGCAACCTCCCCAGAGAAAAAACGGGCACGAAAATGAATGAGTATGGACACTGAAATTTTCTAATTATAAAATTGTCTTTAGTATTTTGCCAAATGTAAATGTCGTGTTCAAATAATTAGGCATAATTTAATGGAAACTTGCATTTTTATGAAAATCATTTAAAAGGATCAGACACAGAAGGGACAATAGTGTTGACACCCTAAAGCTCCACCACGACACCCTTCGAAAAAAGTTAAAAAAACACTGCTTGTGACAGTTTTGTTGCACTTCCCTTGCATGAGGGTGCATTCGAGTTTAATTTTTGAAAACACAGTTCGACAAATTAGCATTTTTAGCAAAAACGGAAATTAGACTAGAACGAAAATTAGACCACTGAAGCTTTAAGAAAATTAGATTAGAATTAGAATTACCGTCATTTCGCCCTAATTCATCGAATTAGAAAACTAGAAAGGTTTAGTTGCCCACGTCTGGGTTGAACGTGTGCTGGTGTACATCAGAGTCAGAAGCGTGTAGATATCAAAAGTGCAATCATAATGGCGGCCACAAGGACTTCTTGTTCAACTGCAATATTGCCTGCAAAAAGCATACTGCAGATGTTGCACTTTAATAGCACCGAGATTTCACATGCGCTTTTGAAGGAATTTTTTACGAGCAAATGATGATTATGATGCAGAGCAGAAGCTAGAAACTTCACTAAAAACAAACTTTTAACTTGTCAATTCAACGAAAATAGACTTTGCATTTGCCGGCCTAAATCTGAACTTAACTATCCAGAAAAAAGCGCCAGAACAATGCACGTTTTATGAATGATGCTTTAAAAACAAGGGGTGTTGAATATTGAGACTTGGTTTGTTTGCCCCCCCTATCAAAATTTCTGGCTACGCGCCTGGTCAGGGGTGGCCAAACTATGGCCTGCAGGTCGCATCCGGCACGCCGTGCAATTTAATCTGGCCCCCCCAAATACCCTGGCACAATTTTTTCAAGCACCACATTTACGCATGTGGACAGCAGTGCAACAGCATTGGCCGATGCATGTCTCTTGCTGACATGTCTGCCGCAGCAGCACTTAGCTGCTATTAGGGCTATAAAAATGCAAACATTATTGTGTGATTTTATTGTTTTTATCAGGCCTGCACAACATACGGCCCGCGGGCCACATGAGGCCCGCGAAAGTTTTTCTTGCGGCCCGCGAGAGCTTTCTCAATTGCAGAAAATGTTGCGAAATCTCGACCTCGAATAAGTAATTGTCGTTACAGAATTTCTTCCAAACTACAACGAAATCTTTACAACGAAATGAAAGAGACTTCTGCCGCCCGCGGGAAATTTATGGTGATAATTTGGCCCTTCGAGCTTTCTGAGTTGTGCAGACCTGGTTTTTATTGTACTACAATGCATTTTAACAATCTAACCTATCAGGTTTAGGCGTAGCCAGGGGGGGCACAATGGGCATGCCCCCTCCAAATTTTTAAATATCTAGTAATTTTGTGTTTGAGCGGCGGCATCCCAAACAAAATGCTGTTGCTCGCCTAAAATCAAACATTTTGCCCCCCCCCAAATGTTTCGCCCTAAAAAATCTTGGGCTGGTTACGCCACTGCATGGGCGTCCGCAGAAATTTTTCCATGGTGTGGGCAACGTTGACATTTTGCTCATCGTTTTAAAGTGGCTGACGATGCAATGCAAATGGACGTTCAAAGAAAGTTTTTTCCTTTCTGCACCACAAAGAAAATGCCCCATTTTACGGCCACAGTCACAAAAAAATGCACTTCGTTGACATCAATAGTCAAGTGTAATGCGATGTTTTACACTAGTGTTTCTTAAACGAGAAAATGGTTCACCCCAAGATGAATGAATTTCTGCAAGGGTGAATGAAAGAAGACAAGTGAAAAAAGAGTGAATTAAATTTCTCGTCCTAATTTTTTCCCGTGTTAACATGCATCATTATTTTTTTTCTGCCGAAATACTGTATTCTCAGCAATCGTGAATAAAATGGCAAACTTCAAGCGTTCTAACTTTGCGTCTTCTGCAGTCAGCAACTTACCACTTCAGAAAAAACGTACACTGGTGATGAAAGTAAATGTAAATCTATAGATGAAATCGATCAGGACACGCCAGTTTCATAGCTTCGCTGTTTAAAGGACCAGGTTTGAAAAGGAATGTTAACGTCGATAATAAGTTCGCTTCAAAAATGGAAAGGCGAAAGTGGGATGAGGATTATATTAAGTATGGGTTTTTCATCCCAGAAGTGGAGATTATATTGAGTACGTACTTTTCATCCAGAAGTGAAACGTCGAACCATGAGCCGTCCGATCAATGCATCTTTTGTTATTTTGAATATGGCATCCTGTTTGTGGCTCATTCGTAAAACTTTGGAATCATTTGCTCGCAGTTTTTCTTGCAACAGCACGAATATTTGAGGAAACTGCAAACAGTTAAATTCTTTCAATTCGTCAGTCGTGAATGACTCTGCTAATGAAAAGCCTCTTCTCCTTTCCTCTTTTTTAATTGCGGATGTGTTGATAAAGCGCAAAAAAACATTTTGAAAATCTGAGTCTGTAATCAATCAAATCATATTTGTAGTAGTCAATTTGCTGCATGGCACAAAGCATATTGTGGTTAAAGCAGAGCAAACAACGTGATCTAGCAGTGAACACCAGTTGTACAATTAGATTATTTTCACGTCGGCCATAAATTCACAAGAGGGTGAATGGGAATGCAGCAATCGATGGCAGGGGTGAACGAAATAGAAAAAGGGTAAGAAGGACTGATTTGCACAGTAGGCTATCTGCAGATTTTACAAACAGCAGTCACTGTCATCACCTGCCAAGATCTTTGCATGCAACAGTTACATGCAACAAAACGCCTATTACGGTAATGAAGTCAGGGGCGGATCCAGCCAGTAATGTTAGGACGGTGATTTCAGTAATATTTGGTTGTCAAGTGTCATAACGCCTTCGCTACTTTAAGAGAGATGAAGGATACTGAACAGCACTGCTGTGACAAAACAATGGACGACAAAATGACCTTATATCGCAAATGCTCTTTAGCGAATTGTAAATAATCATGGTGAATAAAGTTACTTTCGTAGGATTTAGGGGGAGATCGCCCCAATCGCCTACCCCCCTGGATCAGCCCCTGATTGAAGTGAACCTTTGAAGATTTGTTGTTACTGTTCCGCAATAGATACCAATAGCAGAACAATCCGTTCACAAGTTTCGCAACCTGCCTCTGCGAACCTGGCTCTTGTGCAATGTGAGTATCTTACCGGCAAATAAACTTGCATTGTAAGTATTAAATCAACTAATCGGAATTAAGCTGTGGGCTTCAGCTTATTTAAAATTTTTGGCTTTAGTTCCAAATTCCAGGTGGGCAAATGCATGTTTTGCCCTCCTCTGCGAACGCCTATGGGTGATATGAAGACCGATACTGGCCCTCCTAGCTTCTGGTTCTCTCGTCGAAACTTGTATTGTTTTTTATATAGTGATCACAATTTAGATAAAACATCTAACATGAGAAGATTTTCAAACAGATTAACTACCGGTAGTATTCTGGCAAATGGCTTGCGCCAGTAGTACAAATTATTAATTTCGTATGTTACAATATGTTGGTGCTCAGGAAAATACCTTCGTATTATAAAGTAAAGAACATAGCTCTTTATCGTATATACATTTTTTAAGGCATTTTGTGAGTCCAAAACAGTCCCATAAATTTCCTGTTCGGACCTACAAAATTAGTATTTCCACAATAAATCTGGGCAACCACGAGGAGTTTTAGCAAAACTGAATTGTTGCTTCAATTAACGTCCAAAACCGATTTGCCTCACACCAAATAATTGCAGTACAACAGTAGCCTCGCCTATTCATCATAATCACCTCTAAACTCCCATGTTACGTGACATTTATTAATGTGACAGCATTTATGAGACAATCAATCATGTCACGGAATAATTAACACTTTGAACCCTACAGAGTCTGACGTGTTTAGCAAGCTAAGTGTTTTTCAGTGTTGCCATGTTAGTCTTTTTTAAACCAAATCTTGTTTATTTTGCAATCGTTTAGTTTATTTTTTTCGATTTGGTTTATTGTTTATCTCTTTAGTTTATTTTTTTATTTTTTGGTTTGTTTTTAGTTTTTTGAAGATGTTTTACGCCAAGTAACATCTAGGTTCCCTGCAATAATATATGTCTGGGTTTGGCGTTTTGAGGAAAATCCAAGCAGGCTTTTTGTGTTTTTGGAAACAGTCTGTTCCAACATATCGTTGTACCAACAAAAAAAGTACTCTACAATCCTTGACTTGTCATGTAGTTGATTTGTTGAATGCAAGACCTTATTTAGGTTATGACACTGAAACTTTGATAAGAGACATAGTTTGTTCTGAATCAGACGAGAAATCCAAACGATGTCTCAATTTCACTTTCTGCCTATTTAAGCAAGTACAGGGTACCAACTCATTCAAATATAATGAAGGAAATGTAATTGATGTCTTTTTCAAATGCCCTATGAAACTTTGTAGGACCTTTAATTTAGTTTTTGGATGAATTTGAGATAGAAAGTGAAGTCATTGGGAAAATTGAATACCATTGGCAGCATTTAATAATTGTCCCTTGGCAAAATGTTACTGACACAGTAGCATATTGGACTGAAGTATGCTTGCATGAAGATGCCATCGGAGAAAACACATACAAAAAACTGGCTGGTTTTGCTCATCGCATTTTATGTAGCCTATACCACACTCTAATGCAGAAATGGAACAAGTATTCAGCCGGATTAACGTTGAAAAATTAAAATGAGAAACAGAATGAGTGTAGAACTGGTAAATACAAATTTGAATATCAGGACTTGATTGAAAAGAGACAATATTTTGAAGCAAGTCATGATTATGGCTGCGATTCCAGACGCAGTGACCATGGGAAGATTTATGGTTATGATTCATTGTTTCATATGACCAGGGGTGGATCCGGGGGAGGGCAATTGGGGCGATCGCCCCCCACCCCCTAAAACCTAAGAAAATAGCTTTATTCACCTTGATTTTGTACATTGCCGTAAACAGCATTCGCGATATGAGGCCGTTTTGCCTTTATTTGTTTTGTCACAGCAGTTTTGTGAAGTATACTTCATTTATCTTGCAGTAGTGAACCCGTAATGAGACTTGTCTATCAAATTTTGCTGAAACCGCCCCCCTAACTTTACTGGCTGGATCCGCCCTTGCATATGACACAGCTAATAAGCAGAAACAATGCAAAAAGCCATCGCAGACTAACGAAACCACTGTCAATGAACATTAGAGCAAGTGAAAATACTGACACTAGTTTGGTATGTAATGAAAACAGTACTGCTGAAAGTTGTGTCAATGCAAATAATCGTGACTGATTTTGTAGAATGAGATTCCAATTCACATATTTTCATAATTATGTTTTTTTTCTGTGCGTGTTTATTTTTGCTTCGGTTTGGTTTATTCTGGTCTTTTTGTCAGGCTCATCTAGTTTATTTTAGGGAAACCAAGGTGGCAACACTGCTTTTCCACGGTGTCAAACAGTTCTAGCAGGCCAAGCTTTTTCAAGATTTTATGAAGTTACTTTTTTGTGTGGGTATTTTCAGAAGATAATGTCGCAGGAAAAACGGAAAGATAGCCATTCAGAACATAAAGCAGTATTTTGTAGCAAGCCTAAACAAAAACGTCTTGCTGTTAGCCAGCCAGAAAGTGCAAATGCCAGCAGCAATGACTGGAAAGTTCTTTCGATTCTGTTGTGTAGGAAGAGCAGCATTCAATTGTCAGAATCTCAAAAGCATCGTCAGTTTCAGCTAACAGTCAGTCAGCCACAGTTTATAATAAGACTTTTCAAGCATGAATTAAGCTGCAAAATTTTGATGAATCCTTACTAATGAATGTGTTCACTCTGCATGCTGGCGGAGACAATATGTTTGCTATGCTCTAAGCATCCTGCATTTACCACCGGCCGAGAAAAGAATCGAGCCTGCCAGGCAGACCTCCACGCCCAAACCGCCTGGACAATAATCTCAGCTCTGATCAACACCAAAAAGCTGTAAGCCTGGAAAAAACTCAGTGCATTTCACTATTTCGTGCTATTCATCAGGATCGCATTTCAAGTAAAGTTAACACGATAGCTGAGCGAGTACATCTTATTTACTGGGTTTTGAAAGAAGAGCTGGCAATTCGAAAAATAGCTTCCTTGCAAACCTTGCTGGACCGCATCACAGAGGGACATTTCACTCGGCGGAGACCGTTTCTCACATGTTGCCCGGTGAGCGAAACGTCAGATTGCAAGAAAAGCGGATTGGCGAGAGAGAAAGCACGCCGCGACACTACATGCGAGAAAATTGTGACAATACTTGCGAACATCAGAAGAGACAGTCAGTGTGCAGTATGCGAAGTATCTGCTACCGTGGGGTAGTACAAAGTCAAAGCATTCGACAGAGCGAAGGTGTCGGAAACGGGTTTTAGGTTTTAAACTGACGCAGTCAGAAAGAGATAATGTGTGCTTTTCACTTAGGTGAGAGCGTTAGTTTAAACACAAGTTGTGACGTTTAAATGTTTATTTTAGATAAAATACTTTAGAATAACAGTGGAGACACAAATAGTTTGATTTTAATGTGATGTTTGCAGTTTAACGGCAGGTTTCGATTTTGTTATGTTGCTAATTTTGCTAGAAGTATTGTACATTTTGTAATTATCAGTTAAGAGCCTCTTCGTCTCTGGGTTTACCCTCTAACATCAAGGAATGAAAAACTCCATTAAAGATTCTCCTGGAAACGGTTATATAATACGTTCTTAGCTGATCGAAAAAATATTTGCTATAGGCGAGTGAGACGAACAAACTAGTCTATGCAAAAGTTCGCAGTAATAGATCTGTTTTCTAGAGTATGCAAAGAATGAAGGGATTGTGCCATCAATAAAGAAATCTTTGATTACATTGAAACTGAAAATTCATCTTACGCATGTAGAGCTTCGATATAATGTGATGTTTGAATGAAATTATTTTTTGCACAACCAGATTTATCGTTTTCGGTGATTTTTTAATAGATATGTTTCTAACAATTTACACGATTGGAGATGTTCATTGTCCATTGCTCAATGTTTAAAATTTCCAATTTTTCTGAACATCACTGAACATCCACTAGAGGCAGTATTACTCCTTTCATACTCCGTTGCTTTCCATGGAAAAAAAGCATTACAAAGCCAAGACTTGTTGACGGTGTTAATAATATTTGTGGTTAATTGTTGTGAACACAGTCGACTTGTCAGAAATAATGTAGTTGAAAAATATTGATGAACGACTGGTGTTGACGCTTTTACAAACAAAAAATGTGCTGGCGAAATTTGCAGACACTTGTCTGCTACTGCGTCAGAACAAATGCAAACTGAAAATAGGCGTGCTGAGTCATCAAGTTGCCTGAGCAAACTTGATTTAATTTTACATAAAGATAAATGATCTTAAAGAAAAATAAACATCATTTACTGATGGTTTGAACTTCTATGAATGAAGATCATAATTCGGCAGCAAATGCTGTGTCGAAAGGCAAATGCAGCAAGTATTTTTACTCAGTATCAACTAAAATTGTTTTAGCGTGCTCATACCGTAAAGAATCACTACCACATTGCTTGCTTTTTGAGCATATAGCTGAAATACACCCAAGATCTAGGCATATTTTTTTTGTAAACATGTAAGTTACAGTGCTGGGAGGTCGTGATACAAAAAACGTTTGCGGTGAATTTTCGCGATTATTCAACAAACTTTTGGAAAAAACTAAACAGCGCTGACAATGCTATTTGCTGGCATGATCTAGTTTTGCTGGTATGAACGGCAGGTCTTGCTATTAGACAATTGGATCTTGGATGCAGTTTTACAGATGTAGTATACACTGTACATATTGCCTATCGTATTTCGTGCAAAAGGTATGATTCAAAGCTTGCAACGTCATCGACTTGCGATTTAGCTACGATCTGCTATCACATCAAGTACAAAAATAGCCGAAAAACTTTTTAATAATGGAAACGTCTCATTAACATCAAGCTGGCGTAACCTTCGCATTTTTAATTTTTCTTGAAAATTTTGCGTTATTTTGTTAGCGCAAAACACCGGTAAGGAAAAACTGGCCTAGTAACAATTTGCAACGAAGTTGTTGGACGCGGTGTTATATTTGCTGTGTGTCAAAATTGCGTGCGTGTGGGAGAGAACGCGCGTCGGCGTGCGTATGGGAGTGACCCCACGTTACAAAGTTCACTTTGGAAGGCTGCGAGCGAGGCCTGAGCCTTGCTGCCAACAGCATTCAGCAACTACCGAAATGATCACGCAGATGGTTCGTGACAGGTATGAAAAACTGGCCAAGCTTTTTTCTTGATCAACCGAGTTTGCCCAAATTACTCAGAGAATAAAGAGATAAACGGAGGAGCTGTTTGCCACAATACAGAGTGTTCACCACAATTGCACGCCCTGAAAAACACGTTTCACGCTGAAATCCAGCATCGTTGGTTTGCAGTTAGTTTTGTGCTGCAAAAATTTTATTTTGTTTGGACATTTCAGGTAAAATAGAGATCATTTCTAGGTTTAAACATGAAATGAATCTTTGATGAAAATGGCGATATTACAGCAACAGCCCGAAAACCGCCTCATTGAAAATGCAAATTGTGAAGGAATTTTGCCAACGCAAAGACACTAGGCTGTACAGCACGCCTGCACAAAATACGATAGCTTATCTTGCGGTCTGCAAGAGCTTTCTCAATTGTAGAAAATGTTGCAAACGCTCGACCTCGAATAAGCAGCTGTCGTTCCAAAATTTCTGCCATACTACAGCGAAATCTCTACATCGAAATGAAATATACTTTTAAGTCCTACAGCAAATTAATGTTGATAATGTGGCCCTTCGAGCTTTCTGAGTTGTGCAGGCCTGCTGTACAGCACTACATGCGAGGTTTCACTGTGCATGAAACCACGCTTCAACGAATATCATATTTTGAAACATGTACATTACTTTTTATGTGTCGTACCACAATTCCTTGCTTTTTGGCATGTCACAAATCATTGTTTTTATTGGCGCATTGCAATTGATTACCTTCTGCACCCACGCTCTAGGCAAACCAAGTGATATACGTTGAGGTTTACTGTGAGCAAATCGCAGTGAAAAGACTCGTACTGGGCAAAGTACCACAAATTCAACAAATTCTTTTTCAAATGGTTTATGAATTGTTTTTAGAACAGGTCGTACCAATGAGGCAACTGTAGTTGGTGTGCTGTAATACGTTACAGTGATGTCGCAGAATTAAAAACATTCCATGATTGCATGTGGTATAGTGGCACAACGAAAGCTTTCACATGTCTCAGATATTTTCGTAGCTCCCCTGGTTCATAAAGTATAGTGTACAGATAAATCAAAAACCACAAAACAGTTTCCATCAGATTTCTCGGGTCATCTGAACCAAAAGAGCAAGCAAAGAAAGAAATTTACACGAAAATTAGCAGGCTTCAATTTTGCAGCTATAGTGGATGTACCTTTTGGAATTACGGATTGGTGTTTTCTAGCTCGCGATTGTTTTCCTACGTGAGGTCTGGTTTGTGTCAACTTGTTAATTGCCCAAGGGAGATTCGCCGCACGCAGATCCGCCAAGTCAACCACGTTTTTGCCATTCGAAGTTTCGTCCTGCGCTGTGAATGAAGACTAGGTTTTGTCGAAATATTTTGTGCTGCTGCTAATCAGAAGCCTTTTGTAAATAAAGATTTGCGCATCAGGAAATCTGTGAAACCGAACTCTAGATAGGTGACAACCAAATGCCTTGATACGTTTTGGCAATTTAAAATGTCCGGCAGCTTAATCGGGGGTTAAAACATTACTCATACAACGCCTAGGCTGTCTCGTTGTTTTTGGCGTTTGGGGAAACCAGCAATTCTGCATGCAACGACGACCTTCCTCACAAGCAACCTCTACGCTGGGCAATGCCCCAAACCCCTACACAGCTTTCTTAGGGTTTCTCGGGTTGATTCCTGTCACGTAGAAGTCAACTTGGTAGTCCACCGGACACGTTTCCATTTCCAAATGACAAAAAATAGTGCTGTTCACCAAGCACGTTTTTTAGAAATCTGCCTTGCCGCCAAACACGCTGTCAGTAGGTAGGAAATTGTCATGAAAGTACAGGAAAATCGTGCCACTTTTCATGATTTGCCTCTTCGCAGTTGGACGAATATGTAACCTCGTTTGCAGGGCCGGCCCTGGCAGGTGCTGGGCCCAATGCAAGACCTAGGCGCGGGGCCCCTCAGAGCAGTGGTTTTATGACGTTATCGTGTTCATTCAACCGTGCTATACGACCATGGTAGAGCGCAGATTTAAAGCCTTACCAAAAGAATTGAGCATGTTTGCTAACGTTCGATAATACAGCAAATTCATCGCTACTTCTAACAAGAGCGTTGTTTGTTAACAATGAGATTTAAAAGCCGTTTCTACTGAATTCTCGAGCGCAAGGAGCATCTGGAAAAAATGAACAATCTACCTGAACACCATAGCCCGGGGCCCCCAGAGGCACGGGGCACAATGCAGCTGCATCGGTTGCATCGGCTTAAGGCCGGCCCTGCTCGTTTGGTCATTACCGAAAATTCTGTAGTATCCCAGCCAATTAGAATTCTTGATTACGCTCGTGATTGCCGCCCAGTGAAAATTTCTTATGGTTCGCACGGTAAGGTACGAGACACCAGAGAGTCGCAACGAACGAGTTTTAAGAAAACGCATTTCTTGACTTCGACGTAACGACGCAACCTCTAAATGTGGCAGAAAAGCTGGAGTATAAGATTTTTTAATTGATTTATTGTTAACAACTTTCGTGAAACAGTTTTGCAAACAGACACATAACATGAGATGTAAGATACTTTCTGACTATGACATTTATGTATCAACTGTGAGGAACAGCGTTTTTTTAACTATTGGCAGAAAAACGCATGAGAATTTGTGTTATGTCGACACAGCCTGGCAATGGTTAACAGGTTAAAATTTCACACCGGAGCAAATCACAATTGTTGACTTTTAGGATCAACTTGTATAAACTTCGATGGGAACCACCCGTGTTTGCCAAAACAATGGTCAAACCTTTCCGAACGTAGCTATTCAAACATCCGCAGCCATTCAAACCACACGTCGTGTAGAACCAGTTGTTAGTTTTCCTTTTTTCTGAATCGTACTGAGTTGAAAATAATGAAAAATCGTACCTAGCCTTGTCCTTTGCGACTGCAAAGAGCAGTTTGCTAGAATACTCAAGAAATGATTATCGTCTCGACAATGTGACCATTTAAAGGTGTTTATTAATTGCAGAATCTTAGGTTTTAGTGTGTATTGAAATGTATACTCCAAAGACATGTCATCTAAACGTTTTCGCAACTTTTATAAGCCTTACGGCCAGTTTTCCAGGCAGCAAAAGTGGCGGAGACGAAGACAGCAATCGAAGTTCTTTACAACTCTCTTAAATGATGAACAAAGAATGGCAAGCACCATGAATGACTGTGTTTGCTGAAAAAACTGCCAATACGCGGTGATCTGCTTCCACGTCCCAAGCTAACGTATGAGAAAATGGGACAAGGTGAATATTGCCATTTTTAAAACTAGAAAGATATTTTGAAAAAGCTGTTAGAGTTTCAATTCAACACAAGAAACAATGAAATTGACTGGAACCCGACTTGTTTGACTGAACATCGGTACTATTTGTTAATATGTGCAAAAATTGTTAAATGATTACCAGATTATTTTTCTTCAAGAGACCTGGCTGGCAAAACAGCAACTTGATAAGCTATCCTGTTTAGGTGTGTCACATTTTGCATTTGGGAGGGCAGACTATGACTTCAATGATTGCCTAGTTCATGGTCGAGGTCATGGTGGAACTGCCATATATTGGTCTAAAAATCTTAAAGCTTCATCTTTTTCAAATTGTGATGGCTCGATAATAGGTGTTTTAAAAAAATCAGGGTTGTGTTTAACTGACTGAATTTCGATACATCTGCAGACTCATCAGACTGAATAGAGATTTCCATTAGAGAAGTGTGAGTTTTGCAATTATTTATGGAGTTTTTAAATTAATTTATAATGCCAATATTGAGATCGTCGACTCTTTTACGAACTGTATCATTTAACAATGCAACTTCTTGAAACTCTCTATCAGCGTTACCCCTAAAATTACCATAGGCCATGTCAACAACACAGGATTTACAACGTCAACGGCAAGCATGTGTCGATTCAATGCTTTTGCAATGTGATAAGCTACTTTGCAAAAGGTAGGGATGAGATTTTCAACTGAACTAAATTCCAATTATAGAAGCGTTTCACTTTGGTCATACGAAGCTCGTTTTATTCAGAAGTTTCAGCTTAAAGTCCAGTCTCAACTTACCATGTTTGTTCTGAAAATGTTCACTGAGCTTTGACGGTTTCGGATTGAAAACCACGACATCAACGAGAACGCACCGCCGTCTTTCGACTCCATCAACTGCATTAGCTGTAAACCCAAATTGACTTTTACAATATCTTTTTTTCAACTTTAGCAATATTTTCAGAAAATTTCTGTCAATAAAAATCTATTGTACGAAATGGTCAAACGGCCAAAGAGCGCCGCAAAACCCGGTGGTTGGGAGCAGCGCGTTGTTTTCGAAGGATAAACATCGTTGCAATGAAAAGTGACGTGCTCCACGTTTGGCGAAGTTAACAGGAAGGAAAACATCTTCTGCAAGCATGATATTTCGGAGAAAAACAACTTAGACAAGAACGATATTTCGGAAGAAAACATCTTCCGCAAGCACGATATTTCGGAAGGAAAACATCGTGCGGCTAGTGCATTAACATTTCTCCTATGCCTTTGTAAGTGACTTGGTCTAGCTGCAACAAGCACACAGGAAGTGTTTTGCTGTTTGGTGGTCGACGGAAAAAGGCAAACAACAGTTCAAGCGGTGCAGCCATAAGTGTGAGAGCAGAAAATCTTTTTGAGGTGCAAAGAACTTTCTGTATGAATTTCTCCAAATATGACCGAAAACCTTTTATGCGACAAACATACTCCCTTACAATTTTTTTACAGCTGTACCGTTGCTACATTATGTCTTCCTCTACCATGTGTTTTGTACGACACAAAGAATTTTATTTGCACACACAGTATCACGGAAGCACAATTTCAATAAATGTTGTGAAAAAATATAAAAGCACCTCTGCCTTAATTTTTTGAAATTTGCCGAAATTTTTGAGAAATCAAAACTTTTTGGAGTGCGCTTGCACCCCGAGCTCTACAACACTGGGTGTAGCTTGGCTACTAGTGCACAGTAACGAATGCGCGGCATGAACTCTCACAGGAAATCTTTTTCCATCAACAGGTATTCTATGCGATTTCAAGTCTCATTGCTATCCATAAAATCCCATTACAACGCCCATCTTCGACCTTGCTTAATGTGTGATATGGTGCGACTGCTTGCAATGCCACGATTTAAAAGATACTCTTTGAAATCACGAGCCGTGAGCAAGCGAGCGGGATAGCGGCATAAAGAAAACAATTAGCCTACCAGGGTTCGGTAACGTTTCATGCACAACATAACGGTACCTTGCATTATTTTGCGGACCGGCTTCACGTCATTTCACTCGAGACGTGATTACTCAATCGTCACAAAAGTGTTTCTCAAATTGAAAGGAATTTTTAGAACGGATTTTACGTGTTTTTGAAAAAACGTAATACAAGTATTGATTTTGTGGGTATTTTTGTGAGAAAATACTTACTAATTATTGAAAAAGATAGTGATGTTTTGCACTAACATTGGAAACAATCTTGAAATCGTTAAGCCTAACCATGGGCCAACTATGGGATTTTTACCGAGAGGCAAACACGGCGAGTTTCTTAAAAACATATCAGTTTGTTAAGGAATTTAGCCTTCGTTCTGCACGTCGTTGTTATAAATTCCCTACATCTGCGACCCGGTAGTTACCACAACCCGGGAACACTCAACAAGCGAAACAGCATTTCTCGAGTTCTGAGAATCTGCGTTTTTCGACTGATGACGTGAAACGTGTCTTTACATCTTGTAGAACATGTGCACAAATCAAACAACAATTTCATATGCCTGAGGCATGGACATTGATTAAGATCACCAAACCATTTGAGCGCTTATATCTTGATTTCATGAGGGTATTAAGACATTACCATCAAAGTCTTGATATGTGCTCTCATTAGTGATGGTTGATGAGTATTCCTGCTTTCTGTTTTACTTCGCATGCCCTGACATGTTGTCGGCAACGGCTGTTACGTGTTTCCGGGTTGTGGTAACTACCGGGTCGCAGGGGTAAGGAATTTATTACCACGACGTGCAGAACGAAGGATAAATTCCTTAACAAATTGATATCTTTTTAAAGAAACTCGCCGTGTTTGCCTCTCGGTAAAAATCCAATAGTTGGCCCATGGTTAGTCTTGACGATTTCAAGATTGTTTCCAATGTTAGTGCAAAACATCACTATCTTTTTCAATAATTAGTAAGTATTTTCTCACAAAAATACCCACAAAATCAATACTTTTATTAAGTTTTTTTCAAAAACACGTAAAATCCGTTCTAGAAATTCCTTTCAATTTGAGAAACACTTTTGTGACGATTGAGTAATCACGTCTCGAGTGAAATGACGTGAAGCCGGTCCGCAAAATAATGCAAGGCACCGTTATGTAGTGCATGAAACGTTGCCGAACCCTGGTAGACTAATTGTTTTCTTTATGCCCCTATCCCATGGACACCCAGGCATATTTGGTTCGCTCGCTTGCTCACGGCTCGTGATTTCAAAGAGTATCTTTTAAATCGTGGCATTGCAAGCAGTCGCTCCACATCACACATTAAGCAAGGTCGAAGGTGGGCGATGCAATGGGATTTTACGGATAGCAATGAGACTTGAAATCGCATAGAATACCTGTTGATGGAAAAGAGATTTCCTGTGAGAGTGCATGCCGCGCATTCGTTGCTTTGCACTTGCAGCCAAGCTACACCCAGTGTTGTAGAGCTTGGGGTGCAAGCGCACTCCAAAAAGTTTTGATTTCTCAAAAATTTCGGCAATTGTCAAAAAATTAAGACAATGGTTCTTTGACATTTTTTTACAACATTTATTGAAATTATGCTTCCGTGATACTGAGTGTACAAATAAAATTCTTTGTGTCGTACAAAACACATTAAACATACATAAAATCAACAAACTGTTTCTACTAATTTCGTTGTTTTAGTTCGTGAGAGTTGATGAGTAACGGACTCACTTGAAAGTTTTGGTAAAATAAGGCATTTCAGTTATGTGCTTTATTAATTGTGCACTGAGGGAATCGAGTGTACTACACGGTACCTGCTGTACTTCATTATTAGTAGACTCCATGGCAGGAAAGTGCAAAAAGCTGTTTCAGATTTTAACTGCAGTGTTTTGATGAGCACATTTTGCCATACAGTTTGTTGCACGTTGCATATATGTGCAGTTGAACAGACAATGTTGTGAGACTCACGGCATAGTCATAAATCTCTATAAATGACATGATACAATGCCACATACATATCTTCAGGAAAGGAAGCAGCTTTAGAACAACCTTAGCTTGGTCTGAGGCTCAATGCTGGCAATTGTAGCTGGAATGTTCACGGAAAATCTCAAAACTGTGAAGCAATTGCTCAAAAATACTGAGCCAGCTTCTTTCTGACAAGGTTCTTGCACAGCCTAGCGTACTTTTTGTCTGTTGGGTTTTCACCAAATTTTCTATTTTCAAGTCTATGACAACATGGTAGAAGAAGACATAATGTAGCAACAGCACAGCTGCAGAAAATTTGTAAGGGAGATATTTGTCGACTCAGTTGTTCTTGCACTTTTGGAATGAAGTTGCTATATTCAGAATTTGGTCATCTGGCAAAAAGTACCCGTATCTCAAATATGTGTCGTCCCATTTTCTATCATTACCAATTGAGTTACACTTGGTCCCCTTCGGATTAGGTGCAGAACCGTCGCCAGAAAATCCTCAATAGGGGGATTTGCGTTTCTGCGGTGGGGGCTTTGCGTTCGCGCAAGGGGGCTTGACATTCAAATTTGACAAAAATGCCACCAGTTTATAGTGTTTCGTATTTCAATTCGGGGGTATTGGAGTTTTGCTTGGGGGACAAACCCACCAAAGCTCCCCGTGGCGACGGGACTGATTAGTTGCCTCTTTTACATTTGAACTGTACATTTGTAATTACCGTCCACACCTTCGCTGTTGTCATTATTTCGCTTCACATAGGAAAATATGCTATTTTGCTTCATCTGGCTTGACTAAATAATAAAAAGTTGGGTTTCACACTGTTTTTACTTCATTCCCACGAAGGTTGAACTGCAGCTCTAGTCTGTGACTCAGTCTACTCTCTAGTTCTACTATACTCAGGTTGAGTCTACTCTATTGTGAACTGTATACCGGCAACATCGTATAACTCTGATGGAACAATAACGTTTTTCTTAATTGCAAACACTAAGCAAGTGACGCAACAACTCTCAGTATTTCTTGTTACGCTGATTGCACTCAATCTCCTGTACAACTAACTGGCCTTCATGGAGTCTGAATGCGGCACGGTGATTTAAAAATTTCCTAATGACGCATCAACATATTGAAGCCAAAAATCATTTCCCCTAAAAAGCGAGGAACCCTCAGGGAATCCCACTACATGTTTTGCGGAACCCTAGAGTTCCGCGGAACCCCTGTTGAAGAGCACTAAGCTTGACCCAGTTATTTACAAAAGCATAGGAGAAAAGTTAAGACACTAGCCGCACGATGTTTTCCTTTCGAAGCATCGTGCTTGAAGAAGATGTTTTCCTCCGAAATATCGTGCTTGAGGAAGTTGTTTTCCTCCGAAATATTCTGCATACAGAAGATGGTTTCCCTCCAACACGTAGTGCTTGGATCACAATGTTAACATCCCCAAAAGAGGAGTACTACATTTTTCCTTCCAACGATGTTTATCCTTCGAAACCAACGCGCTGCTCCTAACCACCGAGGTTTTGCGGCACTCTTTAGCCGTTTGACCATTTCGTACAAAAGATTTGTGTTGACAGAAATTTTCTGAAAATATTGCTAAAGTTGAAAAAATGGTATTGTAGAAGTCAATTTGGATTTACAGTTAATGCAGTTGATGGAGTCGAAAGACGGTCGTGGTTTTCAATCCGAAACCGTCAAAGCTCAGTGAACATTTTCAGAACAAACATGGTAAGTTGAGACTGGGCTTTAAGCTGAAACGTCTGAAATAAAACGAGCTTCGTATGACCAAAGTGAAACGCTTCTGTAAATGTAATTTAGTTAAGTTGAAAATCTCATTCCTAACTTTTGCAAAGTAGCTTATCACATTGCAAAAGCATTGAATCCACACATGCTTGCCGTTGATGTTGTAAATCCTGTATTGTTGACATGGCCTATGGTAATTTTAGGGGTAGCGCTGATAGAGAGTTTCAAGAAGTTGCATTGTTAAAATAAATTTGAAGCTGTTTAAAAATTGCTAGTTTTTTCGGAGCGTTCCCAAACCTTTTTTGTTAGCACTACATCCCTGCTCTCACTGCACCAGCAATGGATATTTCAAATTTGTGGTTGCATTGCTATGCATTCACTCTGGCTTCTTTTCACACAGTATAAAACAAAGTGGCTTTCCGCTATCAGCAGTCACTGTCCTGCTGCAGTATCTGCCAAGATGGCGCGTTCAGCAGCAACCAGCAACATGCGGCAAAACGCCTATATCGTAACTTGAAGTAAACCATGTTATTGTTACCCAATAAATGCCAACAGCAGAAGAATCCGCTCCTAATTTCAGCCACGCAATGGACCTCGCAAGCTCACTACTGCATGGCACCAGGACCGTGATCGTGGCTCTTGTTAAGGGTTATTGTCTTCAAGGCAAATAATCTGCCATTGTAAGAATTGAGTCAATTAATCGAAATTGAGCTGCTGACTTCATGTTTTCTAGAAAATTTTGGTTCTTGAACCCAATTTCCAATAGGGGGGGGTCAAATATCCGTTTTGCCGCCCCCTGCGAACGCCCATGTTGAGAGACATATTAAACTCCGAAAACTGTTGACTGAATTCTCTCTGATTAGTATCAATGATTTCAAAGCAAGATGCTTTCAAATTCAAACTCTCACTTTGATTGTGAATTCCGGTGTGTTCTGTTGTGAGATCCTCTCTGAATCGAGATAAAACTGACTTTTTGAGCTTGTTTGGTGGGTGGGATAACTGTAGTGGAAACTTTTGCAATATTTTTCCAAACTCTGCTTCGTTTCTTAATTTTCCAATCTCTGTGATAGTAGAGTTAATCACATCGTAACCTGCAACCAAACTGCTAAATCGATTTTGCAAGATATTTCTGCTGGAGCGAGAAAATTTAAAATCAAGTTCATCACTTCGCTTGCGCAAATAAATTGCAGCTTGCTTATTGTTGCAAGCAATAAGACACGGAATGTCAGACATTCTGAATTCCCTAATCTTTTGTGATCAACATCTAATTCGCGAACATTATCCTAGTGGGTTTGGTTTGGCTATTACAAGAAGGTTTGTTTGATTGCAAGCAAGGCTAAGACCAATGTTCCCTCTAAGGTGAGCAACTGCGCAATACCACCAAATCATTTGCGCAGTGAAATGTGATTCTCGTGCACTTGCAACATTCCAAAAAGCAGGAAAACATGGAAAAGATAATTGAAGCAAATGTGTAGGCCCTACTTTGCTCGTATTTCCACAAGACTTTGTACTTACTTTAAGTTCTAATAAATTCACCAAATCTGTTAGAATGCTGGTAACTCAGCTTTAAAATATTCATGCTCACTAAAACCAGCATTTGCTAAAATTTTCCTAGAGGGAACACTGGCTAAGACTTTTATTATGACATTACCATAGCCAGCTTGTTAGTGCCATCAGGGGCGTAACGAGGGGGGACAATTAGGGGGGGACAATTCCCCGGGCGCCGAATCACTATGGGGGCGCCGAAAATTCCCAAAAATATCACAAGAATTTCCTTCAGTACAGTAAATTTGCCTCCGAAAGAGCTCAGGTTCGAACATGGGGGCGCCAAACTTGCTTCTTGTCCCGGGCGCTATCTAACCTCTCACGCCCATGAGTGCCATGTCGTTTTTTGTGCTAACACGCAGACTGCAGAACACATAGGTTTCGAAAGACATCTCCAGTGACTGGGACGTCACAAATCGAAATTGTTACCAGTGTAGACGTTCATTAGTACAATTTTCTTTGTAACAATGAGGTTAGCTTTTTGTGCAACATGCGGTGGTGTTGCGAGTTGGCGTAACGATTAAACAGATCAAAAACGAGCATTTGCGAAATTTGTTAGTTTTTCGAGTTTGAATCATTTGGGGAAGCACAAGAAAAATTTGGGGGGCACTGCTCCCGAATGCCCACACGTGGCTACGGGCCTGCCTGTAGTCGGAAGGTGATGTTCAATAGGTTGTTTCACAGGCTTAGTGACGTCAAGGTTTTCATTGAGTGAGGGGAAATCATCTAGACCGTCCCAAAAACGTAGGTCTGAAAGTTGTATGTGAGCTACGACATTGGAAAAAAGGTGGTCGTCCGAAATGTCCACAGACCGGTCTGTAAATTAATAAAAAACGACATGCGATTTTGTGGGTTTATACTCATCCAGGTAGAATTTCCACGACAGCATATTTTGAGTGAATAAGTCTTTGCCAAGCAGGGAATTTTGTGAATCACACACCTGGAAAACCCATGTGACGGGCTCGAAACTGATATCGATGATTTTTGTGATTTGGCCACAATGCTGGTTGAGCGTGCCGCCTACAGCGCGATAACAGCGGAAGTCTGCACGCTCTACTTCAGCTATGCGCTCAGCAGTGACAGGAAATACCGAGCAAACAACGGCATTGTCAAGAAAAAAGGCATGATCCTGGATTTTATCAGCCGCCCAAAAAATTTTAAGATCAGACACCTGAGGTCGTACAAGTTGGACGGAAGGTCTATAGGAAAATGTCCATAGTGGTTTGCATTTCCGAGCCTGGGCTCAGACGCAGTTAGAATAATAGCCAATGACTTTGCATTGCAGAATCGCCACTAGTAGCAGCGGATACTACAGCAGATTTAGCGAGGTGGTGTTATTGCTGCGATTGAGGATAAGACTGTCACGAGATGCTAGTTGGATTGGAATTGAGCGTGATCTATCGAGCACCGCGAGGAAGGCTTACTTCCAATCGGGCTAAGCCCTTTTGGAAGTCTTGTAACTGGCTGGCAAGACGCGTGGGTGATGCCCACTGCGGAGCAGAATGTTTTGAAGACGGAAAAAGATCCGACGGTAGGTAGTAAAAACGCAGTGGAGAACGTGCATAGGCTTCGTGTCGGTGTAACGAAGCCAGTGCACCTGAATTTTGATCGGATAAACGAGCCGTAGGTGGTAATTCGGTGTTGAGTACCGGAATAAGAGACGTACGCAGTGCTTTCGGCATCGCTCTCATGAAAATTTGCAGGATGGTGTGACGCACTTAAGCATTGCTGGACCAGTAATGTCTAGCTGCTGCAAGCAGTCTGTCCATGACTTCAGATGCAGTTTAGTCGTCTTTTCGCTAAAAGTCCCGCGCCCGCCAAAATTTTGGCGAAAGTTTGCAAGTCATAACTCGCCAGGCGATTGGGTTAGAGAGCTGTTCAAACCATCTACGGATTCAGCAAATTTTCTAGTTTCGATTTAAAAATGTTTGATTTGGGTGTGGGGTTTTCTCTTGGTGAAGTCACAAAGAGGGCATGTTTTGAAACTTTAACCGGCCCTGGGCGCCAACCCAGTGGCGTATCTAGGGTATGGCAGGCATGGCACGTGCTATGGGCGCCACTTTGACGGGGGCGCAAAAATTGCTTGGCAAAAATTAAAATCTTTATGTACAGTTTCTTGAACCTCTATTTTGTGCCCCATGCCAGGAGGCATCGCTTGCCATATCTGCGAGACCTCGTCCTTCTCACCCTATAAGAAAGGATAAGTCAGTCCGTACTGCTGCATTTCAGGCAAGAAGATATTAGTCAGAATCTGTCTGAGACGAGTTTAAGCCCGTGGCTGTGAGAATCTGACTGTTACGCAAATAACTGCTGTTGAGGTCGTACAGATTTACAAATTACTTAAATTACTGCGGCCCACTGCCCCTTTATGAAACTTCTTCGATCGCCACTAGTGTCCGATAAATAGGCTGAATATAATGCTCCAGTCCGGAGACTAAGGTAGAGAACATTACTTAGTCTTCGAAAAATTACCAATTAGTATCGTTGTCGTACTAGTTGAGCAAAAATGTTACCTCATGCAAGAGATTTGTTATTCTTGTTTAGAGCTAGCTTTTCTGTCCAAATTTGGCTTTCTCTTCGATGGCCAGTGCCTTGTGGAAAGGTCCTGACTGTGAGAAACTAAAATCTACGTGTGACAATTTAGGAGTTGTGTACAGTTCAGATATAAATGGCAAGCAATTATACGAGAAGAGACTAGATTGCACAATGCTGGTTTCAAGTGGTGTTACTTAAAATTATCGCGTCCTGAATTCCTGCTGACAATCTTCTTAGCAAATAATGCTAATGATGGCAGTTATACAGTATTGACTGCAAGCTGCGAACGATCTTTCAGTAAACTGAAACTGGTCCTTTCATACTTCCGGGCCTCATTGATTAACAATAAGTCAGGGAAGGTTATGTGATATAGCTTTGATGAGAATAGAAAGGGAGGAAACAGCAAGCGCTTGCTGTACTTTGATGAAATCATAAACGACTTTGCTTCAGTAAAGGCACGGAGACTGTTGTTTTGTTTTAATTAGCAGTTGTGTGTAATTTAACCGGAAAAGGCTGGATATGTTTATGTCTCGATGGAATTGTGTTTTTTGAACAGAAGTGATACAAGACTTGCATTAAATAGTTTATTGCACAATCCAGATTGAATGCTTTTTGTTTCAAAAGAAACTGTCGTTCGCAGTTGCAATATGTTGTTTGCTTTTTTTGTTAAGATATACAATTTTGTCAGGCAACAGTATGTAGACCTATAGATTACGATAACGTTATTATTTGAATGTTATTGATGTTTATCATAATAAAAATAAATGAGTATAGAAGTATGTTGTAGTCGTCATGGATAATTTATATTTTATTTGCTGAAAAGTTTAAAGCAAAAGTAAACACAATTACTTTCAGTTTAATTTTTTTTTCTTTATGGATTATCTTTAGTAAAAATTGTGCCTAAATTTAATCTTGAAATTTTGAAATTATTAGAAAGGGCACAGATTTAAATTTTGCCATGGCGTCACTTTGCATAGATACGCCACTGCGCCAATCCAATGAGCTATTTTTTAGCTTAAATTTTTTTTGGAAACTAAACGATCATCTGCGTCTTCAGAGCCCTTGATTGACCTTCTAGCATATCTGGAACCAGAATTATGGCCCAAAAACCCCGTTTTGCACAAAATCCAAAAACTGCAGAAAAAGCATGAGTCTCCCACTGACGGCTCCTTCCGCTAGCGATAACTCGCCTGACACTTATGCTAGAGAGCTATTTAAACCCTCGAAAGACTCGTCAAAGTTTTGTAGTTTGCATTGAAAAGAAAACTTTTGAGATTTGGGTTTGGGGTTTTCCGTGAATGTCGTCAGGGTTGGGGTATGTTTTACTATTTTTTGTTTTTTCTTTTGTGACGTCATCCCCTGAACAATGAACTGAAATTGTGGCTCAAAGTTTGTTTGGATTTTAGGCTGTGATATGAGTCTTTAGAGGCCTAGATCGACTTCCTGGCGTTTCTGGTGCCAAAGTTATGGCCGAAAGACCCCAAATCTTGTAAGGATTCTCTTAGGAATTAATGGGGACTCCCCTAATTATTTCTGCTTATTTCGCCATAACGTTTGAACCAGAAATGTTAGAAAGTCCATCAAACCCTCTAAAGACTCAGATTGTACCCTAGAATCCAAAACATCTTTGAGCCACAAAATCGTCTCGATTGGTTGGCTCCCAGGAATGATGACATCATCCAAATTTAAACAAAGACGCATAAACATCCACTCATTATGTAAACATCAACAAGAAACGAGATCTCAAGCTGAACGTTTTTTGCAGTCTAAACTACAGGTCTTCACGAGTTTTTAGAGGGCTTGAACAGCTCTCTAGCCTATTCTGGCGGCGAGTTATGGCAATATACAAACTGGGTCTTATTCACCCCAGGTTAGAGTTTGTAGGGGTAGAAATTTTGACCATTTTTTGGGTTTTGTGGCATAGTTTTGGCTCCAGATATGCTAGAAAGCCAATCAAGGTCTCTAAAGACCTGGATGATAGTTTAGTTTCGAAAAAAAACTTGAACGAAAAAATTCGCTCATTGGATTGTCGTCCAGGGCCGCGTAAAGTACGCCATAAAACGCAAAAAAGAACAAACACTTATGACGTCCCCCAGAGAACCCCAAACCCAAAACGAAAACATTTTTTCAATCGCAACTAGAAGACTTGCTGAATCCGTAGATGGTGTTCACAGCTTTCTAGCTCAATCGGCTGGCAAGTTATAGCGTTGCAAACTTCCGCGAAAAATTTGGCGGGCGCGGGACTTTAAGGGTTGCAGTGAAGTTTTTTTATTCGAGTAGGCCCATTTTCCTGGTATAGTTGAAGCAAGGCCGCCTTCACGTGAGAGTATGTATGTGGTTGATGACGAGCCTGATCGAAAAGATGGGACCAGTTGTCACGCTGCGCCTGAAGCAAGGAACTTTGCAAAATAAAATATCTATCTCGCTCGTCCCAAACGCGCTCGGGTGCGAAAAGTGCGTCAGTAGAATCAAAATAAGAAGGTAAATTATGGGCAGATGGATGGTAATATTTGATCGTATGGAAGTCCCGTCTGTAACGCATGGGGCAGCTGTTGGGGTTAAACAAGGGGTCCGGTATGGACGGTCGTCCTGTTGCTACAAGAGGTGAATTATTCGAAGTAACCAGTAGGGAGATCATGTGGAGAGGCTTGGTAGGGGTGTCCAAGGAGAAACGGGGAATGAGAAGTTGTAGTGGTAGGCGAGGTAGATCACTGTGAAGTGGGACCTGCGGTGCGTATTTTAACTAGTTCAACACCAACGGGTGATTGTTCGTGCAACTGCTCTGCCCCTAGCAAAAGATGCGTAGCGGCTTGATGTTGTTGAAACCATTGAAAAATATTGTCCACAAAAACCTGCACCTCTGTCGAACCTGCGACAGGGAGGGAAATGCGAGAAGAGTTGCTCGGTCACACATCCCGAGGCACACTCGGGCCAGCGGCAGAGTAAGGATCATGTTACATTATACTCGTACTAAGAGGTGACGAACGTCGAAACATCTGCCGGAACAGATGAAGTAACTGTATTACAATAAAAACACCAACAGTGTTGCGGCAGCTAACCTTAGATGCGAGCCGTGGAGAAGCTAGTCCGCAGAAAATTGGAGAAACGCGCGCCTGACGAACTTTCGCCTAAACTTGACCCTTACGAACTCCATGCATCACAGGGCTGTAGTCTCTTAATCCATACAGCAATCGCAAACGGAGGGCAATCAATCAGGGCAAACTTTGTTGTCACAGAATCCAAAAGGTATCAAACTTCAACGGCGATTGATCGTCAAGCACAGTTTCTGAAATACAACAGAAACAACTAAGAGATTCTACCAAGCGCAACAACAATAACCTATCAGACCGCACTATCAATTAACTCAGCGTGGGGGGACAATTAATCCTTGAAAGCGCGCGACTGCGATTTAAGTCAGTTCAGCAATTAACAATGAAAAGGCGTTTTGCTGCCACTGTCATCAGGTAAGTGAACACGAACTAAAAGGCACTGGAGTAAACTTGCACTGGATTCACTGTGAGCTACAATCGTTCAAGAGAAATAGCAATAAACGTATAGGCTATTACATACGAATTGGTGTGAAATCCACAGTCAGATTTTTGGTCTATTGGGTGATCAGAAATACTTTGACTCAGTCAGCAGAGTTTGGTTTGCACACTAGAGCCGAAACGTTACTATCTCGAAATTAGACTGGGATGTGGTTTTTACTGCACGTTATGCGAAACGAAATAGAAAAACAGTTCACTTTCGCGAGATTGCGCAAACCGTCAAAGGCCGTTGCCGACCTACTTGACAACCACCAGGGACGATATACCAGGGAACCGAAGCAGGTCAATTTGCCCGCGGGATCTCAGTGCGGTATTGTCCAAACAGGCAAAGACGGCCAATAACCTGCTGGCCTACATTAGGAAGCCACGGGAACCGTAGCTGGCTGGAAATACTGTGGTATCTGTACAGGTGCAGTCAATCAATGTTAGGCTTTTAAGGTGGCATCAAGTAAATCAAACCCCCTTTGAACCTAGAGAGCTGCACACATTAGATAACTAGTAACCGGATGAATAAAGCTTGAAGCCATTAAACAAAGATGGGACATAAGTCGCTGCGCGCCGTTACAAACAGTAGCAGATAAGCGGAGGTACGTCCTATGAGGCACTGCTAGTCTGAGACATGCTGCCGCTACCCTCTGCGAAAGATATGGTAGAATCGGAATTGCAGGGTGATGGCGGAGCAGTAACAGCGAGGAAACCAAGAGGTTGGTAAATGAGACCTGAACGCAAAAATTGGAACAGACCCAATTGTGAAATCGATTAAACTAACAAAGATAAAGTAGCCTTGTCGCGGCAATTTTCAGAGTTCCATGCTAGCGTAAATAAACCACCGATACATGAAACTTACCTCGTCACTTCTGTTGAACAACCTATTTCCCTTTCTTTCGATTTCTGTGAAGATAAGTCGCATCACAAGCTTAACACACAAATTCATATTGAAAACATGACCCTCCCACGCGTTAGATAAATTTTTTTTTGTTTCCTGTGTGCTGAGCGGTGTTGTGTTTCAGTGCCGCGGAGCGTTGATGTGTTTTAATTTCCGCGGCCGATGTGCGGGCATATTGGTTCTTGTCAGTCACAGTGTTTCTATCGTGCCCGCAGAGACTTGGTTACCATGGCGATCAAATGCGCGCTTAGCTTGCGCACTGCGCAGTTATTGTGAATCATAACGCATGTTGTTTCAAGCTATTTCGGAAGCCTCGCCCTGCAAGAAGTTACATTTATCTGAAAGCGACTTTCTCTGTGGTATTAATAATCGTTAGCTGGCGTTGGGATTTATTAAGTTCTTGTTATTTTTGCGGTAAGTTTTGAAGTTTCAGCGTATGCATGTAGTTGAGCAAGACGTACTTTCTTGTTTTATTTGTCTCGGTTGGGGTTGAGCGTTTTTTTTCATTGCAGTCTTGAGGTTTTTTACTCTCTCTGATCTTGTTTTACCCTTTCAATGTTTCACACCTGGAAGCATTGCTTGCAGGTGATAGGATTGACGATGCGTAGTGCTACGTGAAATCGATTTTCTATTGAAGATTTGCGATTGATTCCTTGCTTCTTTCGCCTGCAGAGTGAACCTATTTGAATACAGATATGCGCAAGTTTGAATCATCGCAAAAAGATAAAGCAGAGCATAGTCAGCTGATTCCCCGAAAGCCTATGGAAAACCTAGAGCTTTTCTTTGTTTTTCTTTGAGACCTGAATGTGTACAACTAAGCTGCAACGAATGGACACGCAGAGTGAGCAAAGGCGTGCGTAATGACGCAGCCTGTTGGAATGCACGAGTTGCGATACGAAGTGGATGATAAAGTGTGTATCCATATCCGCAATGAATTATGGAAACAGAAGAAAACGTTACCCGTATAGAGAAATAGATCAGCGAAAATCCAACAGCTGAAAAATTAGGGAAACACACCCTATAATGGCACATGCAAAAGCAAGTTGATCGAGGGCGAGGCTAAGTAGAAGTAATAACTAGCAAACAAGTACCAGGTAAAGAAGTAGACAACATTCAATGACGACGTACCCGTGAGCGAGGAGAAAATTGAATGACAAACAACTAGGGAAGACACTATATAGCGATGCTAATCTTGTAGCAATGCCAAGGCATGAACCGATTAACCGATTTAAAACACGGGAGTCAGAAAAAGTTCAGCGAAACTAAAATAGTTGGCATAAAGCATGCTGTGCTAAGACGAAAATACGAAAAAAACGGCTTACGACTCGATCATTTCCACGACCGAAGGCAAAATGTCCGGGCGAAGAAAAGAGAGTCCTTTCAGGGGGTAAAAGGGGAAACATGAAATGAGAAGTTCACGCCGTTCATGAATTTGAAGCAAAGTCCAAACAAGGAGAGGAACTCCGTGGCAAAAGTGCTGCTGACCGAATCTTTTGCAACTTCATATGGTCAGCACGACCAGTCTGGGAACCATTTGTAGCAGTCGAGGTCTGGAAATTATTTGTAGGCGATGATGGTGGTCGCTCAAAGAGTCTAGTGTTTATAATCCTTATTCACTCTGAGACTGAATTTCACTGAATGACCACATCTTTATTTCTTGCTGACTCGGGTGAACTCAGAAATAGAAACAGAACATTCAAACAAAAAAACTTGAGACGGATGTCTGCAGATTAAGCGCACAATTGTAGTATGCTCTTTGTCAGTCTCTGATTGCATGGCACGGATGTTTTTTCCTCACAGGCAAGGTAATGTGAAATCATTGAGGAAGATGTTAAGGCACCACACACTTGTGATTGAAATTGTCGCAATAGGTGTAATCACAAATACAATCTGGAATGATAACTATTGTTGCAAAACTGTGACTTTGGCGTAATAAAGAAGACTTTTAAACTGGATTGCTTCGAATCTGACCTTCATGGCGCATAAATGCTACACAACCGCCATGTTCACGGATTTACTTTTAGAACTGGGCAAAATCGTATCTGCGTTAACCATTTAAGGTTACGGCTGACACTGCAGACACGGACATTCTATGTTTGTAGCGTGATAGAGTTATCAGAAGAGATATTTGCGATGGTCGTTAAATAAAATATACTATATTATTAGGTGGAAAACAACAGTTTTGTACGCCTTTTTAGAACTGAGCAGGACAGTTTCTCCCCTCTGGAGATGCGGTTCGGTGTGCAGAGGTCGTATGACGGCAAGGGCAACGGCTTGATCATATGCTCTCCTACTCATTTATAATCTTGTATTGAGGAATGTGGAAAACCTAAAGGCATTTGAAATATGTAAAAGCTAGTGGTGTGGTGACCAAAAGCAACCAGGGACGCCGAAACGGGGGAGCATGACGGTGGAGCTTCCCCCTGCCCGCTGAAAGGGGAAGAAACGGGAGAACAGGTGCCTTTACATAACAACATTATAGTCAATTTCAGAGACGCCGGAGAGCGGTAAAATGACGGGGTTATTACCCCATGTCCTTTCAAAGGGGAGCAACAGGGGCAGAGTTGCGTTTTCATAACAGAATCATAGGTAAATACTGTATATGGTTTATCAAGACCTATTTGAAACAAATTTATTGCAATCATTCGAGCACCCATAAAATTTATAATGGTTTTCTATAATTTTGGCTATTATTTTTGAGGTCAACATTGTTGCTGCGTAAAAATGAGAAGTTTCAATTGCCTTCAAAACATTTACTGCCCCACTGCCTTACTGCATCAATAATTTTCCATTACTTTGCTAGCAAGGAAAAATCAGTCGTGCCAAACATCAGAGATCAACAAAGCATACTGCATATTGTGCGCTTATAGCATCCAGTTTTTAACAAGCACTTTTGCAAGAAAGTTTTATGAGCAAATGGATGGCGTGGTTCAAAATACAACCACACTAAAAACAAACTTTTGAAACTTCTCCCTTCGATTAAAATAAAATTTTCATTGGCCGGCTTGAAATTTTGGAACACGCGCCTGCACACCCCTTGGTAAAATATATATAGGTATTGCAGTTTGCAGCCTACGTTGTTTCAAATCTCCCGCTCGTACATTATTTTGTGATAATTTTGCTAAACTTCATAATGACGAGATACCAAAGCTTACGAACTCCGCATTTCAATGCAGGAATGCTTAGTAAGTGAAATATGTGTAGGCTTCGTTGCTTGCAGCCAAAGTAGCTTTAAATCTCGCACCTGAACTTCGCATTTCAGTGCAGGAATGCTGGTTATTTTAAGTATCAGTACCTACCGCAGCTTATTTCATATAAGAACGTATGCAGCCCACGTTTCTATGATTCTGAAATCAGTAGGGTTTATTGTGATAATGCTGCTCTCTTTACAATTCTCGTTATCTCTTTACAAAACAGTGCTTGTCTCTAAGCGAGCCCTTCGGTTTCAACGCGCTCTTTCTGTGAGAACATTCTCTTTGTGTACCTGGAGGCGCTGAGAGGCGGTGAGTGGCGCGTGGTCACAGTCGACACACTTCAGCGCTATACATGTGCACATTCATGCAGTCGCATATTCAGGTAAATGGGACAGCAGGGTTTTTTAAGGAAAATTTTAGGTACCCGCTGTGGACCTATAGGGACCCGATTTCTCTGATTATAGGGACCCGATTTCTCTGATTCTAGGGACCCGATTTTCTATGTTTCTAGGGACCCGATGTTAATTTTCTCTGATTCTAGGGACCCGAATCGGGTCCCTAAAACACCTTAAAAAAACCCTGGGACAGATTTACTCAAATCTGCACGGATGTGTGAAGATTTGGCTAAATGTGTGCAGATTTAGTTTTTGTGCTAAATCTGTCCGATATAATTTTTTACGAACGGCGCCCCATAATCGCTCGCGAGGTGCGTTCGATTAGGTAATTTGCGTTGCAATTTCCAAAATCGAGCTACGGGCAGGAGCAGGTGACCGTTACAAAATCATCAGTTTTGCTTATTTCTTATTAAGAAAAGACCACATTTCAGTTGGTTTGCATTGTTTGATGACCAAATGTATCTGTTAGAAAGTCATATAATAACAGTAGAAAGTGTACATGTTAGGGGCATTGTTCCATTCTCTTAAAAGCATAAGGTCGTGACGTTTGCTTTGCAGCTGTAATACAACTGAATAAGTTACTGCAATGGAAGCAACGATGGAGAAGAGTTACTTCGGAACGTCGGATCTTGTAGTATTCATAGGTGAAGCATGTTGCGTTTCTTACGAAGAAAGACAGCGTAGCTTTTTGATGACGTGCAATTTAAAAGTATAACCAACAACATTACACTCAATGTAGTTGAAAGTAGTTGCAGTTTATAACTGCGAGAAATTGAAGCACAAAGTGAATGACGTGCTTGGCTCCTGTTCAATGTCGTATTCTTAACGAGGTATTTTCGCATTGATAAAGATCTTTTAGGACAACTTAACGTAAGGTAAAAAGATTCTATGCTTTTGCAAGTATCAATTAATTGCTCGTTGGTGAAAAGAAAAACAACAATGATGCTTTTTGGCACAAATGAAAGCGATGCTGAGGCAATATTTTAAGCTTCAGCGCCCAGTGGTGAAACCAGCTCAAAATTTTTGGCATGTTCACAAGATATTAAGAAATCGTATAATCTGTGACGATAATTCAACGCTTTTTCGTTCACGAATCGACAACCACCCTGAACACCACCGTAAATGCGCAGTGATCGTCAAAGTAGTTGGATAAGGCTTCGTCAATTTTGCAATTTTCTTTGCGTTTTGTGGCACAATAAAAGCTTGTTTCGGAGAAAGAAGGGTTAACGCGATCATTAAAAACACTTTTTGTTTGTGCAGTAGAATAAAAAGCAACCTACAGATTTATTCACTCAAGCAAACGCTTGAGAAAACTCACGTTGTTGGCTGTGCGTACGGTGAAAAAAAATTCAGTTTTTAAAAAAACGACACTCTTGCGATCATACGTTGTATGCAGTTTAATGAAGTTTTACGACAGCATGTTATTCAATTGTTATGCTCCATATCCTGAAGACTATAAGCTATTGATGTTATCATTGTTTCGTAACTATTGCCAGTATGCAGTACTAACAGAAGGCGGTCAGACGCAAGATTGTACGGGTTTCAGGTAGCAAGTCTTGAGTTTCCCCCAACCTCCCTGCCTCGACCTATCTTTTGATATTTTTTGTGTTTATGAATGTTTTTCCAGTTTTTGATATATTTGTTTGATGGCAATATTTTTTTAAGTGTTTATTTCAAATTTTAGAGATGAACTGTCCCCACCTGTCACTGGTTGCAAAAAGGCGTATAGATCGAATATAGAATACAAAACCGGCGCTGGTAACGATTTTGTCGCTGGAAATTCATCACAGAAACTACAACATTTTACGTGATATTCATCATATTCTTTCATCCATTTTTGTATTTCCGCCGTTTCATATTTTCGAGCTTCTGTAGCGAACGCTTAGGCATGTCATGTTTTAATCTGATAAACAAACATCCACAAGACCGGCATCTTTGTGCGGGCCGCGTCACCTGCCATTTCGCCTATTTTCATATTTTTGCGTTATGGTAACATTTTTCATATCTTCACGTTAATATTTCAAATATTTGTGTTTAATTTCATAGCGTTGTGATAATATTTTTCATATTTTCATGTTAATATCTTCATTTTCATTATTAATTTTATATTTTTGTGATAACTTGTAACTTTTTTGAGGTTTTGTCCAAACAGACAACTTCATTGTTCTAACCTGTCACTGACTTAGGAAGGCGCAAGCGCGCTAGGGCATGTCACGTTTTAATCCGGAAAGCAGATATTCACGCAACTGGCCAAGATAGCTTCACTTGAACATCATTCGATGACCATGTGGACGTTAGGACTTACTTCATCAGTTCTTTTGCGCAGCTTTTTTCTCTGAACGTTTATCGTGTTTTAACAAAAGCAAACAAGAAATTACTCATTGCAGTTGCTTTAACGTAAAGCGCGAAACACTTTGCACTTACTAACTAACCCAGCTTACCCTGTTCTGAACAAAATTTTATAACCGTATGATTCCTCCAGAACAGCATATTAACAAAATTTGCTTGTTTCTTTATGCCACCATTAACATTTCGTCTCTTACGACTAATTTGCACGAAGGTAGGAAACATTTGGAAGTTCAAATGCTACACTGGCGATATTTTGGTCCAAACTAGTCACACCATTTCTCCAACCTGTAATCGACTGCGTGGTGAAAATGTATCGTGGGTTTTAATCTGATGAGAAAATATTCCATGTCTGCTTCCCTTGGACAACATCACTGATGACCGTGTGGATCATTTTGCGAAAACAGGAACACCCACAACATGTGGAGCAAGCACTGAGTAATGCATTGCAAGTTGTCAGTAACAACAACGAAACCGCGGAGTAAGGATTAGAAGAAACGTTTGTCTGTGCAAATTTTTTGTCGAGAGTTATGTTCCGAATTTTAACATCACCGCTATCTAAAGGTTTAGCAGTCGCTTCTTTTTTATCACGTTGCTTTCACACGCACACACTTCTCACTTATAAGTGTAACTTGATTCTTCTTCGTTTTTTCTAGACTGTATGGAGTTCATTGACTCATTTGTTGCAACGAACACACAGTTTTATGACTTAATAAGGACAATAAAGCACGATGCAAGAAATATTTCTTAGTGGTCAAGATGACAATTTCAATACGTGTGGATAGAAAGCTCCGCAGAATTAAGTCGACGACAAAACAGGAAAACAATCGAACCTTGAAAATAACTTTTTTTCTCATTTATATGTTCAGACCCTAGTCCCTGGGGTCTGCAACATTATCACAAAAATATGAAATTAATAATGAAAATGAAGATATTAACATGAAAATATAAAAAAAGTTTCCATAACGCAAAAATATGAAGATAATAAGTGACATCGCCCTTGACACGGTCCAGGCAAAGGTGCCGGTCACGTGGGTGTTTGTTTATCAGATCAAAACATGACATGCCTAAGCGCTCGCTGCAGAAGCTCGAAAATATGAAAAGGCTAAAATACGAAAATGGATGAAAAAATATGAACAATGTCACGTGAAACGTTGTATTCTGTGATGAATTTCCAGTGACAAAATTGTTACCAGCGCCTTTGGTGTATTTGATATTCTATCGATACGCCTTTTTCCACACAGTGACAGGTGGGGACAGTTCATCTCTAAAATATTAAATAAATAATTGAAACAATATTGCCATTGTTGCAACCTCTCCGGTGGTGTTACGTTGATTGTATGATTCACCACGAACGGGATGTGCGTGAAGAACAAAAATATATGCATGTGGCGCGAACAAGCAATGATAGAGTGATCACGTCGGGTAATCTCTATTGTTGCTTACTGCCACGGTGCGAAGCTTTGCGCACATCCGCTCGGGACTTCCGATCGCAACACCATAACAGAAAAATATAAAAAACTGGAAAAACTGGAAAAACATTGAAAAACACAAAAAAATAGGTCGGGGCAGGGAGGTCCAGACTCGCTACTTGAACACAACTGAAAACCGTACAGTCTTGCGTCAGACCGCCTTCTAGTACTGCTTATGCTTTGCAATCGCGTAGGAAAGTGAAAATTCCGCAATTCATTAATTATGCGCATTCAATATTGCAAGGAAAACAGGATATAGCTGTGGGAAAATTAATTTTGTACAGGATATAATTGTAATTGTAGAAATTTAGCGAGATTGGGAGAAAACAATAATAATCGGCAAAATACTTTAGCGTTAATCAAGGTTTCCTAAAACAACACAAAGTTGTTTTTTTTCTACAATAAAAATATTAGCTATTTCAAACAGAAAGTGTGGCAGTTTTTATCGTAAAATTGTTTGAGTTAAGCCTTAATGAAGATCACACGTTCACGAAAACAACAGCCGCCAAGCAAGAAATACCCTCCAAAAAGGAGGACTCTCCACGAACAAGCGAGTGGACGATAAAAAAAATCACACGAAATGTGTGACGCGGCAAACAGAAACTAATCTGGGCTCGTTGACTTCTAAAAGCAGTTTAGACTCTCTGGAAACCAAAGAACATCCTCTTTAACGTTTCACGTTCTGTTGATTTTAATTTCTATTTTTGCTCATGTTGCTAAGTTAAGTTGCAAACACCACAAAGCGAAATTCCCATCTGTTTTTTATTTGGTTTTAAGGCTTGTTGACTCTTTCTCTTCTTGTTGGAGCTTACCACACCATCATAGACAGGAAAAAAAATGACAAAGAGAATTACTACTTTGGCAACGGATCCATGTCTCCGGTAAGTCTGAAACGTAATCATTTTATTTTGCGATGCAGCATTAATCTGTTACTGCAAAACGTTGATCAGTTACAAATCAATAAAACGCATATTGGTTGCCAGACCATACTTATAAAGAACAGCGGTTTGATGACGAAAAGCATAAGCAACGTAAAATTTGCGTTTTGGCACTTTTTCATAATTGAACATGACGAGTCACTTGCAAAAAACTTGCTGGTCCACAAATTCTGATACATTTGTTTATTTCGTATAACAGATGCTAAGAAAGTGCTTAAAATATTCTTTATTTCCTCAAAGTAACAATTGTCCAATCGCCTTTTTGTTTCCGAAAATAGCACGGTTAATCAGCGTGCAAAAGTTTCAAAACTCAGAGCACCTTCTACAAAATTCACTGTACTTTATTTGGAGAAGATAACGGAAAACAAGGCGGACAGTTCCGCTTACGGTTTGAGTACAGTCGTGTAGGCTGCAGAGCGCGTATCGAATAGTTTGTTTGATATGGTGGTTTGTTGTTGGCGCTTTATAACTACAATGGTCTTGTAGCGCCACGACTGAATTTCTACAATTTAATTTCACTTGTTGATTTTTGTTGTTGTTCTGGGTGAGTTCCCTGCAGCTCTTCCGTACCTGTGCGTCAGGTAAGAAGGCTGCAGTACCAATTTACAAGGTCTTGGTAAGACCGCTACCAGCACCGAAGCGGACGCACTTACCACTAGACCACGAGCTGGTGTATCGAATAGAATTAGTTATCAACAAAGGCGACAGTATTTAGCGGCCGACCACGAGGTACAGAGCGCGCAAAACAAATCAACGCTCGGCATGGAATAAATCACTTGCCGGCAGAAACAATGCAACAATCAGCGCCGCGAAATTCGTGGCAAACTTGCACCAGGGAATTCGAGGAAACACAACTCTTAACACCTCCCCTGTGAGGTAAAAAATCGTAAGTTTAACAGCAAAAATGTTGATGGCTCGGTCCATATTCCGGGCTAACGTTTTGTGACGTCGACTGTTGCCCGGTGGTCGCTGTCGAAGTGTCGCTCAAGAGCTGCTCTAAAACGGAGGGGTTCACTGCTTTCGGACAACCTGGGAGTATCACCAGGTTCTGTGTCATTTTGTGAAACGTAACGTCGTTGCAGTTGATCTATGTGGCGTCTCCAGACTGGACCTCTCGGAACCACACGCACGTTGACACTGCGGGTCCCAAATCGTTTGACAACGATGGCAGGCACCCATCTGGGGTTGCGATCACGTCTTGGTCCAAATTAAGGGCATAGCATGGATCGCCAACCTTGTACGTAACAACTACTTGAGTTACGCGGAGCTGACGCTCAGACTGTTGAGACTTAGTAGCTTCTTTCGCTTGATACAACTGTATGGGGAAAACCGAAATGCGCGAAATCCTCCTGCAAGAGTTTGATCGTTGACTTCGCTGATACCGACTGCGTTGCGTGAATGCAAGGATACTTAGTACGCATAGGCGTCAGTAATCACAAGCCATATATACCCTAGAAATTTGATGGCATGATCAGTGTTTTTTTAAGGTGTTTTGAGGGACCAAAACGGTCTCTCAAATTCGTCCAACGGTCTCTCAAAATATAGTGACCTGAGATCACATCAATGGAGAACGGTCTCTCAAATTCCTCCAAGCGGTCTCTTAAAATTTCCTTGCGGTCACCAAAGCGAAACCTTAAAAAAAAACCTGG